>Ga0315901_10000275_pt1 | contig 78901 bp, 82 predicted proteins | sample LakEriMetagenome_10_FD_203761 | JGI IMG/M metagenome (GOLD analysis project Ga0315901, IMG submission 203761) | Freshwater fungal communities from buoy surface, Lake Erie, Ohio, United States - Buoy 2 MA116 | ecosystem: Environmental > Aquatic > Freshwater > Lake | place: USA: Lake Erie, Ohio... | reverse complement strand
TTGGTAATCAGGTCGATAATAAAAAATGTCCAATGTGACTATTGTTGTGCGACGTATGAGCATGCAATTATCGCTTTATATGTTGCCTTTTGATATCGGTCAAAGGACTTTCACTTCCATCAGTGTCGGGTTCTTCAGTGTAGGGATCTTTCAAAAACTCATCACGTTTTGTAGCTGTTAGAGGGCTTGACCGCCCATCAGCATTTACACGCTGTTCACTTTCATTTATGAAGTCGTTGTAGGCTGCTACTAAGCGGGCATGAATACTTTCACGCATTTCTGATTTCAAGGCATTGCTGCCAAATCGGGCATTTGTCAAACGTTCGGGCAGATCGCCGCGTCCTTTGAAGTTATAGTCTTTTATGTCAAATTCTTCAGTTTCGTCAGTAGGGTCTTTGTGGCCATAATCATACTCAGCCTGTTGTTCCATAACAACAATGTCTGGCTTTTGCGCAGTGCCTTGCTTGGTGGCCTGCTTCATTCTTACAACGTGTTGGTCATCCTTCCAGTCTCTAGAACCCCAGTCAAACTCAGCCTCTTCTTCCACTTGCATGCCCACAGCATCAAAACCTTCGTAGATGTCTTCAAAGTCGTTCATGGGCTGGTGATGAGTGTAGGTATCACCTGGCTTCTTGAGGTAAACGATGCTTTGGCCTCCGGAATGCTTGACCAGCCACACTCTATCTACTTGAGGATCTGGAGTAGCTGTTGCGCCTTGAACATTGTGAGTGCTCATGTCGCCTAGAGCTTGGATGGCTCCTTCTGCTGTATCAGGATAGTCTTTGTCTATGCCCTCATACATCTCGACACCAGGAGCGTCGCATGTGGGACCTTCACAGTCACAATCTTGAGGACAACCGCAAGCCTTGGGGGAACTGCTGTAAGGCACGCCAGCCAACTGTAGCAACCGCATTACATCATCTGGATCGCAACTGGTCAACGACATACTAGCAACATCTGCTGTGTTGATGCCACCTGTTGTTATTGATGCATTATATCTTTTGTCACTACCTTGCCCGGCCAGCTGCATCAACCTCATCACATCGCCTGCATCGTCAGTGCTAACACTTGCACTCTTGCTGGGAATGTCTTTGGTTGAAATAGTTAAATTATATCGATTTGATTCCATAATTACTTGCCTTTTCCGGGATGCCTGATTTCGTCAGCTTGCATGCTCATGGTTACTGTTTTCCCACTGCGATTTTTGCGTGCTGTGAAGTAGGTCTTGCTGTCGTCATCAAAATTGCCATTGCTAGTCAAAAATTTGCTGTCAACTGGCATTTTGTTGGATTTTTTGGATTTTGTCACAGGCTTTGGTGTATCATGCCCGTCGTTAAAATCTGCCAAGTCTTGAGTGGGTTCTTGCCGAGCAGCTTTAAATTCCTTAACTGAAATGTGACTGCTGAGGGTTTCAAACTCTTGGGGTTTCCGAGAAGCTGCAACGTCTGCCAAATAACTGAGAAATTTTTTGTTGTATTTGTCCCCAAATGCGTCCTTGACAATTGGTTGTTCAGCATCTAGATATTCATTATCTGTGCTCAGCAAGCTGGCTTTTTGTGTTAAACCTTTTTCATCAGCCATTTTGTCCAATAGGCTTAAGATTTGCATCTTTTGACTTTCAACTTCAATGGGTTCGTTGTCTGTGCGAACGACCAAAAACTTTTCAGGAATATTCAAAGCAGCACGTAATTCCTGTTGCAGAATATATGCACTGAAGGGAATGCCAATCACTACATCAATATACCAAACGTCAGCATTTTCGATATCACGAAATTCCATTGCATCACTTTTGGGAGCAATCTTTACTGGAGTCCCTATGCTAATAAGGTTATATCTACGCAGCAACCGCTCAATATCATCCATATGCTCATCAGTTGGTGGTACCACCATTTTGATACGGAAGTTGTATTGTTTTTGGGCTTCTTCCAAATATGTTTTGAAACTTTTCATAGCACCACTTTCAAATCTTCTCTTATTTAGCTTCCTTGCTGAACTCACGCAATTGTTCAAGCAATGCATTACGGTCCAGAACTTTGATATTACCTGTGTCAACTGGCTCTGATTTGTCAGGAAATGCTTTTTCCACTTTCAGTCGATCCAAGTCCAGTTTCAATTGCTTGAATAGGCGATCCATCTTGCTGTTGCGTGCATCCAAGGCCACCTTTAACATGGTTGCACTTGCAGTAAAAATTTCCCCTGCATGGCGCATTTCCACTGTCATGCCAAGATCATTGAGGTTTTTGCCCCACTCAATAGCTAAGCTGGCAATTTCGTTCATTTCATCATCATGCACTTCAGCCGGATCTTGATCCCGGAACGTTTGTGCCAATTCTTGAGCTTTTTCCAAACTGGTTTCAACCAAGTCTTGAGAAGGAACACTGTCTTCCAATCTTGGTAAGCCAAAAGTTTGTTCCAACTTTTCAAAACGTCCCATCATTTACCTTTTTGTTTGAATATACTGTCTTCATTTACAACTCTAAATCTCAAGCCTTGCTTGTTTGCCCATGCAAGAGCAGCAGCCCACTTTGCTGTATTCACAATTACAAATGCCCGATCTCTTTTGCTCTTGGCATTTTCCATCAAAGTTTCTTTTTTGGGTTTGATTTCAATCAATTCACCAATGTTGTTGCCTGCTTTGTCTTGATACACAACTAAAAAATCTGGAACATACAAGCTGGGTTTCCCAGTCAAAGGATTTGTATAGGGTATTTTTATAAATTCACTTGCCCATTGGATGACGCTGGGATGACTGTCGAAAAAATTCATGCACGCTAATTCCCAAGAACTTCTGAATGTCGGCAATGGATTGCCCACTACTTTGGTGGGATTTTTGGGCGTGAAGATGCCTTGACTGTATTTGAGTGCCATGCATCTATTTAGAAACTTATGTTGTTTGGGCCAGAATCTTTGCGTTCAACATCAAATTATTCAAATAAGGGGGGTCAGGACTACCACTGTTATAGCCTATTTGACTTCCTTGTGTGCGGAAAAAATTCATGTTTTCCAACAGCTCTGGACTCATCACCCCATTCTTGAACAAACTTAATGGGCTTGTGCTCAAGCTTTTGGCGGTTACAGCAGCAACAGCCCCATATGTGTTGCTGAGATTTTCAGGGACAGTTTGTCCTGAAAACATGCTTTTGGCAATTGCATAGCTTTCTGGATTGACTTGAAAGCTGTTGTCTAAAGGGCTGTTTTGTAAGTCATATGCACTGGCATTTATGGGCCGTGACTGCAATTGCCCAGTAGTTGGATCTTGGAATTGTCTCGTGCCTTGTGCATTGACAACTATGCTTTCTTGACCAAAGTTATTGCTTTGATCAATCAAATTCCGTGTTATAAGATCTTGTACCATTACACGAAACGCCCCCATCTATTCAAGGAACTGGAACCAATCCGTTGTGCAATGCGCCCACCTATGCCTGTTACACCACTGGCGCTTATCACTCTGCTTCCTAAACTGCTTAACACTTGTCCCACAAAGGGCACATTGCTGGCAACATTGTTCAAGAGTCCATCAACAGCATTTTGAATGCTGTCATCCAGTTCCAACAAGAATGTGTTGACGCCGCCAAACAAATCAGGTGGTTCATAATAGTCGCCACCATTTAAATTGAACTTGCTAATGAGTTCAGGACTCAGCTTGTAAGCAACTTCCTCAAAAGCCACACCCTCATGTTTGACAGTCATGTTGATGCTGTTGAGTCCACTGCTTTCAGTTTCCATGCTGTCAAATTCCAAACTTGATATCTTGGGATTGTAGACTCGCATTTTGGTGTATTTGCCACCATAAAATGTGTAGATGTCAAGACTTTCAAAAAAGTTGTTGTCTGGTCCTGGCTGTGGACTGAATCCCCAACCACTCCCAATGCTGAATTCTCGCTCAATAACACTGCTGCGCCACGCTGTGGCGTTCCCACTTGTGCTATTGGGACGTAGTCTACCATCCCCAAAATACCAGTTGTAGTAGTCTCGCCAAACTCTCAAAACCCTATCATCCACAGTGTCATGAAAAGTAATACTCAAGTCTGCGTAATCAATACCAGTGTATATCACACGCTTTCTGTTGTATTGTTTCAAAATTTTGGCTTCGGGACTGAATTTGGGCCTGTCTATTGTTTTGATTTGAAAGGCAAATCCTGATTGCCAACTGCTGAATTCTCGCAACCGGCTGATGGCAGGACCTGCATTGAAACTGGCATAAAACAAAAACTTCTGACGTGGCATTGCACTAATAACACGATTGGTTTTTGTGTGCTTGGTTGCATATCTGCTATTGCGCAATATCAAAGGAAGGCCGCGATAGTAGGTTCTGCTCCCAGCTGACGCACCAAGCTCATCAGAAGTTTGCTGTTGTGCTTCGCTAGCTGATAACGGCACTGAATTATCCTATGCTGACACCAGCTCTAAATTGTGGATTCAATTCAAACAATCCGTCAGCAAGTGTGGCATTGTCAAATCTCACTGTAAGCTGAATGTCCACAGGGTCGCTGCTGTTGTATTCCAAAGTCTGATAATCCACTGTTTCAAGGAAACAGCCTTCCAGTGTCCAAGTTTCAAACACTGTTTCATTACCACCATCAAGTATTTCAAGAATAGTTGTGAACTTGTAATTGATACCAGCAGCAACACTGGTTTGTTCAAAAAAGTTCATTTGCTTTTGAAGCTGATGACCCACAAGCTTGCTGACACTGTTGGTGATATCATCACGCACAGTAATCTGCATTTGTTGCCAAGTGGCCTTGCCAGCGTAATGCATAATGGAATTGTAGCTGTGTACCTCAACGCTGTTCATGCTTACATTGGGCCGAGCAGCACTCACTACCTGTTGTGTGAGCTCCAAACCGCCAGCAATGGGACCAAAATTGATAACACGCACACGGAAGCGATGTTTGATCTTCGGCATGAGCAAGCCATTTCTTGCACCGTTGATGGGAACGCCGAATTTTGAAAGAGTCTCTACCATGCTCTACTCCAGAAACTTGTTTATTGCAAACTTATTTATGGAGAGAGGGTGGAAAATTCAGGGGCAGTGGCTAAGCGTGACCCACGATCCCATAAGCAATTTGGGCTATGCTTTCTTGTTGACTGCTGAGTCCTTGCAAGATAACTAAATGTGCACTGTCAATAACCTCTTGTTGATGATCATCAGCAACAAGGGAGATCATGTTGCCCAAGGTTTCACTCAAGCTTTCGATCAGCATACCCAGTGATTCATTCTTGCCCATTGTGGCTGAATAGTGCTCAAACAAGGCTACGCTGAGTTTGGTGAGTTCACCTGTTACTCGCTGCCTTTCGTAATCAAGGCTGGTTTGAGTGTCTGAATCATTGTCTTCAGATTCAAGAATTGAGCGTGTCATATTACCCACAAATGTTTTCTCTTATTTAAGCTTATGCTCTGACTGCTGTCTGTCTAGATCCAATATTATGGATAGATATTGTTATAAAGCCTTAAATAACTATATACTAACAAGAGGGGAATAGCTATGACCATAACGTGTAAGTTGTGTGAAAAAATATTTGACAAGATTATCAGCAGCACTCATTTGAAATTCTCTCATCAAATAAGTAGTGAACAATACCGACAAAAATTTGGGCGTGACAGCTTAGCTTGTGCGGACTACAAAAAACAACTTAGTTTAGAGCGCAGCGGCGAAAAAAACGGCATGTTTGGTAAGAAACATGCGCAAGCCAGCTTACAAAAAATGAGTGAAAAGAGGGAAGGTAAAATTCCGGCAAACAAAGGCCAGAAAGTAACTGATCCTAATCATCTTGAAAACATACGCAAAGCTGTTGCAGCACGAACTATCAAATGGCAGCAGAATGATACACATCCCAGAAAAGGGGCCATATTGAGCCCCTCTACTAGGAATCAGATCAGCCAAGGAGTGCAAGATTACGCACAGCAGAATCCAGAATTGATGAAACAACGAGCAGCAAAAGCCAAACAAACCTTGCAAGAGCAAGGTTATGATTTTGGGAGTCATATGCGTGGCAAAAAACACTCGCAAACAACCAAAAACAAAATCAGTGCAAGCAGTCGCTTGTCTGCATTGAAAAAATCAATGTTGAGCAATGATAAAATGTTACAAGCAATTTCTGATGCAAATTTATTGTATGAGAGTGTGGAAGGTCAAAATGTATTTGTTAAATGTATTGCATGTAACAATCAATTCTCTATTACAAAACAATATTTCACCATTTCCAAATGGCGCAAAGACATTTGCCCTGTTTGTAGACCAATTCCCGTTAAGTCCAATGCTGAACTTGAGCTGCTGAGCTGGATCCGATCCGTTTTGCCACACGAAACTGTTTTAAGTGGCAACCGATCAACTATCTTTCCCTTGGAACTGGATATCCTGATTCCACACAGGAACCTTGCAGTGGAATATTGTGGGCTATATTGGCATAGTGAACTACAGGGGAAAGATAAAAATTATCACAAAAACAAAAAAGAATTATGTGCTGCCCAAGGAATATCCTTGATTACTGTTTTTGAAGATGAATGGTTAACCAAACAAGACATAGTAAAAAGCAGGCTACAACATATACTAGGTATATGTCAGAACAAAATTGCTGCAAGAAAATGCATGGTGAAACCCATTGATGCCACAATAGCCCGTGACTTTTGTACGCAAAATCATATTCAAGGCAATGGGGCCAGCAAGATTTGCTTGGGACTATATTATGGAGAACAATTGGTCCAAGTGGCAACTTTCAGTCAACCCAATATCAGCAAAGGTTCTCGGAACACGGGGGCAGATGTCTGGGAATTGAGTAGGTTGTGCAGTATCACAAAAACACAAGTTATGGGTGGAGCAGGCAAACTATTCAAATATTTTGTAACCAATTACCATCCAAAACAAATTATAAGTTATTGTGATTTAAGATGGAATCAAGGAACAGTTTATGAACAATTGGGATTTACTTGCATAAGTTTAGGTACGCCAAATTATTGGTATTTCAAGGTACCAAATATTACAAGACTGCACAGATTTAGCTTGCGCAAGAACTCACAAGATGATCCAGCCTTGACAGAATGGGAAAATCGCAAGGCTCAAGGTTGGAACAGGATTTGGGATTGCGGTAGCAGTAAATGGATATGGCTTAATGAAAAACCGGAGCAGTGAGCTCCGGTTTTTCTTGTTATAGATTCAAATATTATGGCAATGGATCGCCAGTGTTCAAAATTCGCAATGGTATGTAAATGAATTCAATTGCTTTAGTGGGTTTTACAGCCACATCAATCCACAACTCATTGCGATCAATACGTGTAGGTGTGTTATTTGACTCATCACAAACAACGGCGAAGTCATACACTGCACGCAAGCTTACCAAGTCACCAAAGAAGCTTTCAAAAGTGCGAGCCACACTGTCACGTGTTTGTTTGTCATTGGGCTCAAACAAGAAGGGTTTGGCCAAAATATCCAATTGATAATTCAAATAGTTGATCAAACGTGCCACATTCACTCGATCCAGTGCACTGCTCAAGGGGCTGAGAGTTTTCTGACCATATACAACCAAGCCACGTCCAGGAATGAATGCAATGGGATTGATTTTGTTTTGGTACAAGGTGTCACGTTGTCCTTGACTCAATGCAACAGGAACATACTCATTCTCTGCATTCAAGTAACCCACACTGCTAACTGCACTAACAAGTCCGCGTGTGAATCCTGCAGGGGCAAACCAAGGGTAAGCCACTTGGTCGTTAAATGCAATAGTGCGTAGGATGGTCATGCTGGGCGGCACAAATATTTGTGTGCCGTCAATGTTTGTGGCCAAGCCCCAAGGATAATAGACACCACCATAACGTGTAGCAGTAGTCAAAGCCTCTTCACCATTGCCTACTGCATTGGCTGCATTTGTGGCCCAGTTTTGGATACTTGTGCCATCGGGTTGCAAGCGAGCTGGGGTATCAACAACAATGAACGCAACATCTTTTTTGTCTGTGTTCAAAGTAACCATTTCGTCCAAAAGCTCAGGATATGCAGGCACAGCCATTAAGTTGAACACATTGCTTTCACTCCGCAGTTCTTGACTTGCTGCCAATGCACTGGCCATAGCAGTAACAATCAGCTGTCTTTGAGCCTTGCGCAACATGTACGGTGCACCCGTGTTCATAAGTCCACTTGCGGTTACCCAACGATTTCTGTCGTAGTTAGGTTGGTTATTCACAGATGCCGGTAGGTAATTTACTTTGTAGGTTTTGACATTACCAAAGCTGTAGCGTGTGTTGAACAGCAGTAATCCAAAAGGATAAGGCAATGCACTGGGAGCATCAGGATCTACAGTATCGCTCAACAACATGTCCACAATGGCTTGACTGCCTGTGCTGGTGCCATTTGCAGTCCAGCGTGCGTCAGCAAACAAGATGCCATTGCTGCTGCTTTGGTCAGTGTTGTCTACCAATAGCCACTGGCTGTTGAACGCATCTCTTTTGTAGATCTTGGGATAATTTTCTAGGTCACTTGTGTCAATCCAAATGTCGTTGTCAACCAATGGCAAGCCACCAGACTGTGTAGTGGGTGCAGTTGCGCTAAGGATTGGGCCATTGGGATCAGTTTCTGTATAGAGTTGGCGATAGCCTTTCCAAATGCTGCCATCGCTTACCATCAAATCAACTCTCAAATTGGCATTATACCACAGTGTGCCATCTTCAGGCAAGCCACTGGGCGTAGAGCTGCTTTGAGTGTATTTATCTCCAAAGTCTGCTGTACTTATGACATAATCAGGAATAGTAGTCCATGCGGTGCCATCCCAAATTTTCACCAAGAATACACCAGTTTGGTCTTGTACTTCTGGACCAGTTTCATTATAGCGGACGTAGATGCTGCCTACTGTGCGATTTGCACCATATCCAGCAGTGGCACTGGCGTCGTTTGCATACAAAGGAGCCAAACGCTTGTTCCAAATGTTTGTACCGCTGTTGTATCTCTTGACAACATAGTTGGCACCGCGATTCCCGCTTACAGTGTTGACCCAAATGTTACCGGCTGCAATTTGGCTCAATTCAGCTGGTTGTGGTGTGCCCACGCTGTAGCCTTGATAAACCAAGCTATTACCATAAGTTATTCCAGTAGGAATGCCAGCAGATACTAAGGGTGCAGTGCCTGCATATCCCACAGCATTTGACAGCGAAAACAAAGTGCCGGTAGGACTATAGATTCGAAGTCTATTGTCAGCTGTTTTTTCAGCCTTTACCAAGTTTGTTAAACCCACTATAGAATCTGCATTGATTTTCGCAACTACATCATCCAGTGTTGTGATTGCAGGAGCTTGATTGGCAACATTTATATTTGCAGTAACACTTCCTACGCCATAGCCAGCTGTAATAGTTATAATTTGTGTAAGTGGTGCTGGGGGAGCAGCACTACTCACAAATGAGGGGTTTACAACCGATCCTGTTACACTTTTGTAATATGTGCTTGAAATGTTCATCTTTGCAGTGGCAAATCCACCCAATCCACTGCTGGTAGTTGTATCTAGTAATTGGATAGTATTGCCGCTGTAGTCAGTTAGTCGCAGGTACTTGTTTGTTCCAACAGTGAATGTTGTGGCTAAAATTTGTGTTGCAGCCAACTGAGTATTGATATTGGTAACAAACGCCTCTAAGGTAGTGTTGGGCACATTGATAGTATAAGATGTAGTAGTAGCACCCACAATATGAAAAAGTGTACTTGTTCCGGTTACAAATGGGCCTATAACTGGTTCACCACTGCTGACAACAGTGGGTGATGCTGCTGCCCAACTGTGCCCAGGATAGTCAGTTTCAGTGCCACCCACTGGATACCAGCGACTTACTGTTCCTTGAGCTGTTGTTTGGCTGACTTTTTCAAAAATTTGCACTGAGGGCACCAAAACAGTGTTGCTGAGACCTTTTACAACACTTACTGCATTCACAGCCAAATCACCATTTGTGCCAAATTCATTCAAGGGCACAATGTAATTGTGCTGTGGTTTGTTGTTGGCCAAAGGTGCAATTTGTGAGTTGACAAAACCTAGATCAGTAAGCAAGGAAATTGGTGCTGAATCTACACTGATTTCCACATTGATATCACTGCCCACCAACCGGAGATTGTAGACCGTGGTTTCGGTAGGCACCGCAGGTGCCACAACCTTAAGCTTTTCAAGTCGGCTGTAAATCTCAGCTTTGATGCCTTTCTTGCTCAAGGTAGTATTGCTGTTGATTGTCTGAACTATGGTGTTCAAAGTGTCAGTCAACCCTATGGTTATTTGCACACCTGCAATTGTTAGTGTGCCATTACCACCAGGAGTCACGATAGAGAGATTGGGATTAGTGCACTGTGTTTCACGGAAGCATTGAACAATTCGTTGAAGCTGTGATGCAGTGTCAATTACTTTGGGGCGCAATGCTCCCCATGCCAAACCGCTGTTGACATTGCCATTGCTCCTAAACAAGCCCCAGGAGGTTTCAGTCAAGTCCAACCAATAGTCGCCATTTACTGGCTCTCCAACAGGTTCTGTTCCTGTTGGCGCTAGATCAGCCAAGTCCACATCAGCCCGCATAACATAGGCGCTGTTGGCCAAGCCCAAGTATTGGTAAGCTGAATACAACCCATACTCATTTAGTTCGTTACCATGCTGTGGCGTGCCAGCTTGGGTATAAAATTTGGGATTGCCAAAAGTTTGAAGCAATTCTCTCTGGCTGGTGATTCTGTAAAGCTTTCCAGCATTGGCTTTGATTGTTCCAGCAGCAACGCTAGTGGTGTTGCCTGGTTGAGGCTTGTCTTGTGCAGTAGCCATCATAATGAATGGTACTGTGCCAGGGCCCGAACTGGCATAAAAACTCTCATCTATTACTTGTACTTGAACTCCAGGGCTTGTTAGATTGGCCATTTGTACCTCATCAAAAATATCTTGTAGGATATTTATGAAAAGGGGCTGAAAAAGCCCTGTTTCAGTCAGCGTGGTCCGGCGTGAATATAGTTGAATTGTTCCTGGAGAACTTCTTGTTTTTCAGCTAGTTCTTTCCATTCAAATGTCAATGCACCAAATTCACGCACTGATACCCAAACTTTCTCTTGGTCTTCTACTAAGCCAACTAGCACTCTGCCAACTTGTGCCCACCCCCCATGAAATTTCCAATTTAACGTCTGATCTTCCGTATCTGGGACATATACGATGTCATCGGGTTTGGGCAAGGTTGTCACTTCAGCGTCTCCATAAATGCAGTTACGTTTCGAGTCAAGTCTTGAATTGAACTATTATTTACGATAGTATGATCAAACTTTGTGCCTATCCAGTCACGTTCACTCCTATGAACTCCATAGATCTTTCTCAAAAATGGTCCAGCTACAAATTGAACAAGTTTGGATTGTTGATTGAACCAAAGGGCTTGATTGTAATAGTCAGGCAATGGGTCTCGTTTGACCCAAACGATTGTGCCACCAAGACTCTTGATCATTTGAATTTCATTCAAAAATCTCACATCAGTTATTACAACTGACTTTTTTGATTCATTTAGGAATTTTTCACAACGATGGGTCCAAAAGTCTTGAGAGAGTTGATTGCGAATCAATTCTGTGCCAAACTCTCGCATCATCAAACGAGGAGTAATGGGCTTGCCCAGCTTTTCTGTCCAAAAAGTGTCTTGAGTTTCTCGCCAAACTCTACTTTCTTGTGTTGTGCCTTCCAAAAGCTTGGCGTTCCAGCCAAACATGCTGCTGAGTGCACTTTTGATGGGTTTGGCAAAACTTGTGGTTGTGAAACCTGGATATAGTTCCTTAATGATTTGTCCCACAGTATCTTTGCCACTGCCTTGAAATCCCACTAGCCCTATGATGTTTTTCATAAGGCTAGTATAAACAAGTTTCAAGTATAAATTGAGTTTTTAACCCAAAATTACAAAGCTGGATGGAGTTCCGTTATCCACATATTGCAAGAGTTCAAGGTCTAGTTTTTCGATCTCTGCAACTGATTCAGTCTTGAGAGCATCGCCTTTGAGCGTAGAACCACCTTGTGGGCCAATTATCTGGCCAAACTTGCTGTAAGCTTCTCCCAGCATGCCTTTGGCCACTGCCAAAGTATAACTTCTGATCCAAGGCTTACTGAAAGGATCCAAGATAATCATGTCGTCAGGCTTCATTTTGTTGACCCATAACAGCACAGTTTCATCACTGAGCAATCGGCGAATAATGGTAAGCTTTTTGGTTACGGTATTGAAATGATAGTTGATATCGCGACCAAACATCCGGCCAGCTTGCTCCTGATACTGATAAAAGAGTTCAAAAGTCAACAAGCCTGCTGAATAGCCGCCTCCTGCTCCAGCTTGCAGGAGGTAGAGATTGGTATAAGCTAAACTGAAGGGATCAATATAAGTGCCACCAGTGTTACCGCCCAAGCCTCTGCGAAAGATTTGCCTTACATCAACAATTTCTTGTGGGAGGTAATACTCTGTTGTTTCAGGTTGCATTTCCAAGAAAGCATATGCTTCTTCCACTGCATTGGAGCTGCGTTGACGATAACGATCGAGAGCAATCTGAAGCGCCAGTTGAAAATCTCCTGGGTCCAATTCCACTTCCACCATTGAGCCCCCGAGTAATCGGGTAACGTCATCTATGATTCCTTGCTTCAAATCCAGTGTGCTGCTCATGAAAATATCCCCTTGTGGGGATATTTATGATTACAGAATATGCCAGTGTGTTCCTGATTTTATGCTGTTATGTGTGAAATTTCATCTGATGAAAGTTGGAAGTAGTCAAATAGTTTTTGGTCATCCCAACTGCTGCTCAAGTCCACAAAAGGCAGCCTTTTGATTACATCCAAACTGTTCCACCCGCTCCATTTGTTGTTTTGAAGAATCCAACGAAACAATTGGCTATTGAAAACCGCCTCTGCATTACTGGCTTGAGTTTCTTGAATTTTCAAGTAAGCAACTGCTTGGCTTACACCAAAATCCTTTCCAATCCTGGGACGGATATCTCCGCTCAAGGAGAATGCAACCTTGTAGCTGCCAAAGTTGGAGGGCTTGCTTTTCATATACAACGTTTGTGCATGGGTGTGAAAAACTTCATGTCCTTTGTCACTGAACTTTTCTTTGTTGCTGGTGTGACATTCTCCTCGTTTGAATCCAAAGCCAGCCCTGGAAAAAACTTTTTGGTTGATGCTTAAGGAAGCTTCTGAGATTGTGGCTGGCAACCATTCGGTTGATTTGCTTACAGAGAACATACCAGAAGGGGTTGTGACATCAAAAACACTTGATGTGTTGTTGAGATCCAAGAAAAACCAACTGAACGTTGATCCAACATTGAAGTATTTGTCTACACTGAGACTGGCTTTTGTGATGTTTTTCCAAATCAGGTCTTTGGCCTCACTGTTGCTTGCCCCTATCCAACTGTTGGGAGTAACCAACATCACATACTGGTTGCTGAGCTCACACGAGTTAACAACAAACTCATGCCAAATTGGCCATCTTTTGGCGCCATGAATGTTCTGATAGGGCGGATTGCCTACAACTACATCAAATTTCATATTACCCCAATCACGACTCAAAAAGTCAGAGACGTATAGATTATTACACACCAACTTTTTGTTGTTCTTTGCATAATTTACACGAAGTTTGTTCTTCTCACAACCCCACACCCTAGAGCTGATGTTTTCATCACTGTGGCCTTGGTCTCGAAGTCGTTGCTGGATTTCCACCAAAAACTGTCCGCCGCCCATAGCAGGATCAAGAAAAGTTGTAGTGCTACTTTGCCAGATTTCGTGAGGCAGATTATCCAAAATCTCATTTACTAGAGGTTTGATCTCAAATTTCAAGCGACCCAGCATCACTATCTCTACAAAAAGTGTTATTGGTATAATTACACAAGACACAATTACGTCAACAAAGTCTTATTGAAAAAGTGAATCAAACGTGTTATCAGAGATCACGTAACCGCCATTACTGTCCTTCAAGAAAGTGTAGTTGTAGAGCAATCCATCTGCACACACAATGTTACCATCATTGCCTGTGGGAGAGAGACCCAATTTTTGTCTGCATTTTTCCCAATTGTCTCGTTGCAGTTCAACACCATAGATTTGGTTTTCCAAAATATGACGTTCCCGCAACCCAGGATCTGGCTGCCAAGCTGCCAACCCCTCCATAAGCCGTTTTTTCACTTCAACCAAAAATGCGCCTTCACCACAACTGTTGTCTAGCCATGTTTTTGTTGGATCTTGCCATATTTCTGTTGGCAGTTGATCCAAGATCTCATTTACCAGTTCTGGGGGAGTGAACACTTCACCAAATTGTTTCTTTTTCTCTTCTTTTGAGAGAACTGCTGTATCAAATTCCCCGCTTAAAATATCGCTCATGGAACTCTCTCCTGTACTGATTATATTCATGCAAGACAACAATTGCTATGCAGTCTTTTTTTGATAATTGTTGTAGACAAACTCTTGTTCAGTTGTGGAGAGACCAAATAGCTTACACAGCTTGTCATCAGTCCAGGACTTAGATACATCCAACAAAGGCAGTTTGATAATCCCGGTATTGAACCCGCTGGTTTTTTCATTGTTGATATAAAATTGATACAGCTTGCTTGTCAAAAAACTCCAACAATTCTTTGCACTTTTTTCGTCAGGCATTGGAAGGCCTAGACTTCCTGCGCCAATAGCATACTTGTTGTTGCTATCAATCAACATATATTTGTGGGGCTCTGATTCCAAGTAATAGTAGCCGCTGAGATTCAAGATAATCTTCAAACCTTGTTTTTGATTTTCTTGGGCTGTGAAATATTTGTCTTTGTTGGCTGCGGTCCAAAAAACTGGAACCCGGCCTTTTCCATTTTTTTCAAACAACACTTTGGTTGTCAAATAATGCTCGAGACTTTTGCCTTGAACATCATTGTATGTAATGCTTCTGAGCCTTGGGGCATGATAGTTGTCAACTTTGCTCATGATCGCATAGGCAAGAGCTTGCTCTGGAGTCAAAGCCACTTGCTGCCCTTGATATTGAACTTGTGTTTCAACCCCGTTGCTGACCAACCTTGTGGGCCTTGACGGTGCTCCATTACAATGCAGCAACCATGCTGCCACAGTTTCTCCAATGTCAAAATACTGTTTGGTGTCGGACAACACCCAAGCCAGATGATTTTGCGCAAAAATGTTCTTGGTCAGGTTGTCATAGCTTTTGCCATCAGGACGCCCCAACCAACTGGCAGGTGTTACCATAGCAATGTATCCATTTGGTGCAACAATATCAAAGGAGTTTTCAATAAAAAGTGGCCACAGCTTTTTTTGTGCAGATTCTGTACTTTGGTAAGGCGGGTTACCAACAATCACATCAAATTTCATATCACCCCAATCATAATCCAAAAAATTGCTGATGTGAAGATTACTGCTCACCAACTTTTTGTTGTTCTTTGCATAATTTACACAAAGTTTGTTCTTCTCACAACCATACACCCTTGCAGCAATGTTTTCATCTGTATGACCAGCAGCTTGTAGGCGGCGTTGAATTTCAACCAAAAACTGTCCACCACCCATTGCTGGGTCAAGAAAAGTGGTTTCTGAACTTTCCCATACCTTGGCTGGAAGCTGATCCAGCATTTGGCTCACAAGTGGTTGGATTTCAAATTTAAGACGGCTAAGCATACGTTCATACCTTATCGTAAATCAGTTCCAGCCATTGGCGCTTGATAATGCCTTGATCAAACAGCCTCTGAACTGTTTCCCAGCGCACACCAAACTCTTCTGCAATGCTTTCTTGTGTATCAGGATCATGCTCAATGGCTTCAAGAGCGTCTTGAAGCAGCAAGCAACCGCTGCCGTCCCGGATCACATCAATGTTTTCCACAATAGCTGTGATCCGTTCACGTGCTTTCCGCATTTCATTCAGGGCTGTATCCTTGTCTTTGGTGGATTTGGCCTTTTTGGGCATGATTTTGGTCTTGCCTTTGGGAACGGCTGCCACAGGATTGGCACGCTGATATGCAACCACACCAGTAGCCAACTCTCGGATACAGTCTCGGTCCAGCTGCGAAAGATCAGCAGTGCTGCCAATAACACGACTGACACTTTTACGGGCAAGCACTTGTGAAAGATATGCGTCCTTGTTGACTTGCACACTGGAATGTGCACTGCCTTTCCAAATGTCTACAGTGCTGAGAACCTCGCTCAACACCTCAGCAGCACTCCGCTTGGGGTTCTGCTTTGTGATGTTGAATGTAGTTTCCAAGAGCATGCTGTCAAATTTGTCGTCTCGGTTGGGATCAAAACTGAGACTGATGATCTTGCCAACTTTGTTGGGATCACGACCAGGCGTAAGCACTCGACTCATTTTTTGAATCGTGGCGCCCACCTCACCACTGTCGTAGGCCAGATACAGCTCAGTAATCTGTGGAATACTGAAGCTGCGTTGTGCCATCAAGCTGCTGATAATCAACACACTTTGATTGAGTTTCACAGCTTGTTCAATCTGTTCCAGCACTTTTTGTTCTGCATTGGCATTACGTACTTTTTGACCACCCACAAGGATATTGCCACCCAGAACAATCACACGCCAAGCAGGAAGAGCACTTTGGGCAATCACACCAATAGCAGCCAGCTGACCATCCTGCACTTTGGTACTGCCAGGCACAAACATCATGGCTGTTTTTTGCTTTTCTCGTCCAAACCAATTCTGGGTTTGAAGGTCAGTGTTGGCTTTGTCAACACCATGCTTGCCCAAGAAAACTGTTTCCAGCATACGAACAAAAAAGCCTTTGGCCTTTTGTGGGTGTGCTGCAAACTTGCTCCAGCTGGGCAACAGCTTCATGTCTTCATCATCAAACTCACCAGCAGCTACGCTCTGCATCACAGGCTCGCTCAAGTCAAGCTGATACAGTCGCATATCAGGAACAAGAGTGTCTCGAGTGGTGTCAACCACAAAATGCTTAAGCATTGCCGGTAGTCCCTTGTTGCACAGCATGCTTTTGAACCAAAAGCTCTGGGTAAGTAACACTTAGCATGGTGTCAATTTTCCACAGCTTGCTGGCCCGATCAGCATTCGTGCCTGTCATGATCAAAACTCGGTCTCGCTTTCCAATATGCTTCTTCAACAGCTCAGCCTGCCCGGGGCGATAGCTACCGTAGTCTGCCTCATCAACAACCAACAGCCTCTCAACCCGTTTTTGGCACAGCCATTTGATCCTGGCCTCACGCTGGCTACCACTGCACATGCTGAGATAGCAAATAACAGGCTTCTTGCTCTTGAGGGCTTGGGTAACTTGTTCTTGCCACCCGTCCTTCTGAGTGTCCACATGTTGATAGTGGCTCCACTGCTGGAAGCTAGTGAGGTCTTTGGCAAAGCTGGCAAAAACTGTTTTCACATAGCTGGCAACAATCACCAATGGTGACTCCAACTCGCGGGCCACTGCACCACTGTAAATGGTTTTGCCAAAACGAGCACACAGCTCAGCCAGCACCACTTGCTTGCCCTGCTCATAGGCCTCAAGAGTTTGGAGGCACATCCTGTATTGCATGGTGCTGAGGCCAGCTGAGGGCAGTTCCTGATTCACACTTGCCAAGTGTTGATTGACCTTCAAAATCAATTCCAGGCTGCTGATGGTGTGAATCTCACCAGTAGTGCCTTTTCGGTGACCCACAAAACCGCGCACATAATCATCCATGCGAGCATGTTGCTGACAACGGCCAACCCTTGTAGCGTAGCTGGTTACGTCCCAGATGTGATCAATGCTGACAATACCTGTGTTGAGCAGGTCTTTTCTGACTCCAAGACTGTCTCGCACTCGAGCACGAACAGAGTCTTCTGGAGTCTCGCTAGGCTGCACCCAGCGTTCTCCAAACTTGCACTCATGGGGATTGGTGGACTCACTCCACACATAGAGAAACATACGCCCTGGTTTTTTGGCCATCAATTAATTCCCTCTTTGAGATTGTGATAATTTTGAATTAAGTGTGGATAATCATAGAGCAGTAGGCGCAGCTTTCGCACAATGAACATTGTGAATGCAAATATGTCTACCCAGCCCATTCCCCAGAGCAAGAGCACTACGGCTATGAACACATAAGACTCCCGCAGCAGTTGTTGGATGCAGCCCTCTGGTGTGCTACTGTTCTCGATTGCTACCTGAATGCTCCATTTGGCACTCCAAAGGCCTCCGCCCACCATCAACAGTGCCAAAATCATATCAGCTATCATCATTTATGAGCTCCATACAATCTGCTTGACGGTCCAGCCATCCAGCGCAAGCTGTCTTGCATTTGGCTACCTGAAAAAACACGCTCACTAACCACAAATTCAGGCCAAGCCAAGTGCACTAGGGAGGCATCTTCCTTGGAACTGCACCACACTTGGATGCCAAGATTTCCATAGTTGTTTTCAGTTGGATGCTCCCTACTGTTGGGATCGGGCCGGTACTTGAGAAAGTAAGGTTGCAAAAGAATGTTGCCCAGTTGGCTACACCACACCAAAAGGTCAGTATCACTCACACATTGGCTCTGCCCATACATCCACCCCAGCACCACTCTAGTCCAAGGACCTTGACCGTTGACGTTGGAAACTTCAGAGCACAGTTGGTTGAGCTCAAGGCTGCTGGGCAAACCTCCTTGGTAGTATCCTGCCCAGCGCCTAGTCCACCTGTCAGCAAACTCTTGCGGACTTTCCCTTTCCAACGAGGTTACACCTTTCCCCAAAAAGCTTTCACAACGCTCTTGCCGCGTGCATTGTTGAGTCCCAGCTTCTTGATCACAATCTCCACCATCTCTGCCTCGTTGACCTTGCTCTTGTTTTCCCGGATCAGCTCGCGCACCTGAGAAGCAATGCTGAGTCCACTGCTGGGCTTGTTGGGCTTGGAAGTAAGGCTGCTGCTGGACTTCTTGGCCTTGACCTTCAGCTTCTTGCCCTTGAGAAGCACTTCCTTGTTTGGAAGCTTTTCCTTGCGAGGCTGCTTTGGAGCAAGACCGCTGCTCAGAGCCCGCACAATTGCCTTAAGTGGCTTTTCCCAGTGCCGGATCAGCTTGTCGCTCTGTGCCTCAGCAAGAGCCTCAGCGTAGTGTGCCTGCAAGCGGGGCAGCACCTTGGGTACCCCATACTTGGATACAATCTTCGCAACTTCCTGGGGCATATCGCCCAAATCCATTTTGCCCTTCAGCACCAAGGTTTTGAGGTTGTCTATCCGAGCGTAGCAGGCCACATAAGCCTCAATGAGACGCCCTGAAGAGGTCTGAGCCAACTGGTCCATCCCGCCTTCTGTGTCCACCCGCTTGGCCTGCACCAAACCGTTGTCGATGTAGGTGTGGCTCCTGGGGCTAAGCTGAGCTCCGCGATTAAGGCAGTAAGCAATCTTGCCCATGGTCTGCTGCACCCCAAAGGGCACGTTCTTGACCAAGCCAGCATCATGTGCACGACCAGCCTGCGTGAGATAAGCTTGCGCTTCCCGCACCAGGTCATCGGGCTCAACAGCCTGGTGTACCCAGTTCAGTGCCAGACCATACCGCACATTAAAGTCTGGTGCAGTGTAGTCCAGGGTGCTGAAATCTGGAGTGCTCTTGCTGTGCAAGATCTCTTGCAGCTTAGCGTCAGTGCGTGTCAGGCGAGCCATTTGGGTTACTCCTGTCTCTATGCCTGCATCATACAGCTACCCTTCACATGTGTCAACCACTTGTTCTTATTTTTCTGAGTTTTTTTTGGAGGGTCTTGGGTTGCATTGCAACCCAAGACCGCTTAGACACAGCTTACTTCCAAACAGGAGTCCCATCAGGAGCTTTAACCTCACTTGCCCATACTTGTCGGATCCGAGTTTTCACCTCAGCTGGCACTGGTACATAGTCCAGCCGCTCAGCTATCTCGTCCCCATGTGAGAAAGCCCAGTCAAAAAACCGCATGGTTGTGAGGCTTGTGGCAGGATTCTTGGGATCACGTGGGAGCAAGATGAAGGTTGGACTGACGATGGGCCATGTGTCCTTTCCAGGTTGATCTATGAGGTTGACAGCAAAATTGGGCACATTCCAGTTGGCTGCGGCTGCTGTTGCCTCAAAAGCTTTGTGGTTGGGACGCACCCAATGTCCGTCCTTGTTCCGAATTTGCGTTGTCACCAATCCAGCTTGTTGGGCATATGCATTCTCCACATAGCCGATGGCGCCGCGAAGCTGACGCACACTGGCACTTACACCTTCATTCCCTCGTGCACCTGTGCCAATGGGCCACTTTACACTGGTACCGGTACCAACTCTAGAGCGCCATTCCTCGCTTACTGCTGAGAGATAGCTGGCCCACACATAGGTTGTGCCACTGCCATCTGCCCGATACACAACAGCTATCGCTAAATTGGGAAGGCGCAGCGTGGGGTTAAGCTCTACAATTCGTTGGTCATTCCATTTTACAATCTTGCCAAGATATATGTCAGCCAAGACTTGGCCAGTTAGCCTCAGCTGATCCCTTTCCAGTCCCGGAACATGCACAGCCGCTACCAAACTGCCCATCGCAGCAGGAAATTGGAGCAGGTTGTTTTTCTCAAGGTCTTCTTGTTTCATTGGAGCATCACTTGCACCAAAGTCCACTGTGCGGTTTCTTATTTGGTTTTGACCAGCCCCACTTCCCACACTTTGATAGTTGAGTTGAATTCCAGTTTTTTTGGCTTCTTCCCCCCATTTCTGATACAACGGATTGGGAAATGTTGCCCCAGCCCCGTTGATAGGTTGTGCCATAACTGATGCAGTAGAGCTTATTACAAGCACCGCAGCAGCCAGCAATGTTTTTAGATACATTATTATTCCTTTCATATCCATATTGGCACTGTAATTTTGCCTGATTTTCAAATAACGTGCAAGAGCACTAGCCACTTTTAACAGAAGCGTAACAGTCAAAGTCTCTAGCATAAGACCCTGGTCTGATCCTAAATAGTACAAATGAAGGAACAGCTATGCCACCGTTAACTTTTTGGAATGGCGTTGGTGCAAAGAACAAGGACTATAAGTTCTTTGATAGAATGGCCGCGCAATACATCAATATGGGCTCAACAGAATTTTATCTCCACAAATATCTTGGCCCAACCAATCCTGATCCCAAAACAGTGACACCTGACACGGACGAAACCAACCTGCTGAACATTTCAGACTTGGTAAACTTGGAAATCCGTGACAGAAAGTATGACAGCGATGTCTACAGTATAAAAGGACACTATTTGGTTACGGATACTGAGTTTGATCTCAAACAGTTTGGATTTTTTCTCAGCACTGACACTGTGTTCATCACATTCCACATCAACCAAATGGTAACCCAACTGGGACGACGCATCATGAGCGGTGATGTTATAGAGGTGCTGCACATGCGAGATGACACAGCACTGGATGGTCGCCCCATCAACAAGTTTTATGTTGTGCAAGAAGGCACTCGCCCAGCAGAGGGATTCAGTCCCACTTGGTGGCCACATCTCTGGCGCGTGAAATGTCAACCTTTGACTGATAGCCAGGAGTTCCAAGACATTTTGAACAAAGAGTTGGAAGACAGAGGAGACGGTATCGTTCCAGAGCCCAATCCCGACGGGAGCATGCCAACACTTGGACAAGTAAACAGCACTTATGACAAAGAAATAAGCATCAACGACGCAGTGTTGGAAGAGGCTACAGCCAACGTGGCTTTCAGAAACTGGCAAAGCACACATTTTTACATATTGGAAGAGGATTTGGACAAGCCCATCAGTGTTTACAACTCCGATGGCATTCCGCCAAACCAAAGCAAGCCAGTGCCGTCAGGCACCAGTTTTCCCAGCGTCTACAAGGAGGGTGACTACTTTCTCCGAATGGACTACTTGCCCCCAGTGCTATACAAACGCGAAGGAATCAAATGGAAAAGACTAGAAACCAACTATCGTGCACCCTGGCTGCCTGCCAATCGTGTTTTGACAACATTTATTAACAACAGCAATAAAACCACTTATCCCGATGGCACCACTGTTGACGAACGTCAAAACTTGCGCACTACAATAAAACCCAAACTTGATCCAGATATTATATAAGGAAATTATCATGAGCAAAACCACAGGTGAAAAAGGCTTATCTCTTATCAAAAGCTTTGAAGGCTTGAAGCTGGATGCTTATATCTGCCCCGCAGGTGTGCCCACTATTGGCTATGGCACAACCAAGATAAATGGCCAGGCAGTTAAGGTCCCAGCCACCATAACCGAATCACAAGCCAATGAGTTTCTCAAAACTGACGTGAAAACCTTTGAACAAGCAGTCAACAGTGCTGTTACCGTTCCCATTACTCAAAACCAGTTTGATGCATTGGTGAGTTTCACATACAACTTGGGGCCCGGAAACTTGCGCTCCAGCACACTTTTGAAAAAACTCAATGCCAAGGATTATGCTGGTGCTGCTGATGAGTTTCCCAAGTGGAACAAAAGCGGTGGGAAAGAACTGGCTGGCCTAACTCGCCGACGCAACGCAGAAAGGGATTTGTTTCTCAGCTAATGGAATATTGGTATAACCAACAGCTACGTCAGTATAGACTTCAGGTCATACGTGCGTTCAGTAATTTTTCTGTCAGCATCGGAGTGAATGATGACGGGTCGCCCAAGCTCAGACGTGTGCCCTGTCGTTATGGTGATGCCTCACGCTTGGCAGAAACCATAACAAATGCCAACAGTGAAAACAAACTGCCCACAGCCCCATTCATTTCAGTGTATATGACTGCTATGGCTTTGAGCCCAAATCGGCGGCATGCTCCCAGCTTGGTGTCAACTCAAAATGTAATTGAGCGAGAATATGACGGTGAAAATTCACGTTATTTGAGCACACAGGGTAACAGAAGCACTGTTGAACGTTACATGGGCGTTCCATTTGATTTGACCTTCAATGTGGATTTTTGGACCAGTAATTTGCAACAAAAAGAAGAGCTCTTGGAACAAACTCAAGTGCTTTACAATGGCATGATTGATATTCAAACATCCAACAATCCTTTGGATTGGACTGCCATCACAACCTTGGAGCCCACGAACATCACTTGGAGCAGCAGAAGCATACCTGTGGGCACTGAAAATCCCATTGATGTGTGCACAGTGGAATATAAGGTTCCTATCTTCATCAATCCGCCTGCCAAAGTCAAGTTACAAAAAATCATTCAACAGATTGTCACCAATATCCAGGAAGGCGAGTATGATCCCAATACCATGGAGTGGACAGAGCAATCTTTGTTGAGCCGTGTGCTCACCACTCCTGGCGATGCATGCATCAGTCTTGCTGTTGCAGGCGAAAACACTTGGGAAGTGAGCCTCCAGAGTCCAACTGGTGACATAATCGATCCTCAACAGTTGCCCACTAGGGTAACTGGGAGGAAAAATCCCCTATTGGTGCCTGGCACAACATTTAAATTCAATGGCCAAGCCATAACTATTCCCAACACCAGCATTGACGACTTAGTGAGCTTGATCCGTCTGCGCACAGTGGACCCCAATTTAAATGTTGTGTTCAACTTGAATCAACAACTGGAATTTTGGAACATGAGTGGAGGCAATGTTGTTTTGGAAAATGTTCAGGGCTCCGCAGTGGAAAATTTGGGCTTCACCCCCACTACATACAAAGGAGGCACCTTGGCTTGGTGGCGACTCTTGGACAAATATGGTGCTGTGAGGCCCTATAGCAGTTTTCAATCCAGTGCCAGCCAACTCCGACTCTTGACTAGTGATGATTTGGACAACCGCGAGAACGACCTAGTGGGATATATTGAGCTTCACCCCACCAACCAAAATCTGCTGGTGTGGAAAGGCGAAATCAACAGTTGGCCCACTAACCAAAGCAGCCCCATTACTGCTGTTATTGATCCACAAAAATCTTTCCCAGGATCTGGGTTGAGTGAGGAAAAATTTGGCCAACGCTATCTCTTGACAAATGAAATCGCCTTCCAGAGTGGTGCTTGGGGCAATGTCAAAGCTTTAACTCCAGTTTCCGCACTTGTGGTGTCTGTGCAAAGCTCCACTGAACTTGTTATAACTCCATTGAATCAAGCTCGCTTGAACCTAGAGCGAGAACTTCAACTTATCCTGGGCACAAGTATAACCCAAACCGCCAGTGTGTTGAGCCTACAACAATTGAATGATAGCCAATACAAAGTTGTGTTGGCTATTGATGTAAATGCAGAATCAGGAAACACAGTGCAAGTTGTTGCCCCTGTTGTGGCCAACGACATTATTGAATACGATGGTGCAGTGTGGCGTATGGTTTTTGACAGCAGCAACAGCCCACCAGTTGTGGTGAAGAATCAATACAGTCAAAAATGGTATTTTTGGACAGGAGAACAATGGGTTGTGTTTCCAAACCAAGACTATAAACAAGGGCAATGGCGTCTCAGCCTTTAAATAACTTGATGAAAAAGTATCCCACAAAGCCTGTTGCCCAAGTTGATGTGTCAGTAATGAATCAATTTATTGACCCAAACACGCGAAAAATTTTAGAGATACTTCACGATCATCATGTGCCCACCCGTATTGTTGGGGGCGCGGTGCGCGACTTGTTGCTGCATAAACCTCCACGGGATATAGACTTGGTTGTGGATGCTGATCCCAGTGAAACCTTGTTTTTATTGGATCTCTATGGCATTGAAGCTGAGACTACAGGCATCAAACATGGAACAATCAAGGCTGTATTCAGAGATAACGGGAGCAAAAACAAGGTGGAAATCACCAGTTTGGGTTACAGAATCCAAATGAAGAACAAGCGTCCGTTTCTCAAGCAAGCCAAAAATTGGGCAACTGACAGTGAAATGCGAGACTTAACTATCAACTCCATGAGCATGGACTTGCACGGCCATATTTGGGACTACCAAGGTGGATATGAAGATTTGAAGCACAGCCGCATACGTATGTTGCCTGATACCAGGACCAACATACAAGACGATCCCAATCAAATCATGCGTTACTTCAAAGCGTTGACAATTTTTCCCAAACCTCTCATGGTCAAGAAAGACCTTGACTGGATCAAAAAGCACATAAGCCTGTTGGCAAATCAAGAAGATGATGAACGAGTGATCCGGAATCTTTTGAGTATTCAAAAAAGCCCAAATGCAGACAAAATTCTCCAGTTGATGTGTCAACTGGGTGTGAAAAAATATATTTCATACCTTCCTTGTTAAGCCTAAAATAGCCCACGGCAATAAGGTTCTGTTATACTTGGCAAACAAACTTGTGTAACAAAAGGAACAAGAATGAAAATCAAAATGCCCAGCACCAAGGACGTGAAGAAAGCCACCTCCTCTGTCTCAAAAACAGTAACTGACACAACCAAGACAGTGGAAAAAGAAACCACTAAAGCTGTTGACACTGTAACAAAAGAGGCCACAAAGGCTGCTGACACTGTGGCAAACACAGCAACTGATGTGTACAAGGATGCATCCAAGGCAGCCTCTGACGCCTACAATTACAGCGTGAGCTTGGCCAATAACACTGCTGCGGTAACTGCTAGTGTAGCCAACACCATTGCCAAAAACACAGAAGAAGCAGCTAAACAAGGTATTGATGTTGCCTCCACTGAGTGGAAGAATGGATGTGCCTTAGCACAGGACTTTTACAAAGACGGCGCTGAGGCTGTGGTGAAGGCTGCGGAAGATGCATATGCTTGGGTTGACGCCAATGCTTGCCGAATTGGACTGAACTATGCGCTTACTACAGGCATAGTAATGTATTTTACACCAAAGCCTGCTCCTGCTGATCCAGGCACCGTAAATTCCACAGCAGCAAGCATGACTTGGGTAGCTTACTTTGCCAGTCAAGCAGGCAAGGCAGCCACGATGGCTCAAACAATGGCATTGAGTTGCAGCATCAGCTACATCATAACTGAAGGTTTGTTTCTCATTCCAGGTGTCAAGGGCCAGGTAAACAAAACGCTGGTTTTCAATGCACTGTCAAATTGCATCAACACAACCATTACCAATGCTTATCTCTGGGGCACACCTGCTGGTGTTGGTATTGCTGTGGGATCAGCCATCAGCCCTGTTATTGCTACACTGATTTGTGAAGGCGTGTTGCCTCGTGGTGTTAGCCAAGGCCCGGATGCAAAGGCAGCTGAAGATGGCATCAAGATGGCTAAAGATGCTTTGAAGAGCTTGGGATTTTAAGAAACTTGGAAAGCTGAGACTGGTGCTCAGCTCTCCTTTTATGAGAAGATATCACTCAAGGGGTTTTGATATTGATAAAACACTTGAAAGAACTTTTCAGTATAAACTACTGATCCTTCCATTTGAGTATAAACCTTGTTGGTTCGGCTGGGCTGTAATATTTCACCTTCGTTGGGAATTTTGGCCAGCTTCTGTTGCTCAACATTACTGAGATGAAACCAAGGCACTTGATCTTTCCAAAAAGCCACTTTGCCGCTCTTGCTCAACTGTTGTTGATATACCTTATATAAGTTGATGCTGTCTACATCAGTGGGCAAGCTACTCCGGGGAACAGCAAACAAGTCATTTACACCTGCCAAGATGCTGTTGCTGGCCAAGCTGCTGGCAATAATGCTAGTTTCATCTAAAATATGATGATGGCTGCTGCTAAGCGGCACATAATCCTGCTCCAAGAACCAATTGATTACCTTACAAACTTTCTGTATTTCTTGTGGATTTGCATGGTTGCATTCAAAAAACACCCATGGTTGATCTTGCTTGATTCTCCCTTGGGCACCTTTCAAAACATCCAGCTCGTGTCCTTCCACATCCACTTTCATGAGTTTGACTTGGGGAAAATCAAAACTGTCAATACTCACAGTTTTCACTGTTCTGTTACCACCAGTGCCCACAATGTGACTGGTGCCAGTTTGTTTGGGATTGTATTGAAAACTGATTTCTCCGTTTTGCTCACTCACTGCATTATTGAAAATCTGATAAATGTTTTCTTTGCCTTCATAACTCCGCATGATGCATTCACAATTTTCTTGAATGGGCTCAAACATGATTGTGGAACTCACAAACCCCTGGCTCAAAAACTCCCAACTGGCTACACCATAGTTTGCCCCAATGTCCAAGAGCAAGCCATCGCCCTCTAAGCCTTGAGCTTGCCAGCTTTTCCACCATTTTTTGAACAACCAATTGTTGTTTTGTAACCGTAGCTTGCTGCTCCAGAAGTCAGCCTTGTTCATATGCAGATTCAAGCCATTGTAAGGCAAGACTTCAGTTTGCAGATCAGGCAGTCGTTCCATAAAAATTTTCCCAGAGGCTATTGCCATGAGTTTTGTATGTTTGGGGCTGCCTGTCAATATCTAAAATACTGGAGATGCTCTTGTGTGACAAAAACTCCTTTTGGCAGTTTGTTCAAAGTGCATCATAGCAGGATATATCCTATCTACAACAAACTCAAAAGTTGTAATATCAGTATAAATAAATCACAATAAGGGTTACAAGGGATACACAGTGTTACACAAGCTTAAAATGTTGATTGAAAAGGCAAGCCCAAAACACATTGGGCAGAGCATCAAAAAAGATCAGTTACTGGAAAATTGGCTATTGGAGCAAACTCAAAATTTAGCACCAGAGGTATCTTTGAGTGAACGTGCATACTCTGTAATCAATAATATCAGCAATCTTTGTGAATATAATGCCATCAAAAAATTCAAAAGCTTCAAAGAAGGTTACGGCTTTTGTGGAATGACCAAAAACTGCAAGTGTGCACAAGAGAGTGTTAGCGAAAAAGTTTCTGCTTCAAAAGCCAACAAAACAACAGCAGAAAAACTAGAGACCAACTCTCGGCGTGCAGCTACAAACATCGCACGATACGGAGTAACAAATTCTGGGCAAACACTAGAGGCAAAACAGCGCCACAAAGATACATACAACAACAAAGCAAAGGTAACTGAAATTGTTGCCAAACACCAAAAAACGGTGCAAGACAAATATGGTGTCAGTAACGTTGCTGCATTATCTACTGTCAAACAAAAAAAGGTGCAAACAAACTTGGTGAAGTTTGGGGTAGATAACCCTATGAAAAACAAAGAGATTAGTGCCAAAGCAACGGCTACAAAACAACAACGATATGAACCACACCACTTAGCAAAACAAAATTATCCAAGATTTATTCAAATGGTGGTGGAAAACTTTGGTGTCACTCCGCAAATAAGTGCTCAAGAGTATATTGGAGTGCAAACTCGGCCAGAGATGAAATTTGAATGTGTCCATTGTGCCACAAGCTTTGTGAAACGTTTCGATTATGCAAGCCCACCAATCTGCAAAGTGTGCTATCCTACCTCTGTTGAATACAAGAGCAAAGAAGAACTTGAGCTTTTGGCATATGTAAAATCAATCTATCCTGGCAATGTCATAAGTGGTGATCGCAGGAGCATCAATCCTTATGAGATCGATATACTCTTGCCAGAATTGAAAATTGGCATCGAATATTGTGGACTGTATTGGCACAGCGAAAATTCAGGCAAGAAAAGCTGGAATTATCATTATCGCAAATTTGACGCTGCCCGAAACAAAAATATCAGACTCATTACTATTTTCAGTGATGAATGGGCATTCAAAAAAGAAACACTGAAACAATATCTTGCCGTTACTTTGGGTCAACAATCAGCAAGCATTTGGGCTAGGAAATGTAATTTTCAAAAAATCTCTCACACTGATGCCAAAACGTTCCTAGCAGAATATCATATGCTATCGGCTCCACAACGCATGAGTTGGACAGGAGGCTTGACCTTAAATGGTACACTGGAAGGTGTTATGTGTTTCAAAAAGCACTCTGCAGGCGAGTATGAACTCACTAGATTCGCAACTAAAACTCATGTAGTGGGGGCAGCAAGTAAATTACTGAAAACTTTCATTCAAGAAGTATCGCCCGCCGAAATTTTCAGTTTCAGTGACAATAGATTTTCACAAGGTGCTGTGTATAAAACATTGGGATTTGAACAAACAGGTATTGTGCCTCCCATGCAAAGCTATGTTGAAAATTACAGTGCGAGGCATCATAAACGCTCGATGAAAAAAGGCAAATTATTGCGAGATTATCCCCATCTTGACCAAAAACTCTCAGAATGGGCATTATTACAGAGCTTGGGGTATGATAGGATATGGGATTGCGGAAAAATCAAATGGACACTGAAGTTGAAGTGAAAAAAAATCCCAGGATTGCTCCTGGGATTTCTCTTTTGAATTATGAGTTTCAAAGGGCACATTATGTAACCCTTTGATATTGCTCACAAAAATTTCAAGTTCGCAACATTTACAGCCACACCAGCCAAGTAGTCAGCTGCATTACCAAGTGAACTTGCAACATTGCTGAGTTCCAGGTAACCATATCGTGTCATGAAAGATACCACTGGTTCGAAGGTGTTGGGATCAATCACAACACCACTGCTTGTCAGTGGCACATATGGGCAGTAGTAGGCTGCGGCGTCGATTTCGCCAGGGCCCTTGTAACCCACGAGCACTGGGGTGTCGTCAGCAGCATATTGGTCCACATACACACGCACAGAGTTGTTCAAAACGCCAACGAACTTGGTGTTGGTTGGAGCTTCGAAAGTGCCCTCAGTTGTGCGAGCGAAAGCCGAAGTTGTTGCGCTTTGCAGGATTGTTAGTGCTGTGGGGGAAACCACAACCCAGTTACCAGCACCACGACGTGTGCGGGCAGCAATCAAGTTTGCACCACGGTTGATCAGCACAGCAAGAGCAGCATGCTCGTCACCCACGAATGTGGCAGTGCCGCTCACAGCGCCTTGGTCGTATGTGAGAGTGATGCCAGCGAGGTTGCGCAAGCTGTTCAAAATTTCTTGGTCAATTTCAGCTGTGATTTCTTGAGCCAAAGCAGCCATAATCTCAGCTTCGATGTCAATGCCTTGTTGGGCTTGTGCATCTTGTGCAGCCTCGAAAGTCCAGCGAGCGCTGAGCTTGCGGGTCTTGGCTTCCACAGTTTCCTTGAGGATTTGGATGTTCAGTCTCTTGCCAGCTGTGCCTTCCAGTGTTGCAGCAGCAGCACCGCGAGGGTTGCTCACATCGCCGTTACCGCTGTAGAAGCGAGCAATGTCAAATGGGCTGAGAGCTTCTGTACCAGCAATCACGCTACCAGCTACTGCTGGGTTGGGGAAGGTATCAGCATAACGCACACGCAATGTGTGGATTTGTCCAACGGGGCCTGTCATGGGCTGCACGCCAATGATCTCGTTAGCGATCACTGTGGGCATCACTCGACGGATAACAGGAAGGATAACCTTGTTCAATGTTGCAACATTGCCTTGGCTTGTGGCGCCAGGAGTTGCATTTTCAAACAAGATACCAGCCTTGCTGCTTAGGTCACGCTTGGTATTCTCTAGAACCACTTCCATAACTTTCTTGCGATTGCCGGTGAGGCCCTCGCAGAGAGCGTCTCTGGTGAGATTCCAGTTGGCTTCAAAAAGGTTGCCTTTCATAGTCATTTTCTCCTTATTGTGCTTTGGCTACACCGGCCAAATACAAGATATTTTGAAGATCAGGATCTTCAGTTGGGTTTTGTTGTGTTTCCACGAGACTTACTCTGTCTCCGGAATGAGCCACAGCTTTTCTGGGTGCTACTGGCGCTGCTTTTGGTGCAGAGGCAGCAGTTTGGTTCAATACTGCGGGCAAGTATCTGTGGTAGCTTTCTTTTAGATGTGAGGTTTTCACATCTTCCAGGAGGCTTTCCATGATCTTTTTCTTGTCTCTGGCCAAGGGACTCAATAGCTCATTGAGCACTTGTGCTCTTTGAAGCTGAGCTTGTGCTGCACGGCTTTGTGCACGAACGCTTTCCAGGAGATTTTCTTTCTCATGAATTGCCTTTTGTGCTTCTGCTAGTGCTGCTTGTTGCTTCTTGAGTTGATCACTGAGCTTTTTGACTTGAGTACCTTCTGCAAGGTAGCTGGTCATGAATTCAGCGGCCACAGCTTCGAAGATCTTACGACCAAAATTGTTCTCACGAGCAATCTTGATGTCGTCTCTCCATTGCACCAACTCGCGCTTGATTACCTCGTTCAAGGTTTTATCAACCACGGTGGTTGCTCTGTTGACAAATGAGCGTTGAGTCTCATCCAGCTTGCGCTTTGCTTCGCTTGCCAGTTTGATTCGTTGCTCGACCAGAGCCTTTTTGTCACGTTGAAATTCGGAAATTTCTTCTGACAATTGCTTGAGAACAAAGTTCTCCAGTTTGCCAATTTTAGCTTCGAGAGTTGCTTGAGTGCTTTTCTTGCTCTCCAGCAGTTCTTTAGCCATAGATTTGCGTTGAACAGCCAACTGTTGTCTGTCGGCTTGGAACTCAGCAATTTCCTTCCGGATCTCGCCTTGCATAAACTGTTCCATCATTTTCACATGTTGGGCCAGCTTTTTGTTGTAAGTGGATTTTGCTTCACTGACAGCTTTGGTGAGTTGCACCTTTTTAGTTGCCACTGCTTGCTTGTCTTGAGCGAACTCACTGAGTTCTTTTCTCACAACATCGTTCAACATCTTGTCCATGGCTTCCACAAGCAATCCGCGCTCGTGCTCGAAGCGGTGAGCATAACTTTCTTGGAGCTTTGTCTCAGCTTCTTTGAGCTTGTTTGTGAATGCTTCCTGAAGGGCAGTTTTGGCTTCGGGGCCAAGCACTTCGTTCTCCAGGAGCTCTTGTAGTTGTTTTTCCATAGGACTGGCGTCTCCTTGTTAAATCTTCAACTCGTTAACCCAGCGTAGCAAGGTCTTGGTGAGATGCTTTTGAGCCTTCTCATCTTGACGCACGCTTTCTGCCAAGTCTCTGATGTTGTTGCCGAGCCTTCTGTGATACATGGCCTCATACACAGGTACAGGGAATGCACTTGGGGCTGAAGGTTTGGCTACTATGTCGACTGTCAACATTTCAAATTCTGAAACGTTCCCATAGGGATCGACATTGCCTGAGCCACGTGATGAAACGCCAAGTTTTACACCACTCTCAAGCAAGGTTTTTGCAATTTGACCGCAAGGTGTTGGCAGTACCTTCAACTTTCCGATGCCATTGGGTCCATCCATCCACATCTTGATGATGCTGTGGCTCACACGATCCAAATGGATCTGCAGCTCTTGTGGATGATCCAGTTCACCAGGCACGCCGTTGTCTTTGGCGATGCTTGAATTTACTAGCTCTACGGCTTTGCGAATCTCATCTACAGGATAGACTCTTCCGTTGTGATTTTTGATTCCTCCTTGAATGAAGATGCCTTCCATGAATAGGTTCTTTGTACCACCTTCAATGGCCTCAGTAACCACCTTCATTTGGGCGTCATCAAAATGCAAGTGTTCTTGTAGAATCTTAACCATTTTTGTTTTCCTGTTTGGTTTCAGTAATGATATTTACTACAAAAGTTTGTAGTGCTGGTTTTTTGGTGAAAAAACCAGTGTTTTTTCAAAGACAATACCGCAACTGTACTCAGTTGCGGTATTTCTTCACTCAAATCATTACTTCTTTGGTGTAGTTCCGGTGCTGCCAAGTGGGCTGCGAACGTTGGCTGCGCCGAATCCTTCGGTGCGATCCTTGTTCAACATGGCCTTTGTGCTGCCTTCCTTGCTCACATGTCCCATGTCATCAGTGGCCTTCTTGCGACGGTTGGTGATGTTCATGCTGGCACTAGAGGGTGCTGGTTGCAGATGGTAACCATCAGCCTTTGGTCCTTTTCCAGTCTCAACAGCTTTTGCGCCAGGCACTGGGCTTGGAGAGGCCTTTGGAGTTGGGCTAGTTTTGCTCACATCAGGACGGGCAAACTTGCCGGCACCAACTTCAGCAGCTTTCTTGAGGTCAACATGAACAGTGTCAAGCTCAACAGCCTCGTCTAGATCATCATACTCTTCGTCGAGATCGTCGGTGTCGTCCATCCAGTTTTCTCTGAGGCCAGCTAAATGATCAATGACAAAGTGCCAGCACTTTTCCTGATCACCACTGAATAGGATGTTCTCTTCGTCGTCTTCTTCCCAAACTTCACAATCAGCGGGAGTTCCACCAATATTTAGGTCGCCTACTAATATTTCAACAGACCCATACCCAGATGCACTTTGCACTTTATGACGTCTTCCATTAACAACGAGAGTTGTGCCATCACTGCTAAATTTGTAGTGTGTGCCCGCTGGTGTAGTGCCCGAATCAGCCATTTCTTTCAAAGGCTCTTTGTCCTCCTCCGTGTCCCCATGTTCGCCATGCAGCTCAGCCTTCATAGCTTCAAACTCAGCAGTCAACTCATCAATTGCTTGCTCAATGTCACGGAAGCGCTCATCTGCACCTTCTTCCTCATGCTCTTCGCCTTCCATGTCTGCATCCATGTCCATGTCGGCATCGGCGTCCATTTCAGCGTCCATGTCCATGTCGTCGTCGTCCATGTCCATGTCTTCTTCTTCGTCTTCAACGTCCACGTCTACTTCAACGTCTTCGTCGTCAGCTGTGTCAGTGAGGTCTTCAACAGCATCGTCGAGGTCCACATCTTCCATGGTGCCGTCACCATAGTGTTCCTCGCTTTCGATCTCTTCCTTATGCACTTCCACGTCGCGGCCGAGGTCTTCACCTTCGTCTCCGCCCATTTCGTGCTCGTCGTCTGACAGCATTTCCTCGTGTATTGCGCGGGCCTTCTCAATGAAGATTTGATGCAATAGGTCACGAGCTTTGTCTTCTTGCTCGTTGATAAGGTAATCCATTACCTTCAACAGCTTGCTATTAGCCATAGTTTGTCTCCTTTGGTAAAGTTGATAGACTCTGTGTTTATTTAGAAGGAGTTGCAGAATAACCCTGATTTATTGCAGAAATAGGGTGATTTTTGTTACATTCCTGGCATTCCGCCAGCACCAGCCTCTGGAGCTCCATACAACAAGCCCAACAAATCTCGGCGCACAAGGTTTTCCAGTTTCTTGGCACTGCGCATTCTTTTCATTTGGTTCAAATGCGCAATTGTGATCTTGGGACGCCGTGGATCATACTGATTTTGCATTGTGTAGTGGTCTTGGTCAGGGCTGTAATAGCCTGCGCTGTCTAAATCCATTGCTCTCATGTTCCTATTTATTGCAGACAATCACTGTGCGTTGTATAGTTCAATTCAAAGGAGTGCTCAAATGTCAGTGTATCAATTTTTACCAAGTCCCAGTTTTGGTGCTGGTGAAGCCAATGTTGCCACTTGGAAGGATGGATTTTCAGGAGAGGACATCAAAAAAATAATTCAATTGGGCCAAGCCAGGCAACCTGGCAAAGCAATAATAGGTGGCTACGATCCTGCACAAAATTATGAACAAATACGCAAGAGCAAAACCAGTTGGATTGAAGCTGGTCCAGACACCGACTGGATTTACCAAAGGCTGGGAAATATTGCCCGCAATTTGAACGGTCAGCATTTTCGTTTTGATTTATGGGGCTTTGGGGAGCATCTGCAATACACTGAATACCACGGTGAGGACGAAGGTCATTACACTTGGCACATTGACAGCGGAGTTTCATCCACCAATTATGGTCCACGCAAACTCAGTGTAGTGCTACAATTGAGTGATCCCAGTGAGTACGATGGTGGCAATCTTCAAGTAAACTTGGGTTCCGAACCCCAAACCATTTCCAAAGATCTGGGATTGATAGCTGTATTCCCCAGCTTTGTTTTACACAGAGTTACCCCTGTTACACAAGGGACCCGTCGTACCTTAGTGGCTTGGCTCACAGGACCTGCCTTTCGCTAAGGTTGATTGGCTATCCACTCAATAATAACACCTCCAGGTGTGCCTCCTGCCCCATAGCCTTCAGTACCTGTACCACCTAACCCCACTCTCAGCGAGTCAGCATTTATTTTTACAAATGGTCCGTTGCTAGTGGGTTCTCCTCTTGCACCTGGCTGTCCAGGTTGACCGGCAGGAGAGGGCGGACCAGGAAGCTGTCCACCACCACCTCCAGGACTTGTAGCCATTGGCAACCCAACTGGATCAAGAATCTCACTGGGATTGCCAGAGTTGCCTGGAGCAGATATGTTGGATGCCCCGCCGCCGCCCACAATAACAATGATTGTTGAGCCGCTTGTTACTGGCAGCCAGGTTTCCATTGCTCCGCCAGGGCCTCCAGGCCCACCAGGCAAAATTACATTGTTGTAGGATATCTCTGTACCAGCGCCGCCACCACCGTCGCCACCGCCCCCTCCATATGTTTGATTGCTATAGGAGTAAAGGACACCAGGTGCACTTGCACCTCCGCCACCAACAATTGTTGCCTTGATCTCTGTGGTTTCAACAGGAACTGGCCATGGAAAAACACCCGCTGAAACAAAACTAGCTACAGCAAAAGTTTGTCCTTTGCCTGCAGGTCCTATTTGCCCAGGTGGTCCAGGTGGTCCAGGACCACCTGCAGGGCCTGGACCACCCGCTGGGCCTGTAATCCCAGTGGGGCCTGGCGGTCCCAACAACCCACCTGGAGCCCCAGGTGCGCCTGTGGCTCCTTTTTCTCCAGGAGGAGCCGGAATACCCGCCAATCCAGGAGCCCCGCCAGGGCCTGTTGCACCTCTGGGTCCTTGAAATCCTGGAAATCTGCTGGCTGGTCCCAATATCAAAGCTGTTGAGTCACTGTTAACAATCAATGGCATACCAGCAGGTGCCTTATACACTGTGGTATTGGAGATATCAGCTGAATCTCCTAAAAGTCTCTTGTCTAGCAATCTTGGCATCTATTTCATATCCATTCTATAAGTGCAGCGCCAGGTAATCCTGCGCCATCCGAACCACCAGAAGAACCATAGCTAAATGCTTTTTGTTGCAAGAGTCCTTGTGTTGCAGGAATTGAGGACCCTGGCGTTCCCATATTTGCGCCATTTGCTGCCGTACCACCAGATGCGGTCACTGTGGGCGATCCAGGCCCACTCCAAACTGACGGTGTGCCTGGTAATCCAGGAACTCCTGTAGTTGCTGGATAAAATACTGGGTTGCCATTTATATCTGGATAGTTTGTACCCGTGCTTATGGTTTGTGCTCGGCCTCCTACTCCTATTGTCACAGAGTAGCTAGCTCCGCCCGATATAGGTATCCATTGCTGCGCTATACCACCACTTCCCCCAGGAGCTCCTGCAACAGTCCAACCTGGAGTAACATTGGTAATCTGTTCTGTATCTTGAACAAATGGCGGTGAGTTCACTGTTACACCGCCACCCCCACCAGCACCTATTAAAGTCAATCTTACGGATGAGGCATCAGCAGGGGCTACCCAGTTACCTGGACTGGTCAAAATCACAGCACGAATATCTTGATTTCCGCCTGGCGGACCTGGAGGCCCAGTTACCCCTAAGCCTCCAGCTGGCCCTGCAGGAGCTCCGCCTTGTCCAGTAGGTCCTGTGGGTCCTGGGATGCCTGGAGATCCACTGGATGGTCCAGGAGGTCCTGGAGGGCCAGTGTCACCTATTAAGGCGCTACTGGCACCTGGGGGCCCAATCAACCCTGGTTCTCCACCTGGGCCTGGTGGACCAGGAGGTCCTGGAGGACCGCCAGGAATAGTAACCACCAAAGTGTCGCCTGTTGGTGCCACACGCAATACGAACCCAGCTGGTGCACCATACAACACTGTGTTCAAAACGTCACGGTTTGGTCCTACAATTCGGTTATCTAAAAGTTTGACCATCAATCAACCCATTCAATTACTATCAAACCTGAACCACCCGGACCTCCTGATGGATTGGAAGCCACAGGATCTCCCCCGCTACCTCCCAAACCATAAAGATAAAATCCTTGCGGTATTCCCCAAACAGCTGGCGGTGTAGTTGTTGGAAAGCCGAGCGACAATTGCCCCCCTCCTGCTGAATAATTGGCTCCTCCCGCCCCACTAAATGTTGTGGCTTGCCCACTTGTTGCAGAGGAGGTTGTGGTTTGTCCTGCCCCACCTGCACCAACCACCAATGAGTATGTAGCACCAGGCACAACCTCTACCCATAATTGTAAAACAGCACCAGAGCTGCCCGCCAATCCCGGAAAATAACCACCTATACTACCGCTCATGTCTCAACTCCTGGTCCGCCGCCACCGCCTCCAATGCCCCCGCCCGGAGTACCTCCGCCTTCTCCTCCACCTGGTGGCGGTGCTCCAGGTGGCACATAAATGCCCTGTCCGCCACCAGCGCCACCGCCAACAAGTGTGAGTTTGACCCTGCGCACATTTGGTGGTACCGTCCATGTAATGGAGCCAGCTGTGCTAAAAACTTCACCATGCCATTGTTGGCCTGATCCTGGTTGTCCAGTTTCCCCTGCTGGTCCGGCTGGGCCTGCTGGTCCAGGCGGGCCACCGTTGGGACCCGGTGGTCCCACAGATCCAGGAGGTCCAACAGGTCCACCACCAGGTCCAGGCGGACCTGGTGGTCCAGGCGGACCAACAATGAAAATGTCATCCCCAGGAGGTCCTTGCGGACCAGGACTTCCTGCATTGCCCACTGGTCCTGGGGGTCCAGGTGGACCAATTTCTTGACCAAAAAACAGTTGTTCTCCGTTTGGTGTGACCTTGAGCACAAGTCCAGCTGGAACACCAGCTAGTTGTGTATCAACTAGATCAGCAGACCCAACAACACGGTTATCTAGCAGTTTTGGCATGATCACATATTACGTAGCTGTGGCATTTGCAATTTCCAGCAAGCTGACAATAACATCAACACAATTATCAGTAGATGTATTTGTTGTTTCAGCAGGTGGATTACTTACCTGAACAACCAAACTGTCCCCACTACTCATGATCAAATTACCATTCAGGGGGTCAAAGGCGTTATTGGGAATAAGTGTGTAGTTGTTCACAAGATATCGTCTTGCAACTGGAGAGTATAAGGGATCTGGCGGATTATCCACCCAAACACTGAGATTGATTGTTTTTCTTTGAGTAGGACTGCTGGGGCTGCCTGTAATATTGCTGCATTGTACAGTCAACAACACGATGCTTACTTCTGTGGGATCAACACCAGGAGGCAAGGTATTATTGGGTATATTGGAGTCAAAACTAGATACTTTGTAGATGGTTGTGGCTTGATCATTTGCCACTCGAACTTTGACATTACGAAAGTTAAAAATAGGTGCGGGCATATGTTAAGGTCCTTTGCGTGATAATGCAAGTATAAAGGGAGTCATAAATCCAAAAATGCTTTGATAAAAGCTGCGTCCGTCAATAGCACCACGTCGCTGATTTATACGAAAACTGGGTCGAGCCGGGGGCTTTTCCCAAACAAAATTGAAAGTTGCAGCTGAACCACCGCCGCTTGTGCTGGTGGCTGTAATGGGATTGGTGGGCAAGCTTCCAGGGGTTGTGCTATTTGGAGCTGATAGCAGATAATATCCAGGAATCTGTATAGCTACACTTGTAATTGCACCGCCGCTTGTGCTCAACACCTTGAGAGTTGTGGGCACTGCATATGTGCTGTTGATGTTGGCAGGTGTACTGAATGTCAAGGTATCCCCCACACTATAGCTGCCTCCGCCATTGGCAATAGTCAATCCACCAACTTGAAAAGCCGGATTGGGGGCCACAGCACCCACATAAAAGTCTCCGCTTTCATCAGTGGTTGTGTGAAACACACGTCCCCCATTGAGTGCAATGGTATATTTGTTAGGGTCTGCAAACCCGGAACCATCTTGACTGGGGCTTAGTTTGGCATAGTCCAAGCCTGCGCCAGCGTAACTCATGGTATATCCACTGGCTTCAATCAAACTACCAAATTTTATACGTGCTCGTAACTGACGTCCAGCTACTGGCAATGACTTCAAGGTTATTACTGAACACGGCAGCCCGCCAGTGGTAACGCCTTTGGATATTGTATAATCCACTGTGGGCAACAATGGTGTTGCTGAGTCTAAAAATTGCACTTCCAAATCACTGAATTGATTTGGCAGCACATATGTTCCCCCGGTTGTAACAAAATCTGTGGAGACGCCGTTGGTGGCCCAAATTTGATTTACTGCTACAGGACTGTCAGTGGATTCAAGATATCTGTGTCCTTGACTCCAAAGCGCATAATTGCCAAAACTACAATTGCTGTTCAATGCAGTAACATGACCACCATCTATGCACAGCAATCCAAACTGGCAAAAGTTAACGAAGAAGCTCACCAGCTGCATGTAGCCTTTGCCTAGGACTTTTACACCAATGCCGCCAAGATTGATTTGGGTAAATGCATCTACCACAATGCTGTGAATTCTGTTATTGGGCCCCAGCACACTGGGATCAATCAATACTCCGCCACCACCTGGGTAAATGCCTGACCCAGTATCAGGATCACCACTTATACTGGAACAGTTTTGAATATAGGGACTGACCAAAATGTCTGCACCAGGCGCAAAGCCAAATGCGAATCCAGTTTGTCGTGTAGTGGAAATCAAGGCTGAAGTGTTGACGCCACTTGCGTTGGCATAGCCCACAGGGGTGATATCCAATGCTGATGGGCTTAGTCGGTGGTCTCTTACAGTAATGCCATACACATAACACTTGCTGTTCAAGTAAAACACATCACTAGTGGGCACTCTTGGGCGTATGGTTACAGACCGCAGATTGTCACCAATAATGCTCACACCTGGTGGAATTTCCAACGGACAGTCTTCAGTATAGTCGCCAGCTGCTACCAAAATGGCCACATGATCAGGCCGGAATGCCCCTGTAGCCAGTTGTTGAGCTGCTGTAGCACAAGCTGCTTTCACTGTTCTTTTGGCACTATACCAACTTTGCCCGCTGTTGCTGTCGTTGCCGCTCTCACTCACATAAATCCGGTTTTTGACAATTGCATCAGCAATTTGTTGCAGGCTTTCTGCATTCAATAGTTTCCACGCAACACCATCCCAAACATACATTTGTTTGTCAGTGGTTTTGTACCAAAGCTGTCCTTGAGTGGGGCTTTGTGGCGGACTTTGATCGGCAAAATTTTCCATGAGATGAACAAGATTCTCATTCAGATAAGTGCCATAGTTGGCAAAGTTCTTGCCAAACAAGATCAAACTGCTGACTGTGCTGTTATACTGCCCGGGAGGAATACTTGCCAGCGTAGTGCCGTTGGTTTTTGTGATATTTGTATTCATTTTGATATTTACGGTGTTTCAGTTGGGGGTGTTTCACCACCTGGGGCAGGCGCAGGTGCTTCAGCTGGCGGCGCTTCTAGAGGCGCTTCAGGTCCTGCTTCTGGACCTCCCAAGCCAAATTCAGGTTCTGGACTGGGTCGTATGCCTATTGATCCGAGACCCACGCTTTGGTCTTCAACTGGGCTGGTTCCAGTTTTGTCCTTGACTTTGGCACTGTTTTCTTCTTTCCACATACGTTCATTTTCCAGGATGTCTTCTTCAGTCCATCCCATATAGCGTTTCAAAGCATAACGCTTGCTCATGTAAGCTCTAGCATCGCTGTTCATAGCTGAACTGAACAGGTTCACACGCTCTGTATCCAAGCTCATGTTTCGATACTGACTGAAACTTTGAGGAACATTGAATGCCAATTCAAACAAGCTGCTGTGAACCTCAATACCTCGGAATTTCAAAAACAATTTAAATTCCATATCCAGTGTTGGCGCAATACTGTTTTGCAGTCTTTGACAATATTTGTTGAATCGATACTCTTGGATAAATGCTGTACCAACTTTGCCGTCGTTGAACACTGCTGTTCCATCATCTGGCCCTGTGGGCAAGTAGCTGCTGGGAATGCCCAATCCACGCATCAGCTTGTTGTTGAAGTATTTGAGGTCGTCAATAGTACCAAGATTTTCGCCAGCGTTCAAAGTATCAATTGTTGTTCCGCGCTGCTCGCTGTTGGTAGCAAGAAAGAAATCTTCTGTTATGCTGATGGGATTGTATGCACTGTCAATAATACTTGTGCCCCCACCTGTGCGGTTGGGCAACCTTCTTTGATAGATTTCGTTTTTGACTCTTTCCACATATTGCATAGCACGTTGGCCTTGAAGCTGACCCACGTCAATTTTGAACACTCTGCGCTCAGGTGCTCTCACAATACGATAGATGAGAATACAATCTTCCAAGAGATCTTTTTGTTTGTAGGTTTTATACACAGCTTCAATAATGCTGATGCCAAAAGGCCAGTATTGATCCATGCCTTCACTCAAACTCAAGTGCACAACGTGATTTGCATCAATAGCAAGGCTGTTGGCTGGGTTGTAAAAACGGCTTGTGCGGCCACCTGGGGTGGTGGGCTGGCCATAATTTATGTTTCCTGCACCGGCTGCTGGGTTGGAACTTCTGGGATAGCCACCTGGAAAACTGTATTGATCGTGTACCAGTGGGTTGGTTGCCACCAAGCTTTGTAAGTTGAAGTCTAGATCACGAATCACATATTGCTCAATTTTCTTACCTTGTGCCTCATTTACAATGATTTTTTCCACTTTGGCAGCATCAACCCACAAAAGTTCATAGGTTTCAGGATCACGGATGAAAAATTGATCTCCATATTTCACAGTGTTTCTGAATATTTTGAAGATACGTTGGTTCAACCGATTTATGCTGCACCATTGTTGAAGCGCATTGTTCAACAGTTCTGTTTCGGTTTCAGTAACATCTCCTTTCCAAATAAATCGGAAGGGAATGGGATCGTCATCACTTTGGTTTTGTGTGCAGAATTCAGCTATTGTGTCCAAACTACGATTGATTTCACTGTCTAAATCAGCTTGCTCGTAAGCCACATAGCGTTCCACACGGTTGGGCGCGCCAGCATAAACTTCTGGCAAATAACTGCTGAATTTGGTAGTGGTTGCACCTTGACTGTTGTCTTTGTTGATTTCTGCTAGTCGTGCAGTGAGTCTAGCTTGACTCGGTACTGTTGTGAAATATTTTTTCCAAGCCATCAGGGTTCTGTTTCTCTAGGTTTTTGATATTTATGTGCGAAAAATACCCAGAAAAAAGATTACACTTAGCTAAAGTCACCAATTATTCCGGCTGTGATACGCGATTGTCTTGCTATCTCTTGTTGTACTGGGGTCTGTTGTGCAACAGTTTCTGTCAAGGTGTGGACAGCTCCTATTAAGGCATCATTTTGCGGTATTACTGGCGGCGCAAGACTAGTCATAGTTGCTTGGGCTGCTACTCTACTTACAAGTGCAGCCATAGCGGAAACAAATGACGTGCTGCTTGCTTGCATTTCAACAAGTGCAGTTGAATCTTGTAATACGCTGTTGGCATCGCCAGTTTGATCACCTGTCCTTGCTTCTGCTGCACTGGCTGAACTTGTCCCATAGCTTGTGACACCCCCGACTAATCCGCCAAGTATTGCTCCTGCCAAGATACCACCAGGGCCTGCCCCTATGCCTGCAAGAGCCCCTGTTGCTGCACCGCCCAATGCACCGCCCAACCAACCAGGCGCACCAACTTGGTTAGCCGCATAGCTCCCCCCTATGCCACCCATTATCCCTAGCGCGCCAGCGCCTAGCAACCTGCCCTTCCCTAGTCCGCCCATACTCGATGCTCCTCGCATCATACCAGCACCTACACCTGTAGAGCCCAGCATTGAAGTCAAACCCAAACCTCCTCCGCCCAGAAACCGTGGTATTGCAGCTCTTAAGGCTGTACTTGCCAGTAATTTAGGCATCAATGCAACAGCAGCTCCTGTGGCCAAGGCCGAGGCTGCTCCTGAAATACCACTAGCAGCCATTCCATAAAATGAGTTGGCTGCTCCTGCGCCTACGCCAGTTGCTGCTGCCAATGGTTCAAGAACTGCTGTAAACAAGCCCAACTGTTGTGTAGCTGCATAGAGCGCTGCCTTGAAATCACCTGTTATGCGAGCAGTGTCCATAGTCACTTTCTGCATTGCAGTTGTGGCTCTATCAAGATTGCCACCCCTGCCTGTGAAGATATTTAAAATACGGTCTAACCCGCCAGGTCTGGCAGCAGCAGCTTGCCCACGCTCAGCTTCTGGTAGCATCTTAGCAAACATTTCTGCGCTACCAGCGTATGCACCACCCACTTGTGCTTGTAGTTGTAGTGTGTCTAGGCCGCGACTTTCAGTTAAGGCCCGCTGGAATTCCAGAACTGACCGCATAGTCTCTTCCGGTGTTCCAGTGGCCAACCCTCTTGACAAGGCCGTCATAGAAGGCATCAAATCACCGATGCTCATCATAGCTCGCATTTGGGGATCACTAGGCATGATCCCCATTTGCATGCCCACAATAGCTCGAGCCATTTGCGGGCCTACCTGACGTGCAATTACGTCTTGATTTGCTCTCAGACGCTCAGCTGCTGCTGGATCAGTTCTGGCCAACTGCCGTATACGCAACATTATAGCCGCATCTTCAGCAGCAGCCTTGCTCCTGGCTTGCAGTTCCTTTCTGTCTTTCCCGGTTAACTCAGTAAGTGCAGCAAGTTCCCGCACATATTTGACTGCACCTTCTCTCTGCATTTCAGTGCTCATACCATATGCAAGACCGCCTTGGGCAAGCATATCAAGAAATGAAGCCACTGTTTCTCCCTGTTGGGCCATTGTCTGGCCATACATACCAAATCCACGAGTAGTGGTTTGAACACCTCTCAACAAAGTGGCGAAATTTTGTTCACCAACACCACCTATTGTACTACCAAATTGGCCAACTATGCCTTGAAACTCGTCCAGTTTCAAACCAGTCCTGCCAACCATTTCTTGCATTTTTTCCAGACTGCCGCCAAATGTAACACCAGTACTAAGCATGGATTGAAAAGCTGGCATGCCAGCTGCGAAAATTCCCACAGTAGCAGCAACCGCTGCTACACTTTTGTTCAAAACTGAGAAAGCAGTAGCGAGGCTGGAAGCTTTGCCTCCTGCGTCTCGAGCCTTCATCTCCAGAAAGCTCAACCCGCTTGTTACGCCGTCATACAATCTTGTGCTGTCAAACTTGCTCATCCGATCCAAACTGGATCGCAAATCGTCCACACTGCGTTTGTAACTGCCTTGAATCTCCTTGTCGTAGTCTTTCATCCGTTGCTCATAACGCAAGTTATTGACTTGAGCACGTTTGGCTTTTTCAGCCTCTATTTGCATTTGACTCAAGCCATCTTTGGCCTCATCAAGCGCATCGTTAAATTCTTTTATGCTTTTGACATCAATGTCTTTGGCTTTGGCAATGGCAGCCAAAATGCTGTTGTTTGATGCCATTTTGTCACGCAACTCTGAGAGAGTGCGCTCTTGGGCCCAATCTTTACTGATCTGCTTTAGTTCGCTAGCTGTAAAACTCATACAAAATTTCTCGCAACAGGAGATTACCAGTATTTAAGCCCCTTAAATACTGGTGAATAACATACTATGATAATAGGGCACACAAATGAGTAATCCGTTAAGTCAATACTTTCACACTCCCAAAGCTTATGTACAATTGCCAACACAAGGAAGATTTTACCCTCCTGACTTTGTTGAAACATCCGCCAATGGTGAAGTGGCTGTGTATCCATTGACAGCAATTGACCAAATAATGCTGAAAACTCCAGATGCTTTGCTGAACGGTGATGCTTTGTTGAGCGTGTTCAAAAATTGTGTTCCAGGGGTGAAAGATCCCAAGCAGCTGGTGGAACCTGACATCAACACATTGTTGGTAGCCATAAGGATAGCCAGTGCTGGTTCCACAATGGAAGTGGAAACCACATGCCCCAATTGTGGAAAAGAGCACAATTTTGGAATTGATCTCAGTGGATTTATTGAAACCCAAAGCACTGTGGAAGGTCCCACGTATGTGGAAATTGACGGCGCACTGCAAGTTTTCCTACGCCCTTATAATTTTCAACAGAGAAACCTGCAACTATTGAATGAAGTTGAACAAGCCAGATCCATAAAAGTGTTGGAAGAAACAGAAACCACTGATGCTGAAAAAATCAGCAGTGTAACCAAGCAAATCAATCAAATGGCTCAGCGAACTCTAGACATCATGAGCATGAGCATTACTGCAATCAAAATAATCAGCACCGGTGAAACAGTAACAAACCCGGGATACATTCAAGAGTTTGTGAAAGGTATTCCCACAACCAGTGCCAATGCCATTATCGACAAACTCAAAGAGTTGAATTCCATTGGTGTTGATACAGAAACCAGTTTTCAATGCGACGCTTGCAGCCACTCTTGGAGTCAAAGAATCGACTTCGATCCCACAAGTTTTTTCGAATAAAGCTTCTCAGAGGTGATCCCCAGGAGATCACCAAAACACTGAGAAGCTGTGAAAAAGAAGTGGAAATGATTGAAAGCGATATTGCAAACCTAGTGTATTACATGAACGGTGGTTTGACCTACAGTGAAGCTTGGCATCTTTCGACAACACAGATGCAAGCCTTGTCTGGAACTATTTCAAAACACTATGAAATGCAAGCAGAAGCCTATCGTAGAGCACAAACCAAGAAGGTATAATTGAATATTTGATACTTGGGTATTTCGTTAGGGAGGAAGTCACACTTCTCCCCACCGGGAGGAGAAGTTTGAAAAAGGCTTTCGTATAGGGCTTCGGCCTGCCTGTCTCGTCTTGGGATTGTATCCAGCTGGCGGAGAACCTATTTCCAGCATTCCTGACTCTCTTCTCGGACTTATGCTCATGGAGCTGCCTTCTCGGTTATGTGCTCATCACACACGCAGGGAACCCAGTCAGACAGGCTGTTGACTGAACCCCTTCCAGCTTCACGGGACAGTGAGAGGCTGGATCCTTTTTGTTCACTTTCGTGGCGAGGGCATAGAACAGTAAACCCTCATGCGTAATTTTCCCCTGCCTTCGCGCCTGGTAGATACGGATGGACACTACACCATCATACTAAGCCACTATTTTGAAAAACCGTATATTATGCGTAGTTGCTGATTCTAAAATTGCCTGGTGTACGTGCTGTGCTGTCTAGGTATTTCAAAAGATAATTGTTGTTTGTGTTCTTGAAATCAATTACCCAAGGAGTGTTGTATTCAACATACCGACCACTCTCTTGCTTGATAATTGCTGTTGTCCATCTATTGTATTCGTTGAGATTGAATTGAGGAATAATTATGGGTTTTGTGGTTAACGGGGTCCAAATTTCTGTGTGTTCTTCAGTATTGTTGTATTTGTATTTGATTTCATTACGAGGTATTTGTGCATGACGCTTGTTACTGAACTCCAGTTCGCTCAAACTGCTGGGTGGAGTCTTGTATGCGACTTCAATTATATCACTTGTTTGTGGATGAGCCAAAATGTCTGCTTGTTCTTTGTAAAAATCAATCACTGCCCTAGCCATTTGTTTCTTGGCTTCTGGAATCATGATCCAGCGATTGGCACCAGCTGATTCAAACATCATGATTTGAGCTTCACTCAAAACAGTTTTGTTCGTGAGACGGTCAAACACAACATGAAAATAACTCTTCAATGAGTCTGGCCATTCAGCTGGCTTTTTCACAAGGTCACGAATGTTGAGATTGTGTTTGGCTAGTTCACAAAAGAGTGAGGCTTGTTCATTGGAAATATTGAGGATGCTTTGAGGAAAAGCTCTTACTCGGCTACCAAACGCTCCAACCAGTGTATTGTAAAATCCCAGTTCTTGACGGAAAAAGCTGTTCAAGCGATTTTGATCAATGGGATCAACTACAATAAAAATGCTGCGTTGTTGTGGCTTATTGTATTTCATTCTCAATACTCTTTTGTTGATTTGATTATAAGTAGTGAGAATCATAAAATCAAAAGGTTACAGAACTTTTTCTGGACAACAAGGAACAGAATATATGGCAGCGTCAAAAGGCAAAGCAAAAGGCAACGCAGGTGAGCTGCGTATCGCTAAATTTCTTACGGACCTCTATGAGGCTAAATTTATTCGTGTGCCCAATAGTGGTGCATTTATTGGGGGAGCTAACACAAAAAGAAAAGAAACCATGGATGCTACCCAAATCAGCTATTTCAAAAGCGATCTTATTCCACCCTCACATATGAAAAAACTGGTGATTGAAAGTAAATTTTATCAAGACTTTCCTTGGCACAAGCTTATGTGCAAGGGCGATGTCAAGCAGTTGGACAGTTGGATTGAACAAACATTGGATGTGTGTGATCCCGAGGACTTGTGGTTTGTAGTAATCAGAATCAACCACAAAGGCAGTTACGCTTGTTTTGACCAAAAACATTTGCCTGTCTTTGTTGTGGAAAATCATGTTCGTTACAAAACATTTGTGTTAACTGAGTTTGAGCCATTTTTTGAACAAAACAAGCTGAAGATTCAAGAACTGTGCTATACAGCAGGAGTGTAGTCCCATTCAAATCTGGAAAAATTGTCTTCCTTGATAACCGACAGCACTTGAGAACACCTGCTCTGCAACTCTTCTCGATGTGAGATCAGCAAAATATTTTTGTTACGATCTCTACTCATGGCTTTCAAAGTTTCCAAAGACCTTTCCAAGCCTGTGCTGTCCAAGCCCACATCAAGAATTTCATCCACTGCCATGAAGTTGATGCTGGTGTTCATGTGCTCAAAAATGTCACGGAACGCCCAGCTCAACGCCAAACATACTCGAGTTCGCTCTCCTCTACTCAAGCTGTCAAAGTCAAAGTCCACGCCCAGATGCATGATCTCCACTCCCAAATCATTGCTGAATTTCACTTGATGTGGCAGCATCAAACCAGTGAGATACTCACCCAGTCGATAGTTCAAGTAACTGAGATTTTGATCAATAATCCTTTTTCTGATAAAACTGTCTTTGTTTGTCAGCAGTTTCAAAAGAAACTCTTGATGATCCTTGAGTTGGCTTAGTTCATTTAAGGAGTCATAAGAAACTTCTTGTAGAGTGGAGTTCAAGGAACCCACTTGTGCTTGATAAGGATTGGTTTCCAGCTGGAGTTTGTCTAGTTCAGCACTTAGCAATGTGAGACTGTTTCTGTGTTCATAGGCTTCATCAATGCTTTTGTAAAACGTGGGATTCAAGCTCACTGCACCACTCAGCTCCTGAAGCTCACTTAGTTCTTGAGTCAGCACCTGGCACTCTTGTTCCAATGTTTGGATACTTTTGTCCAGCCGGGTTATCTTGTGTTCAAGGTCATCCAGCAAACTGGTTTGTTTTTCGTCATGAATTTTTTGTCCACACATGGCGCAATTGTGTTCTTGAATTTGTGAATACTGTGTAAGCCAGCCAGTTTGTTGTGCCTTCAGCTGTGATAAATGCTGTGCTTTGGTTTGGTTTTGGCTTTGAGTGTTTTTCAATGCTGTTTGAAGCTCGCGATACACAAGATTGTCTTTGTGGGATTGAATTTCTTTTTCAACATCAAGATGGCTGAGTGCCACCAATGCATTTTCCAGTTCTTGTATTTTGTTTTGATGTTGAATGTTCCATTGAAGAGTTTTTTGATTCAAACTTTCAATAGTGCTTAAAATACGTGCATTGCTGTTTTTCACAGTGTGGATTTTGAACTCTTCTTGCTCAATGCTTGCCTTTGTTGTTTGTATGAGCTTTTTGAGGTTTTCTGCCTTTTGAGAAAGCAATGTGATGCCCAAAAGTTCTTCAATAATTTCCCGTTGTTTACCTGCGCCCATACTCAAGAATGGTTCAGTATAGGTGTTCAATGCCACAATGTGTTTGAACATTGTGTGGCTGATGCCCAATACCTTTTCAATGTCTTTTTGAGTGTCTTTGTTCTCTCCTTGAGCCTCATCAGCACTTTTGTTTTCATTTACTGACTCATCGTTGATAATATAACGGAAAAAGCTGGGGGCACGCCCGCGTTCAATTTTGTAGCTGTTGCCGTTGGCCTCAAACTCAATGCTCACAGCCATGTTCTTTTTGTTGATGCTGTTGATGAGGTTGTTTTTCTTGATGTTGGTAAGAGCTTGGCCATACAGCCCATAACAGATGGCAGAGATCAATGTGCTTTTGCCAACACCGTTACGGTTGCCGTTTCCACCCAAGTCCAAATTTTCACCCAACACAAGTGTCAAACCAGGCTGTGTGAGATTTATGGATTGTGAGACTGCACCCACACTCATGAAGTTTTTGATTGTTACGTTTTTGAGTGTAATCAAGGTCAAATACTCTGATAAATTTCAATCAAGCGTTGGTTGTTCATTGTTGTGCTTTCAATACTATTCAAGTGTGAAATCACAATTGAGTCAACGCTTTCAAAGTTGATCTCACTGTCATCAAGAACAGTGTCGTCTCCGTCACTTCTGCCATGGATGAAACTCACATCCAACGCATTGAGTTGTGTTTCAAACAGTTCTCTGATAAATGCACTGTCTTCATAGGTTAAATCACAATCCACTGTGATGCGAACAAACGTTTTGTTATCAATCAAAGAGGTGGGATCTTGAAGAGCCTCAGTAAGGTTATAGACCCTATACTTGGGCGCCCCAGGCCATTTTTCAAAAATGGGTTCCTCTCCTGGACTCCAAATCATCAACCCTCGATCATCATCAAAAACATCAGCATAATTGTGTGGAAAGGCGTTTCCAATATAACAAATGTTGCCTTTGCGTTGCCTTTTGTGAAAGTGACCACTGAATACCAGTTTTTGATGCTGAAAGTGCTCAGCATTCAAACCACCATGATCAGGCATTTCCACATGAGCATTCATGCGGAACTTAGCAATTTCAGCATGACAAAACAAATAAGGCTGTTTGATGGTTTGAATTTTTTTGTAGTCGTCACCAACCAACCAAGGAACAAAACAAAAGTCTTTTACAGTGGTAATTTTGTCAATGAGATGAATATTGGGAAAGTCTTGTGCATAAGGAATACTATGCAGTTCCAGCGTGTCACGAAAATAGAGATCATGATTTCCCAATAGCATAATCACATTATCAAAACTGTTGTTGAGCAGCTTCATTCCATTGTGACTATAGTTGAGAGTGCTGATGTTCACATTGTTTCTGTTGTGACTCCAGTCACCCAAAAACAAAAGTGTTCGGATATTCAACTCTTTTGCTCTAGCCACCACAAACTCCAAAAACTCAGTGCACCAAGTGTTGTGCTGTTTGGAGTTGTTGCGCATGCCATAATGCAAATCTGTGATGACAATTGTTTTGGAAAAATCAACAGTGTCTAAATTGATAGTCATGACTCAAAAGTCTCCTTGACCTTGAGTATAGCCTACAAAACTGTTTAGTTCAACAGGTGGGCAGGACCTAGATTTGTGCTATTCATTATGATATATAAATAATATGCAATAGGGTTGGAGAAAAATTGTGATTTTGGCAGAATTGAAAGAACGTTGGTTGAACAAGGAGATTACACCTAATAGGTTGACAAAGTTGTTGCCTATACACAAAGAAGAGCTAGACAAATTATTTCCTTATGAAGGTCCAATTGCAGCTAAATTTTATGCATACGTTCATAACGGTAATGCAGAAAACAGTTGGTGTGAACAGAGTGGTAAGTTCAGGACATTCAATAATATGGTTCGAGGGTTCAGAAAATTCTGTGGTAATCAATCTCAATGCTCCTGTAATCGTGAATATCAGGAAAGCGTTCGACACAGCCGCACTAGAGATGAAATAAATCATATTCACGAAAAACGTAAAAATACCAACCTTCAAAAGTATGGTTTTGAGTATGCAAGTCAACATGACAAGGTCAAAGCCAAAGCTGAGACCACATGTTTTGAAAAGTATGGTGCAAAAGCTCCAACCTTAAATCCTGTTGTTTTAGACAAAGCACAAAAAACGATTCAGGAAAATTGGGGAGTAAGCTTCCCTCAGCAACATCCTGATATAAGAACCAAAACTATAGAGGTGTTTCAAAACACTTATGGAACACCGGTTCCTGCTCAAAACCTGGAGGTGTTAGTTAAAACCAAAAAAACCAACCTCTCAAAATATGGTGTTGTGGCCCCGTTTTTGACAACAGAGCATAGGGAGACCAATAGGAAAACTTTTCGGCAAAAATCTTGGGATTCCTATATTGCAAATAGGACTGATTACATTCCGTTATTCACTCAAAAAGAATTTTTGGACTCACATCGTTATTCTGAACATTTGTTTGTTTGCCAAAAATGCCATAACCAATTCAGTGTTGCCTTGAAAAGAGAATCTGATTTGCGTTGTTTTGATTGTTATCCAAGAAAAGAAAGTTGGGGAGAAACAAAGATCAAACAATGGTTGTGGGATAATAACATATCTTTTGATCAATGGAATAGGGAAGTTATCAAGCCATTGGAGATTGACTTTTATCTCCCAGATTTAAATGTGGGTATTGAGTTCAATGGCATTTTTTATCATTCAGATTGCCAAATAGGAGACAAAAAATATCATCAAAATAAATGGAAACAAGCTCTTGAAAAAGGTGTCAGGCTTGTTCAAATTTGGGAACATGAGATGGTGCAAAAACCCAATATCATATTTGATAGATTGTCACACGTAGTGGGATTGAAAAAAACAATTGTTGGTGCACGTAAATGTAACATTACAGTTGTGGATTTTGGGACAGCTAAAACATTTATTCAGAACTCACATTTGCAGGGCAACATACCAACCAAACATATTTGGGGGTTGGAACACAACGGGTTGCTTGTTGCACTTGCTAGCTTTGTCAAAACTAGGTATAGCAAAGGGAGTGATTATGAGCTGGCCCGATATTGTATTTTGCCTGGGTATCATGTCCCAGGGGGGCTTAGCAAACTTTTGAATCATGCACATCAGGAGTTGGGATTCAAAAGCTTGGTGTCCTACAGTAACTTGAACTGGGGACTGGGAAATGGTTACGAGAAAACAGGCTTTGAGTTAAGTCATATCAGTCCACCCAATTATTGGTATTGGAAAAATATAAATGACGTTCAGAGTCGACTTAAATTTCAAAAACACAAAATACAAGGCTTAGCTGCGGGCAATACAGAGCAGGAAATTGCCAAAAATTTGGGCTACAATCGTTTTTATGATGCAGGCAACGCAGTGTGGATCAAAAAATACTAGATGGGTCCAGTTGGGCTCATTTGAGGCACAACAAGTGGGGCCGCTGCTTCTGCATTGTCAAATCCCAGTTGTTGTGCTAACTGATCCTCTGTCTGGCGGGTGTGACTAGGTGTTGCACCATGCATGATCAAAAGATCATCTCTTATGTGTTGACTTCTCTTTTCCAGTTGCAATATCTTGAGAAAACTTGTACTACTTACGGTAGTATAATAAGCGAATGGGTTTGCGCTTTTGGCTTCATCAAATTGGAGTCCCACCTGTGCCAGCTGCACCAATGCTTGGGCCTTCATTTCATCCAGATAAGTATAACCTCGCCAATTTCCTCGATGACCATAACGGTCCACTAGTTTGATCCACATTGCTGCCAATCGGTCCGTTATTTTGCCGCCAGTTAAGGTGAACTCACCATTCTTGTAATGACTCTTGCCCACACATTTCCACGTGTTGTTTTCAAAAATCCAGTGTTGAAAGGGAGGAAAATTACACCTAATGTGTTTCTCAGCTTGATTTTTGGCTTTGTCAGCTTTGGCAGGGTTCAACGGAATGTGCTCAAATGTCATGAGTCGCACAACAATTTCCTCCAAAGGCACATCATCTAGCGTAAGAGAAGATTCAAAAGTCTTGCTGCCACTGGCTTTCTTTTCTTCAGCTATTTTGTTAGCCAGCTTTTTGTGCCGGGCAGCGTCCAACACTTCTGGAGTTGCTGCCACAAGATCATATACAATGACATCAAAATCAGAGTATTTTTTGTCAACAAATTCACAAAACGTAATCTTGCTTTCATGTATTGCAGACAATAAATCTTTGTTTGTTAGATATTTGATCTTGGGAACCAATGCCATTCGAGTCCTTTGTGTTTGAAACCCTAAATTTTGCAATTGGTTGCAGGAGATGTCAAAATGGACAACAAAGTCTGTTAAATAATTCAATAGATTGCTAAAAGATTATGTTGGGGCCTTGCAATGAAGCTGTTTAACCTACTACCACAAGTGAATCTCTCTTTAACTGAGGCCAAAGCCCGTATTGAGCATCCAGAGGACATGATATTTGATGATGGGTTGGACGGTGCCAAAAGAGCTTTTCATATACTGAGTGCAACTGCCCACAAGCCAGAATATGTTTCCATCAAGTTTGATGGAACTCCGGCCTTGATCTTTGGCTGGAAAGATCACAAATTCGTGCTCACTGACAAAGCTGGGTTCAGCAGCAAGAAGTATGATGGGCTGACCACAAGCCCTGAGGCTATTGTGAACATGCTCATGAGCAGGAAAATGAAAGACACTAGCCCCAGTGCAAAAAGTGCTCGACTGGCATATGCCAACAAAATAGCCAGTCTCTACCCATTGTTGAAAAAAGTTACCCCAAAAGGATTTATCGGTTACGTTCAATCGGATTTGTTGTGGACTGGTGTTCCGCCCATAGTTGATGGCGCTTATGAATTCACTCCCAACAAAATAACCTACCGCGTTCCCCTCAACAGTCAGTATGGTGAAATGATCGGCAACAGCAGTGCAGGAGTAGTTATCCACAGTGTTTATCAAAGCCCCTCTGATCAAGAACCCGAAGCATTGAGAAATGTTGCAGATTATGGTTTCAGGAGTGATCTTGGCCTGGCTATCTTGCCTCATGAAGCCACCATGCTCACCAGTTTGAAGTTGGATAAATCCTTGGTTGACAAACTGTCACACTTGTTTAGAGTGCACGCAGTGAGTGTGAAATCATTCTTGGATAGAGGTCAGCTAGAGACGCAGAAAATTGCTAGTCTTCCAGGCTACATGAAAAGCTTTTTGGCCAAAAAGGCAGAAAAAGGCAGCTCAAATTTTTCACATGTTGCAAGAGAGTTTTTGGATTGGTTTACAGGGATCAACAGTCCTGCAAGCCCAGGCATGCAGGAAAAGTGTTTGAAATGGATACAGAGCCACATGCATGGTTACAACAGTGTGTGGCGCATTGTGAGTTTGTTGAACAGCTTGAAGCTGGACCTCAAAAGCCAGATGGACAATCAAGCTGGCTCAACGGTGGGTGCCAGTTTGGGAGGCCAGCCTGGCCATGAAGGCTTTGTGGCAGTAACCCCAACTGGTATTGTTAAGTTTGTGAATCGTGCACAATTTATGAGAAAAGCGCAACCTGAGTCACTTATGGAACAAAGCACAAAAAGCGTTGTCTGGACCTTTGGCCGAATGAACCCTCCCACTTTGGGTCATCAGCATCTGGTGAACTTGATGGCCAAACATGCTGGTGACGATGACTATTGGATCTTTTTGAGTCATAGTCAAGACGGCAAAAAGAACCCTTTGCCTTGGGAAGAAAAGGTGGAGTTTTTCCAGCGCATTATGCCTGATCATGCAGAACATTTGGTGCAAGACCCAGATGTGAAAACACCACTACAAGCTGCTGAATGGCTCTACAACAAAGGCTATCGAGATTTTGTGTTTGTGGCTGGTGAAGATCGGGTCAAGGGCATGAGAGAGCTCTTGGACAGTTGGAACAGTCCTGAAATACGTGAGAAACATCAGCGTGAACCCATTCACATCAAAGTGGTTTCAGCTGGGGAAAGAAATCCCGATCACAACGGTGTCAAGGGCGTAAGCGGCACCAAGGCTCGTGAAGCTGTATTGAACAAAGACAAAGAAGCTTTTCAACAAGCTGTGGGTTTGGACCTTGAACTCAGCAACCAACTGTTTCAAGCTGTACGACGTTACCTCAAGCATCCACGGAACAAAGTAATGGAATCCAGTTTGCATCCTGCAGGCACAATTGTGACCTTGACCATGAGTCCACCACATGCTGCTCAATTGAAAGAATGGTGTGACAAAAATGGTGTTCCTTGCATGAACACTGATGAACTTCACATGACTGTTCTCTATAGTCAAAAGCCAGCCTCTCATCTCATGAGCATGCACGGTAATACAGTTGTTGTGCCAGCTAAAATTCAGGGATGGACCAAGCTGGGGGACAAAGCCCTATGCTTGGATCTTGATTGCGAAATTGCACACAAGTTTCATCACCACTTGAAAAGCAAGGGTGGGACTCATGATTTTCCTGATTTCATACCACACAGCAGCGTGAACTACAGTTGGATGGACCGAACTGATTTGCCGCAAGTTTTGCCTGATTTCCCTTTGTTGTTTGATCGCATTCAGGTCAAGCCACTGGACCCTAATTGGGGTCTCAAAACTTAAAGGGAAACCCCTGTGAGTTTGATTATACGCTGAGCTTCTTCCTGATCTTTGCGTTGATCACTGGGGCTTTTTTGTTTGTGCTTTCCAGTTTTCACATCCATTGTGGGTTTCCCAGTGGGACCCAATTTGTCTGTGCTTTGCAGCGTGTGAATCAACCCCTGCAATCCCTGCTCTATGCGTTTGTTGCCTTTTATAGCTCGCTGAATTGATTCCACACTGTCAAAACTGCTGGCTGTAAAGCGGGGTCCCAGCAGTGTTTGGGCTATGGTATCTGGATCTTTGGAGATAACACTTTCATCTTCACGATTCAACAAGCCACGTTGCCAACTGTATTTCAATCCCAAGGCTTTGGCAATGCTGCTCATGAGTTGGTTTCTTTCGGCACCACTGTAGTTGCTGGCATCCCCTGGACTTTGCATGCTGAATTTCATCCAAGATGGATCTTCATGAAAAAAGAAATCAGTTTGCACGAACCCGTTCTGGGCATCTCCAGCTATGGGTGTAAGTAAGTGAACTTCACCTGCAATTTTAACATGGTCTTTGGGATTTAAACCTTGACCAATTGCCCAGTTTTCCAAACTTTGGCCAAATGCTTTCTTGGAAATTTTGTTGCTGTCCACAACAATGTCTATATCACCACTGCTGGCCTTCTTGCCCACACTGCCCAAGGTCATGCCATGCATGGGCAAGCCAGTGACTTTTTCCAGCCAGTCCAACGTGGGGCTGATTTGTGCAAGAAGGATACGGGAGGTCTTGGGTTTGCCATCTGCGGTTTTGAACACATTGCCGCCTTCAAACAAATTTTGTTGGGAAAGTTCAAATAATTTCATGATCCATTATTTAAGTTTCCGCTGGTTTTTTACCCATAAATATTCAACAAAGATTACAAGAGGACAACGTTCCATGCCTAGGTTTGGTGGATTTGGTATCAATACAGGCTCGCTCGTGGGTGGCCTTGTCAACAATGTAGTGGGAAGTGCAGCATCAGCTATTTTTCCTCGTGGCTTGTTTGGTGGATTTGGTGTAGGTGATGGTGTTAACTTGTTGGGCACACTCAACAATCAAGATCCCACCAACCGGCGTGTGAGCTTGCGTCCCCGGCCAGCTGCTGCCAACAGAGTATTGGGCAAGGGCTTGCTGGATCCATTGCGTGAAACCAACAATGGCATGGTTTGGCCTTATACGCCCACAATCAATTATCAACAAGACATTGATTACCAAACCATTTCCACAGTGCACACAAACCAAGACTTTCATGTATTTGCACGAACACCTGCAACCTCTTTCAGTGTTGATGGGCAATTCACAGTGCAGAATCAAAAAGAGGGCCGGTATGCGCTGGCTTGCATTCACTTTTTGAGAACCATGAGCAAGATGCATTTTGGCGAAAACGACAAAGATGCCGGCACGCCACCTCCTATTCTCTTGTTCAATGCATATGGACCTTTTGTGTTCAACAATTTGCCAGTGATAGTCAAGAGCTACATCATAGGATTTCCTGATGATGTTGATTATGTTCAAGTAGCAAGTGGATTACCTGCCAATAATCAACCCACTATTCCAGTGCGTCCAACACCAATAATTCGAACTCCCCAACAGCTTGAAGAAGCAGGCGAACCTGGACTAGCCTTGCAAGGCTTACCTGGTGTTACCCAGCCTGCCAACCGGAATTGGGACGATCCATTGAACAACCCACCAGGTGCAAGTGTTCAACAACCTACGCCGTCAGCCACAAAAGGTGTTTGGCTCCCTAGTTTGTTTAAAATTTCTGTTACATTGATTGTGCAACATACTCCTACTACATTGCGTAAGAGATTCGAGTTGCCCAAATATATAAATGGCGACAGCAGTCAAAGTGATTTCATCTAATGACAACAGTAACTTATCTTCGTAGCAGTCCGTATTATCGGACTCCACAAAATACCACATATTTGGGATTTTGGGTACCTCCATTACTTGCACGAACAAGTGATGATCTTGTTGTTACATTGGCACAACGCCATTTACATCGCCCTGACTTATTGAGTTTTGAATTATATCAAAATCCACGAGCCTGGTGGGTGTTTGCGATGTTAAATCCAGATCAAATTGTTGACCCAATATATGATTTTGTGCCCGGCATAACCATATATGCTCCTAGCCAACTAAGTCTTGAAAGCCGAATATAATGCCTACACCTCTTGTTACTAATCATTACCTTCGACAGATCTTGCGTGACTTAGCCCTGAAAGGGTTAAATTTTAGCCCTGAAGACAATGTCTTGAATTATCACGACAGATACACGTATCATTTACAATTAGTCTTGGTTAACGATAGAGAAGCCGAGGAAGATGATATTGATACAAAGTTGTTGAATAACGACGTTCGGTATATTGTAATTGCAGAAAGTGGGGTTACTGCTGGTTTCAACATCGTGGAATGTGAAATCAAGGATGCTGTAAGTCACAATTTTAAAACCAAAAATGCTGCCTCAGTAGAGGTTGATATGGTAATAGCTGAGCCTTATAACATGAGCCTTCCTGATAAAATGTTTGAAAGTAGCCGTCAAATTGGAGTTTTGAATTGGAGGTTAGCTCCTATATTTCTGATTTTGTGGTTTGACTTCTATGATGCTGATGGCAATCTAGTACCTTCATCACAAAATACATTTTATAAGGTTTACAAACTTAATATAGTTGACTTAACAAACACGCTTACAGCCGCAGGAACAATTTATCGTTTGAAAGCGGCTGTTAACAATAACATGGGTTTTAAAAACACCTTTTATGTCTTACCACAAACTTACACAATAACCCTGGGTGGTGGTAGTCAAGTAAGAACTGTCCAAAACATTGGTGGAGTTCAATTACCTGGGCAAGGCATAATTAATTTTGATAAAACTGTTGGTGAATTTTTTCAAAAATTGGAGAATGAACTTAACGACTTTTATATTGGCTTACGGAGAAGCCAACAACCACAAGATCAACAAACGCAAGTTGTGGTTTATCAGTTTTTTATTGCTGATGAATTGAAAAATCAAAAAATCAAATTCAATCCAAGAATAAACAATCGTAGGGCAAGTTTCCGGCAAGTGGGTGACAAAATTGAGATCATTGCTGGTCGAGGTATAAGCATTGGTGCCTTGGTAGATGATGTATGCGCATCTATTGAAGATGTACGCTTTTTTATACCTGATGATCAGTCTGGTATTGTGAGAGTGCCGTGGATTGAATGCGTGGTGAAAAATATTGGATGGGATTATTTGCGAAATGATTATATTAGGAATTTACAATTTTTCATAAATGTTAAAGAAACTCGTCGCGCTGTGCCTAGTCAAGATTTTGGAAGGATTTTCCAACTTATAAATGCATTTCACGATGCTAGACTAGCAAGTATCAATACAGATACAAGTAAGCTTCTAAAGAAAGCTTATTTGTATTTTTACACTGGCAATAATACAGAAATTATAAATTTAGATGTTCAATTTAATACACTTCATTGGATCCCAACGGCACTGACACAAAACACAGTTTTACCAAGCTCATTCAGTTCAGCACGAGCCTCTTTGAGTGAATTGCAGCAGGCGTTGAATATACGGCAACAAGCTCAGCAGCAATGGGATGCTGTACAGCAACAATTATTGGCATTACGAGGACAACGGGCAGGGGCATCTTTAGCTGACATTCCCGCCTTAGATCAACAAATTATTGCACTACAGCAACAACTTGCTCAGATAGAACAACAGGATGCTGCGGCACAACGAGTTCTTGCACAAGGATCATTAGTAGTGTTTGACCCTGTGATGGCGGAATCATTAGAAAATTTATATCAGCCTTTTGGGCAACTTGTTGCGCCTGTTACTGATTTAAGAGCTCAGCTTGAAAGAGAACGAACCGCAGCTCAAAGACGCAGAGCTCCTATTGAATTCACTGAAGATGAATTCAGCGTGAATAACAGGTCCATGCCAGCTCAGCTCACATATATTTCTGATCCCCGAGACCTAGTTAACACAGTGCGTCCACAAAACACTTCAGACTCTGATGTGCGACAAATGTATTCAAGTGTAACTCAACAAATTTATGCTAGAATGCAAGATATGGTTAACATCACTATGGAAATACGAGGGGACCCATATTGGTTAGGAGCGTCAAACTTAGAGCGAGATAGGCAGCTTTTATCCGGAATACCAGGATATAGGGGAGCAGCAGGCACACCTGGTACACCTGCTACACCTGTTAATGATGAGTTTGCAGTTTACCAACCGTACGATGCATTTTTTCTGCTAGCTTTCCGTGCTGGTACTATTCCTGACGAAACTACAGGATTTATGAATCTGCGTGATGACGTTGATTTTTTCAATGCACTCTATATGATGGTACAAGTAACACATATATTCAAAGAAGGCAAATTTACCCAAAGATGTGAAGCAACGCGAGATCCATTGAGTAATTTGGGAGACTCAAGAACAGAAATTGGTACTGTGCCACCAGTTTTGAGAACAGGTATAAATCAATAATTTGAGCATCTATAAATGGCAACATTAAGACAGACAGTAAATTTACCTGGTGCATATGAATTAGAGCCTGGGGGTTTACGTGCTACCTGGGATAAAATTTATCTTGGCTTGGTACGCGATGTAAATGATGCTCGCAATATGGGACGCATTCGCGTTTGGATTCCAGAACTAGGTGGGGCTATTGACAACGAAGCAACTTGGATAATTTGTGATTATGCTAGCCCATTTGCCGGCGCATCAAACATTGCTGATATTAACCTGAATCCCACAAGTTCACAAACAGACTATGGTATGACATTTATACCACCTGATCTCAATAATCAAGTGCTAGTGTGTTTTATAAATGGTGATCCCAGTCGCGGCGTTTGGTTTGGATGTTTGTTCCAAGTTGACCGCAACTTTATGACACCCAGCACGCCTGCTCAAAGTCCATCAAAACAAGACAGGAATCCTCTGACTGGAGGGCAACCTATATTTCAAGCCAGTTTTGAAGCTGCTCAAGAAGCTGGTGTTCCAGAACTTCCTGTAAGTCAAGGTGGCCCAGCACCCAGAGGGATGCAGCAAGGCATTCGCACAATGGGTATTCGCACGCCTTATGGCCATAGCTTGGTAATGGACGACACGCCCACTGATGCATTTGTTCGCCTCCAAACTCGTGGTTTGGCACAAATTGTTATCCATGACACCCAGGACAGGATCATTATCAACACCGGGCCCAATAGAGCCCGCATTGAGATGGACAAAGAAGGCAACATTGATATTTTTGGACAAAAAAGTGTCAGTGTAAGTGCCGGCCAAGACATCAACTTGCATGCAGACAGAGATGTGAATATTGAAGCTGGTGGCAGCATCAAAATGCGCAGCATTGACGAAACAAGGATGTATAGCAAGAAGCCTTTCAACATCAGCAGCGGTGGTGATGTTTTGGTTTTCAGCCAAGGCAATGCACACATTGTGAGCAACAGCAACATCTACAACACGGCTGTGGGCAGCTTGCAATACAGAAGCAACTATGGTATTTTTCTCACTAGTCAAGAAAACAACATTGACATCAAAAACTTAACTGGCAATATTCGCTTGTTTGCTGGAGGCAATGTTGATGCCAGTAGTGCTAGTGACATAAGGCTGCGAAGCATAAACGGAGCCTTGAGTTTGTTTGGTGAGGCCGATGTTAAAGTCAAGAGCAACAGCACTTTGAATTTAGTTGGAGGAGCTGATGTCAAAGTTCAAGGCAACGGATCGGTAAACCTGCGCTCAGGAGCAGGCAACGTTAACACAGGACCAAAAACTGAACTCAATGTGGCCAATTTACCTGATGCAGCCAGTCCCACAAGTCCAGATAGGCCTTTGACTGCTGTTCCAGGTGTAGTTGCGTTGGCACCTGACATCAGAACCGAAGAACGGATGCAACTTCAAAACGTTGTGAGTCCTGGACGCAGTGTGCAGATTGTTCAAACCATTGTGAGTAGACTGCCTGGTGCAGATCCTTGGAGACAGCGCAGTGTTGCAGGGCCTGGATACTCCAATACTGGGTTGGTACAGAGAAAAGACGCTCCTCCTGAAAGCACTTACAGAGTTGGGCAAGTGAGTCCTGCACAAGACAAACCTTTGCAAGTGTATGGTGTATTGAATGGCCAAACTGGATTGCACATTGGAGAAAGCTGGGATGAAAGTGGACAACCACAATACACTTTCAAACAGTTGGGGCCAAGAGTGTTGCTGCCTTCCACAGAATGGACAGTTAACAACCGAGGTATTCAACAAATAATTGATCACGAAGGATTGGGCGGTAACTTGATTGGCAAACCCTTTGACGACGCTTGTAAAAGTGGTCAGAAACTCATAGGCTATGGCCACTTGCTTACAAGTCAAGAACTACAAAACAATACTGTGACTTTGAACGCCACAGATGATTCAGGAACACAAATCAGCACCACATTGAACGTTAGTGAAGGCATCAGTGAAAGCAATATGAAAACATTGCTGAAAACTGACATCAAAAAAGTTGAAGGCAAAATTCACAGCAGCATTGGAAGCAACTTACTAACACAAGATCAGTTCAATAGCCTTGCTGACTTCATTTACAACGTTGGCTTGGACAATTTTGACAAAAGCGGTATAGCAGGCCTTATAGGTGGCGGAAATTACAACAAAGTGCCAAACGAGATGATACGTTGGATTTTGGCGTGCAACAACGAAGAAAAGTTTGAACTCAAGACTCGCCGACTCAACAATGCATTTTTGTTCAGTGGCCAAGCTCGTCCAGACGCTGATTTCAGTGCCACAGCCAGTGGCGCAGGCAAAAGTTTTGATCCCAATCAAGCCAAGAAAGCTTGGTGCTATTTGATCAGAAAAGGATATCAGCCCGAGCATGTGGCTGGTTTGTTGGGCAATTTCACTATTGAAAGTGCATTGAATCCTCGAGTAGATAGTAATCCCACTTTCAAAGGTTTGGCTCAATGGAATTCAGACAGGTTTAAAAACATGCCGCAAGCAATTGGTTTGAGTTGGCCGCAACTGAAAACGCTGTCAAATGAAACAGCTTTGGAAAAAAGCTTGGATTTTGTGGATTGGGAATTCAAGAACACTCATCGTTCAGCCTATTCAAAAATGCTTGCAACAAATAGTCCAGAATCAGCCGCTAGAGCAGTGAATGAATATTATGAAATCAGTTCATCAGGACTGCTGGGGCGTCAAGGCACTATCACACCAGAAGCACAAAGCCGATTCAACACTGCCAAAACCATTTATGATCAGTTGAATGGAACCCAGTGCGGCTAAGTTTGTTGCACTGAGATACCAGGCGGAATCAAGTTACTCACAGCACTTCCCAAGCCCAAAATAGGGCTGAATGCCAACCCAATAAATGTGCAAAATGTGAAGGGAATATATTTCAACAACTCTTTCAACAGAGGAACAAATTTCAAAATAGCTTGAAAAAACCCCCTTACCAGCTTCATCCACAGTTCCAATATCAGCGTGGGAATTTGTTCAAACAATTCTTTAACAGCTTGCATTATGCTGTTGAATCTGGTTTCCTTGCTCACAAGATTCTTTTCTTGAGGATTATCAGAGATTTTCAAAAGTTGTTTGACTTTTGTGGGAAAAGGCCAAGCTATGAATTTCAACAAAGGACCAAATGTTTTGTCCAGGAAGTTTTTGATATCAAACTCCAGGAAAAAGTCAATCATTTTTTGCATTTTTTCATTGGCACTGATGGCTAGGTCTTTTATGGGTTGCCAAACGCTATTGAAAATTTCTTCGAAGTTCAAGGACACCAAATTGGGAATATCAGGCAAACGAAGTGCTTGCCAAATTTTCCTTATGGGTTCAGTCAAGGCGCGCAACAACCGGAAACCTCTTTGAATTACGCTCAATAATCCTTTGTGAAACTCACTCCAAACTCTGCTGATGATGCTTTGTTTCTGCATCTCTTCGCTTTTCAAACCCAGTGTGCCATCAAAAGTGTCTTTCCACGGGCTGCCCAAGGCTCGGGCAATTTGATCTTTCCGTGCACCAATAGCAGCTCTGATCTTGGCTCTGCCTTCAGCACTCAACAAATCCCTTACAGTGAGATTGGGCAAAAATGGCAAAGGGATGTTCAAAAAGTTGAGATTGGGAATAATTTTTCCCAAAATGTCCAATATTTTCAGTTCCAGATACAGTTTGAAGTCATTGAACAATGCACGGAGTCGCACACCCATTTCCTGCTCTGGTACTTTGAGTTTGGGTCCATACACAGGATTGTCAACACTGCCCAAGGATGTACCAAATGTTTTGTCAAACAGTTTCAGTAAATTGTCAATGGCGTCAGAAATTTGTTTGGCAGTGGCAGTGACCTTGCATTGTGCTATTTGTGCCAGTTGACCAGGCAAGCTGCCCAATCCCCTACCAAATTCGTCCAAGTTGCTGAAGTTGGGCAACACACTGTCTGTGCATTCAAATCGGGGGAATTTAACAACAGGCGTCACGCCTTCACACGGGTCTATTGGAGGGGTCATAAAACTATTTAAATTGACAAGAGGAGGGAGATAAAATTAAAAAACGGTATGAATTTCAACACATGGCTAGTAACCAGCACAATCAATACCAAATTCTCTGTTTGGTCACCAAAACAACGACTGGATCAAACAGTCAACACCCTTAAAAGCATCAAGGACAAGGACCCTACCTCCAAAATAATTTTTGTAGATAACAGTATTGATCCCTTGGACACTACCCAACGCAATCAGTTACAACCTTTTGTAACCCTCTTTCATCAATGCAAACATAATGTATTTTCAATTGTGTGTAATACAACTGATTTCAACAAAGGAGCAGGCGAAATTTTGATGACTGAAGTGGGTCTTGATCTTGCACAAACAAACAATCTCATGGGTAAACGACTGTTCAAAATGTGCGGCCGGTATATCTTATCTTATAAATTTGATGTAAGTGTGTATGAGACTCCTCTTTGGCACGAAAAATATGTTTATAAAAACACTTATTGGGAGTATGAAAGCCAAAATGAAAAAACAGTGAAACAATTTCTTGAAACCAAATTATGGAGCATGTGCAACACTCTTGTTCCTGAATACAAATCATTGTTGCCTGCAATTTTGGAATATATGCTCCGCAACAAGGAAAATATTGAAGTGGCCACAAATGCCCTGTTGCCAATGGAAAAAAGGGCTATTGTGGATTCATTACATGTGTATGGCTGGTATGCCACGGGGCTATATGTTGAGGCCTAAGCTAGAAGTCACAAATTTTTTTCACCTGGTTCAGATAAAAATACTTGCATAGCCAAGTTTGAACATAACTGTGTTCCTTGCAGGTCAAAAACTCACAAGGTTGACTGGGCCCCCAATCCCTAGGAACACAAGTGTTAGGCAATCTCTGATACATCTCAGTGGGATTTTCACTGTTGGGCCAACCAACCCATTTTTCATGAAAGTAGCTGACCCCTGGATATTGCCCAGTGGGTGCCCAACTGCTGGGCGCCCAATGGTGCTCCGCCTCCTGGGTGATGTAGCATGCCAGATTTGACCCCACTAAGCGCAAGACAAAGTCATCGTCCTCAAAGCCACCTGGAAACTTTTCATCCAAGCAGCCAATCCTACGAAACAGTTCCTTTTTGAAGCCAAAGAACCGGAAATCATACAGGGCAACAAAAGCATACCCCTTATCCAGCTTTTGAAGCATTAATTCAATATTTTGATCTGTAGGCGCAACTTTGTTACAAAGCACTATAGTGGTCTCTGTGGGGCTTTGGTGCACACAGTCATTCACAAGCCGGGAAAAGCTGGGATAATTGGCTCCGTTGAACCAGTGCACTGTATTGTGCTTCAGCTTGCTGAGGGCAAGCTCCATGTCGCTTTCTCGATGAGAAATCAACCAAATGCTATAACTGGAATTCATACCCAAAATTATTACAAAACCAGGAGGCTGTCAATATGCCCGTCAATCACCCCACACTAAGGAAAACAAAGCTGCGTCCTCCTCACGCTCAAAAATCAGCTGGAATCTAGAGGGCTCTTGGCGGCTGCTCCACCGGACCCAGTATAGCCCGCCAGGAGTGGATTTCAACCAACACCAACGACGTTCTCCCAGTATGTCTAGCAAGCTGGGGCGAGCAACAGGGTTGTGGGCCAAGATTCTGATCACGTGCCATGTAGTGTAGTCCACTCCCCAGGAGGGGTTAACCCGCTGCACGCAGGTCTACCGTGTTCACTACAGCCCCACCATCCAGCCCTGCATCCAGCACTTGCCCCTTGCTGAACAGCATGTCTGCCATCAGCTCCTCGATGGTGTTTTCCGCCACCAGGTTGTAAATCGTGACCTGATCTGCATCCTGGCCGATCCGGTGCACTCGGTCGGCCGCCTGATGCAGCTCTCCTGGGCTCCACGGGGTCTGCACAAACGCCACAGCACGTGCCGCCGTAAGGGTAAGCCCAAAACCACCAGCTGTGATGCCCACCAGGATCACCCGAGTGTTGGGGTCCTTCTGAAACCTCTCCACAGCCTCAACACGCTCCTCGTTGCTGACGCCACCAAAGATCACACCAACCTTTCCGCCCCACTCCTGGTCCGCTTCCAGCGCACCCCGGATGTGGTCAATAACCGCCCGGTTGTGTGCGAACACCACCAGCTTCTCACCGTTCTCCGTGTAGTCTCGAATCCACTCCACCGTGCTGGCGAGCTTGCTCAGTGCAGCCACCTCACGCAGCTTCTGGATGGCAACAATGCGCTCATCGCTCTTGGGAGCGTTGGCGCCCATCTGGATCATAGCCTCAAGCCCGCCCTTCCAGTCCAGCCCCTGGAACGCCCGCTCCACACGGTCGTACTCCGCACGCTCAAACTCTAGTGGGATCACCCGATACACCTTGGGCGGCAGCTCCTTCAGCACGTCCTGCTTGAGGCGGCGCAGCATGAGGTGCTGGGTCAGGAGCTGGTGCAGCTCGCTCATGTTCGAGCTACCAGAGAAGTTCCAACCATGTCCGTTGTTCACCGGATTGCAGAAGCGCCACGCAAACTTGGTCCAAGTGCTGAACTGGGGCACATAGCTGGCCAAGCTCCGCACCGTAGTCCACAGCTCTGCGGGACGGTTCACCATCGGCGTGCCGCTCATCAGCACCACACGAGGCACGGGCTTGCCAACCTTCCTAGTGACTCGCTTGCCGCCCGGCAGCTTCTCCTCCACCTCACCAGTGGCCAACCTCAGGAACGCCTGAGTGCGGCGTGCATCGGGATTCTTGATCTTGTGGCTCTCGTCCAGCACCAGGAGCTTGAGCCCCAGCTCCTCCATTGCCTCAACGTTGGCAGAGAGAATGTCGTAGTTCACAAGGTAGATGTCGCAGCCCGGAGTGGGCGTCTTGCTGTAGATGACGTTGGGATGACGCTGCGCCCTAAGCGCCGTCTGCCTCTTGCCGTAGCTGTGGCCCACCACGTTCACACGATACTGGGAACCAGTCATTGCGATGATCTCGTTCCGCCAGTTCAGCTTAAGGGTGTTTGGCAGTGTGACACACATCGGGAACAGCTGGTTCTTGTGGGCATAGGCCGTAATCTGAACCGTCTTTCCTGTCCCTTGCTCGTCAGCCAGCAGGCCCGTTCCCAGCTGGCTCTCCAACCACGCAACACCCTCCGCCTGATACGGCTTAAGCGTGAAGTTGAACCCAGGCAGCCAAGTCTCCCGAGGAATGGCGTCAAACAGCTGGCTTACCCTAGGATCAATCTTGAGGTTGTGCTTCACGCTCAAGCGGGTCAGCTTGCGAGCCATCTCAACAGTAGCGGGCACAGTCAGCACATCAGCTCTCCTACCTACCAACGCAATTTAGCAGGTTTGATAGGATGGTCAAGCCCTAAATCTACAGATGCACATGATGTGTGAACAAAATCTGCTCTCGCTGATGTGGGTTGAGGTAGAGTTGGGCAAAGTAAGTGGCCTTGTGCCCACGTTGCGTCATCATCTCCACCAGTCGCCTGCTCTCGTGCTCAGAAAGCTTATCAGCCAGCACAGTGCATACTCCGTTGTCATCCTGACGGATAACCATATACAGGCTCATGACTTCAGCGTCTCCTCAACTGATCGCAGCTCTTCGAAGTCCACCTTTTCGCTGTAGTAGCCATTGCTCTCACCCAGCCACCGGAGAGTGACAGAGCCCTTGATGGTGGCCAACTCATAAAAGGTCACCGTCTCGTGCCCCCAATCGCTGTTGCCTTCCAGTTGGCGTTCTTCAGCCACAAGGATTGGAGAGCTAACAAGATCATCAAGGTCACCGATAATCTCCTCGATGCGCACATGCTCACAGCAGTCCTGCCAGTGATACATACGCCACCGCCGACCGCACTCGCTGTGGAAAATCAGTTGGTCTGGTTCGCGCTCCATCTCGATATGCAGCAGGGTGATGCCCTTAAGATCTTCAACACTCATGCTCTACCTTTCCATTACCAGTAAGAAGTGAGTCATATCATCAATAGACTGAAACCAAATTCTCACGTCCACACGTTCTGAGTTGGTACACACCGAAGTGTAAGTCCAGCGAGTGCGCCACCAATCATCTGCACCGGGAGTTCCAAAAAGCCTCAGTCCTAATGCAGCATTCTTCCGCCAGGTGGCTAAGGGCAAGTCAAACAGCTCCACCATATGTGGCCACCTATCAGGATCCTCATTCCAACACTGAATATTGGTCAATGCACCGTCTCTGGAAACAGATCATCGTCCTCATCCTGCATCAACAGGTGTAGCTGGTAGAGGTCGCTGAACTCTGGCCAAATGCTGGTGCAACGCTGGCAGATCTTGTCAGCCCAAGGATTCCCCTCCACGGCTTCGCAAGTCAGCACCGGCGTCTCACACCGGCCACACCAGCGACGGTTATCATCAAACCATACACCGTGTGGAGTAGGCATATCGGCAAATGCCTCAGCCAACAGGTCTCGATCCAACCAATCAGTGGTTAGAGTTGAGCTCATCTTCGATCTCCTTGAGAATGGCAGCATTGTCTACAGACACGATCAGCGTGTCGCCTGCAAGTGTCACATGCTGCCCGTCATTGAGCAACAGATGCATCCGGCTCTCTTCCGTCTTGGCTCGCACACGCTCCAAATACGTGGTGAAACGTGCCTCAACCTCAAACCCAAACCTCTCAGCCACATCCATGATCTGAAAGATGCTTGCCTCGTTCACAGGCACCAGCCAAACCTTACGAGTGGGTTCCCACTGTGCCCGATAACGATCACCCTTGTGCTCGCCCCGGATCTGCTTCAGATCAGCAACCACTTCCGGGCTGTAGGGAAACTCAAACACCGCAGTTTTGTCTTGGCTTGTGAGCCTACGGGAGGGCTTGCTGCACCCGCCCGCAACCTGGACAGGAGCGTTGGGATCCAGCGGTGCCAGCTTGAACACTGGCTGTTCCAGGAACGTCTTCACAAAGTCCGTCCCGCCAATTTGGCGCCGGTATTTGTTCACAAGCTTGAGTGCAGCCTGTGCCTGCTTCAGCGTGAAGGGCCTACCCTGCTGAGCACGATTGGCCAAGCTGTGACCAAACTCCGTATCAGCACCGCTGAAGCCCTGCTGATCATGCTGCCTAGCACCGTCGCACACACCTGCCAGCGAGCAGATCATGCCTTCCACCGTGTGGGGCGCTGCGGGATCGACCTTCCAGTTGCTCATTTGGGCTCTCCGTCTCTACCCCGCCAATATAGCGGATTTAGCAGGAGTGTCAACCTATATTTTGTGGTTTGTTTTCACGAGTGTTGGCAGTTTTTCACGTGGGAAATCCAACGTTGCAGCTCGGCTGAGGTCATTTTGCCCAGGTTCAATGGCAGTGATTGCGCAGACACAAGAGAGGCATCTGCAGGCCTGGCAGTTTCTGTAATCAGCTTGCGGAGTTGTTCACGATCCATCATGTGATATTTACCTTACCCGAGATATAGCGGATTTTTGCGGGAGTGTCACCCAGTTATTGGTAGCCCATTATCCAAAGGCTGTAGACGCAGGCCGCACCGTAGATATAGAGCCCCACACGCTTCCAGCTCCACTTTCCAATGGTGGTGAACAAAGTGTAACAAGTGTAGAGGCCAGCACCCAAAAGAACCAATTCGGGCAGGAAAAAACTCAACTCGATCAACTGGTTCATTTAAGGTTCTCCGGATAGCTTTCCCACAACCACTCCTCCAACTTTTCCTTGCTGTGTTCAGGCAGCTCGCGTAGCTGTCGCACCTCATTCATCAGCTTCAGGATCCGCTCTGAGGCCACCTTGTCCAATGCGCCAAACCGCATGAGGAAACTGGATGGCACAGTGGCTCCCCTATGCTGCTCGTGCCAGCGTTGCACCCACCGGTCCCGAAAACGGAGCCGGGCAAAGATTTCAAGGTCACTTTTTTCCCTCAGCTTCTCTACAATCTCTTCATAGCTGAGATCGCGTGCTGTGGGCTTGCTTTCCTTAAACCAACTTTTGATGCCACTAAACATAGATGCTTCTCCAGGTTCACCTCCTACTATATGGGATTCTTACCTAAGGTCAACCTAAAACTTCCAGGGCACACTGTTGCTGAAAAGATGAAGGAAGATGGCTTGGCGCACATACAGCCCATACCGCATCTGCTTGAAATACACAGCCCTGGGATCACTGTCCAAACTGCTTGGCAGCTCATCAACACGCGGTAATGGGTGCATGATGATGGAGGTGCCCCGAGCTTTAATCATATGCTCGGGTGTGAGCTGATACTTGCCTAGAGTGTTTTGTAGGTTGGGTGCAATCCGTTCCTTCTGCACCCTTGTGACATAGATCACATCCACTTGGCTCACGCACTCATCAAGGCTGGTGTAGACCTTGTCAGTTTTGTGGGTGAGCTCGGCAGGCATTTCCAATCCCGGAGGGCTTACCATATGCAGTCGCACATCGTAGAGGCGAAGCAGCCGGCTGAGGCTGTGCACCGTGCGTCCATGACGCAAGTCTCCCATGAGGCATACATCAATCTTTCTGGATAGCCCCACATGACGCTGGATGGTGTAGAGGTCTAAAAGAGCTTGGGTGGGGTGTTCGCCTACACCATCACCTGCATTGATGATGGGCACTGGGCTCACAGCAGCAGCCCATTGAGCAGCACCCTTTTCTGGATGGCGAAGCACGATGCAGTCAGAGTAGCTGGCCAAAGTTCGAATTGTGTCCTCAAGGTTCTCGCCCTTGCTTACTGAGCTGAAGCTGACATCGTTGATGGGGATAACTGAGCCGCCCAATCTCACCATAGCCGAGTAAAAGCTGCTGCTGGTGCGTGTGCTGGGCTCGTAGAAGAGATTTGTGCTGACCTTACCTTGTGCAGCCGGTTGGCACAAGCCGATCTCGATGTTTCTTACAGTTTTGAAGAGGGATTGGATGCTGGGCACATCAAATTGGCTAATGCTCAGCAGATGTGGAACGGGAGTCATCTGGGTTCTTTCTTTCAATTGGGCCCACACAAAAGCTGAACCAGCTGGGCGCCCGGGGCAATGTGTTTTCGCTTGTGCTTTGACGTTTGTACAGGCGTGCCTCAGCTTCTGTGGAGAACAGTTGGCGGCGGATCAGGGTGCGGCCAACTCCACGGCTGCTTTCCCAAATTTCCAACTCCCATTGGTTACTCAAAAATGATGGGCTCCGTGCCTGTAGTGATCTCGCCAATCACTTGTGCATCCTCTCCCATTTGGCTGAGGATTGAGATGGTGTTGTGTGGATCATTGGTGACGATGCACATGCCCACACCCATGTTGAACACCTGGCGCATCTCGTCTGGGGCGATGGTTCCTAACTTTTGCAGGTAGGTGAAAACTGGTGGTGGTGGCATGAGGTTGGTGATGCGTGCTGTGAAACCTGCAGGCAACACCCTAGGCAAGTTTCCTAGTAAGCCACCACCTGTGATGTGAGCTGCTGCTCGGCACAAACGCAACTGGTGAAGTGCCAAAATTGGTTTGACATACAACCTGGTGGGTGTCATCAAACTCTCTCCCAGGGTTTTGTCTGAGTCCCAAGGTGAGGACTGCATAAGGTCCAGCTGGTGGTCCTGGATAAGCTTCCGAACCAAACTGAAGCCATTGCTGTGGATGCCTGAACTGGCTATGCCCACGATGCTGTCGCCAGCAGCCACGTTCTGAGGCAAGAGTGTGTCACGTTCAACAGCCCCAACAGAGAACCCAGCTACGTCAAAATCCTTTGGTTGATACACCCCTGGCATTTCAGCAGTTTCGCCGCCCACTAGGGCGCAGTCCACAGCACTGCAAGCCTCTGCTACGCCCTGTAGCAGTGTGGTGTAAAGCTCCACGTCCAACTGTCCAACACTGAGATAGTCCAGGAACCAAAGTGGCGTAGCGCCCATGCACACCAAATCGTTCACACACATGGCCACAAGGTCCTGTCCCAGTGTGTATAAGGATCCTGGCACTTGTTTAGCCAATTCTAGCTTTGTACCTACCCCATCTGTGGTACTTACAAATAGCGGGTCACGCATGCCTGTTTGCTTGGGATCAAAAACAGCCCCAAATCCGCCCAAACTCCCTATTACTCCTGGACGTGTGGTGCGTTGTGCTAGTGGCTTGATGCGTTCTACAAACTCATTCCCATTGCTGATGCTTACTCCAGCCTCTTGGTAGCTGCTCACACCACCACCCAAAAAGCTGCGATAATGAGGCACCAAAGCACTGCCCCAAATGCAATCCCATTCATGATGCCTTGAGCTGGGCCCAAGTCATTATATCTATATCGTGTTTTCATTATGCAATTGTGTGGTTGCATCCTTGTGTTGTCAAATCCCAAAGGTCAAGCTGCATTAGCCATGGGCACATAAGCCAAAATTTTCACTTCTGCTTCTCTTGCAGCTTGTGCTCTGTGGTTGCCGTCTATTATGCTGCCATTGGGCCCAAGGATGATGGGCTCCACTTGCTCGCCACGTTCCAACCGGGCACTGTACCAGCGCACGCGATCCTCATCTATGTCTATGGTTCGCTCAAAAGGATCATCAGGGATCGTGTTGTCCATTTGGCTGTGCAGTTGGTTTGGATCCACCATGTGAATGCCCCAGTTTTGGGTGGCCATCCACTTAAGCATCGTGGGGTTCCTGGGATCCTCATGATGATGGTGGCGGAACAACGTCAGCATCTCTTCCCCGGTGATGCTTTCGCGTATTATGGTGGCGCGTGCGGTAAAGTCTCGAGCTCTCATGATGTTTTCCTCTATGTGCTGATATTTAGAGGGTGTTGTTCTTAAATATGACTATGGAAAGCTCAAACAACAACCGTGACTTTGTGGAAAGTTGGCTCATGGAGATGCCAGAAGGCCTTGGTGAAGTTGGGGGGTTATGGGAACGACTGGACAGAACAATTGAGCACTACCGTATGGTTGGTTGGAAGCCAGAAAAGGTGAAACCAGGCTTATACAAAATAATCGATGGCCAAACAAGACTATATTGGTATGGCACTCCCACAAGAGTTGATTTAGCTATCTGGTTGCAACGCAAACCACAGAGCTTGGTGGTGCATATGAGTGGGAAAAATCCCGAATTGCGGGGCAAAGCACCTTATGCCAGTGACCTCTATGCAGCAGTGTTGGATGATAATGATGCGTCAGTTTTGTTGAGCGACACTCAGTTAAGTACCCAAGGCTTGCGGCTGTGGAAGCGAATGACTGAGATGGGCTATGCGGTCACTGTGTATGATGAATACAACCCAGGCAGGACCAGAAAAACCTTCACCAAGCCTCAGCAGCTGATGCGTTATTTTCAAGATGAAGACCAAGAGTTTGGGAGATACCGATATGTGCTAAGCAAGCCCGGCCAGAACCTTGAAGAGTGCATCAGCTTTTTCAATCTCCGCCGCTATAGAGAACTGGCAGGATTGGATTCAATAGGCTAGCCACAAATGGCGAAAGCTGGGTTTACGGGTTCATCACCCCACCAGCTTTCCGTCCTCACTCAAACCGGGTTTACAGGTTCATCACCCTACCGGTTCCCTATTTTGGAGCTTACTCTCCCGCAAGCTCGCGCTCCACATCTACCCCGAACTCCTGGTCCACCGCCTCCATCAGCTGGTTGACCCCGGCCTGCTTGGCAGCCTCGCGAGCAGCACGCTCCGCAGCCCGCTTCTCCCGCTTCCGGGCAGCGTCCCGGGCCCGCTTGGCAGCCAGCTTGTCCACAGGAGCAGCCTGCCTCTCAGCAGCTTCCTGGGCAGCACGCTCAGCAGCCAGGATAGTCTCAATCTTCTTCCTGAGGTTCTTGGCCGGCACCACAGCATCAACGCCCTGGTTGCGCATCCACGCAACAGCGTCAGCCTTGGTCATGGGCTGAGGCAGCGTCTTGAACTGCACATCAGTATGCCCTTCACGTGCCAGCACAGTTTCACGGTGCTTGATGCTGCCGTTGCTAACCCGGAAAGTCAGCACACCCTGGAAGCGGCTGATACCAATGATGTTGAAGAGCTTGGTGTTCATTGTGTAGCATCCTCTGTTTCGTTGCCTACAACCGCATAATAGCATCACCATCTCAGCTGTCTACCGGTTTTTTCCAGAAAAGATGGATTTTTTCCCTAAAAAATCCATCCAGGCGGAAACGTAGTTTGGTTTGGAGGAAGATTCCACTGGCGCAAAACAGCATCCAGCTTCATACCAGCATAAGGACCCAAGAGTCCCAACGCTTGTGGCGTTTTGGTGAAAATAGCATCAAATTCCACAATATGCCCATCCCAGTGATCTACATGTGCAAGGCTTTTACACATGAACCCAAACTTATGTAACAGTTCCACGATATCATGTAGTAGTTTTTGTTTTTCGTATATGGGGTGCAAGTGTGCCCCAAGCTCAATAGCCACAACATTGTGTAATAGCTCTTCAAAACCCTGCAACACTTGGTATTCATATCCTTGAACATCAATTTTCAAAACATCTGGCAACGGCACCTTGCCTTGATTATATAAGGTTTTGTATCGTGTTACAGACACTTGCTCTATGTCAGTTATTTCAAAAGCTGGTTTTATACTGAAACTATTCAAGAATGGAAAATTGGGCTTTAACAGACTACAGCATCCTTGGCTTTTGGTAATATACAGCACACCAGTGTGTTCTGCGACGCCCAAGGCTTCTATCATAATTTGGCAGTTGGCTTGCGTAGGAACACTTGCTGGATTTGGCTCAAACAAAATTTTATGTACTTTTGGGTATAGACTGAAATCATATTTCAATCCACCTAATCCACCGACATCAACATAGACAAGATATTCAGGAGGCAATACTTGCATTTTCAAACTCCAGTTTTTTTGAAAAAATCAGGTAAGATTTTCAAAGGTTGTGCAATATCAATTCTCCCATCATTTGTAGGCATGTTCTTGCAGTGGTGTATTTCTTGTGAAAAATCCCACTGGTGCAATATAGGTTTGTCAAAAAAGCTTTGGTAGTTTGTGTGAAACAAGTCCTTAATAGAGTATCTCCAGTGAGCGTCTAGGCCTTGCGCCACTTCTTCTGGAACAAACTGTAGTTGTTGACTCAGTAACAGTTTGTGACAAGCATACTCAAAATCAACCAGTTTTAGGTGGCAATTGTATAATTGCGGATGCGGACTAGGTGCTTGCTGAGTCAGGTGTAAATGGTGTGCCCAATTCCAAGGAACTTTTGTGATTTGACTCTTACAGTAGGTTGTGGAGAATCTGCCATATTGTCGTTGAGAAAAAATTGGCTTGCTCCAGTCTATTGAAGATTCTTGATTGATGTGGTGCACAATTTCCAATCCCACAGTGGTGTAAACCTGTTGATCGTTCTGCTCAAAAAAGTCATGTAACCCGTTATAAGTGTCGCGGCAAGGAACCATTATCTCATCAACATCGGTAAAAATCACAATGTCATATCCCAAGCTGAACAACAATGACTGCATGCCATTGGCCAAAATAAAGGGCCGGAAGGCACTAAATGTTTCAGGTCGGGGAACCCGCAACGCATTGGCAAAAATGTTTTGAACAGGAACGTCACTGCCATCATCAATCACATATAAATTTTCCGCTCCCAGTTCTTGGCCATAATAACGCAACCAGATGGGCAAGAATTTGTCTTCATTATAAGAGCATGTAATTGCTGCAATTTTCATAAGTGTCCTTTTTGATTTATCAAGGCTTGTTGAAAGTAAGAAATGGTTTTTTGCAATCCTTGCGTTAGTGGAACCTTGGGTTCCCATCCCAAAGTTTGAACAGCCCTTGTGATGTTAGCTCTGCGCTGCTGTGGATCATCCACAGGCAACGGCAAACTTTCCATAATACTGGATGAATTGGTTAAGTGCAAGATCTGTTCTGCAAGACTTCTCACTGTGGTTTCTGTGGGATTGCCAAGATTCACAGGCTGCGGACCCACAACTGATGAACTCATAAGGGCCAATATACCATCCACTAAGTCATCCACATAACAAAAACTACGAGTTTGATTTCCTGTGCCATAAATGCTTAAGTGTTGGCCTTGCAGGGCTTGAACAATGAAATTGCTTACCACTCTACCATCATCAACTCCCATTCTCGGCCCATAGGTGTTGAATATCCTCGCTATTCTGATATCAACGTTGTGTTGACGATAGTAATCCATGAACAATGTTTCAGCAGCTCGTTTGCCTTCATCATAGCAGGCACGTGGACCCACCGGGTTGACATTTCCCCAGTAGGATTCGTGTTGGGGATGAACCAAAGGATCTCCATAAATTTCACTTGTGCTGGCTTGTAAAATTCTGGCTTTGGTTCTTTTGGCCAAGCCCAGTAAATTGTAGGCACCCAGCACGCTGGTTTTTATTGTTTGAATTGGATCGCTTTGATAACTTTTGGGACTGGCAGGACAGGCCAGATTGTAGATTTCATCAACTTCCACATACAAAGGAAAACACACATCTTGGCGTATGATCTCAAAGTTTGGATGGCTCAATAAATGTTGAATGTTTGATTTTGAGCCAGTAAAATAATTATCTACGCAAAGCACATGATGCCCTTGAGCTACCAGTCGGTCGCATAAATGACTACCTAAAAACCCTGCCCCACCTGTCACAAGTATTTTTTTCATTATTAAATCTCCTGCTGGAATTATAACGGGAGATTTTCACAATACCTAAAATCAATCCAGGGTGGGTTTCCAAACAGGACGCAAGTCAGCGCCATCCGGAATAGTGTAGCTTTGGCTCAAGATGTGGATCATACCCAACACCTTCCTGCTGTCTTTTTTGATACGCTGGCGATGTGCCACATTGACTCGGCATTTTTCGGGATCGTTCTCAAAAAAGATCCACTGCACAGGGGCGTCATAATCTTCTCGCATTCTCTGTTCCACCAACAGTCTGGTGCTGGCTCGGCAGAAATGTGGGTCGGTGATGATGAGATGTTCAAGAGTTTCCGCAGTTTGACGGCTGGGCAACTGACTCTGTTCCTCGATGTCATCAATCCACCACACATAATTCCATCTTGGCTCTGGATAACTGAGCCAAAGCTGCTCAGCCAGGTAGCTTTTGCCGCTGCCAGGTAGTCCAGCAATGCAGGTGATCAGCACTTCCATACCTCTCGGCACAGCCACTCATAAAGATCCTTGAACATCACCACCTTCTTGCCGTGTTCGGTATAGTTACCATAATATTCGTAGTGGCTGTAGGTGTCTCGGTAGGGCACTTCAGCCAACAGCTTACGATACTGACGTGCCGCGAGATCTGGGCACGCCTCATCAAGGAACTGATCCAGGAGGTCAAGGGTTGGTTCTGGCTCTGCGCCAACTGGGTAGTCAGCACTGTCACCCCAGCAGTTGCCACCGCACATGCCGCCAGTGATCCATGTGACTTCGTAGTAACCTTCAGTGCCATGTGGCCACCAAATGTGGTCTTCACCACGCCAATGGTTCATGCTGCTGAACACCAGCCGAATGTAGCCGTCGAACTCTTCACGGGTCATAGTTTGTCTCCCTGGTTCAAGAAAGCTTGAGCAACTTGTGCCAGCGCCCTTGGATAGATACGGTGTTCCTGCTCCAGCACACGTTGTGCCAGCGTGTGCTCAGTGTCTCCGGCTAGAATGGGCACTCGAGCTTGGGTGATGGGTTCACCAGCGTCCAGCTCTGGGATAACCCAATGTACGGTGCAACCGTGCTCGCTATCACCAGCCTCCAGTGCTCGCCTATGTGTGTCAAGCCCAGGATAGAGAGGCAGCAGGCTGGGATGGATGTTGATGATCCTACCCTCCCATTGGCTGACGAATTCGGCGCTGAGCACACGCATATAGCCCGCCAGTGCAATCAGCTCTATGCCTGCACCTACAAGAGCTGCGTGAAACCCCGCCTCAAGCTCACTGCGACGTTTGTGAGCTGAGGCTACCGTGGGAATGCCACAAGCCTCTGCCACACGCAATCCTTCTGCCTCTGGATTGTTGCTGAGCACCAGCACGATCTCGGCCGGGTAGGTGGGATCGGCTCGGGCAACATCCAGCAGTCTCGTCATGTTGCTGCCCCTCCCGCTGATGAACACAGCGGTTCGAATTCGGCGTGTCAAAGCGTGCTCCTATACCACACAGATGAATTCGCCGCCTGCCAAGCTTACGGCGCTGTAGACTGATGCGCCTGTAGGATATCGCTCTGCGTAGGCATCTCGCATTACCAACACCTGCCTACTCACCTCACGCTGAGCTCCCCAATGGGTTCGAGCCATAATTGAGAACTCGCTTGTTCCCAACTCTTTCTGCTCTGCATCTCGGAAGCTGAGCTTCACCAACCACATTCGCTTTTTAAACATGCTTGCCAATCTTCTCAAAAATGTAGGGCTTGTTCCACTTGCCAATCTGTATTGAAACCCACCACCCCACATCCCAATAATCCGACTGGATGTCGCTGCGATCCCAGTTGCCCTGGTTCATCGCAGCCAGGATCTCCTTGAGGCACTGCCGAGCACGACCGGAAAAGTGAGTGTGGATGTGATACACATTCACATCAATGTGATCAGGAACCTTGCTCACCTGGTGCGCAGTGGGATCGTTGTTGTAGTTGGTGGGAAAGGTATCAGCCCAATTTTGGCAGAAATTGATCTTCCCGGACTTGATAGTGAGGGTCAGGGTGCTGCGGTTGCGCACACTCAGTGTGCCCTTGACGCCATACTTGGCGAGCACACGCTTCACCAGCGGGGCAAACTTCTGCTTGCGTTCCGGGGTCATGTAAGCCATTTGGGCTGCTCCTCGTTGCGTAGGCTCAGTATAGCAGGTTATTGGAGTTCGTCAACCACAAAACTTCACTGAGTTTCCTTTTCATACTCCACAGGAATGCAGGTGATGAGCTTGATGTCGATGCCGGTTGGTCCAGAACCACTTCTACCACTTCTAGAGGCATTTTCCATGAGGATTCGATCTCGAGCAGCTTGACAGCTTTTTTCAGTGGCAAATCCTGGCACAGTGGCCACAGTCATGGCTCTAGATGAGGCATTTGGTTCGGCCCAGATGATCAGCGTCCAGAGGGTTATTGTGCTCAAAATCATGTGCTTTCCTTACGGTTCAAAAGAGTGTGCACATACGCTGCCATCACACCTGACACTTGAAAACTGCTGCCCTGATGGCTGAAGGACGCCCATTCACGATCTGTCCATCCGATCAACTCACAGTTGGGTGGAGCAACACGAGTCCACCAGTCATGATCGGCACGAGCCCTGGCGAGATCATTGGGATTGTTGATGTCAATGTCAGGGCGCGGCATGGTTTACTCCCACTGCCCTCATGCTGCGCTCGCGTGAGTCAACCCACATCAGGGCCAGTGTTGCGGACTTGAACACATGCCTATCCTTACGTTTGTTACTACCTGTTAGCACAGCAATAGTGCCCCGGAGGTAGTTGATGTCAATGCCATAGCCCATGCGCTTGCAGGCCATGATCAGCTCATCTTCAATCAGTTCAGTGTGCATTAGGCGCTCCAATACGATTCGCTGGCCACAGAGCAGTGCCAGGGCGTATCGGCCGGTTCAAGACACACAGCACCAGTCATGAGATTGGTCACTTCCCGCATGGGAACCTGCGCACGGTAAGCGTCCAGCGCCATGACCTTGAGGTCCGAGGCAGCATACCCTGTAGTGC
>Ga0315901_10000257_pt1 | contig 80065 bp, 68 predicted proteins | sample LakEriMetagenome_10_FD_203761 | JGI IMG/M metagenome (GOLD analysis project Ga0315901, IMG submission 203761) | Freshwater fungal communities from buoy surface, Lake Erie, Ohio, United States - Buoy 2 MA116 | ecosystem: Environmental > Aquatic > Freshwater > Lake | place: USA: Lake Erie, Ohio... | reverse complement strand
GTCATATGGCGCTATGGTCGCGAATGGGCGATCACAGTGCAATCCGATGTGGCCGACGGCATTCAGGGGCCAACTGTCTCGATGCAGATCGATCCGCAGCTGGATGGCCTGCGTGCGAAGCTGCCGCTGGGCTACAAGATCAGTCTGGAGGGCGCGATTGCCGATAGCGGCAAGGCGCAGGAATCCATCGCGGCCAATGTGCCCCTGGTAATTTTTATTGTTTTCACTTTGCTGATGCTGCAGCTGCACAGCTTTTCACGCTCGGTACTGGTGTTCCTGACGGGACCGTTGGGCGTAGCGGGCGCGGCGATGGCGCTGTTGATCTTGCAGCGTCCTTTCGGCTTTGTCGCGCAGCTCGGGGTCATTGCACTGTTCGGGATGATCATCCGAAATTCTGTCATTCTGGTTGATCAGATCGAGCAAGATATCGAGGCCGGGATCCCGGCCTGGGATGCGATCGTGGGTTCAGTCGTCCGGCGCTGTCGCCCCATCATGCTGACGGCGGCCACGGCGGTGCTGGCGATGATTCCGCTGTCACGCTCGGTGTTCTGGGGGCCGATGGCCGTGGCAATCATGGGCGGGCTGATCGTGGCAACCGTGCTCACGCTGCTGTTCCTGCCCGCGCTGTATGCGGCGTGGTTCAGGGTGAAGCGCCCGGTTTCCCCTGTGGCGCGATGACCGGGAACGAAGCAAAATCTCCCCCCGTTGCTGTGACAGCGGGGTGTACAACCGGAGCATTTTGCTTGATTTTCCAGTAAAATTCGGTCTGGAGTCACAGCCACCACAATGGCAACGCAGGGCGACCGCTCTTGACGCTGGGTCGCCCTTTGCTTTTGTTGAAACTGTGTCGGGTCAGCGGCTCTTCCGAAATGCCGCGCCCGATAGCCGCGAGGATGGCGAAATTGGTAGACGCACCAGGTTTAGGTCCTGACGCCAGCAATGGTGTGGGGGTTCGAGTCCCCCTCCTCGCACCACGGTTCTGATTAACATTTTTGGACGAAGCGCATGTCAACTGAAGTCGAAACCCTTGAAAAACTCGAACGCCGCGTGACGCTGACCGTGCCTCTGGCTGAGATTAACGCCGAGGTTGAGAAGCGGCTGAAAGTGCGTGCCCGGACGGCCAAGGCGCCCGGATTCAGGCCCGGCAAAGTGCCGATGAAGATGATCGCTGCACAGTATGGCCCGATGGTCGAGAACGAAGTGTTGAACGATACCGTGGGCCGCGCATTCGCGACGACAGCGGCATCGAACAACCTTCGAGTCGCTGGTTATCCGCGCATCGAGCCGAAAGAGGGCGCCAGTGTCGAAGGCTCGTTGGTGTTCCAGGCGACCTTCGAGATCTACCCCGAAGTGAAGATCGGTGACCTGTCGTCGATCGAAATCGAGAAAAGCCGCTCTGACATCACCGATGCCGAGATCGACAAGACCATCGATATCCTGCGCAAGCAGCGCGTCCACTTCCATACCAAGGGAGAGCATCATGCGCACGGCGACGGTGGTGCGGATGTCTCCGCGCAGAATGGCGACCGCGTGACCATCGATTTCGTTGGCACGATCGATGGGGTTGAGTTCGCTGGTGGCAAGGCAGACAATTTCTCTTTCGTGCTGGGTGAGGGCCGCATGCTGGCGGATTTCGAAAAAGCCACCCTTGGCCTGAAAGTCGGCGAGAGCCGTACTTTCCCGCTCGACTTTCCCGAGGACTACCACGGCAAAGATGTTGCCGGCAAAACCGCAGAATTCACGATAACCGTGAAGAACGTCGAATGGGCGCACATGCCCGAGGTAAATAACGAGTTCGCCCAGAGTCTGGGCATCGCCGATGGTGATCTGCAAAAAATGCGCGACGATATTCGCGTGAATCTGGAACGCGAAGTCGGCAGCCGCGTCAAATCGCGCACCAAGCAGAGCGTGATGGATGCGCTGCTGAAAGTGGCCGAGTTGGACGTTCCCAAGTCTCTGTTGGAGCAGGATGCTGAGCGTCTGGCCGATATGACCCGCGAAGACATGCGTCAGCGCGGCGTCAATGTGAAAGACATGCCTTTCCCCGCTGACCTGTTCACGCAGCAGGCAGACCGCCGCGTTCGTCTGGGTCTGATCTTGTCCGAAATGGTCAAAGCAAATTCGCTCAGTGCGACTCCCGATCAGATCAAGACCTATATCGAAGACTTCTCGAAGGCCTACGAAGATCCGCAGCAAGTCATCAAGTATTACTACAGTGACCGCAACCGTATTGCCGAAGTTGAAGCGCTAGTGCTCGAAGAGAATGTGGTGAATTTTGTGCTGGAAAAAGCCAAGATCAAGGAAACGACGGTACCGTTTGACGATCTGATGAACAACTCGCAGGACTGAACGCTAACGCGCCGCCAGCCTGACCGCCACTCAACGTTAGAAGATGGGAATGACTATGGTAGACAGCGTTTATCGCAAATCTGCAATTGATACCGAGATGCTAGGCATGGTGCCCATGGTGATCGAGCAGAGCGGCCGTGGCGAGCGCGCTTATGACATTTACTCTCGTCTACTGAAGGAACGCGTGATCTTCATGGTGGGCCCGGTGAATGACCAGACGGCGAACCTGGTGGTCGCGCAGCTGCTTTTCCTTGAGAGCGAGAATCCGGACAAAGACATCTCTCTGTATATCAACTCGCCCGGCGGTTCGGTCTCGGCCGGTCTGGCGATTTACGACACTATGCAGTTCATCAAGCCGGACGTCTCCACCCTGTGCACCGGGCTGGCAGCCTCAATGGGTGCTTTCCTGCTGGCCGCCGGTGCCAAGGGCAAGCGTTTTTCGCTGCCGAATTCCCGTGTGATGATCCACCAGCCTCTGGGCGGTGCACAGGGGCAGGCGTCTGACATCGAGATCCAGGCTCGCGAAATTCTCTACCTGCGCGAGCGGCTCAACAGCATCCTCTCCGAGAAGACCGGTCGCGATATCGAGCAGATCAGCCGTGACACCGACCGCGACAACTTCATGTCCGCCGAGCAGGCGGTCGAATACGGAATGATCGACAAGGTTTTGACCCACCGCACTTGAGCATAGTAATTTTATAACAGTTGTCTTCCCGGTAAAACATTGCTGCCAGGGGAGGCGGTGGCCCTGCGTGACGGATTCTGATTTCGCAGGTAAGATCGACTCAAATTCACCATTTCTGGTCAGTCCATGTCCGAAAAAAAGTCGTCCAGCGGCGAAAAGTTGCTCTACTGCTCATTCTGCGGGAAGAGCCAGCACGAGGTTAAAAAGCTGATCGCCGGCCCATCGGTATTCATCTGCGACGAATGTATTGATCTTTGCAATGACATCATCCGGGACGAAGCCTCCACGGTCGAGACGGTTGCCACGCCGAAATCGGACCTTCCGACCCCTCAGGAAATCTGCGACTTACTCGGCCAATATGTGATCGGACAAGAGACCGCTAAGCGCACACTGTCGGTCGCGGTATATAACCACTACAAGCGCCTGCGTCATTTGGGCAAAAAAGACGAAGTCGAGCTTGCCAAGAGCAACATCCTGCTGATTGGCCCAACGGGTTCGGGGAAGACCCTGCTCGCGCAAACGTTGGCACGCATGCTGAATGTGCCTTTCGTGATTGCCGATGCCACTACGCTGACCGAGGCCGGCTATGTGGGTGAGGATGTCGAGAACATCATTCAGAAGCTGCTTCAGAACTGCAATTACGAAGTGGAGAAAGCTCAGAAGGGTATTGTCTATATTGACGAGATCGACAAGATCTCACGCAAGTCGGACAATCCGTCGATCACGCGCGATGTATCCGGTGAAGGGGTTCAGCAGGCGCTGCTCAAACTGATCGAGGGCACGATGGCCTCAGTGCCGCCGCAGGGTGGACGCAAACACCCGAACCAGGATTTCGTGCAAATCGATACGACCAACATCTTGTTCATATGTGGCGGTGCGTTTGATGGTCTCGCAAAGATCATTTCCAATCGCTCCGAGAAAAGCGGCATCGGTTTCTCTGCCGAGGTGAAGACCCAGTCGGAGCGCACAGCGAGCGAAGTCATGACCGGCGCGGAGCCGGAGGACTTGATCAAGTTTGGTCTCATTCCCGAGCTGGTTGGCCGCTTGCCCGTCGTGGCAACCTTGTCCGAGCTCACGGAAGAGGCACTGATACAGATTCTGCTTGAACCCAAGAACGCACTCATCAAACAGTACTCGAAGCTGCTCGAGATGGAAGGTGCTGAACTCGAGGTGCGTCCTGCGGCGCTGCATGCGATCGCCAGGAAGGCACTGGCTCGCAAGACCGGCGCCCGAGGGTTGCGTTCGATCGTTGAGCATGCACTTCTCGATGTGATGTTTGAATTGCCAAATGAGCAAAATGTCGCCAAGGTCGTGATTGACGAGAACACGATCACGAATGGTGCGAAGCCCCTGCTGATCTACCACGAACAGCCCAAAGTCTCCGGCGCAAAGTAAACCCGGCGCGCCGCTTCGCCCCACCTTGGCTGTCTACTCGTCAAAACCCTGCAAAAATCGCAAAAAACTGATTAAAAACGCTGTCTTTCGTCAGTTTTTTGAACAAACAAAGTACAATCGACTCAACAACAATGCATTCCGGCGTACATCGCAAGGCGCTCCCAGCGAGCTTCGGGCGCTTGCTTGGTGGAAACGGATCCCGCTGTCGCCTGCCAGTGCGCTTTCCCACGCATTCTCCGGCGATAAACAGGGGTAAAGGGCCGATTTGTCAGGTTTTTAAGGCGAAAATGCATTAGCTGTTGTAAGGTTTGGCAGGTATGGGACTTGTGATTGGCCAAAACATGCCAACATAAGCTCCAGGTTTTATCAAAAGGCTCGCAATGACGATCACTTCCCAATTTTCCGAACCCACCCAATTGCCCTTGCTTCCCCTGCGCGATGTGGTGGTGTTCCCGCATATGGTGATACCGCTGTTCGTTGGTCGTCCCAAATCCATCAAGGCACTCGAGGCTGCGATGGAGCAGGGCAAGAGCATCATGCTCGCCGCGCAAAAGGCGGCCGCCAAGGATGAGCCTTCCGCTGATGACATCTATGAAATCGGCTGTATCGCCAACATCTTGCAAATGTTAAAGCTGCCCGATGGCACCGTGAAGGTGCTGGTCGAGGGCGCGCAACGCGCGCGTATCCATCAGATCACCGAAGTCGATACGCACTTCATGGCCGATTTGTCGCCAGTTGAATCCGAGCCGGGCGACGAGTCCGAGGTCGAGGCGATGCGTCGCGCGATCGTCCAGCAGTTCGATCAATATGTAAAGCTCAATAAAAAGATACCGCCGGAGATCCTTACCTCGCTCGCAGGCATCGATGATGCCGGCCGGCTTGCCGATACTATTGCCGCGCACTTACCTCTGAAGCTAGAGCAAAAACAAGTCATTCTCGAAATCTTCAACGTCGCCAAGCGCCACGAACACTTGCTCGGTCAACTTGAAGCCGAGCTTGACATTCTGCAGGTTGAGAAGCGCATCCGTGGTCGGGTGAAGCGCCAGATGGAAAAATCTCAGCGAGAGTACTACCTGAACGAGCAGGTCAAGGCGATTCAGAAAGAACTCGGCGAAGGCGAAGAAGGTGCAGATCTCGAAGATTTGGAAAAGAAGATCATTGCCGCAAAGATGCCTAAAGAAGCACGCGAGAAGGCACAAAGTGAACTCAAGAAGCTCAAGCTGATGTCACCCATGTCGGCCGAGGCCACTGTGGTGCGAAATTACATTGATGTGCTGATAGGTCTTCCGTGGCGTAAAAAATCCAAGGTCAACAATGACCTGACCCATGCAGAGAAAGTACTCGAGGACGATCACTACGGACTCGATAAGATCAAGGAGCGGATCCTCGAATATCTCGCCGTGCAACAGCGAGTCGACAAAGTCAAAGCGCCCATCCTCTGCTTTGTTGGCCCACCGGGGGTTGGCAAGACCTCGCTTGGACAATCGATTGCGCGTGCGACGAACCGTAAGTTCGTTCGCATGGCGCTAGGTGGTGTGCGTGACGAGGCCGAGATTCGCGGCCATCGTCGTACCTACATAGGCTCCATGCCGGGCAAGATCCTGCAGAGCCTGACCAAAACGGGCGTTCGCAACCCGCTGTTCCTGCTCGACGAGATCGACAAGCTCGGCCAGGATTTCCGCGGCGATCCGGCATCGGCGCTGCTCGAGGTGCTTGATCCCGAGCAGAACCACACGTTTGCGGATCACTACGTCGAGGTCGATTTTGATCTCTCGGACGTGATGTTTGTCGCGACCGCGAACTCCCTGAATATCCCCATGGCGCTGCTCGACCGGATGGAGGTTATTCGCCTCTCGGGTTACACCGAGGATGAAAAGACCAGCATCGCCCAGCGTTATCTATTGCCGAAACAGATCAAGAACAATGGTCTGAAGGATAACGAGATCAGCGTCGCCGAATCGGCAGTGCGCGACATCATCCGCTACTACACGCGGGAGGCTGGCGTTCGCTCGCTCGAGCGGGAAATCTCCAAGATCTGCCGCAAGGTGGTCAAGATGCTGCTGCTCAAAAAGCAGGAGAAGAAAATCACCGTCACCAGCAAGAATCTCGGCAAGCTTCTTGGTGTGCGCCGCTATGACTATGGCGTCGCCGAAAAAGATAATCAAATCGGGCAAGTGGTCGGTCTGGCATGGACGGAAGTCGGCGGTGATCTGCTCACTATCGAAGCGATGACCATGCCGGGCAAGGGTAATGTCATCCGTACTGGCACCCTGGGCGATGTGATGAAAGAATCCATTGAGGCAGCGCGCACTGTGGTGCGCAGCCGGTCCAAGGTGTTGGGTATCAAAAACGATGTGTTCGACAAGACCGACATTCATATTCATGTGCCTGAAGGCGCGACACCGAAAGATGGCCCATCGGCTGGTATTGCAATGACCACGGCATTGGTGTCGGTATTCACCGGTATTCCGGTACGCGCGGATGTGGCGATGACAGGCGAGATCACATTGCGCGGCGAGGTGCTACCGATTGGTGGGCTGAAAGAAAAACTACTGGCTGCGCTGCGCGGTGGCACCAAGACGGTGCTGATTCCCGATCAGAATGTGAAAGACCTCGCAGAGATTCCCGAAAACGTGAAAAACCGCCTCGAAATCGTGCCAGTCAAATGGATCGACAAGGTGCTTGAAATCGCGCTGGAGCGTCAGCCAGTGCCACTGACCGATGAAGAAGCCGCACCAGCGCCTGCGGTTGCTTCTTCAGAAGAAAAATCGAAGGCACCGGTAGTCAAGCACTGAGCCTGTTCAAGCACCATCAAGAAGCGCTCCACGGAGCGCTTTTTTGATGCAAAATTTTTATGCCAGTTGAAATTCTTTCGACAAGACTTTTTGTGCTGTGCAAGAGCAAAGCCGGACATAGGATGTGCAAGACTTGCGTAATCAACGAGTTAGCAGTGTTTTGTGATCGCAAACTAAATGTTTCGGAGAGTTTGTGACATTTTTGGTTTGTTTTGTAAGGTTTGTTAGGTCGGAAATTCATCTTTTTTGGATGGTGTTATCAGGTAAATTTCTTGACACTAACGGGTGGCGACGAGTCTAATATTCAGTGCAGATAACTCTGCACATCGTGCTGTCGCATAGTGCAAGCGTTCCGACAGCGGGAACAAATTCAACAACACGTCCCAGGGGGAGTCAGTGAACAAAACTGAACTGATAGATGAAATCGCCAAAGCGGCGGACATCTCCAAGGCTTCTGCCAGCCGCGCGCTGGAGGCCGTAATTGAATCGATAACCACTACACTGAAGCATGATGGTTCAGTGACCCTGGCTGGTTTCGGGACCTTTGCCGTCACCGCCCGCGCTGCTCGCACGGGCCGCAACCCGCGCACCGGAGAGGAGATCAAGATCAATGCATCCAAGGTACCGAAATTTAAGCCTGGCAAAGCTTTGAAAGATGCGCTAAACTAGCGGTTTTTCCGACGTCGTGACAACGTCGGAGTTGGCTGACTAAGTCGAAACGAGCGATCAATGCAAGCGGAGTTTCAGGGGTGCTTAGCTCAGTTGGTAGAGCGGCGCCCTTACAAGGCGTAGGTCGGGAGTTCGAGCCTCTCAGCACCCACCAAGCAGCCACGAAGCAGTGCACGTAGTATTGGAGTGGTAGTTCAGTCGGTTAGAATACCGGCCTGTCACGCCGGGGGTCGCGGGTTCGAGTCCCGTCCACTCCGCCAAAACCAAAAAGGCGAACCCTGTGTTCGCCTTTTTTCATATGCAGTCCGACAGAGTAGTCCAAGGGCAGTCCATTAGAACGAGTTCCGGTTGCGTATCAGCGATCGGTCAGAGACTTCACAGAGTACTTGCACATGCTTGAATTCATCCGTAACCATCAGCGTCTGATGCAGTTCCTGCTGCTTCTGATCATTCTCCCTTCGTTTGCCTTCTTTGGCATCGAGAGCTATCTGCGCATGGACAGCAGCGAGCCTCCAGTCGCCAAAGTCGCTGGTCAGAGCATCACTCAGCGCGAATGGGAGGCGGCACAGGCGCGTCAGGTTGAACGCTTCAAGCAAGTGTTCGGTGAGCAGTTCAATCCGGCGATGCTCGACAATCCAGAGGCGCGTCAGGGTGTGCTCGAAAATCTGGTCGCGCAAAAGGCGTTGTCAGCGCATGTGATGGACAACCATCTGACGGTATCAAACGACACGCTGCGCAAGACCATTCTCGAGATTCCCGGTCTGAGAGATCCGGACGGACAATTCAACAAGGAGCGTTACCAGCAGCTCCTCGCAGCGCAGGGCTTGACGCCCGAGAAGTTCGAGGCAGGCCTTCGGCATGACATGGCCGTGCAGCAGATCAATGCCGTCGTGCAGGGCACGGCATTCTCTCCGAAATCTGTCTCAGCGCGTATCTCTGCACTGAACCAGCAGGTCCGCGAGGTACAGGAACTGTCTTTCCCGCCGCAGTCTTTCCGTTCCCAGGTCAAGCCAACGGACGCGATGGTCGAGGAGCACTACAACAAGCATCCTTCACAATACGAACAGCCCGAGACGATCAAGGCAGAGGTCGTTGTGCTCAATCCCGATATCGTCGAGTCGCGTATCGAGATCACCGACGTTGATATCAAGACGTATTACGAACAGAATCTCGCGCGCTACCGCACGGATGAGCAGCGCCGCGCGAGCCACATTCTAATTAGTTCAGGCCGTGAAGCTGCGGCGGCCGACAAGGCAGCTGCCAAAGCGAAGGCAGAAAAACTGCTCGAGCAGTTGCGCAAGAATCCGAACGACTTTGCCAAACTGGCGAAAGAGAACTCGCAGGACCCCGGATCTGCCGAGCGCGGCGGCGATCTGGATTTCTTCGGCAAGGGCATGATGGTCAAGCCCTTTGAGGATGCGGCCTACGCGCTGAAAGAAGGCGAGATCAGCAGCGTGGTGCAGTCAGACTTCGGATTTCACATCATCCGTGTCACGGCGATCAAACCGGCAACCGTCCGTCCCCTGACGGAAGTAAGGGCCAATATCGCCGATGACCTGCGCCGCCAGCAAGCCGGAAAGAAGTACGCGGAAATGGCTGAGATCTTCACCAACATGGTGTATGAGCAATCGGATAGCCTCAAGCCGGTTGCTGACAAGCTGGGTCTCAGGATCGAGACCATCAGCGGCCTGACCCGCAAGCCCAACCCGTCATTGCCAAAGACCGCAGCCTTCAACCAGGCCAAATTCCTGAGTGCGCTGTTCTCTGACGAATCGACGAAATCAAAGCGTAATACCGAAGCGATCGAAGTCAGTCCGCGCTTTTTGATTGCCGGACATGTGGTCGACTACAAACCCGTCACACGCATTCCGCTGGAGCAGGTAAGAAAACAGGTCGAGGAGACCGTCATCGCGATCGAGGCAGAGAAACTCGCGATCGCCGCTGGCGAAGCCAAATTGGCCGAGCTCAGGAACGGTGGTAGCGCCGATTTCGGTGCGTCCAAGCCGGTATCGCGAAACAGCGCGGGAGGGCTGCCACCTCCTGCGTTGACTGCGATCATGAAAGCCAACCCAGCCAAGTTGCCTGCCTATGTCGGCGTGGATCTCGGTGGTATGGGCTACCGCATCTTCAAGATCAGCAAGGTGACTGAAGAAGCGGGCGATGAGGCCGCGATGAAGGCCGAGCAGCAGCAGGTGAATGAATTCGTTGCCGCGCAGGAGATGGCTGCCTATCTTGGCGTGGTCAAGAAGCGTGCGAAAGCAGAGATCCTTGCACCAGTACCCGCTGCCAAGCCGCAACAGACACCCATCAAGTAAAGTTCAGATCGGATCACTTCGGTAGCATCTTTCTGAAGTTTTCGGCAAGATGCTCGAGCGCTTAGAGTGTCGCTTATCTCAGATGACGTCGCTGAGTAGTGTCGCGGCCGCCGAGCCAAAAGCATCAGCAGAGATATCCTGCAAGTTGACCGCGCGTGCGTTATGGTAGCCGCTGAAATTGCGGTTGATCGATTTCAGATAGGCGGGATCGTAATGCTGCGTCAGCAGCGCTTCCACCAGAGCCGATATGTCCCCCAATTCCGCCAGCGCGCGCCATGCATCGATTTTCTGTCGGCCGTGCAGAGGCGTCAGGTGCTCTAGTTGCGACATCAGCTGTGCCATGTCGGTCGCCAGATGAGGATAATCCTCGATCAGTAGTTGAACGCGATTCGCATCGCTGATGTTGATCCGTATGCAGGCTGATGCCCGCATCGATTCCATCAGTTTTTCGGGTACGCGCAGATTGCCGATCTTCTTGCTCTCCGATTCCACGTAGACCCATCGCTCCTGATTGAACTGGCGAAGCGTCTGCCAGATCTGGCTCTCGAACATTTTTTGCGTGGGCTGGGGCTCGCCCGGAAGGCCGCCGAGGAGAGAACCTCGGTGGGCCGCGAGCTTTTCTAGATCCAGTACCTGGGCACCCATCGCCGCGAGCGTTCCCAGCAAACGGCTCTTGCCGCTTCCCGTGGTGCCACACACGACCTGAAAACGATAGCGCCCAGCCATCTCGTCGATTTGAGTGACCATGTGCTGGCGGTAGGCCTTGTAGCCGCCTTCGAGCTGTACTGCCGGCCAGCCGATCTTGGCCAGAATATGCGCCATCGCGCCGCTGCGATTGCCGCCCCGCCAGCAATAGACCAGCGGTCGCCAGCTTTTAGGGTGATCGGAAAAACGCGACTCGAGGTGCGATGCAATATTACGCGCGACAATGGCTGCGCCGATTTTCTTTGCCTTGAACGGACTGTCCTGCTTGTACAGCGTGCCGACCTTCACGCGTTCATCATCATGCAGCACCGGGCAATTGATTGCGCCGGGAACGTGATCGAGCGCGAACTCGGACTCGGAACGCACATCGATGACCGTATCGAATGCTGCCATGTCGGACAGCGCCTCGCCGGCAGAGAGCAGGACGGGATATTTCATCAGGCAGTCAGAGGGGCGTATCTGTTTGTTTTTTATTTGAGCAAAGTGCGCAGTGCCGGCCAGATATTGTCGAGCATGATGGGTTGCGCTTTCTGGTTGGGATGAATCCGATCCGGTTGGAAATACTGCTCGGTATCTTCCAGTCCTTCCAGCATGAAAGGCACCAGCTTGACGGATTTTTCTCGCCCCAGTCCCTGGTACATGGCGGCAAAGCGTTTGCTGTAATCGACGCCGTAGTTGGGTGGCAGGCGCATGCCAACCAGGAGTACTCTGGCGCCGCTGGCAGTCGACGCCGTGATCATCTCACGCAGATTGGATTGCGTGGCAGCCAGAGACAAGCCTCTCAAGCCATCATTGCCCCCCAGCTCAAGGATAACGATCGCCGGCTTGTGCTGTTCCAGCAAAGCGGGTAGCCGAGTCTTGCCGCCGGCGGTTGTCTCGCCGCTGATACTGGCATTGACCACGCCAAATGAAATCTTTTCCGCTCTGAGTTGTTTATCGAGCAGGCTGACCCAGCCAGTTCCACGCGGCAGCCCATACTCTGCTGACAGGCTGTCGCCGAGCACGAGCACGTTTTTTGTTGCAGAATGCGCGCTGCTAGATGCAAGCAGCCCGGGACCCAGCAGGGCTGCCAGCATCAGCGCACGTGCCGAGCGACAGAACAACGCGCAAAATCGGCGAATGGCGCGAACGGTGTTGAATGCGCTAAAGCCGGCGATTCTGAATGCACGCTCTGTTGAACGCAGTCCCTCTTCTGATTGATCCTGCATGCCCGAAAACTCCCTGCCGCCGCCGTTGATCGATGTGACCGGACTCACCAAGCGAGTCGCCGATGCCAGTGGCGAACTGACGATACTTGATGATGTCCATTTTACCGTGCGGTCTGGTTCGACGGTCGCGCTGATCGGTGCGTCGGGCTCGGGCAAATCGACGCTCCTCGGCTTGCTGGCCGGGCTGGATTTGCCCTCATCTGGCAAAGTATTGATCAATGGTGCAGATCTGTACGCGCTCGATGAAGATGGGCGCGCGGCACTTCGCAAGTCGCAACTGGGATTCGTTTTCCAGTCATTTCAGTTGCTCTCTCACCTGACCGCGCTGGAAAACGTGATGCTGCCACTCGAACTGCGCGCCGATCCGCACGCGCGCCAGAAAGCAGAGCAGATGCTGGCCCGTGTCGGGCTGGCGCAGAGATTGCGGCACTATCCGAAATTTTTATCTGGTGGTGAGCAGCAGCGTGTCGCGCTGGCCCGTGCCTTCGTGACCGATCCGCCACTACTCCTGGCCGATGAGCCTACCGGCAGCCTTGACGCAGCCACTGGCGAGTCGGTGATCGAGCTGATGTTCACGCTCAACCGCGAGCAAGGATCGACACTGGTGCTGGTCACACATGACCCGTCGATTGCCGCGCGTTGCGAACGGACGCTGACCATCTCGGCGGGCCGGCTTGTCGCAGACAGCGCTCAACCGCTATCGAGCTGATTCAGCAATGCACGTATGTTGGGCATCAGCTCGCCCGCGGTGAGTCCTCGCGGGCCTGTACCTTCGCTGACCATCTTGTCTGCTGCGGCACCGTGCAGCCACACGGCAGCCAGCGCAGCCTCCCACACCGGCCAGTGCTGAGCCAGCAACGCGCCGCACAGTCCTGAAAGCACATCACCGGTGCCGGCAGTCGCCAGCGCCGGATTGCCTGTGGTGTTGATTACCAGATGTCCGTCGTGATCGGCGATCACGGTACCCGACCCCTTGAGTATCACGGTCGACAAAAAAAATGCGGCCAGCTCGCGCGCTGCGCCAAGCCGGTCAGATTGAATGCTGGCAGCGCCGGTGCCGAGTAGTCGCGCAGCTTCCAAAGGATGAGGGGTCAGCAGCGTCGGCGCGCGACGCAGGCGAGTCTTCTGCTGCAATGCCGGCTCGGCAGCAATCAGGTTGAGCGCATCGGCGTCGAGCACTGTCGGCAGCTCGCTGGCCAGTACGCGGGCCAGCGCATCATGGGCGTGTCGCGACTGTCCGAGCCCTGGGCCCGCCACCACAGCGCCTGAGGATAGCGCCAGCGCATCGGCATCGCGACACATCAACTCCGGATGCAGCGGATCGAACGCGGGCACGGCCTCAATGAAACCGGCGTAGACGCGTCCTGCGCCCGCCATCGCGCCCATGCGGGCTGCAAGCAGTACCGCACCGCCCATGCCACTGGCGCCGCCCATCACCGCCAGATCACCATAGCTGCCCTTGTGGGACGCATGCGAGCGCGGTGTTGCCAGGTGTCGAAACATGGCCGGCTGACTCAGTTTCGCCAGAGGCAGTGGATACAGCGAGGCATCGATCTCTAGTGTGTCGATGATGATGTTGCCCGCGTGATCTCGCCCATTTGCAGTATGAAGGCCCGGCTTGTTGGCGATAAAGCTGACGGTGGTGCTGGCGCACACGGCCACTGCGCTGGTTCCGCCAACGACGGTACCGTGATCAGCATCCAGTCCACTGGGCACATCGATGGCCAGACAGGGACAGGGTTGGGCATTCATGTAGGCCGCCAGCGCGGCGAACACGCCATCAAGCGGACGCGTGAGTCCGATACCGAATAGCCCATCGATGAGCAAATCCCATCCGTCCGAATCCGCCAGTGACTCCGCAGTGATGAAGCGAGCAGTGCTCTGATGGGCCTTGTCGAGCGCGCGCTGGACCTCTGGGGAGGCATTGGCGGGCATCAGTGGCATCACGATGCTCACCTGATATCCGTCGCAGGCGAGCCGGGCGGCGGCTTCCAGTGCGTCGCCGCCATTGTTGCCCGGGCCGGCGACAACCAGAAGCCGAGCGTTGGACGAGGAGCAGATCAACTGCTGGCTGGCCGCACGGGCAACGGCGGCGCCTGCGCGTTGCATGAGCGTACCTTCAGGAAGGGCAGCCAGCGCGGTCTGTTCTATCGCCCGGATCTGGGAGATGCTGTAGAGCCCGTCGCCTGCGCGATCAGCGCATGCGGTCGCCATAGCGGGTCAGTGTGAGGCCGTCGGTATCGATTTCAGCGCGCCTGCCGGAGATCATGTCGGCGAGCAGCTTGCCGCTGCCTGCGGCCATGGCCCATGATGCCGAGCCTTGTCCGGTGTTGACAAAGAGATTCGGGTAACGGGTCGCACCCAGCAGCGGCACTCCTTCTGGCAACATGGCCACAGGGCCGGTCCAGAAATTCGCAGTTCGGTAATTGGCGGCGTTCGGGAACCAGTCATCCGCGACCTTGACCAGCGTGTTGATCGCCTTTTGATGAAGGTCCAGATTGGAAGAACCTAGCTCGGCGCAGCCGGCGATGCGAATCCGCTTGCCCAGACGGGTCAGGGCGACCCGATACGTGTCGTCGAACACCGAAGTTTCCGGCGCCAGCTCAAATTCTTGGATGGCAGTCGATGCGGAGTACACTTTGACCGGGTACGCCGGAAGACTGATACCCAGAGCCTTAAGCAGTCGCGTGCTGTCACTGCCCGCTGCGACCACCACGGCATCGGCATCGATCTGGCGGTTCTCGATCAGCAGGCTGACGCCGCCAAGCTCAGGACGAATGGCCTGTACCTCGCAATTGAAATGAAATTCCACGCCTTTATCTTGTGACAGTGCCTTGAGCTGCCTAACGAACAGCGGACAGTTGCCAGCCCAGTCGTCCGGTACATGCAATGCCGAGTGAAAGCTTGTCTCCCCGGACAGCGCTGGCTCAAGCTGGCGCGCGGCATCAATATCGAGCAATTCATTACGACAGCCAAACTCGCCCAGCAACTCCATGTAGGGTAGTGCCATTTCCAATTCTTTGGCAGTGCGAAACATGATCATCATGCCGCTGCGCTGCTGGAAATCCAGATCATGCGTCTGCACCAGATGCTGCATCAGTTCCTGGTTGTAACTGGCAAGACGGTAGAGCCGCTGCTGGTTCTGTTTGTAGCGTCCGAGTGAGGTTTCCGAGATCGAGCGCTTGAGCCAACGCCACATAGCGGGCTCAAAGCGTGCGCTGAAGGCAAGCGATGATTCGGGCCGAAAAAGCATGGAGAGCACGCGGCCGGGAGCGCCTGGAGTTGCCCACAGTCTCAGTCCGGACGGGCCCATCAGGTCCAAGTTGCCGAAGCTGGCCTCTTGGGCCACATTGCCATATCGCTCGATCACCGCGACTTCATGGCCGGCTTCGGCCAGATAATAGGCAGTGCATACACCGATAACACCGCCACCGATTACAGCTACGCGCATTGGACTCCAGCTTGTTGAAGAACCTCACGGCAGTTCTGCTGTAGCCGTGGGACAGGTCTGTGCCTGCAAGTTCAGGAAAAACCGCTCGATTAACTCAATTTGCAGGAAGAGTGCTACTTGTCATGGAGAATAATCGAGCAACGCCCTCTAGAGTATCTGCAAAACTGCTCTAAAACAATCCGCACCCGGAGCAGTCAAGGTATCTGCATGGTGCAATTGAACAGCCTGCACTCTTTGCGCTCGTTAACATGGTGCATGGATTGATCTCCGTGTATTTGGCACGCCACAAAAAAAATAAATCGCCCTTTGAATAAAAAGTTCGATCTCCGAATATGTTTGGCATGCGAATTGCAAAAAAAGAAATGTCGGTCGCGCTTACCCCAACATTTTAAATTGAAGGAAGCATTCGCCATGAAAGCCATCGGAAAAATATCCGCGTCGCATCGGCAGCGCACGATCACCGCTTCGCCTGCTCCCTTTCACACGGGTCATCATACGGCTCACATCAGAATGCCGCCAGGTTCACTGCCGAACAGGAAATCCGGCGAGCCCGCCTCATCGTATTGTGCGTTTCTTGAGTCGCAGATGGCAGCTTGGGAGCGTGAGCGCGAAAAAGCATCGAAGGTCGATATTCGTGCATTGATGACAGCGGATAGAGCTTCGGGCTCAAGTTTCGCGCCCCCTTGGTCGGTAGAGATCGTCAAGAGCGATACGCTAGACGCGCTGGAAGTGGAGACCATGGCTTACCGGGATCGCTTGGCGCAACTGCAGAGGATCTCCGGAAAACGCTTGCCCGCAAGCTTGCCCGGCAATCCAGCCATTTTCGGCATCGGCCCACTGAAACCAGCGACCGGCGCCAATCTGCTGGATAGCTCACCCAGCGCCCTGAATGCCTTCATCATCGATCTGCTGCCCGGTGAGTGCAAGTTGCCTCCGTTGCTTCGCGGTCCCTATGATCGGCGCGCCGGCAAATACCTCTTCCTGATTGATCAGTACGGTCTTCATGTTCTGCATGAGCTAACGCCGTGTACGACCACTGCGCGGGGATTCGGCGGACATCCGCAGCTGCCCGCCGTGAACGGCTGGGCTGCGATAGGCGGCGAAGCATTTTTCAGTGATACCGATCATCGAAAGGTGTTCATCAATTTTGGTTCAGGCAGGTTCCCCCCCGATAGCGTGGCGCAAATGGAAGCGACCTCCCGGTATTGGCTCGCTTGCGGTATGAACGAAGTGGTGGCAGTGTTCGAGAACCGCGATCTTTCCCGACGCGCGTATGGTCTTGGCGATCGCTACGGGCAGCAGCTGGCGAACAAGATCTATCGCCGACAGAGGCTCATCCGAGACGAGATGGCGCAAGCAGTGCTTCCATAAGGCGAGCAATGGATGCGATACGGGCGTCTTTCATTGCCGAGGACGCCAGCGAAAAACCGACCGGAAGATCACCCTCGCGATGGCACGGTAGTGAGATCGCGCAACCATCCAAGAGATTAATGATGGAGGTATTTCTCAGCAACAGCCGATTGGCATCGAAAAAGGCGTCGTCGGAAGCGAGCAGTGCCTCGGTCTTGGGGGCAACGATGGGCACCGTGGGCATGATCATCGCATCATAGCCTGCAAGAACGTGCTCCAATCCCTTGCGCCATGATTCGCGCGCGCGACGCAAGCGGTCTCGGTCCTCGTCCGTCGCATCGGCACCGAGCAAGATTCTCGAGACAACGCGAGGATCATATTCATGCTTGCGCTGGGACAGCAGCGATTCGTGAAAAGGGTAGGCCTCGTAGGGTGAGATCAGATAAAGATCTTTTGCTTCAGCCAGCATCCGCATGGGTACTTCAACGATCTGAGCACCGGCAGCAGACAGGCGCGACACGGTCGCCGTGAATGCCTTCGCCACCTGACTATCCACTCCATCGAGCACTACATCTTCCGGGATAGCCAGCTTCAGTTGGGCAAGTTCCACTGCGGGCAAATCGAGTGGATCATCGGCGATCACGCGATCGATCAGCACACAATCATCGACGGTCACTGCAATTGGCCCTACGGAGTCGAGCGAGGGCGCCAGCGGCAGCGCGCCCCGCACGGGCACGCGGCGCATAGTGGGCTTGAAACCCACCAGCCCGCATAAGGCGGCCGGTATCCTCACGGAGCCTCCGGTATCCGACCCGATCGCGGCCACGCAGCTGCCAATGGCGACCGACACCGCAGCACCAGATGACGAACCGCCAGGGATACGCGTTGGATCAGCCGGGTTAGCAGGTGTGCCGTGATGCGGGTTGATGCCCACGCCCGAGTAAGCGAATTCGGTCATGTTGGTCTTGCCGATGATTGCCGAACCCGCCGCGCGCAGGCGCGCGACAACGACCGCATCCGATGCTGCGGGAGGCGCATCGCACAATGCGATCGATCCGGCCAGCGTGGTTTCACCCGCCACATCGAACAAATCTTTCACCGATACCGACAATCCGGCCAGTGGAGAGCGGTGCTGACCCGTCACCCGCAGCACATCCGCGTGCGCGGCAGCCGCCAGCGCCGCGTCGACATACAGCTGAGTGTAGACCGACGAAGATTCACGCGCGATGGCCAGGCTGGCCTGCATCAACTCGCGGCGGTTTTGGGTGTTAAGCGAAGTGATCGGCATCGAAGGATGGGGTTGAAGCACCGTACTTTTTGTTATCCAGAACAACGATAGCATGAGCCTTGGGTCCTCGGGCCCAAGGTCGCCGGTCTGTGATCCAGCTAACGGGCAAAGAAGGTGTGCGCGGTATAATGTTGCTTGCCGATTCAACCCGAGAACACGGGGCCGCGCCGTACTTTTCGCCGGGAAACCCGTCTCGCCAACCGCTTCTTCGCCATGCTCACTCTTCCGGGCTCCAGCGCCCTGTCAGGCTTCCGTTTACAGCGTTTATTATCACAACTGAAAGACATCAATCCGGCGATTACTGGAATCTCCGGGCGCTTCTGTCACTTCATTGATGCGCCCTCCGGACTGAGCGAGGAAGAAAAACAGCAGCTTTCTGCCATGCTCACCTATGGCGAACCCTTTAGCGGAGAAGAGTCCGGTGAACCGTTCATCGTCATACCGCGTATCGGCACCATCTCGTCCTGGGCGAGCAAGGCCACCGATATCGCGCACAACTGCGGCATGCGCCATGTACACCGAATCGAACGCGGTATTCGCTACTTCGTTCAGCTGAAGTCCGGCTTGCTCGGAAAAAAAACGCTTGCCGCAAGCGAGCTCGCCGAGATCATCGCGCTGCTGCACGACCGTATGACCGAGACCGTGGTGCGAGACACCTCTGATGCCGCCGGACTGTTCCGCGAACTGGAGCCGCAGTCTTTGGCCTATATCGACATGATCAAAGGCGGTAGGCAGGCGCTGGAAAACGCGAATGCCGAGCTTGGCCTCGCCTTGTCAGATGATGAAATCGATTATCTGTTCGATGCATTCAACCGTGCGGAACGCAACCCGACTGACGTGGAATTGATGATGTTCGCGCAGGCGAACAGTGAGCACTGTCGGCACAAGATCTTCAATGCCGACTGGACCATCGACGGGCAGCGGCAGGATCGCTCGCTATTTGCGATGATCCGCAACACGCATCAGCTCAACCCCAGAGGCACCATCGTTGCCTACGCTGATAATGCATCCGTGATCGAGGGAGCAAACGTCACGCGGTTTTATGCGCGCGCCGATCAGGGCTGGCAGTACCAGAGCAGCGACGAGCCGACACACATCCTGATGAAGGTCGAGACGCACAACCATCCGACGGCGATTTCGCCGTTTCCCGGCGCATCGACCGGTGCCGGCGGCGAGATTCGCGATGAAGGCGCGACCGGCCGTGGCGCCAAGCCCAAGGCGGGATTGACCGGCTTCACAGTATCCAACCTGATGATCCCACATGCTGTGCGCCAGTGGGAGAACGCTCGCGACGTCAATGCCCCGCCTTCGCAGCGCAAAGAAACTGGCATGTCAGGCATCACCGGCAAGCCAGAACGCATTGCGTCGCCGCTGCAGATCATGATCGATGGCCCGATTGGTGGCGCAGCATTCAACAACGAATTCGGCCGACCGAACCTGACCGGTTATTTCCGCAGTTACGAGCAGAATGTCGGCGGTACGGTTTACGGTTATCACAAGCCCATCATGATTGCCGGGGGTTTGGGCAATATCTCTGGCCTGCATACCCAAAAAGAAGCGCTGCCGGTCGGCAGCTTGTTGATCCAGCTCGGCGGCCCCGGCATGCGCATTGGCATGGGTGGCGGTGCTGCTTCGTCAATGGCGACTGGAGCGAACACGGCGGACCTGGATTTTGACTCTGTACAGCGCGGCAATCCCGAGATGCAGCGCCGCGCGCAGGAAGTGATCAATGCCTGCTGGGCGATGGGTGTAAACAACCCGGTGCTCTCTATTCATGATGTGGGTGCGGGCGGTCTGTCGAATGCGTTCCCTGAGCTGACCAATGATGCCGGACGGGGCGCCGTGTTTGATCTGCGCAAGGTGCATCTTGAAGAGAGCGGACTGGCACCAAAAGAAATCTGGAGCAATGAATCGCAGGAGCGGTATGTGATGGCCATTGCGCCGTCCAGCCTGCCGCTGTTCAGTTCGCTGTGCGAGCGCGAGCGCTGTCCGTTTGCGGTCGTGGGTATTGCAACCGAAGAGCGGCAGCTGCGCGTGATCGATCCTGAGCATGACAATTATCCGGTCGACATGCCAATGGATGTCTTGCTGGGCAAGCCGCCGAAGATGCATCGAGACGTCAAGCGTACGCAACAGACTTCGATATCCCTCGACTTGACCGGGATCTCGCTGGAAGAGGCCGCCGAGCGCGTGCTGAAGCTGCCTACCGTTGCGGACAAATCTTTCCTGATCACGATAGGCGATCGCACGGTTGGCGCACACACGGTCCGTGATCAGATGGTCGGCCCCTGGCAGGTTCCTGTGGCGGATTGCGCGGTGACGACGATGAGCCACGTCGGCTATCTCGGCGAAGCGATGGCGATGGGCGAGCGCACGCCGCTGGCAGTGGTGAATGCGCCGGCCTCGGGACGCATGGCCGTCGGTGAGGCAATCACGAATATCGCCGCTGCAGCGATTAATCAGCTATCGGACATCAAGCTTTCGGCGAACTGGATGGCAGCCTGCGGCCAGCCCGGGCAGGATGCGGCGCTGTTCGATACCGTGAAGGCGGTCGGTATGGAACTGTGTCCGGCCTTGGGTATCAGCATCCCGGTCGGCAAAGATTCCTTGTCGATGCGTACTACCTGGCGCGATGACGAAGGTTACAAGGCGGTGATCTCTCCAGTGTCACTGATCGTGTCATCCTTTGCGCCGGTGTCGGATGTTCGGCGCTCGCTGACGCCGCAGCTGCGTACCGATTTGGGAGAGACATCGCTGATTCTGATCGATCTCGGGCGCGGTAAAAATCGCCTCGGTGCTTCGGCGCTGGCGCAGGTGATACAGCAGCTCGGCAACCAAGTGCCCGATCTTGATGAGGCAAGTGATCTGAAAGCCTTCTTCGATGCGGTACAGCGACTCAATCGTGAGAGCAAGCTCCTGGCTTACCACGACCGCTCCGATGGCGGTCTGTACACGACGCTGTGCGAGATGGCGTTCGCCGGTCACACGGGCCTTTCGGTCAATCTCGACATTCTGGTAACCGAGGGCGAGCATGCGACCGACTGGGGCGATTCCAAGAACTGGTCAAGCCAAGTCGATGAGCGCCGAAACGACCTGACGCTGCGTGCGCTGTTCAATGAAGAACTCGGCGCAGTGCTGCAAGTGCATGCCGCTGAAAAATCAGAGGTAATGAATGTGCTGCGAGAGTTTGGGCTGGGTGCCTGCAGTCACATCATTGGCAAACCTAACGATCGCGATGTGATCGAATTCACCCGCGACGCGAAGATCATTTATAGCCAGAAGCGCTCGGTATTGCATCGCCTGTGGAGCGAGACGAGCTGGCGTCTGGCGCGCCTGCGTGACAATCCTTCTTGTGCAGATGCTGACTATGACCGCTGGCTGGATGAATCAGATCCCGGCATGCAGCCTGTTATTCGCTTCGATCCGTCGGAGAATGTGGCGGCACCGTTTATTGCAAGCGGTGCGCGTCCCCGGGTGGCGATCTTGCGCGAACAGGGCGTGAATTCGCATGTCGAGACCGCGTATGTGATGCATCAGTCGGGCTTTGATGCGATTGATGTGCACATGAGCGATCTGATCGCCGGGCGTGCATCGCTGATGGACTTCACCGGTTTGATCGCAGTTGGCGGTTTCTCGTACGGTGATGTGCTGGGTGCCGGCGAGGGCTGGTCCAAGACTATCCTGTTCAATCCGACCTTGTCGGCGCAGTTCTCCAGCTTCTTCCAGCGCAAGGATACCTTCGCACTAGGCATCTGCAATGGCTGCCAGATGATGAGCAGCCTGAAATCCATCATCCCCGGTGCCGAGCACTGGCCAAAGTTCACACGTAATCAGTCCGAGCAGTTCGAGGCGCGCTTCGCGATGGTCGAGATACCGGAGTCACCCTCGATTTTCTTTACTGGCATGGCGGGCACGTGTACACCGATTGCGGTGGCACATGGTGAAGGGTTTGCGAATTTTGCGCATACGGGTGATCCGACGAAAGTGCAGGTAGCCTTGCGCTTCGTGGACAACTTCGGTCAGCCGACTGAGCGTTATCCTTTCAATCCTAACGGATCGCCGTCGGGCATTACGGCAGTCACCACGGCGGATGGCCGCTTCACGGTGATGATGCCGCATGCCGAGCGGGTGTTCCGTACGGTGCAGCACTCATGGCATCCGGATGGGTGGGGCGAGGACGCGCCATGGATGCGCATGTTCCGCAATGCGCGCAAATGGGTGGGCTGAAGCGCCGCATCGAAAGTACCGTCATAAAAAAACGCTCCCTGGGGAGCGTTTTTTGCGTCGTTGAACTCAGCAAACCGTTTTACTGAATCTTCGCCTTCTTCTTCAGGTCTTGCTGAAAAGCTTGCAGCTTGCGCTGCTGGAGCGATTCGCCAATCTGACCTTTGACCTCCTCAAACGGAGGGAATTGCGCATCGCGAGTCTCGTCCAGCCGGATCACGTGATAACCGAACTGCGACTTGACTGGGTTCTGCGTGTATTCCCCCGTCTTGAGTGCAGTCATGGCCTCGGAGAAAGGCTTCACGAAGGCGTCGGGCGGTGCCCAACCCAAATCGCCGCCTTGCTCGGCTGAGCCGGGATCTTTGGAAGACTTGGCTAGTTCCTCAAACTTGGCGCCGCCTTTCAGCTTGCTGATGATGGCCTTGGCTTCGTCTTCCTTTTCGACCAAGATATGGCGTGCGTGATATTCCTTGCCGTTGTTCGAGGCTTTTACTTTCTCGTACTCGGCTTTCATGTCTTCTTCCTTGACCGGGTGCTTGGTCAGGTACTCGGAAACCATCGCACGGATCACGATCGATTGGCGCGCCATTTCGATCTGATTCTTGATGTCGGCACGGCCGGAGATGCCTTGCTTGTCGGCTTCCTGCGCGAGCACTTCGCGGTTGATTAGTTCGTCTTTGATCATCGAGCGCATTTCGGGCGTGTCTTGCTGGCCTTGCTGCACCATCTGCTTGACCATCACATCGACGCGCGAAGTCGGGATTGCCTTGCCATTGACCACGGCGACGTTCTGCGCCAGCGCGGGCAGGCCGGCCGATGCCATCAGCAGCACGAGCAGGCGAGCGGTTTTCAGGTTCATCATATTTGTAGATTTAGGGGGTCGTTGATAAAAAACGGCCGGCGCCATAGTCAGCTGCCGATCGGTGTTCAAGCTTCCGATGCAGCGGCCTCGGCCGGCGTCAGCAAGGTCATTGCGAGAGCGTGTATATCTTTTTGCATCATCTCGCGCAGGCAATCATACACTAGCCGATGGCGACCAAGTTTGCCCAGCCCATCAAAGCGCTCTGAAATCATGCGAATCCGATAATGTCCGCCGCCCGAAGCCGCACCGGCATGCCCGGCATGCAGCGCGGACTCGTCGTCGATGTTCAGTGACACGGGCGAGAGCTCGAGCGTCAGCAACTGATGTATACGTTCCACGCGATTCATTCGGCTTCCTTCAGATGGCGCGACAGGTAAATGCTCTGCAGGACGACGAACACGATCATCAATCCAAGAAATCCAAACAGCTTGAAATTGACCCAGAAGTCCAGTGGGAAACTGAATGCGATGTACAGATTCAGCGCGCCCATCAGCGAGAAAAACAATCCCCAGGCGAGATTGAGCCGAGACCAGACGTTATCAGGCAGGCTGAGTTGCTTACCCATCATGGCTTTCATCAGATTTTTTTTCAGTAGCAGCGGACTGCCGAGCAGTACCAGCGCAAAGCACCAGTACAGCACGGTCGGCTTGAGTTTGATGAACTGCTCATCATGAAAGTAAATCGTTGCGCCGCCGAAGAGCACAATGATCACCAGCGACACCCAGAGCATGTTGTCGACCGGCTTACGCCTGGCCAGTAGCCAGCCGATCTGCCCCATGGTGGCGAGTATGGCGACTGCGGTCGCCAAGAGTATGGGCGCTTGAGTCAGCGTGACCTCGCCGCCCGATACCAGGGCCGAAAGATAGTGGCTTCCAAATGCCTGAGCCGCCTCGGGATTCGAGCCGGCGAGCCGGAAGACAAGGAAAAACAGAATCACCGGGAACAGGTCGAACAGAAGTTTCATCGCTGTTTATGCAGAGTGATCGGCACTGAAGCGCAGCGCAGCGGAATTGATGCAGTAGCGCAGGCCGGTGGGGGGCGGGCCATCGGGAAATACATGGCCGAGGTGCGCATCGCAAACCGCACACAAGATCTCAGTGCGTATCATGCCGTGGCTGCGATCGGTGCGTTCAATCACGTTTGCCGGATCAAGCGCGCGAAAATAGCTTGGCCAGCCGCAACCTGAGTCGAATTTGGCGTCAGATTCAAACAAGGCCGTGCCGCAGCAGACGCAGGCGTAAATCCCTTGCTCGTGATGGTCCCAGTAGCGACCTGTGAATGCGCGTTCGGTGGCTGCGTGCCGGGTGACCTGATATTCCATCGGGTCTAGCATGGCCTTCCATTCTTCATCGCTGCGCGTAATTTTGGTCTTCATCGTTTGTCCTCAGGATGAGCAGCTGACCTCGATATTCGCAGCCCACTCGGGCGGCAGTGTCGCGTAATCGTCGTGCTCTGGCTGTTCGTCATACGGGTGCTGCAATATCTTTAGCAGCCGCTGTACTTCGGAAAAATCTTTTTGCTGAGCTTTTTCTATCGCCGTCTGAGCCAGGTAGTTGCGCAGCACATACTTGGGATTCGCCCGGTCCATGCTCAGCTTGCGCGCGGTATCGTTGCTCTGCTCCTGTCTCAACCTCAGCCGGTATTCTACTGACCATGCATCAAATGCGGGACGATCCATGAACAGATCACGTAGAGGGGTATCTGCGCCGGGATCGTTGAGCTTGAGATCGGACAAGCGCCGGAAGAAAAGCGGAAAATCGACCCGATTGGCGGAGAGGATCTCCAGCAAGCGCTCAACGAGTGCCTCGTCGCCCTCCATGATGCCGCGTAGGCCAAGTTTGGCCTGCCAAAGTGCCGCCATGCGCGCATCGAAAGCGGGCTTATAAATGGAAAGCGCCTGATGCGCCTCATCGACATCGCCGATGAGCGACACCATCGCCTGACCGAGTGCGTAGCAATTCCACTCGCCAATACGTGGCTGCATGCGATACGAATAGCGGCCTTGCTGATCGGTATGATTGCAAATGTGTGCCGGATCATAGGCTTCCATGAAGCCAAAGGGACCGTAGTCCAGCGTGATGCCAAGTATCGACATGTTGTCGGTATTCAGCACGCCATGCATGAAACCCACGGCCTGCCACTGCGCGACCAGCTCAGCGGTGCGGCGCGTCACTTCGCGCAACAGCGCTCGGTAGGGATGCGGCTCATCGCGCAGCTCAGGATAACTTTGCGCCAGCACGTAATCGGCCAGTGTTTTCAGCAGCTCCGGATGTTGGCGATAAAACCAATGCTCGAAAGAGCCGAAGCGGACGAAACTCTGAGCCATGCGAGTGACCACAGCAGTGCTCTCCGGCATTTCGCGCATGACGCGGCTGTCCGAACCGATCACGCACAGCGCGCGGGAGCTTGGAATACCCAGCCCGGCCATCGCCTCCGAACAGAGGAATTCGCGTATCGAGGAGCGCAGCACGGCCCGGCCATCGCCCATGCGCGAGTAAGGTGTTTTGCCAGACCCTTTGAGTTGTAACTCCAGCGAGCCGCCAGGCTCTGTGGGTGCTTTTGCCTCGCCGAGCAGAATCGCGCGGCCATCACCCAATTGGCCCGCCCACACGCCAAACTGGTGGCCGGAATAAACAGCAGCGAGTGGCTTTGAATGCGCATGAACGGCATTACCGGAAAACACCTGCAGAAAATCTTCACTGCTGAACTCATCGGGGTCGAGGCCGATCAGCGCAGCGGCCGCTTCGCTACCGCAGACCAGGTAGGGCGAGGGTAGCGGCGTGGGGTTGAGCAGGGTGTAGAACGAGGGCGGCAGACCAGCGAAGGTATTCCCCAACACGAGTTCGCTCAGGCGCTGCCGCGCAGTAAAAGGCAATTCAGGGGAATTCATCGAAAGGCTTCTGTTACGATGCTCGAGAGAATCAAGTCGTCCATGTCGGCGACGCGGGCGGAGACGAACCCTTATTCTGACAGAGAAGCGCGCAGCTCACCGAACGGGCAGCTGAACGGACAGCACAGAAGATTATTGCCAGAAATTGCTGCGGCGCAAGATGAAAATTCGTTGACTAAAGGATAAGTCCCGCACAAAAATCGCCCGTCAAAAATTGCTCTTAAAAAAGAAACGAGACAGGAGACATCATGACGCAGTACGCCCAGAGCCCTTTGATGGGCCGGATGATGAGCCAGCCGTTGCTCATTTCAAGCTTGATCAAACATGCGGATCGATATTACGGCGAGACCGAGGTCGTGTCGCGACGGGTTGAGGGAGATATCCATCGGTACACCTACCGTGACTGTCACCGTCGCGCCCGACAGCTCGCCAATGCGCTGAACAAGTTGGGCGTGCGCATGGGCGACCGGGTCGCTACCCTCGCGTGGAATGGCTATCGCCATCTGGAGGCGTATTACGCAGTCTCCGGATCGGGCGCCGTGCTGCACACGCTGAACCCGCGACTGCATCCGGAACAGATTGCGTACATCGCCAACCATGCCGAGGACCAGTATCTCTTTTTCGACATGAGTTTCCTTCCGGTGATCGAGACCATCGCGCCGCTGGCCAAGACCATCAAGGCCTATGTCATGATGTGTGACCGCGATCGCATGCCGGTCGACTCGAAGGTGCCGAATCTTCTCTGCTATGAAGAGCTGGTCGCTGCGAGCAGCGATGAGTATGAATGGCCGCTATTTGATGAAAATTCAGCGTCCAGTCTGTGCTACACCTCGGGCACGACCGGCAATCCCAAAGGGGCGCTGTACTCGCACCGCTCGACCATGCTGCACTCGTACGCATCGGCGCTGCCAGATGCGTTGAATGTGTCAGCGCGCGATGTGGTGCTGCCTGTCGTACCGATGTTCCATGTGAATGCATGGGGCTTGCCGTATTCGGTGATGCTCACCGGCGCCAAGATGGTGTTCCCCGGACCGGCATTGGATGGCAAGTCGATCTATGAATTGTTCGAGCAGGAGGGCGTGACTTTTTCGGCCGGCGTGCCAACGGTCTGGCTGGGGCTCCTGACCTATACCGCCCAGAACAACCTGAAATTCTCCACCTTTAAACGCACTGTGATCGGCGGCTCTGCCTGTCCGCCCGCCATGATGAAGACACTGCGCAATCAGTACGGTGTCGAGGTAGTCCATGCATGGGGGATGACTGAAATGTCGCCACTTGGTACAAGCTGTACGCTGACGGGTAAACACGTCCACCTGTCTGAGGATGAGAAGCAAGCGCGTCTTGAAAAGCAGGGACGTGCAATTTTCGGCGTTGATATGAAGATTGTCGATGACGATGGCAAGGAACTGCCCTGGGATGGCAAGACCTACGGCAACCTGCTGGTGAGAGGCCCCTGGGTCATTGAAGGCTATTTCAAAAATGAAGGGGGGCAGGTGCTCCAGGATGGTTGGTTCCCGACCGGCGACGTGGCCGTAATCGACGAAGAAGGCTACATGCAGATCACCGATCGTAGCAAGGACGTGATCAAATCCGGCGGCGAATGGATAGGCAGTATCGACCTCGAGAATATCGCCGTTGCACACCCCGCTGTGCTTCAGGCAGCCTGTATCGGGGTCGTACACCCTAAATGGGACGAACGTCCGTTGCTGGTCGTGGTGAAGAAACCTGGCATGGAAGTCAGCAAAGACGAGCTGCTCAGTTTTTACGAGGGAAAAATAGCAAAATGGTGGACGCCGGATGATGTAGTGTTTACCGATAGTTTGCCGCTCGGCGCCACCGGAAAGATACTGAAAAATAAAATCCGGGAGGCCTATCGGGATTACAAGCTACCGACTGCCTGATATTCACAGACAATCGCCGACAATCACTGACATCGCCAACAGCATCTCGCGCTAGGAATTCGGGAATTGGAATTCACACTCATTTCATTACTGAACGGCCTGAGCTATGGACTGCTGCTCTTCATGCTGTCGTCCGGTCTCACGCTGATTTTCAGCATGATGGGCGTGCTGAATTTTGCGCATGCGAGTTTTTATATGCTGGGCGCTTATTTTGGTTACGCGATCAGCCAGCAATTCGGATTCTGGCCAGCACTGGTCATCGCACCCGTATTGACCGGGCTGACCGGCGCGCTGGTCGAGCGTTTCGGGCTACGCGCCGTGCACCAGCATGGGCATGTCTCCGAATTGCTGTTCACTTTTGGTCTTTCTTATGTGGTTGCTGAGCTGGTGCAGCTGGTCTGGGGGCGCGCGCCGGTACCCTACAAAATACCTTCCGAGCTGGACGGACCGCTGTTCTCCCTTTTCACGATGGCATTTCCCGCTTATCGGGGATTCATGATGCTAGTGGCGCTGCTGATGGTGGTTGCGATCTGGCTGCTGCTGACCCGCACCCGCATCGGCTTGGTCATCCAGGCGGCATTGACGCACCCTGAGACCGTCGAGGCACTCGGTCACAATGTGCCGCGCGTGTTCATGCTGGTATTTGGCGGCGGCTGCGCGCTGGCCGGACTGGCTGGCGTCATTGGTGGTAATGCGTTCGTGACGGAGCCGGCGATGGCCGCGACCGTCGGCAGCATCATCTTTGTGGTCGTGGTAGTTGGCGGCATGGGCTCGCTGGGCGGCGCATTCCTGGCATCGCTGCTGATCGGCATGGTGCAGACCTTCGCCGTCGCACTTGACTGGTCGCTGCTCGGGCCGCTGGCACGCGTGGGCATCGCACCGAGCCCGGAACTTCCGGTGTATCGCCTGTTGTCTCTGACACTGTCCGAGATTGCCCCCATCCTGCCGTACTTGCTGCTGGTGCTGGTCCTGATCTTTCGACCACGTGGCCTGATGGGCAAGAGGGAGAGCTGAGCATGCCCGTCGGACTCATCCGCTACTCACCCATCAATCTGGGCCGCTGGTTGGTCTGGAGCGGCTTTGCGCTGACGCTGGTCATCGTGCCGCTGGTATTCAGCTCCGGCAGCAGCTTATCCCTGCTGTCACTAATGGGTACGATCATGATCTTTTCGCTTTCGTACAACATGCTGCTGGGGCAGAGCGGCATGCTGTCCTTCGGGCACGCCGTGTATTCCGGTCTTGGGGCTTTTTTCGCCATTCATGCGATCAATCTGTCCAGTAGTGGCGCTTTACAGGTGCCGCTGACCCTGGTGCCGCTTGTTGGCGGTGTGGCTGGCCTGCTGTTCGGCACGTTGTTCGGTTACGTCACGACTCAGCGATCCGGTACCGCTTTTTCCATGATTTCCTTGGGTATCGTCGAGCTGGTCTTTGCATGCTCACTGATGTTCCCCGGTTTCTTTGGTGGCGAAGGTGGTGTGTCGGGCAATCGGGTGTTCGGTCAGCCTTTTCTCGGGATTAGCTTCGGTCCTCAGATACAGGTCTACTACCTCATTGCTTTCTGGCTGTTCATCAGCACTGCGGCAATGTTCGCGCTGACGCATACACCGCTGGGACGTATCGCCAATGCGGTGCGCGACAATCCGGAACGTGCCGAATTCATTGGCTATGACCCGCAGCGCGTTCGCTTCCTGATGCTGACGTTGTCCGCTTTCTTTGCGGGGATATCGGGCGGGCTCACCGCAATCAATTTTGAAATTGTCAGCGCCGAGAATGTCAGTGCCGCTCGCTCTGGCGCCGTGCTGTTGTTTGCCTTTATCGGTGGCATTGGGATCTTTTTTGGACCCATGCTCGGCGCAATCGTCGGGGTGCTGCTGACGGTAATGCTGCCGGAATTCACCAAGGCCTGGTTGCTGTATCTCGGGATTTTTTTCATTATGATGGTGATGTACGCGCCGGGCGGCATGGCGAGCCTGATCCTGATAAACCTGCGCCTCGTCTCCAAGGGACTAATGCCGCGTGTACTGCCTGCCATGCTGCGGCTTGCCGCACCTGCGGTCATTGCTCTGATCGGGTTCGTGCTGCTGATCGAGATGACCTACCGACTGTCGCTCGATGCGGCACATGGCACGTCCCTGAATTTGTTCGGATTGCACGTCGATGCCGCTTCGGTGCCTGCCTGGCTGATCACGATCTCCATGCTGCTTGTCGGCGGCGCATTTTTTCTGCGGCTGCGAGGCGCGTTTCTGGATGTCTGGGAGGATGCCAAGGCCACGCTTGAACGTCACTCCGGAGGGGGGCGAGGATGACGACGCCTGCCCTCGACCTTAAGAACGTGCGCAAGCAGTTTGGCAGTGCCGAAATCATTCGCGGCGTGAGCCTCTCTGTTCAGCCCGGCGAGCGGGTCGCCATCATCGGGCCGAACGGTGCCGGCAAATCGACATTGTTCAACCTGATCTCCGGACGGTTTGCGCCGAGCGGCGGTGAGATTTTGCTCAATGGTCGCCAGATCGCTGGTCTTGCGCCTTCACGGATTAATCGCCTTGGTTTGTCTCGTAGCTTCCAGATCACGAATATCTTTCATCGTTTGTCCGTTTTTGAAAATCTCCGTTGCGCGGTGTTGTGGTCGCTTGGCTACCGATACTCGTTCTGGCACAGGCTGAGCGTATTGAAAGACGCCCGCGAACTGGCCGAACAGGTGATGGAATCCATAGGGCTGAGCTGGCGGAGGGATACGCCAGCGGGTTTGTTGACGTATGCCGAGCAGCGTGCGCTTGAGATTGGCATCACCGTGGCGGGGGGCGCGCAGGTAATTTTGCTGGATGAGCCGACTGCAGGCATGAGCCGATCGGAGTCGGACAAGGCGGTCGAGCTGATACGCCAAGTCACAGTGGGCAAGACGCTGTTGATGGTCGAGCATGACATGAGCGTCGTCTTTGGGGTCGCTGACCGCATCGCCGTGGTGGTGTACGGAGAAGTCATCGCCTGCGACACACCTGCGGCGATACGCGACAATGCACGCGTTCAGGAAGCGTATCTCGGTGCTCATGCGCCCGTACAGGAGCACTCATGAGCGCGCTATTGGAGATACGCGATCTGCACGCCTACTATGGCAAGAGCCATGTGCTGCACGGCGTGAACCTGATCGTGGGTGAGGGCGAAATTGTCAGCCTGCTGGGCCGAAACGGTGTGGGTCGTTCGACAACGGTAAAAGCGGTGATGGGTCAGGTCAGCGCAACCGGGTCGGTGATGTTCAAGGGTCAGCAGGTGCTGGGCCTGCCAGCGTACCGGATCGCGCACTGCGGTTTGGGTTATGTTCCTGAGAACCGGGATATTTTTCCAACCCTGACCGTGGAGCAGAACCTTATTTTGGGTGAGAAAAAGGGAAAATCGTCGCGCTGGGGCATCGACGACATGTACCAGATGTTCCCGAGGCTGCGCGAGCGTCAGCATACGCAGGCGGGTGTGCTGTCTGGCGGCGAACAGCAGATGCTTACGCTGTGTCGCACGCTGATGGGCGACCCAGATCTCATCATGATCGACGAGCCCACCGAGGGGCTTGCGCCCAAAATCGTCGAGCAGGTCGCTGGCTACCTGCAAGCGCTGAAGCTGCGAGGCATCTCGGTGCTTCTGGTCGAGCAGAAACTGGCGATTGCACTCGACATTTCACAGCGCGTCTATGTCATGGGAAGGGGAGCCATCGTTTTCGAAGGAACCCCTGCCGAACTGGGCAGCGATGCTATCGTGCGTAAAGAATGGCTCGAAGTGTAAAACCCTGAACCTATGAACCCCTTGTTCATCAACCCTCGTCAATTAAAATGAATATGCAACGAAGGAGACTCATGAAATCGCTGAACCGCCCCTTGATGGCTGGCCTGATGCTGGCTTCCGCCATCCTTCCCGCAGCTGCTCTGGCAGACACTATTAAGATCGCCTTTATTGATCCGTTATCGGGTCCGTTCGCGCCGGTGGGACAGAACACCTTCCGCAGCTTCCAGATCTCTGCAGAGATTGCGAATCGCGACAAATGGGCGCCCGGTCACACGTTTGAGATCACTGGTTTCGACAACAAGGCCAGCCCACAAGAATCGCTGACAGTGCTCAAGACCGTCATCGATCAAGGGTTTCGCTATATCGCTCAGGGCAATGGCTCGGGGGCGGCAGGTGCGCTGATTGATGCGATCAACAAGCACAACGAGCGCAACCCAGGCAAGGAGATCGTGTTTCTCAATTATGCGGCGGTCGACCCGGACCTGACCAACAGCAAGTGTAGCTTCTGGCATTTCCGCCTCGATGCGAATTCGGATATGAAGATGGAGGCGCTTACCACTTTTCTGTCCAAGGACAAGTCGGTAAAAAAGGTTTACATCATCGGACAGAACTACGCCCATGGTCAGCAGGTGACCAGGGCAGCGAAAGAGTACCTCAAGCGTAAGCGGCCGGATATCGAGATCGTCGGCGATGATCTGCATCCAATCGGCAGCGTGAAGGATTTTGCCCCGTATGTTGCCAAGATCAGCGCCAGCGGCGCAGATACGGTCATCACCGGTAACTGGGGTTCTGATTTGGCATTGCTGGTGAAATCTGCACGCGAATCTGACTTGAAGGCCAAGTTCTACACGTATTATGCTTACACGACGGGAGTGCCAACGGTGATGGGATCTAGCGCCGCTGATCATGTACGCAATGTAGGTACCTGGAACGTGAACAGTGAGGTCGCCGCTGGCAAGGATCTCGTCGAGTCATTCAAGAAAAAATACAACGATGATTTCTATGCATCATCCACTTACTCGGCGATTCAGTTACTGGCGAAAGGCGTGACGCAGGCCAAGTCAACCGATCCGGTCAAAGTAGCGTTTGCGATGGAGGGGCAAAAATTCAAATCGCTCAATGGTGAAGTGGAAATGCGCAAGACCGATCATCAGCTTCAGCAGCCCTTGTATATCAGCACCTGGATCAAGGTGAATGGCAAAGAAGTCAAGTACGATCAGGAAAATACTGGCTACGGCTGGCGTACAGAGCAGAAAGTCGAGCCCTATGTCGCCGCGCAGCCCACATCCTGCAGTATGAAGCGTCCTTCATAAGCGCTGTTGATAGGGTCGCTCCCGCCGAACTACAAGCCTGCTTCTTGCAGGCTTTTTTGTTAGTAATGGCATCACCTTAGTCGCAGGTGGGTTCTGCGCCACAGTCGAAGCTCTGCTCTGGACAGATCGTTGAGATAGCCCGGAAACTCGCGCTCATCGATTTCACAAGGAGATGCAGATGGCTTCAGCGTGCCGCCGCTTGTTCCGAGCTGTGCCCAGGTTTTCGCAAAAGCGAAAGAATGTGAACTGCCTGATACTGCTGATTGCCCTGTGCGGGGCGGTAAGTGTTTCATTCGCGCAGACCGTAAGGATAGGTCTCAGCGGGCCTTTCACTGGCGGCTCGAGCCCCATGGGCGAGAGCATGCGCAATGGCATCCGGCTCGCGGTGGATGAGATCAACAGCGCCGGCGGCATCCAAGGCGTTCCTATTGAACTGATCGAGCGGGACGATACAGCGAATGAAAAAATTGGCGCAAAGATTGCCGAGGAGCTGACGCGTTTGAAGGTGGTGGCGACGATAGGTATTGTTAATACTGGCGTGGGTCTGGCATCGATCGATCACTACCAGCGAGCCAGGATTCCTTTGGTCATAGCAGTATCCACTGGGCCCGTGCTGACGCGAAAATTTGCTCCCCCCGCGGCAGCCGCCAACTATATTTTTCGAGTGTCGCCAACGCTGGATCTCGAAGCTCGAGTGCTGGCCGCCGATCTCAAAAAAAAGTCGATGATGCGGGTAGCGCTGCTTGCGGATAACACACCCTACGGCGACAGTGGCGCGACAGCATTCGCAGAGGAGGCCAGACTGGCGGGCTTGGACTTGGTATCCCAATTTCGTTTCAAGATTGGCGAGAGCGACATGAGCAGCCTGATCAAAAATGCCAGATCAGCGGGCGCGCAGGCCATCGTGGGATGGGGTATCGGGCCGGAACTGGCCGCGATTGCGAAAGCGATGCGCGCGGCAGGCTGGCGAGCGCCACTCATGGGCAGCTGGACTTTGTCGATGCGAAATTTCATCGATCTTGCTGGTGCGGCCGGTGACGGTGCCCTGATGCCACAGACTTTCATCCAGGATGCCGGATCGACCGCGAAAAACAGTTTTTTGCTGGCCTACCGGCGCATGTTCGGGACGGGGCTCATTCCCTCGCCGATGAGCGCCGCACAAGGCTACGACGGCATGCATCTGCTCGCGCACGCAATCCGACAGGCGCGCTCGGTCGATGGTGATGCGATACGGACGGCGTTGGAAAATTTGAATTTTCGCTACCAAGGCGCGGTGACCAGTTACGACGACCCGTTCAGTGCCGAGGATCATGACGCCATCACTGCCAACATGATCGTGATCGGCAAGGTGAGCGCAGGGCGGGTCGACTATGCGTACCTTGAGGATCAGCAACGTAGTGCACTGCTGAGAATGAAACGCGTGGGAAATTAAAATACGATCGTGCTTTTTTGAGCTATAGTGAGGCACGTGAGGCCATAATGCGGGACGTAAGGTCAAACGAGCGCGGCCTGATCGATCACAATTACCGGAGACAAGCGTATGACTGCCACTTACCGCGAGCAGGGTGACATTGCCGTCGTTACCCTGAACAATCCTCCCGTCAATGGTCTGGGCTATGAGACCCGCAAGGGCATTGTCGATGGTATACAGCGCGCCATCGACAATGATGCGATCAGGGCGATCGTGATGATTGGCGAGGGCAAGGGGTTCTCCGGTGGTGCCGACATCCGAGAGTTCAACACGCCCAAGGCCTTGCAGGAGCCTTGGCTGCAAACTGTCATCCGCATTGTCGAAGACAGCAGCAAGCCAGTGATCGCCGCCATTCACGGCGTGGCCATGGGTGGTGGGCTCGAGCTGCTGTTAGGTTGTCATTACCGGGTCGCGGTCGCAGGTGCCCAAATCGCTCTTCCCGAGGTGAAGCTCGGTATTCTCCCCGGCGCTGGCGGCACGCAACGCTTGCCACGCATACTCGGGCTGGAGCCGGCGCTGAACATGATCATTTCCGGTAATCCCGTGATGTCCGACAAACTGGCGGGTTCCAAGTTGTTCGATCAAATGATCACCGGTGATCTGCTGGAAGGCGCGATGGCGTTTGCTCGTAAAGTGGCTGATGCGCGACCGCTGCCCAAAGTGCGCGACATGAAGATCCAATATCCCAATGCGGATGGCTATCTGCAATTTGCCCGAAATACCGTTCGCGTGGTGGCAGGCCCTTTCCCCGCACCGCTCAAATGCGTGGAAGCGGTCGCTGCAGCGGTCAGCAAGAAATTCGATGACGGTCTGAAAGTCGAGCGCGATCTGTTTCTCGAATTGGTGCAGACCACCGAATCGAAGGCACTGCGGCATGCATTCTTCGGCGAGCGTGCGGCATCCAAGATTCCTGATGTACCCGCGGATACGCCGTTACGTACCATACGCTCAGCTGCGGTCATCGGTGCGGGCACGATGGGGGGCGGCATTGCAATGAATTTTGCTAACGCCGGCATACCGGTCAAGGTACTGGAGGCCAAGCAGGAAGCGCTCGACAAAGGCCTGGCCACCATTCGCAAGAATTACGAGAACAGCATGCGGAAGGGCAGGCTCACGCAAGACCAGCTCGACAAGCGCATGGGGCTGATCAGCGGCACCCTGTCCTATGACGATATCGGTCAGGCAGATATGGTGATCGAAGCGGTATTTGAAGACATGGGCGTCAAGGAGGCGGTATTCAAGAAGCTTGACGACGTGATGAAGCCCGGGGCGATACTCGCATCAAATACCTCAACACTCGATGTCGACAAGATTGCGGCATTTACCAAGCGCCCTCAGGATGTCATCGGCACCCATTTCTTTAGTCCGGCCAACGTGATGAAGCTGCTCGAGATCGTCCGTGGCGCGAAGACCGCCAAGGACGTGTTGGCCACTACCATGGCGCTGGCGAAGACCCTACGCAAGACAGGCGTGGTCTCTGGCGTCTGCGATGGGTTCATCGGTAACCGCATGGTCGAGCAGTATATTCGTCAGGCGGGCTTCCTTCTCGAGGAGGGTTGTCTGCCCGAACAGGTAGACAGGGCTATTGAAAAATTCGGCTTTGCGATGGGCCCCTTTCGGATGAGCGATCTTGCAGGCAATGACATCGGCTGGTACATACGCCAACGTCGATATGTGGAAAAGCCCGATGTCACGTATTCGAAGATCGCCGATCTGCTATGCGAGAAGGGTCGATTTGGCCAAAAGACCTCCGCGGGTTGGTATGACTACAAATCAGGGGACCGCAAAGCCTACCCTTCCGATGACGTCAATCAGATGATCATCGCCCATTCGAAGGATCTAGGCCTGGAGCGCAGAAAAATCAGCGACCAGGAGATCGTAGAGCGGCTCGTGTACGCGCTGGTGAATGAAGGCGCTCTGATCCTCGATGAAGGCATTGCGCTTCGTGCCTCTGACATCGACATGGTCTATCTGACCGGCTATGGTTTTCCCTTATTCCGTGGCGGTCCGATGTTCTACGCAGATACAGTGGGCCTGTCCAATGTACTGATGTCCATCCATCGTTATGCGAAAGGTCGACATTCGGAGGCCTGGGTTCCCGCGCCGCTGCTGAGTAAACTCGCCATCGAGAGTAAAACATTCAACTGAACGTTGCTTTCCTGGTCAGCCTGACGGAGAACTGATGCTCAATCTTCGTCAGAAATTGTCTTGACTGCTGTCTTTTGACGGCTGCGTGCGCCATTCGATGGCCGCGATACAGCTCGTATCTTCCCTATCCCACCATAGTGCGGAGTGACATCGGTCGGCGCACATCATGTGTACGCATGATATTCAGCGCATCGACACGAATTCCAAAAAATTTTTATGTGGCAAGGATTGTAGACAAGTATTAATTTTTTTATGAGTGATCAAAGCCAACGGTACATTGTCGGAAGTACGTGTTGTAGATCGACAAATATTTTTGTTGTTTTATCCCGACAAAATATATGTATTTTTTCCTTTGGAACATATTTAAATTTTTTACGTACACACATCATTCTTATTATTCATTCCATTTATTGAAAAATGGAATGAATAATCGTATTCCAAAAAAGAATATTAAATTCAAAAGAAATTCATTTCTAAAATTCTACAATTGATCTCCCTTCCAACCTCCCAAAGGAAAAGATCATGGTAAAAAAAATCGTACTTCAACTGAGTTTTTCAATCTGTGCAGCAACACTTTCGTTTGGCGCGTATGCACAAGCAGCGCCCAAATTCAAGAAAACTACGGTCGAGGTCACCGCCACAGTTGAGTCGAATTGTGAGATCAGTGCTAATTCACTCGCCTTTGGAAAATATGATCCCCTCAATGAAAATGACACCACGGCGAATACCTCGATTACCTTGACTTGCGTAAAAAATACTCCCGTGACCGGTGTTGAACTCAGTGGTCTGGTCGATTCGACTGGTCTTCGTCAGATGACGAATGGCTCCGAAAGTCTGAAATATCAGATCTACAAAGCAGGCGATACCGCTGGTGCGCCATGCACCGCTGGTTCTATGACTGTCTGGGGTACGGGAAGCAATGCACTCAAGCCAGGAATCGCAAACGACGCCAGCGCCAAAAGCTATAACCTCTGCGGCATCATCGCCGCAAAGCAGGACGTGGGTGCTGGTGAGTACAAAGATACTCTGACTGCAACGGTTAGTTATTAATGATGGTTACCCCAGCCAGTACAGTATTTTCCAGCGATGCTGGCTGGGATACGATCGCGCGTATCGCCGCAGGGTATGGGTGGAAAATAATACACACCCTTGGACTGCTCGCTCTCTGTCAGGCGCCTCAAGTTTTTGCAGGATCTTTCAACATCAATCCTGTTCGTATTCAGCTGTCGCCAACATCGACCTCAGAAGTATTACACGTAACAAATTCAGGAAAAAAAGACGTCACGATTCAGTTACAGTCTTTGCAATGGCTTCAGCAGGACGGTGAAGATCAACTAAAGGCAACACGTGATCTCATTACTACGCCGCAGATATTCAATCTGAAAGCGGGTGCTACCCAGATCATTCGCATCGGACTTGTAAAAAAAATTGATTCCACCAGTGAGAGCGCTTATCGACTGATTATCGAAGAGATACCGCCGCCTCCAGAGCCAGGGTTTCAGGGTCTGCAGCTCGCGCTGCGCATCAGCCTGCCGGTCTTCGTGAAGCCAGCAGGCCAGGCGGCTCAGTCGCTCGAAGTGCGTATCGCCCCCCAAAGCATGACCTCCACTGAGCAAATTGCTTTCGAACTAATTAATACAGGTCGCATCCATGTGCAATTGCTCAACTTGACAATACACCCGGCAGATAACAGGGAGGAATTACTCGCAACGCTGGAAAAAAAAATCTATTTACTGGCCGGTCAGAAAAGAAAAATAACTCTGCAAACCAAAAACCCGATCCGTTCATCCGATATTCTCCTGATCCGAGCTGAAACTTCGACCGGAAAGCTGGAATTGCATGCAAAGTCAATTCCGCCATAATTCAATTAAATTCAGCTGGATATTCGAATGGGCCTGCTGGTTTGGTGTAGGTATAAGTGTAAGTTTTATTTTTCTCGTGTTGTCAGCAGCTCCGGCGGTTTCTGCTGATGTTGATACAAAGCCCCTTCCGAGCAAGATCATCGCGCTTGCTCCTCATCTGATCAACGTGTCAATCAATGGACAAGCGACAGATGCAGCCGTGATCATGATGCGTGATGATCAGGGTAGTTGGCTGATACCTGCAAACTTATTATCAAAATTTCAAATCCGTCTGCCATTTCAAACCGAAATGCTTATTGAAGACGGAATCGTCTACGCGCCCCTCACACGACTAAAAATCGTGTCGTTGACATTCGACGAGCGTACCCAATCACTTGATATCATTTTCGACGCATCAGTATTTGATACCAATCAGCTTGTGGTTCAACCCAAGTATCAAACGAGAGATTTCTCGTCACCCGAAGGTCTGTTTGTCAACTACGACCTTTCACTGACAAGAGGATCCTCATTTCATTCCGAGAGTTTGTTCTCAGAATTTGGACTCGCCCTGGGAAAAGGAATCGCATTGCTCAATGTGGCTGGCATTAGCGATGATCAGTCCCATCGGTTCATGCGATTAGAAACGAGTTATACCCAGGACTCACCATCAGACATGACCGTGCTGCGTCTGGGAGATTCCATCACTCGACCAGTAACATCGCTTGGTAGACCATTGCGGTTCGGTGGCATTCAACTTGCGACAGACTTTCGTATGCGACCCGGCATGGTGATGATGCCCGTACCGACACTGAGTGGGCAGGCTGCACTGCCATCTACCGCAGAAATTTATGTAAACAACGTGCTGCAAAACAGCACTGCACTACCACCCGGACCATTCTCCATCACCACGGCACCCATTGTTACTGGCGATGGCGAAGTGCTGCTCAGAGTTCGGGATATTGCAGGTAGAGAGGAACTTGTCACCGGGCGGTTCTACTCAAGCGCGGCATTACTGGCGCCCGGCCTGTCGGACTACTCTGTTGAAGCCGGAAAACTCAGACGCAATTATGCGTTACCTGATGATCATTATGAAAAACCGTTCATCTCAGGTGCTTATCGACGGGGCATCAGTAATGTTTTAACGCTGGAAGTGGGGTCGAGTTTGGCTTCCAGCGGAATTGGAGAGTTACTGGGCAGCGGAGCGGTAGCATTTCCCGGCGTGGGTGTTGCCTCACTGGCAATGGGTCTGTCGCGTGATCAAGATGGTAGCGGCACGAACTTCGCCGCCAGCTTTGAACGACGAAGCAGGCGAGCGTCGTTTGCGTTACGTTCCGAACGGGCGGATTCGAGCTATCGTCAGCTTGGTGTCGATCCTGTGTTCAGACTGCGCGCATTGGATACGGCATTCGCAAGCTACCGGTTCGAGGAAATGGGTACGCTGGGGTTATCGTATACCCGGCAGCAGCGCATGCTTGGCGAGGCATTAGAAATCATCAACGCCAGCTTCAGCACACCAGCTTCCCGACTGGGAAGCTTGATTATCAGTGCATTGCAATCGCGCGGTGATGAGAAAAATTATGCTGTTAGCGTGTTCTGGAGTATTCCCATAGGGGGCGGCATCAGCGCCAGTCTTTCTCAAATATCTGATCAAAAATCCTCTGATACCACAGTGCTACAAGCGCAGAAAAATAGCCCCTATGGCGAAGGAATTGGCTGGCGGCTTCAAGCTGCCGCGAATGCAGCACAGCAAGCAGCGGTTCTTGCACAGAACGCTTATGGTGCAGTGACTGCAGAGGCTGCCAGTTTTCGGGGCGAGAGTAGTGCAAGAATCGGTGTTTCGGGAGCGCTAGTTCGGATGAACGAGCGATGGTTTCCCACACGACGGATAGCGGGGAGCTACGGTCTTGTGCATCTGCCGGGAATACAGAATGCCAGGGTCTATGTAGACAATCAATTCAGCACGCGCACCGATAGCGATGGTTACGCACTACTGCCCAGACTCAGGCCTTATGTGCCCAATCATGTATCGCTCGAGCACTCTGATCTGCCGATGGATATGCGAATCGATCAGCTGATCGCAAAACCGGTTCCCGGATGGCGTAGCGGTGTAGTGATCAACTTTGCAGTAAAAAAGGTCCGCGCGGCTACCTTGCGTGTAGTCGACAGCAAGGGAACCGATATTCCTGCAGGTGCTTCGGTCAGATTACGCGGAGTGGACACATCATTTGCAGTCGGGCGTGATGGCATTACCTATGTAGAAGGTCTATCTACCGACAATGTGCTCGAGATTATCTGGGTCGATCGGCGTTGCGAAGTTAGTATGCCCTATTTACCATCCGACGAAATTATCCCCTATCTGGGTGAGTTTGTGTGTCAGGAGCAGAGCAGATGATACTTAAGTTTATTTGTGCCATTTTGTTGTTCATTAACTCAAGTATGTCATGGGCTGAATCCTGCTACCCGATCAGCGCACCCAGGCTAGTATTTTCTCCTTATCTTCCATTAAATTCCCAGCCCGAGGACATGGAGACCATCATTGATTTTTCCTGTGCACCCGCATTCCAGGGGAATCGTTTGCATGTTCGCGTATCAATACAAGCGAATTCCCAAGCCTATGACTACCAACTCAAAAACAATGTTGGCGATATTATTTTTGTGAGATTTTTCATTGATCCGGCACGAAATATTCCACTAACCAGTGATATGAGTATTCCACTGTATGCTGTCAATGTCGGCGCAAAGACATTCAGCATCGTTTTGTACGGGAGGATACCTCCGAACCAAAGAACGGCAGGGGTCGGACAATACCGTGGATTTGTCAATCTGCAGCTCAGCTACTGAAATTTCCAGTTGCAGAGCCGCTGAGTAAATTTTATTTTATAACTATTCAGCGATACTTTTCACTACGATCAATCAAGATTCTGGGTGACTGCTAATCACTCTGGGATTGCCATCACTGCCAACGGTCTGCAGACTCACCGGGCGACGCCAGACTCGGGCTATATAATCGAGCACCCGTTCTGCTCGACTCAGATCGAGGCCCCGACGATCACTCTGGTAATCATGCGTCAAATTCAGACGTCCATCCGAGTGCATTTGACTGACTGCGATTCTAGGGGCTCCGTAGTTGAAACGTGGCGCCAGGATGCTTTCCCGCACCGCATGGATATCTTTCGCCAGGATGCGAATCTCGCCGCCAGCATCAGCCTCAAAGACAAATAACTCGAGTTTTTCTGCAAGGTCTTCGGTCAGATAATTTCGCACAAACCCGAAATCATCCTCCTCCCTACAGATCTTGCGCGCAGCATCAAGTCCGTGTTTCTCAATCAGCGCCTCCCAAATAGAGAAACCAAGATGATAGGGATTGACCGCCAGTGCCATCTGATGGTCTCCTGCAAAAGGCCGTACTACATCCGAGTGCGCCTTGGCAGCCGAAAGATATAACTCATCCGGTAAAAAATCCGCTTCGCGCAACAGCCGCGCATGCCAGTACGAAGCCCAACCCTCGTTCATGATCTGGCAGGCGAATACCGGATAAAAATAAAATGATTCCTCTCTGACTGCAAGAAAGATATCGCGTTCCCACCCCTCTAGCTCCGGCGCATGATGGGCGATGAACCATAGCAAATCGTACTCTGGCTGAGGAGGGAAGTGGAGCCGGGAGGTCTCCCCAGCTACGCTGTCCGTCGGTGCGCACTCGCCAGGCATTTGATGAAATTTTCTTGAGAACGAATCGTGTGGATTGAATGAGCTCAAGCCTGGTCGTCGGATCGTCGTTTCATATCCGCTCCGGTGTAATACCTGATTCGTATCAATATGAGGCTCAAGCGCTAGCGCCGCATCGAGAATGGCTTCGACGCGCTGCTGCCCATGTTCCTCCAGCGCGACTTTTATATTATGCGCACGTTCTGCCGCCTGCTCAAGGATATGGCCACCCGCCATGCGCATGAAACGGGAGAATAAGATATTGTTTTTTGCAAAATCCGCATGGCCAATAACGTGCGCAACGACTAGCGTATTTTCTGCGATCGAATTGTCCCGTACTAGGTAGGCATGACAAGGATCGCCGGGAAACATCACCTCGAAGATCCGCGAATGTCCCATACCCTGACGTATCAACTGGTGTATGTAGCGAATTCCGAATGACCAATGTGGCATTCTGACCGGTAAACCGTATACAGCGATCTCATTCATGAAATTATTTGGCACCACCTCGAAGTTGATCGGGAAGTACTCCAGCCCGAGCTTTTCAGCGAGACTTTCCATTTTATCTACATAGCAGTTTAATTCAGTGCAGATGTTATCCATTAAAAATTCTCCGTCTCAGCTATTTTCTGAACGAAAAATTTTCTTATAGCCTTCCATACATCTTGTGGCTGGTTCAGTACACAACTTCCCAACGACGCACCTGATTGCTCGAGCTGATTACATATCATGTGCATCTCAGTCTCCGTCACCCGCGAACTACCTGGAACAGTCTCTACATACCCAATAAAATTTACCAGCGACACCATTCGAGTCAGTGCGCTCATGGCAGCGCTTCGATCCTCGGTAAAATTATCTCCATCCGATGCATAGAAAAAATAAATATTATAGTGAGAAGGGTCGTACTCAGTTTCGATCATTTGCGTAGCTAGCGTGAATACTGTCGATGCGCCTGTGCCACCAGTACCGGTAACTTGAAAAAAATCCGATTCAGAGAATTCCCAGGCTTGGGTGGTGTGTGCCAGAAATCGTATCTCTACCTTACCGTATTTGCGCCGTATACCTTGCAGCACAAAGAAGAAAAAGGTCTTCGCAAGTTTACGCTCAGTATCTGTCATGCTGGCTGATACATCTAGCGCAAACAGCACAACAGCATTAGTTACCGGACGTTTTTTATGCACCAGCTGCCGGTAGCGCAAGTCTTCATTAGAGAATGGCACAGGTTCCTGCTGTACTGCACGCCGCTTGACGGCTTCTTTCACCGTACGGCGCCTATCCAACCTAGCGCGCGCACCATGCCTGTCCCAGCCTTCTCGAACGAACTCGTCCTCCTGCAAATTGCGATGTGACTTCACTTGCAATTCTGGGAGATTCAGCTCACCCCACAACCAGTCGCAGATATCGTCCACCTTTAACTCGAGCAGCATGCGTACTTCACCCTCGCTGTTATCGCCATGAGAGTCGTCATTTTCCTTGTCCGTTTGCGCTGGTCTGAGTATGTCGCCGGGCTGTATCCGACCCTGTCCGACATACGGAACATGCCCGGTATCGGTATCGGCTAGCCGAAAACGCGCATGTTCTAGCAGGTGTACGGGCACATGCACAGTCCTGTTTTCCGAGTCGGTAATCTGATCCGGTCCGGCAACTAGATCTGGCAGATATTTCTGAACGCTTTCGCGTATTTTTTCATTGTGACGTAACCAGTCACGAGAACCGCGAGAAAATAATGCGTACCAAGGTGAACCTGAAGAAATCGTGCTACGGACGCTCATCATGACCTCTCATCTCGATTGGAATGCACAACACGAGGCACGGCATTGTCAGCGCTCCTATCCGGCATTTGGACGGCTCGTATCTTCATAGTGCTTAGTACGGTCTTGGCTCACTCCTGAGCCAGCAGGGTCGTCACATAGTTCAGTGCCTCGCGCGCACTGTGGTTGTCATAGTGGTATTCATCCACCAGCCGCTGCTCTACAACAGAGATTTTTTGGCGGACTTCGTCGTCGGGACGGCTGCTTGAACTCACTAATCGGAGCACATCACGCCGCTGCTCGAAAAGATACTGCTGGACGGCATCGTGCAGCTGCGCATGGCTGTCCAAAGTGAATTTCTCACCGCGCTTGTAGGCGCCCATCGCCTTGCGTACTACCTCCTGCCGGAAGGATTGTTTTCCCGAATCAGAGATATGAATCTTTTCCTCTACCGTACGCAGAAAACGCTCGTCTGGCCGCCGCTCTTCATTGGTGATCGGATCGCTTATCTGCCGGTTATCTAGTGTCGCCTCGATTTCGTCGAGGTACTTGTCCAGCAAATCTTGAGCCTCCTGTTCAAACGATACAAACAAAGCTTTGTGAACATCTTCTTTCACCCACCGGTTATAGAAATATTTACGCGCAAGTACGAGATAATCAATCCATCGTCGCTTTTTCTTTGGATCGATACGCGCATCATTCTCGATACCATCTTTCAAAGCGAGAAGAATATCCATAGTCGTGAGGCTGTACGAATCTGACTGAATGATCGCATTGGACAAGGCATTGATCACGAAGCGAGGCGATACGCCGCCCAGTCCTTCCTCAGGCATTTTCTGTCGCGCACGTTCTGCATCGGATCGGCTGATACCTTCGATATCTTCGCTGGCAAAAATGCGAACTCTCTTGGCTAGTTCCTGATCCTTTTCTTCCGCTTCATTGAGCCGCGTAAGGATTGCAAACACTGCAGCTGCATGCAGCACATGCGGATCCAGATGTACTTCGCGGAACGCAGGTGCTGCAGAGGAGATCAGTTTTTTGTAAATCCTGGCCTCATCCCGAAAGTTAAGCGTATAAGGAACCTGGATGATTACCATCCGGTCGAGCAGGGCCTCATTTTCACTCTCTTGTAGAAATTTGCGGAATTCAGCCAGATTGGTATGCGCCAGAATGGTCTCGTCCAAATAAATCAGCGGGAAGCGGGAGACTTTGACATTTTTTTCCTGCGTCAGCGTCAATAATAGATACAGGAATTCTCGCTTTACCTTCAGTATTTCTATCATCTCCAGTATGCCTCGGCTGGCGGCGTAGACTGCACCTGACCAAGACCAGGCTCGCGGGTCGCCTTCGTCGCCAAACTCGGCCACCTTGGACAGATCGACCGAGCCCACCAGATCGGCGAGATCGGCTGTGGTTGGGTCATGTGGTGCATAGGTACCAATACCACTGCGGCCAGCTTCGGAGATGAAGATACGCTCGACCGGCATTTGCAAAAAATCGCCTTTGAACTGGTGCTCCAGACGCAGGCGGCAGTGGGGGCAAGCCTCGCCATGGATGTCTACGCCGTAGGTCTCGCGGAAGTTTGGGCGTAAGCTTTGCGGTATCAGATGCAGTGGCGATTCATGCACGGGACAAGCTTGTATGCCATACATCGCTCCCGCATCGGTATAGCTGTATTCTTCCAGTCCCCGCTTGAGCAGAATAACCAGGGTTGACTTGCCACCTGACGGCGGCCCCAGTAACAGCAGCAGCCGACGGCCGACCTCCGATCCGGCTGCGGCAGCCTTGAAATAATCAACCACACGCTCTATAGCCTCATCCATCCCGAAAAGCTCTTCAGAGAAGAGACGGGTACGCAATTGTCCCTCTGCATTGTCGCTCTGGGTCCAGCGGATCATGTCCCAGATGTATTGATGAGAACTGCGAACCACCCCCTTGGAATTTGCGGGAAGTACGTCCGACAGAAAAGATGACAGGGTTCCGGTCCAGTGCGATGCCTTGTGATCGCGGGTAAAGGCTTCCAGGCTACGCAGGAAATGTTCCTGCTGGTTTTCATTCACCTGATCATTATTTTCAGCCATGCTTCCCCCTCTGTCATTGACCGACTCATGAGAGGTGGACAATGCAACAGTCGCTGGGGTTCGCATCGCATGACAAACTTCCAGCAGAAAGCTTCACTGATGCCATGGTGCATTGGTGCATTGGTGCATTGGTGCAATGTTTGTACTTAAGAAATTTTCCGTGCATCAACTGCAATGAGGAAGCTGCAGTCGATATTGCTCGAGGTGAGCGAGAATTTTTCAAGAAAAATGCTCATGAAACGACGTTTTTTTTGTAATTCAATAAAAAAAGGAACTGTTTGTTGCTTAAATTTACATAGCTCGCAGAATCAGAAAAGATCAGTTGATCGAAAGGAGCGGGCATGGCTAGTAGTTTGGAGAGGATTCAGATCATGATGGAAGAGATCGGACCCAATATGCCCGATATCGAAGCCGTCATTCAAAGCGAAGAAAAAAACTGGGCCATTCAATTCGAAGATCAGTCTATTGTGATGCTCGAGTGGGCAGATCAGCCCGATCGCGTAGTTTTATCGGCGATGCTGGGCGCGCCCTCTGAAAAAATGCAGCTCTCTGTTTATGAAACTTTGCTCTGCTACAACCTTTTATGGAGAGACACCGGCGGCGTAAAAATGGCGCTGGCCGGGCCTGGCGGAGAGTTGATATTGCTGTACGAACTACATGCCTCAGAGCTCAACCTGAATGAGCTTCAGACGGTATTGTCGAATTTTTCCCGTATTGCGCAGATCTGGAGCGTTTACGTCATGGGAGAGAGCGAGCAGCCTGCGGGCCATATTCCCGGTCCCATGGATATGCTGCATCTGGGTGCCTGAAGTGATAAATCTCGCAAATCGACAGGAGAAGTCATGAATCTTGGTTCAGTAGGAAATTCCCCTTCGTTGCCACAAGTCAGTAGCGAATCTTCTGTAAAAAAATCGCAGAACAATAGCAGCAGTGCTATTCGTATCGTGTATGGTGACGAAAGTAAAATGACCGTGCTGACAGCACATGTCAATCGAATGGCAGTTTTTTATGCTGCAGTCAAACCCATGATAAATAGCGCAAACGATAAACATGACTGATCTTTTGCCGCAGATAACAAAAACCAGTGACTTGCGAAACAAATGAGCAAGTACGATTTCACCGAGACATCCCATGACGAGCATAGAAAAAATCCAACAGTTGATGCAAGAGTTAGGCCCCAATACGCCAGATATTGATGCCGTGGTTCAGACAGAAGAGCCTAGCTGGGCAATACAGTTTTCAGATGAAACCGTCGTCATCATCGAGTCTGCCGAGGATCCCGGGCGCATGGTGCTGTCTGCCGAGCTGGGAAGTGCCAGCGACAGATTACAACTGCCTATCTACGAGACCCTGCTTTGCTACAACCTGCTGTGGCGTGATACGGGTGGCGTAAAAATCGGCCTGGCCGGAACGAAGGGAGAGCTCATCATCAGCACAGAAATCTGTCTTGATGGATTGCTGTTGGCGAGTTTGCAGCAGGGTCTGACCGATTTTGCAAATATTTCCCGCTCATGGAAAAACTATGTCGCCAGTGCCGATACTCAGGCGGCTCCACCTTTGCCGGGTATGGGGGCGGATAATTTGCAATTTCATGCATAGAAAGACGCTGAATCAATCCGCGTTTTACCGCGAGCCAGCGTAGCCTGCGACGCGGGACCTGGCAAAATCGAGGACTTGTCGCAATTAACCCCGCTGAAAAAGTTATTTAGTCAGCACCTCCATAAGCAGCAATTCTCGCACCTGTAAAATTACTGTATATTTGTACAGTAATTTCGTTCATCGCACAAATTTCATAAAAGCAACAAAATACCATGTCCGACTCCGTATTTGCGGTGCCGGCAGTCCCGTCATCTCTGCCTTCCAGCCTCGCCGGCCTCGTCTGGCGAGGCGGTGCGATGGCCTCGGGCTGCACAGGCGTGACTCCCAGCGGCTATACGCCGCTGGATGAACTGCTACCTGGTGGCGGCTGGCCGCATCGCGGGCTGATTGAATTGCTGTTGCAGCAGAACGGCATTGGCGAGATGCGCTTGTTGCTGCCGGCGCTGCAGCGTTTGGCCGGGCAGCGTATTGCCTTGCTTCAGCCGCCACACCTGCCTCAACTATCAGGTTTGCGTGCGCGAGGATTGCCGCCTGAACGCATGCTGTGGATACGCGCCTCGCGCTTGTCAGATGTGCTGTGGAGCGCAGAGCAGGTGCTGCGCAACGGCAGCTGCGGTGCATTGTTGCTATGGCAGGGCGCCATGCGCGCTGAAGCACTGCGCCGCTTGCAGATGGCCGCGCAGGCATCGGACATGCTGTGCTGGGTGCTGCGCCCACAGGCAATGTCTGATGCGCCATCGCCCGCGCCGCTGCGGCTTGCGCTGCGGCCTCATCCGGAAGGCTTGCGGATCGATATGCTCAAGCGTCGCGGTCCTTCGTGTGTTGCGCCACTGCTGCTGCAGTGGCCGCGTCTTTCTTCCCCTCGAGAGTCTGGTAATGCGCTCAATGCGTTCATGGATCGCCGTCTGGCTACCCCAGCTGCCGCTGCAGGCACTGCGCCCGCGCTGGTGTGAGCCATTGGCTATCGCTATCGCCGAGGCATCGCAGGTGGTGGCGCTCACGCCGCTGGCCAGCGCGCAGGGATTGCGCATCGGCATGCGTCAGGCCAGCGCGATGACGATCGCTCCAGAAGTTCTTTTGATGCCACGCGTACCGGATCGTGAGCAGGAAGCACTCGATGCGGTCGCGCTGGCCTTACTGCAATACACACCGGAACTCGCGCTGGCAGAGGAAGCGACGCTGCTGATGGACGTCAGCGCGAGCCTGTCTGCGTTCGGCGGGCGCTTGCCGCTGTGCCGTCGCGTGCGCGACAGCGTTCATGCGCTAGGATTTTCAGTCCGGCTGGGCATGGCGCCGACGGCGCAGGCAGCCTGGCTGTTTGCACATCATCGCAGTCATCGCCGGCGCGTCGTGCAACAGCACAGCATGAAGCGCCTGCTGGACAGCCTGCCTTTTACTGTATTGCCTGCCGCGCGTGTGCACGCCTCATGGCTCGATGAACTGGGGTGTCGCACGCTCGCTGATCTGCGTCGCCTGCCGCGCGCTGGTCTGCGTCGACGCACCGACGCAATCCTGATCGATACGCTTGACCGCGCATATGGCGAAGCTCCCGAGCTATTTGAATGGATCATCGCTCCCGAGACCTTCAGCACATCGCTGGAGCTGCCTTATCGTATCGAACAAGCGGCGCAGCTGTTATCAGCGACGCAGCGTCTGCTGCTGCAGATGACCGGATGGCTGGCGGCGCGACAGCAGGCCGTGGCGGCATGCCACCTCTCGATTGCGCATGAGAGAGCGCGCCCCGGTCGCGCCCAATGCGAGCCCAGTGCTATCCACATCACGCTGGCCGAACCGGTATGGGAAGCGCCACATCTGCTGAGGCTATTCAAAGAACGCCTCGAGCGATTGACACTGCCTTCCCCAGCAATTGGATTGTCGCTGACGGCTACGCAGCTGGCCGACCGTGTAGCACCCAGTGAGCAGCTGTTCCCCGAACCGGGCGGCACGCCCGAAGACTACAAGCGTCTTCTCGAACTGCTGGTTGCCCGGCTGGGGCCCGATGCGGTGCAGCTGCCTTGTTTGCATGAAGATCACCGGCCTGAAGTGGCCAATCAGTGGCAGCGTGCGATCGATGCAAAGTCCAGGCCGCGCGAGGTCGCAGACGATAGCTTTGCCGAGCGCCCGTTCTGGTTGCTGGAAGAACCGCTGGCGCTGCGCATGCAGGGGGACCATCCCTTTTATGGCTCGCCGCTCAGGCTTCTGCTGGGTCCGGAGCGGATCGAAACTGGCTGGTGGGATGAGCCGCTGGTGATGCGCGATTACTTTGTGGCACAAGGCGGGGAGGGTGCTTGCTACTGGATCTATCGAGAGCGTGATGCGGGCAGCGCGCGCTGGTATCTGCACGGACTGTTTGCGTAAGCAGCGATCATGTTTGCCAACCGCGGACTACCTGCTTACGCCGAGCTTCAGTGCGTATCGAACTTCAGCTTTTTGTGCGGTGCCTCGGATCCGGAAGAACTGGTCGCGCGCGCTGCTGCGCTGGATTATGGTGCAATAGCAATCACCGATGAGTGCTCGGTGGCAGGCATAGTACGCGCGCATACCGAGGCAAAGCGGCAGGGGATGACGCTGATCATCGGCAGTCAGTTCCGAGTTCATCATGACGCGGGCGATCTGCGACTCATTGCGCTCGCGATGAACCGTAATGGCTACGGCAATCTGTGCGAGCTGATCACGCTGGGCAGGGGGCGCGCAGAGAAAGGCCACTATCGGCTGACGCAAGAAGATTTTTCTGACCCTGCGATAGGGCATGCGCATCTGCGCGGGCTACCCGATTGTCTGCTGCTGCTGGCGCCGGATTACGGTGTCGATATACTGACATTGCACCGACAGGCCGCATGGATGACAGCAGCGTTTGGCGAGCGTGCGCGCATTGCACTGACCCTGCTGCATCGCGGGCAGGATGAGCAGCACAAGGCAAGCGTGTTTCAGGCAGCTGCGCTGAACGGCTTGCGTATTGTCGCCACCGGGGATGTGTGCATGCATCTGCGCTCACGCAAGCGCTTGCAGGATACATTGACAGCGATCCGTGCCGGCAAGCCGCTGGCTGAATGCGGAAAGCGCTTGTTCCCGAATGCCGAGCAGCACCTGCGTTCGCGCTTGCGATTGGCGAACTTGTATCCGGAGGAGGCGCTCGCCGAGACCATGGCAATTGCCACGCTGTGCAACTTCTCGCTAGACAGCCTGCGCTATGAGTATCCGGATGAACTGGTGCCTGAAGGTTATACGCCCTCCAGTTATCTGCGAGAGCAAACCTGGGTGGGTGCGCACCGTCGCTTCCCGAAAGGCATACCGGCGCCGGTGCAGCAGCAGATCGAGCATGAGCTGACACTGATCGCAGAGATGGCCTATGAGCCCTACTTCCTTACCGTGTATGACATCGTTTCTTTCGCTCGCAACCGGCACATTCTTTGCCAGGGCAGGGGTTCGGCGGCGAATTCTGCAGTCTGCTATTGCCTGGGTATTACCGAAGTCGACCCGGCACGCAGCAATCTGCTGTTCGAGCGCTTCATCTCCAAAGAACGCAACGAGCCCCCTGACATTGATGTCGATTTCGAGCACCAGCGGCGCGAAGAAGTCATTCAGTACATCTATGAAAAATATGGCCGGCATCGCGCGGCACTGACAGGTGTTGTCATCACTTATCGGCCACGCAGCGCGCTGCGCGATACGGGCAAGACGCTGGGTATTGATCTCGGATTGATTGACCGGCTGGCGAAATCCCATCGCTGGTGGGACAGCCGCGAGGTAATGGGAGAGCGTTTCAGTGAAGCTGGGCTGGATCCCGAATCGCCCTTGTCAAAGCAGTGGCAGGAACTGACGACAACACTGATCGGCTTTCCCCGGCATTTATCCCAGCATCCTGGTGGCTTTGTCATCGCGCGTGACAAGCTGTCGCGGCTGGTGCCAATAGAAAAAGCGGCGATGGAAGGCCGCAGCGTCGTTCAGTGGGACAAGGACGATCTGGATGCGCTCGGTCTACTGAAGGTGGACATACTCGCTCTGGGTATGCTTTCGGCGATGCGCCGCGCGCTGGACATCATTTCCGAACAGCGCGGCGAGGTATTCACCCTGTCCGACATACCCACCGAAGATGCGGCGACCTACGACATGATCAGTCGCGCCGATACGGTAGGTGTATTTCAGATTGAGAGCCGCGCGCAGATGAGCATGCTGCCACGCTTGAGACCGCGTACTTTCTACGATCTGGTCATCGAGGTGGCAATCATACGCCCCGGTCCCATACAGGGCGGGATGATCCATCCGTATCTGAGACGTCGGCAAGGTCTGGAGCCGATTGTTTATCCCAGCGCCGATATGGAATCTGCCTTGTCGCGCACGCTAGGCATTCCTATCTTTCAAGAGCAGGTGATGCAGATCGCCATGCTCGCGGCTGGCTTCACCGCAGGCGAAGCCGATCAGCTCCGGCGTGCGATGGCAGCCTGGAAGCGTAAAGGTGGGCTGGAAAAATTTCATGACAAACTTATACACGGTATGCATGAGCGCGGCTATACGCGCGAATTTGCTGAGGCGATCTATGCGCAGATACAGGGCTTTGCCGAATACGGTTTCCCTGAAAGCCATGCCGCCAGCTTTGCCTTGCTCGCTTATGCCAGCGCCTGGCTGAAATGCCATCAGCCAGCCGCTTTTCTGGCGGCGCTGCTCAACAGCCAGCCGATGGGCTTTTATTCACCTTCGCAGCTGGTACAGGATGCGCGTCGGCATGGGGTAGAGGTGCTTGCCGTCGATGTCCTCTGTAGCGACTGGGAAGCGACACTTGAAATCACCGAAAACACTCAACCTGCGGTCAGGTTGGGCATGAATCTCGTGCGCGGCTTGCCACAGGAGGCTGCATGGCGTATTGAAGAGGCGAGGGCAGTACGGTCATTTTCCGATCTGCGCGATCTGGCCCTGCGCGCGTCATTGTCTTCGGTGGATATCCAAGCGCTGGCTGCTGCAGACGCGCTAAAAAATCTCGCCGGTCATCGACGTGAAGCACTATGGCATGCATCGACTGCAGCACCCGGAAAAGGCTTGCTCAGAGGTGCGTTGCCAGAGCCTGAAATTATCCACTTACCCCCACCCTCAGACCTCGATCAAACAGTGAGCGACTATCGCACACTTGGACTGACACTAGGTCGTCATCCGCTGAGCTTCTTGCGCAAGCAGTTGCTCGATAAACGGTTCATGACAGCAGAAGTATTGCGAACTTATCAGCAAGGGCAATTCGCACGTGCGTGCGGCATTGTCACGGTACGCCAGCGACCAGCCACCGCCAAAGGAACGATATTCGTCACCCTGGAAGATGAAACCGGCAATGTGAATGTCATTGTCTGGTCTTCGCTGATCGAACAACAACGGCATGAGCTTTTGAATTCCTCATTACTTGGTGTCTATGGAATATGGCAGACAGAAAACAATGTGAACCATTTGATCGCTAAACGGCTACTCGATTTGTCCTCGCTGCTAGGTAAGCTAGCCATCGAGAGCAGAGATTTCACTTAGTGAAATTTTGCAAAATTTTGACCAGAACCATTAGGTCATGGTCGGTTACATAGCCCCAGTCTTATCACTCACCGACTCAATTTACCGCAGGAATGCCATGGCTAAAGCAGATCGCAACTCTTCATCAGACTACTATCCTTCATCGAATACCTATCCTGATCCTTCTGAGCATCAGAACAACCATAATACGCCCGAGAGAAATGAGGTTTCCGGAACAGGAGTCTCTCAGCAGAGCAAAGAGAAAGAAAAATCAAATGATCATACGACCACTCGCGGTGGCGTGAAGATACCGAAATTGCAGGCAAAACTTGTCACTCAGGACCGCGATAACCTGCCTCAATTTTCACTTTCACGAGTGAGTAATTCTGGTCAGTATTCAACCGGAACGGGAGCACCCGGTCCGAAACCGGAAATTTTAATCGGCATGCCGGGAAGTCCGTCATCTAAAGCAACATCTCCACGGCAGCAACAAGACACATCAGACAAACCACTATCGCCGCGCCATCAGCAGACACAAAGCTTAGACACTTCACTGCCTGCCAGTCCACGCAAAATGTTTGGCCAAGGACCTGTACCGCAGAGTTCTCGGTCACTGAGATATGAGAAAAATGACTCTACTCAGAAAAATACCGGCAGCTTGTCTCCCCGTGATGTCGCTAGTCCGTCGGTGCGAGTAACCGATACCCATGACACCGTCTTGGCAACAACTGTTACCAACAGTAAGGCACCGGTCAAAAGCGCAGAGGCTAGTCAGCTTATTAATCCCGATGATCTTTTGACATTATTGGAACAAGACTTAACGACAAATCCTCAATCCAACAAGCCAAAAACAGATCCGTCGGCGGACGATGTCACAAAAATCGTGCGGGTGCGCGCGCGTGTCAGCAGTCGCATGCTGGGCGAAGCTCCTCCTGTTTCGCCGCGCTCAGCGCAATGGGCTCGAGGGAAACCCACTACTGCTGACCGCATGATGGCGAGCACTGGGGCATCGGCTACTTCACGAAGCAGTGCGATATCAACGACTGCGCAGCTGTATTCAAAAGCGACTTTAGATCTTTTAAAACAAGGAAATCCTGAATCTATCAAATCGATTGCCCGAATAGATCCGCATATTGCTGCAGCCGATATGCCGAAAACCTTGCGGCCATTTTACGTATCGGGATCGCAAGCATCTTTCCCTATCGCCCCTTTGTTAAGGCAGCTATACAAGACAGATCTGGAAGGGACCCAGCAATGGAAAAATGCGGAGCATTTAACGAAGGATGCAATCAAGCGATGTGATCGTTCCATACAGTTTGGAGAGACCGTCGGACCGAGAAAGGATCATGAGATAGCGAAGCTTAAACCTTTGGCAGAGACGGTCATCAACACCTTGTTTCCTGCAGAAACAAATTCAACCACCACTGAGGCCAGACAATCGGTCAGAAGACTGAGCCAAAGTTTTCTGACCAATGATTTTGTTAACAATATACTTTTCGCAGTTGACCAGTCCGTTATTGAAAGATGTCAGGCTGATGATAGCCTCAAAATTGGTGATATCAATGCAACACGCTACGCCATTTTTTTTGATCTGATTTTGACTCGTATGACACTTCCTATGCTGATCAAGCTGTTTCCGGAAATTCCTAACCAGTCACAAATTTGGATGCAATCAGCATTGAGAGAAAGTTTGAAAAATGCGATGCCTTCTATTGCGACAGACTTTTTTGAGCAATCTCTGAAAGCAATGCCAGAGAAGCACCGCTCTTTTATCAATCAGAAGGCCAAGCAGGAGGAAGTATTTTTACGGAAAGCGCAGGAAGATTTTCGTGAAAAAAGGATTGCAGAAATTAAAGCGAAAAGTAATTCAAGCAGACAAATGAATTACTATAACGCCATTGCAGACCAAAAAAAGAGGCGCGACTACACAAAAAATAATAAAGCTCTTTACGACAAGGTTCTCGGCGATTTGAATACTGAATCTTTGGATGATGCGGTAGCAGATTTGATTGGCAGAGAAATTACAAAAAAACTAAAAAACTATGACCAACTCCAAACCATCGATCAAATCAAACAAGATCTTTTATCTATCTTCAATAGCTTACCTAAAGATAAAGTTGGCAATGAGCTGAGAACTATTAGCCAAGGCCTTAATGAACAAGTGGGTGAGGAAACCAATACCCGAGTCAGGCGTAGGACTGTTGCGTTTAATGTGGATCTTGTTCCGCAGTGGTTTGCAGAACTTGGCGATAACATTTCGAACTTCGGTGATCAAACTATTATTCACCAAGCGGTGATAGAGACCTTCAACTATGAAGAACCGATGGCAAACTCTTCGATGACTACAACGACAACCACCACCAACTCACCAACCACTACCACTACCACGACAACAACCACCACCACCACCACTACCACGACAACAACCACTACACCAACGAGAACCACGACTACTGCGCCTAGCGTAGCGCTTTCTCAGGCGATGAAGGCAGGTACTGACGGCCAGGTACCTGATTTGACAACGGTGTCGTCATTTTTTGATGATGTCAACGAGGAGTTTAATACCTGACAACGAAAAGCGGCCGAGGGTTTTTCCCCGGCTGCTTTTCTCTTCTTATGCCAGCATGAGCTGCTTTTCGCTCATGCTGCATTTCGGGTCTCGCCACGTCCCGTCGCGGAGAATTCGCCCTCCTGCAAGCGGGCCAGCAAGTCAAACACCTCGTCTTTCGACAGCACGTAACGCTCCATCAGCGTATCTTTTAATTGCGCCATCCATTCCCGGTAGCTGGCTATCGCGTTCAGGGTGCGCTCGTACAGTTCATCGGCTTTCTGTTCCAGCTCCTGTACTGAGGCGTCGGGCGCCCCATCGCGCCTGAGCTGACGGTAATCCAGCTTGGAGCGGGAATACATCGACAGCTGGTTGACCATTAACTCTAGTCGCGCCGTGACCTTCTGGATATCATTCTGGCTGCCTACAGAAATACCGCGTGCGCCATAGAACAACTCTTCCGCCGCCACACCACCGTACAACTGCATCACATCCTGCTCCAGCTCTTCGAGTGTCTGCAAGTCGGTGTCTGGCGTGGTTGAGAGTACGTAGCCCAGCGCGCCCAGCTTTGATACCGATTCGGTGCTGATTTTCAGCAGCGATGATCTGGCCTTCACTTCCTCCATCGGCAGTCCCTGCTTGAGCAGGGGATCAATCTGCATGAAAAAATGTCCCAGCTCGTGCAGCGCCACCCGCTCGCGCAGCTTATGTTTTTCGGCGCTGGCAGCGCGGTCGGTCAGACCGATGGTGCTGCGTTCGAATGCCCGGAATAAAAGATGCGTATCGATCTGGCAGCGCTCCTCAATGGCGATCATGCTGGCCCGGTCCACCACGCTTTCCAGCAGGGCAGGGGAGAGGCTCGCGGTAATCTCGGCTACATAATCGAGGTTCAGCCGCTCCCAGGCGACCACGGCCTCATCTTTCCGGCCCAGGAACACCCCGAGCAGTTCACGCCGTTCGGCCTTGTTTGGCATCCGAAAGTTGATCTTCACCGAGAAGCGACGCAGCATCGCTTCGTCCATCTCGCTATTGGTGTCATCAAAGTTGGATGCCACCACCCAGATCACGCCGTTGCCCTCATCGCTCTTTATGCCATCCAGCAGTCCAAGCAGCGTGTTGGCGGTATCGTCATCCCACTTGCGATCGCTGCGACCGCGCTGCATGAAAAGACTCTGCGCTTCATCCAGGAATATGAGGCAGCGGCCTTGCGCACAGGCTTTTTTGTAGATTGCGTTCAGTGTCTTCGACCCGCCACCGACAAGACCAGATTCCAACCCGGAACCGCAGGCTTGAATCAGCGGTATATCGAGCTGCTTGGCCAGATAGCCGGCGAGCTTGGTCTTGCCCGTGCCCGCCGGGCCGGTCAGCATCACATTGAAGGGCTTGTCGATATTGTGCGACTTGTAGAGCTCGCAGTTACGGATCATCGATTCGAGATGCGCGACCTCGCGCTTGATGTCTTCCATGCCGACCAGATCATCCATGCTGCCCCTGAGCTTGTTCGGCCGCGTGACTGACACACCACCGCCGAGCCCCGGCATGCTTTTCTTGAGCGCGACGGTTATCAGCACCAATAGCAGCAAGCCGATGGCGTTACGACCCACGAATCCACCGGCGTTTTGCCACAAGCTTTGTGGCGGATCCTGATCTCGAAGCACTTCCTCGTGAGTGCTCAGCCATTCCGGCTGTGCGATGGCATACGGAATGCCGTTCTTGAGCAGCACCTCACGTTCGAGGTTCACATGCGTGGTGCTGGGTACCTTGACCGAGAACAGCTTGGCCTGGTCGTTGTATTTGATGACATAACGTGGCGAATCCGACAGCGGCTGCGCAAGTAACAGATATTCAAGACGCCCACGATTTTCAGGCAGCGAAGTGACCAGAGAAATATCCTGACTGTAGACCACTTGTGAATGCTCAAGCAGCTTGGGCGCTCGCTCGATGGAAATGATGACTGCGCTGAGCAGCAGCAACGCGAATAATGCTGTCTGAAGACGAGTGTTCTTCAGAGACTGCGCGAGCGATGGAAAATTAGGCATGAAAACTCTTCGTGAAAATGCCGCGGCCTGCGGCGAGGCGGCGTCAGAGTTGAGGCAGGGATTGCAGGATTATGTGAGGCCGGAGTAGGACAAGACCGGGCTGAAGAAGTTGCCCGGTCGAAGAGATTTCTAAGGAGGAGAGTCGACGGCGCGTATCGCCGGCGGCTCAGACCAGTCCGAGGATACGACCCAGCTCGGCCAGATAGGGCGTATCTCGCAGTACCTCACCCTCGACACTGGCGATCAGATCGTCCAGCTTGCCATGGGTGCCATGCAGTTGCCGCCTCAACTGCTCTGCCTCACCATCAGAGGCAGACAAGGTCCGGCGGAGCAGCAACAACTCCTCCTTTAGTGCCATGACTCTCGGTGAATCAGGTGGGGCTGTGGACAGTTCCTGATCCAGATCAGAGAGCAGAGCGGAGATTCGCTCAAAACTGACAGTATCGGCAGAGGAGGGGCGTTGCTCGGACATGATGTCACCTTCTGATCGGGAAGATTCGCGTGTGTAGCTATGGTGTTCCCATTACCTGCCAGCTGTCAATCCGGCAGGCCTTGCTGAAAGGAGCTCAATGTTCATCAGGGACTACTGCAACAGAAACGTGATCTGCTGCGACCCCGACGCGCCCATTGGGGAAGTTGCTGCACTCATGCGCCGGCATCATGTGGGCGACGTCGTGGTGATTGGCGTGCAACAGCAAGAGCAGCGCATACCGATAGGTATCGTCACCGACCGAGACATTTTGGTCGAGACGATTGCGCTGGACATCGAAGCCCGGCTGTTCACTGCGTCGGACCTAATGTCAACCCCGTTGACCACCGTGCAGGAAGATGCCAGTCTGGCCGAGGCGCTGGGCATCATGCGCGGTAAACGAGTGCGCCGGCTGCCGGTAGTCAATCGGGCAGGGGGTTTGTTCGGCATGGTCACCTCGGACGATTTGCTCAACGTGCTCGCGGGAGAGTTGTCGATGCTGGCGTGTCTGATGACGGAGCAGATCACGACTGAAGGGCGCCTTCGAAAATGATCTGTACTGATGCACTGATGTACTGATTTAATGGACTACTTTTAAAGGAGATTTTCATGGCACGCCAACTGACCCGCCTCTCACCGTTCAGCGATCTGGCCCGTTTCGATCCGCTTCGTATGGATCCTTTCCGCAATTTCGAGGAGGCGATGCGTGAATTCTCGCTGATGCCCTCCTTGCGAGGCTTCGAGGCTGAGCCCAGTATTCGGCTGGATGTGCAGGAATCCGATCAGGCATATGACATCAAGGCCGATATTCCAGGTGTCAAAAAAGAAGATATTCAGGTGTCGATCGAGGGCAATCAAGTAACGATCCGTGCCCAGACGGCAGAAGAAAAAGAAGAAAAGCAGGAAGGCAAACTTGTCCGCCGGGAGCGCTACGCAGGCGAGCAATATCGTAGTTTCAGCCTGCCACAGGATATCGATGATAAGGGTGCGGAAGCCCGGTATGAAAATGGTGTGCTCTCGTTGTCACTGCCCAAACGGGCGGGCGGCACGATCAAGGCGCTGGCGATCAAATGATTGGACGTGAGCGGCTGAAGCGCTCCATGTCTGTGCGAGCCCAAAGTTCCTCAGTCCGGCGCAGTCAGTCATCCACAGTCAATTGGGCAGTGACGCGGGGGCCGGGTGTTTTCCATCGGCCTTCGGTCTCGGCCTTCGCTTCAATGGCGATTTCCGTAATTTTACATAATACAAATTATGCGCGTTTTATTTGGGCCAGGTACACTTAGCGAGGTACCCAACCACCGCACACGGGAAACACTTGTCCGACAAAACAATCGGCGGCAGAACTCGCCAGATATGCGGCGAACAAGGCATCTTCGCGCGCCGAAACCAATCGGCCCAGCGGCACTTCGCGCTTGAGCTTTTCCTGAAATACCGGATTGGCCTGAACCTCAGGCGGAAAATACGTCGGGTTGTCCACGTAGTTTTGGGCAATCGCATTGACCTGCACGTTCTTTGCCGCGAGCTCTACGCCGACGGACTGGATGTACGCTAGCTGCGCGCCGCGTGCGGCGCTGTAGGTCGAGGCACGGCGAATGCCGCGCAACGCCGACGCGCTGCCGATCAGAATGATTTTCCCCGAGCCGCGCGCGATCATCTGAGGCAGCACGGCGCTCACTAGACGCTGCAAGGGGTCGACCATATGAGCGAATGCGGAACGCCATTCGTCTTCGGTGACATCGGCAGCCGGCGTGGAGGGCGCGGGAATGCCAAGATTGGCCAGCAGCACATCCACCCGCCCTACCTCTTTGATCAGCGCGTCGGGGCGTGCGGGGTGGTCCAGCGCGCTGTTATCGGCGATCACCTCGGCCCCCAACTCGCTGAATACCTGCCCCAGAGCCGGGCCCATGAAGTCGTTCGCCTGCGTCAACAGCACGCGTTTTTCGTCGAGCGCGAATGGATTCATTCTTCATCTCCTATTGATGATCGTTAGAGAGGCTTCGATCGTATCGGTCATGTGGACGATGATAGCCGACTCGCTTGAGCCAGGTCGTCACTGAGCGCAGCGGCTCGCCTAAGATCAGCCCATGAAAATTCTTGTCGTGCACAATCGTTATCACTACCGCGGGGGTGAAGATACGGTAGTCGATGCCGAGGTGGCGCTGCTGCGCCGGCATGGGCATCAGGTACTGCTCTACACGCGCGACAACCGCGAGCTTGCATCAATGAAGAAGCGGGACGCACTCATTGGCGTGCTGTGGTCGCGGCAAACCGAAGTAGATATCCGGCAAATACACGAAGCATTCGGACCCGACCTGATCCACGCCCACAACACCTTCCCGATCATTTCACCGTCGCTATATGCGGTGGCCCATCAGCTCAACATACCGGTTGTTCAGACCCTGCATAACTTCAGGCTGTTGTGCCCCCAGGCGATGTTGCTCCGAAACGGGGACTCGTGCGAAGCCTGCATCGGACATTTCCCTTGGCGCGCTGTCATTCATCGTTGTTACCGGGATTCCTTTTCGCAATCGTCGATTACCGCCGCCATGATTCTGATGCATCGGCTGCGCGGTACCTGGCGCACGGAAGTGGCTCGCTATATCGTGCTGAACCAGCTATGCCGGGACAAATTCCTCGCGGGCGGGCTGCCATTCGATAAGCTACGCATCAAGCCTAACTTTGTCGAAGTCGATCAGCGGCCAGACTGGCAACAGCGTAGTGGTGGCTTGTTCATCGGCAGACTATCCGCAGAAAAGGGACTTCATACACTCGCTGGTGCCGTCAGGCAGCTGCGCTCGGTACAGATCGATGTATACGGCAAAGGGCCGCTGCAAAGGCTGGTCGAGAACACGCCGGGACTGCGTTACCAGGGCTTTTGTCAATCTGCCACGCTACAGGCGCGGCTGCGCGAAGCGGCCTATCTCGTCATGCCCAGCACCGGCGTCGAAAGTTTTGGCTTGGTCGCGATTGAGGCATTTGCCTGTGGCACACCTGTCATCGCGAGCCGACACGGCGGCCTGAAAGAAATCGTCGTGCAAGGCAATACCGGTTTGCTGGTGCCTCCCGGTGATGAACGCGCGCTGGCAAAGGCGATCGAGTATGCCGAGACGCACCCCGAGGCCATGCTGGCGATGGGACGCGCTGCGCGAGATGTTTATTTGGAACGCTACACACCAGAGACCAATTACGTGCAGATGATCCGCATCTATCACGAGGCGCTGGCTAGCCGAGCTGCCCCTTCGGATCCGTCCGCCCTTTCTGATGCCGCCCTTCCCTATGCCCCGACTCGCCCTGGTCGTTAACGAGCCCCCTCCTTACCGTATCCCGGTATTCAACCGGCTCGCCGCGCTGCCCGGTGTGGATCTGCGGGTGATTTTCTGCTGTCGACGCGAGCCCAACAGGCAGTGGAATCTGCCGCACATGGAATTCGATTATGTGTTTCTGAACGAGCGCGTACGCACGGTACACGGCCGCTATATTCACAACAACCCCGATGTGCTGCTCGCCCTCACACGCTTTGATCCGAAGGTCGTTATCGGCAATGGCTTCAACCCTACCCATTTGTATGCGGTACTGTGGACGATGCTGCACCGTCGCGCCTACGTGCCAATGACTGACGGCACACTCGATTCGGAAAAACACCTTGGTCAGTTGCACCGGCGCGTGCGGCATTTTGTTTATCGCAGGGCGCCCGCGATGATCGCAGCCAGTAAAGGCGGCCTGGCGTTGTATCGCAGCTATGGCGTGGATGAGCGACGCTGCCATATGTCGTGTCTGTGCGTGGACAATGGTCGCTTTCGAGCTCGATTGCAAGCGATGCCCAAAGCATGGGATTTCATTGTTTGCGGTCGGCTGGAGCCCGGCAAGGCGCCCGAGTTTGCGCTGCAGGTGGCCGAACGCTGCGCCCGAATCCTGAACCGAAAAACTCGCTTGATATTCGTGGGTTCGGGCAGCCTTGAGGTATCGCTCAAAGCCCAGGCAAGCGAAATTGCCTCATTCGTCGATACGCACTTTCATGGCTTTGCACGACAAGAGGATTTGCCGGGCTTGTACCAGTCTGCGCGCATTTTCTTGTTTCCGACCCGCGCAGATGTCTGGGGCGTCGTGGCCAATGAAGCTTGTGCCGCAGGGCTACCCGTCATCGTCACGCCTCGCGCTGGCGTGGCCGGTGAGCTGATCATCGATGGCAAGAATGGCTATGTGCGAGAATTGAACATTGACGACTGGACAGCATGTGCGTTGCGCCTGTTGAGGCATCCGGCGCGCTGCGCTGCTTTCGGACGGCACGCCGAGCTGCTGGTGGAGAACTATCATTTCGATGCTGCCGCACGCGGCATGGCTGAGGCTGCGTTGGCAGCGCTGACACCACCCCAGTCCCTGACTCAGGCCGTCGTCAGACGCCCGGTCTGGTAATCTCGGATCGCCTGCTCGATCTCGGCGGTGGTGTTCATCACAAAAGGTCCGTACTGCACAATGGGCTCATTCAGCGGGCGTCCTGCCAGCAAAAGAAATCGCGCGCCGCTGCTCCCGGCGATGAATTCGACGGAGTCTCCATCAGTGAGCACGGCGCCGCTGTGCGTGGGCAGCATGCGAGTGTCACCTGCCAGCTGCAGATTACCCTCGAACACATAGGCCATCGCATTCAGGCCGCTTGGAATCGGCGCGCTGAATGAGGCGCCGGCGGGAAGCTGCACATCCAGATACATGGGCTCGGTCGTGAGGCCGGCGATCGGACCCTCGATCGTGTGCCCATTGACCGGCAAGGTGCCTGCAATCACCTTCACGCGACCTCCCGAAGGCAGTTCCTGCACCGGTATCTCTTCGGCGGGAATATCGCGGTAGCCGGCCGGCTTCATTTTTTCTTTGGCGGGCAGATTGATCCACAACTGAAAGCCGCGCATCCTGCCCTCTTCCTGTTGCGGCATCTCCGAATGAATGATGCCCCGGCCCGCAGTCATCCACTGCACACCGCCGCTTCTCAGGTCGCCCTGATTGCCCAGATGATCCTCATGCCGCATATGACCATCGAGAATGTAGGTGACGGTCTCAAAACCACGGTGAGGATGCGAGGGAAAGCCGGCGATGTAATCGCCGGGATTGTCGGAAGAAAATTCATCCAGCATCAGGAAAGGATCGAGACGCGTGCCATCGCTACTGCCCAGACTGCGTCGCAGGCGCACGCCAGCGCCGTCCGAGGTGTTCATTGCGCTGATGACGCGTTCCAGCTTGCGGGGCGCGGTGTTGGCCATGGTCTAGCTCTCCTGTGCACTTTATTGCTCAAAAACAGGATTGTAGCCCTCGGCGCCCACCGGTGCCGGAGCGCCTGCTGGATCTTGCGTACGGGGTGAAGTATCGGCCTGTGTCGGTAGCGTCTCTAATGGAATACTTGCCCCTGCTGCTGGCGGCTCTGCAGTAGCTGCTCAAGTTTTTCCGGGCGCACGGGTTCGCTGAACAGATAGCCTTGCACCCGAGGGCACGTTGTGCCTCGCAGGAAACCCAACTGTTCCACAGTCTCCACACCCTCGGCCACGACTTTGATATTCAAATCCTTCGCCAGTTTGACGATAGCAGAAACGATGGCAGCATCCTCTCGGTCGCGTGGCAGATTGCGTATGAGCGCCGGATCGAGCTTGAGCACATCGACCGGAAAATCCTTCAGAAACGATAGCGTGGAAATACCCGTGCCAAAGTCATCAATGCTAATCGACACGCCGATCGACTTCAGGTGGTCAAGCACCATGCTCTGCCCCTCCCTCACCAATACTAGCGCGCTCTCGTTGACCTCGATCTCGAGAAGGCGCGGCGGCAGGGCGGCATCCTGCAGCGCGGAACGCATCATCCCCGGAAACAAAGGATCCAGCAGCTGCGCGGCAGAGACATTGACTGCGATCCGGAATTCCGGCAACCCGGCTGCGCGCCAGCGGCCCATCTGTATGCAGGCGGCGCGCATGACCCAGCTGCCCAGATCATTGATTACGCCAATTTCCTCGGCCAGCGCGATCAAGGCCTTGGCCGACAGCGTCATCAGCCCGTGATTGCGGCAACGTAGCAAGGCTTCGACAGCCACAAAGGCCAGCGTTTGAAGATCGATCTGCGGTTGATAGACCAGTTCGAAGTCACCCTGCTCTACCGACTGTCTGAGCAAATCCTCTTGCGTCTGGCGTAGCTGCACCTCGGTGAGCATGCTTGGTGCAAACACCCGAAACCGGTTTCGTCCGCTAGCCTTGGCGCGGTACATGGCCAGGTCGGCTTTTTGCAGCAATTCGCCGGTGTCCTGCCCATCCTGCGGATACATCGCAATGCCCACCGATGCGCCACTCTTGATGAGCTGATGCTCGATCTCGTAGTTGTGGCCCAATTCGCGAACGATATTCTCCGCGATGAGCTCAGCCGCGGATAGCGATTTCAGTCGGGTGAGGATGACGACAAATTCGTCGCCGCCGAGGCGCGCCACGGTATCTGTCTCGCGCACGCAGCGCAGCAAGCGTTGCGCGACCAGCCGCAAGAGTTCGTCACCAGCAGGATGACCGAGGTGATCGTTGATCGATTTGAACCGATCCAGATCCAGCAGCAGCACCGCGACCCGTGTGGTGTCGCGGTCGGCATTGATGAGCGCCTCGTGCAGCCGCTCCATGAAGCGGGCGCGATTGGGCAAGCCGGTGAGCGGATCATGGTTGGCGAGGAAAAAGGCATTTTGTTCGGCCAGTCGCCGCTCCGTGTTGTCGCGCATGATTTCAACGAAACCCTGTACGCGTCCCGCGCTGTCATGCAGTGCACCCATCGCACCGGTACACCAGAACCGCTGGCCGTCTTTTCTGACACGCCAGCTGTCTTCCTCACTGCGTCCATCGAGCGCGGCCTGTCGCAGCAGACGTTGGGGCTCGCCTTTTTCCTGGTCTTCGGGGGTAAAAAACACGGAGACATGACTACCCACGATTTCCGCCTTGCGATAGCCAAGAATGCGCTCGGCGCCGGGGTTCCAACTGACAATATGTCCTGAGCCATCCAGCATGAAAATCGCATAATCCGTCGTGCCCTCGACCAACAGGCGGAAGTGCTCCTCTGCTCTTTGAAGCTCCTGTAGTGCGCGATGGCTTTCGGTCACGTCGCGAAAGACATCCACTGCTCCAATGATCTTTCCCTCGCCGTCTGTCAGCGGAGCGGCAGAGTGGCTGAGCGTCACGGCCAGGTCGCGCCGCCGGTCATACAGCGCCAGTTCCTGGTCCGAAAGCGTCTCACCCTTCAGTGCGCGTACCAGAGGATGCTGATGCCACAGACGAAAGCTTTCGCCTTTTCTGGTTTCAGCCGCTTGCGCACGGCGGATTTGCGACAGTCGCGTCAGCGGCTCATCCAGCTTCAGCATGCGCTCGGCCGAACGGTTGACCATCAAGGTCTTGCCGTGCTGATCGCAGACAATAACGCCTTCGGTCATGCTGTTGAGTATCAGCCGAAGGATCTCATCATGCTGAGTCAACATCGGTCCGGCCTGAGTCTGCTCGGTGATGTCGGTGGCGCTGCACGACAGCAGTCGAAGAATCCCTTGCTGATCACGAAACGCTGGCGCCGCCTTGACACGAAGCCGGCGCCAGCGCCCATCCGCGTGGCGCATGCGGTATTCGACCTGAGTAATTTCATGATCCTTCAACTTCTTCAGACGCGCAGACCATTCGTGCAGCAGTTCACGATCATCCGAATGGAACAGCTCGGGATCGCCGCCAAAACCTGAGTTCAGAAACTGCTCTGTACTCAGACCCAGCACTGTCTCAAGGCGCGCGCTGCAGTAGATATGACGCGATTGCTGCAGATCATGGATAAATACCAGATCAGGCAGCAAGGCTAGCATTTGTTCCAGAGGCACAGCGTTCGCCACCGTCGAATTGACTGTGCCGGTGATCAGCGATGCAGTCTGTGGAGAGTCATTGGTGTTCACATGCGGTCCTGAAATAAATAATCAGACATCGGGCAAAGATCAGCCTTGTACGAGCACTGATACTCCATGGAGTGCCGCAAATCCGGATGATCGCTCGATGACGACGTTTGAGCAGTGATTTTCTGAGGTGATTCGGTTGATAAAAATCAAGATTCTTGAATATGAGTAATGCCGCTGCCGCGGGCCGACAATCCTGCCAGTTCGGCGAACTGACCAGCCGCGAGGTAAGATCACAACTGGATCAACGGCTATTCGATGGACATGGACTATCCGGTTGTCGACAGCGTCATTTCGCCAGAAGGTAAGCTGGACATTCTGTCAAAGGCAGAAATTGCCCGGCTGCTAGACCAAGGGCAGACTGGCCTTTATCAGAGTTTCCGCAATTGTGCGCTGGCCGTGTTGAGCACAGGCAACTATCTGGACGACGGCAGGGCGTTGATGGAACGCTACCCTGACTTTGATGTTCGGGTCGTGCACCGTGAACGTGGGATCAAGCTATTTATTCGGGGAGCGCCTGCATCGGCATTTGTGGATGGCGAAATGATACGCGGCATTCGCGAGCATCTGTTTGCAGTGCTTCGCGACATTCTTTTCACGGCGAGCGATCGGCCAGTACCAAATGATGGCGAGACTGACAGCGCGCTTCTGACAGATTTTGTATTTCATATCTTGCGCAATGCCGATGTAATGCAGCGCGCAGAAGACCCCAAGTTGGTAGTGTGCTGGGGTGGGCACTCGATATCACGCAGCGAATATGACTACTCGAAGCGAGTCGGCTATGAGCTGGGATTGCGCGGGCTGGATATCTGTACCGGCTGTGGCCCGGGTGCCATGAAGGGGCCGATGAAAGGTGCAACCATCGGACATGCAAAACAGCGTATCTCCCGCGGACGTTATCTCGGTTTTTCTGAACCAGGCATCATCGCAGCGGAATCACCAAATCCTATCGTCAATAATCTTGTCATCTTGCCGGATATTGAGAAGCGGCTTGAAGCCTTCGTGCGCACCGGTCATGCGATCATTGTCTTCCCAGGCGGCGTGGGCACGGCAGAGGAAATCCTGTACCTGCTGGGGATCCTGCTGCACCCGGAAAACCAAGCGCTCCCCTTCCCGCTGATCTTTACTGGCCCCGAGGAATCAGCTTCTTATTTTTCCCAGATTGATGCATTCATTGGCGCGACACTAGGGCCGAAAGCACAAGAGCTGTATCAGGTAATCATTGGTGATCCATCCGGCGTGGCTAGAGCGGCGCAGGAGGGAATCGCTCTTGTCCGCGGTTATCGCAAGTCGCACGGAGACGCGTATTACTTCAACTGGAAATTACATATCGATCCTGCATTCCAGCAGCCCTTTACTCCGACACATGCATCCATGCACAGTCTCAATTTGCACATGCAGCAACCCGAGCACCAGCTGGCTGCCAACCTTCGCAGAGCGTTCTCAGGCGTGGTCGCCGGTAATGTGAAGCTGCAGGGGATACAGGCAATTGAAAAGCACGGCTTGTTCGAGATACAGGGCGACTCCCGGCTCATGGCGCAGCTCGATGAGCTATTGTCGGTTTTTGTCGATCAGGGGAGGATGAAGCTACCGGGCTCGGTGTATAAACCCTGTTATCGGATCACTCGATGAGCAGCCCGAATCGGCGAACGGTTACTCAACAGGGTTCATCGTTGTTCGGTTCAGAGCATGATGGCTTTCATGCCGCCTCGGTGCTTAGCAGCGCCAGCTCTGCGGTATCGAGATATCGCCACTCACCTTCTTGCAACGCCAGCGATTCCAGCGCCAACCCGCCGATCGCGGTGCGCTGCAATGCTTCACAATGATTGCCGGCCGCAGCCAGCATGCGCTTGACCTGATGATATTTGCCCTGCTCGATCACGATCTCTAGCTGATGAGTGCCGCGCGGCTCGCAGCGCAGTGCCGCCAGCGGCGCGGGCTCGTCACTGAGCTGAACGCCTTTCAGCAGATGCTCGACTAGCGCGGGCGTGACCGGATCCCGCGTGGTGGCGAGATACAGCTTGGGGACATGCCGCTTGGGCGACGACATCGCATGATTGAAGCTGCCATCATCCGTCAGCAGCAGCAACCCCGTCGTGTCATGATCAAGACGGCCTATGGCCTGGACGCCACGCCAGCTGAATTCCTCTGGCAGCAGACTCATCACGCCGGGGCGATGACTGGGCTTGCGAGAGCATTCCACATCTGGCGGCTTGTTCAGCGCGAGGTAGACGAATTCACGGTACTCCCAGTCTTCATCAAACAGGCGAAATCGAAATCCCGAGGTTTCGAAGCTTCTCTTGTAGTCGGTGACGATCTCACCATGAACGCTGACCTCACCCGCCTCGATCAGCTGTCGGCACCATTTGCGCGTACCAACGCCTTGCGATTGCAGTATGCGATCCAGAGTTGACTTGTTCATCGTGGCACTGTACCAGAGACAGTGCCACAGAGAGATTCTGGCGTTTATGAAGAGGTACCCGTGCCGCCCTTAGTACCCTGCTGGCGAGATCTCTTCTTCAACTTTTTCGATTTTTTCGCCTTTTCCTGCGATTTGATTTCTTGCCCCGATGCCCCAGTTTCGCTGCCGCTCTGACCGGACATAGTTTGCGCTTTGCGCTCGACATCGGCGGCGCGTGAAGGATCGGTACTCTCTCTCACGCCATCGCTGCTGGCGGTCTGCGCCCACGTCCAGCCTGAAGCTAACATCAACACCAAGAAAAGACGGGTAACAGATGTATTCATGAAACCTCCAGGCGCTGTCTACATGACGAAGAACGAGAATATCTCGGCTGCCAATCAGACTGGGGGAAGTGTCTCTAGTTTCATGAAGGGCGATTGCTGACGGAAGGAAGCTTGATGCTGGTCGAGTCCCTCGGCCCAGTCAACGGCTGGCGGCAAGCATGGGTAGTGTTGCACGCTACTGCTGCATCTTATTGTTTTCGCTCCGTGCTGCTTTGTTCTGGCGGTGTCGGAATGCCGGGCTCTTTGCCAACGTCCGCTTCTTTATCATCAAGCGCTGATTTGACGGATGATTCGACGTTTTCTGCTTTCTGTGGTGAACCGAGCAGCTTGGTCTGCCAGCGTTCGAGAATGCGGACGATGGCTGTGCGCTCCTGCGATTTTGCGAAATCGATCGCGTCCAGACCAAGTTCGTTTTTCAGCAGCACATCCGCGCCTTCTTCCAGCAGCAGCACCACCACTTTCTCGTGCCCGGCACGCGCTGCCATCATCAGTGGCGTGGTCTTGTTCGGCGATTCTGCATCGATGTAAGCAGCACGCTCCAGGAGTTTGCGAATGATGGGCACACTGCCTGAAGCGGCGGCATAATGCAGCGCTGTCCAGCCGGGCCGATTAATCTCGGCGCCCTTGTCGATCAGACGATTCGCAGCGGCGACTTCGGCATTGAAGGCCGCAATCATCAACGCGGTGTCACCATTGCGGGATCGGGCATCGAGCTCAATACCTCTGGCGCTGAGTAGCACAGCGAATACCTTCCAGGATTTTTTCCGCACCGAGAGTATCAGCCCGGTGTCGAAGCGCTCTGGCTCGATGGTGTTGGGGTCAAAGCCTCGTTCCAGCAACTGCCGACAGCGATTGCCATCATCGAGGTGAATCGCGTCGAACCACTCGGTGTAGGAGTCTGGCTTCTTCGACAAGGGCTGCAGCATGCGCTCCAAGCCCGGTAGCAATGCCGCGGCAAGCAATTGGCGCCTTCCGGGGTCATGTACCTGTTCCTGGTCCATCATGCTGACGGCGCTGAGTCGGGTGCGGGGATACCGAACAAGTTTCGGAAATTACGCGTGGTCGCCTCTGCCAGCGTCGCCAGCGGCACTTCTTTAAGTTCGGCAAGGAATTCAGCCACGTGCCGCACAAAACCCGGTTCATTGGTCTTGCCGCGTTTCGGTACGGGGGCGAGGTACGGGGAGTCCGTCTCGATCAGCATTCGTTCCAACGGCACAGCGCGCGCGACGGCCTGGAGCTCTTTTGCATTTTTGAAGGTGACGATGCCGGAAAAAGAGATATAAAAGCCCATCGCCATGGCGGCCTCGGCGACTTCGAGACTTTCGGTGAAACAATGCATTACACCACCAGCGCCGCCGACATCTGTACCGGCCTTTTCGTCGCGCATCAAGCGCAACGTGTCTGCCGAGGCCGAACGGGTATGAATGATCAACGGCTTACGGCTCTCGCGCGAGGCGCGGATATGCACGCGAAAGCGTTCGCGCTGCCACGCAAGATCGCCCTGCAGACGATAGTAATCAAGTCCGGTCTCGCCAATGGCTACGATGCGCGGATGCACGGCCAGCTTCAGCAGCCCGTCCACCGTGGGCTCTTCGGTGTCTTCATAGTCGGGATGCACGCCGACGGATGCGTAGATATTTGGGTGGGTCTCGGCAAGCGCCAGCACCCGGGGAAACTCCTGCAAGGTGACTGACACACACAGGGCCTCGCTGACCTGGTTGGTCTGCATGGTGTGAAGTATTTCCGGCAGACGAGCCGCTAGCTCGGGAAAATCAATATGACAATGGGAATCAACGAACATGGCAACAGCCAGCAGATAGCGAATGCCCGTTATTGTACGTGCTGGGCGCACGGCCCGCCGACGACGACGCTACATGGTGTGCGTGGATCGGGAGGCGCCAAGCGAAGTTCCCAACAATTCCTCAATGCGTTTTTTCAGCATGCGGCCTGCCTCGTCATCCAGGAAGTGCACCCCGACGCCCTGGGTGTGATGATTGCCCGCGCCGGCGGGCGTGATCCACGCGACCTTGCCCGCGAGCCGATGACGCTGCTCATCCTGCATCAGGGTGAGCAACAAAAAAATTTCCTCGCCCAGGCGACTCGGGCGGGTACCCGGTACGAAGATGCCGCCATTTCTGAGAAAAGGCATGTAGGCGGCGTACAGCGCTGCGCGGTCGCGAATTGCCAGCGACACAACGGAGGGACGCAGCGTAGTGTCGGCAGAGAGCGGTTCTTGCATGTGAGTGCCTGTCGGGTCAGCAGCTGCCGACCGAACCGAACCGCCTCTGGCGCAGAGCGCTCAGGCAGCTGCGCGCGGCGGCTGCATCAGACGTACGTAGTCGAGCAACATGTCTTCAATAAAAAGCCGCGCGGACAGCGGATGCTCGGACACGGCGCGGCGGGAACCTGCATCACGCAGTGCCCGTTGAAGGCTGTCGGCGGAGATAGTGACCGCGAGCGCTTCGAGGCTCTTTCGATGATGCGGGTAGTAGCGTACCCGTCCGGCGCATCGGATGGCGAGCAGGTCATAGAGCCAGCGCTGCTGCCATGCGACGAGCTGTGACAGCGGGACTTTCTGTAGCCGCTCTGCCACGGCCAGCGCTGTCGCCGTGTGTGGTCGGGCCAGATACGAGAGCCATTCATCCTGTGCTTCGGCAAACTCACCCTCGGCAGCGGCCAGCGCTGCCAGCGGCGCACCGCCCTGCTCGGCGAGCCAACGCGCAGGATTATTCACCTCTTGCGATTCCAGCCAAGACAGTGCTTTGTCCGCAGAAGGCATCTGCAACGGAAACTGCCGGCAGCGGGAAAGAATGGTCGGCAGCAAACGGTCAATGCGGTGGGTTACCAGCAAAAAAACGGTAGCAGGCGGTGGCTCCTCAAGTGTCTTGAGCAGCGCGTTCGCAGAGGCAGGATTCAGAGCCTCCGCCGGGTAAAGCATCACCACTCTGAATCCTGCGCGGTGCGTGGAGACATTCATGAAGGTGGCCAACGACCGAACTTGCTCAATCCGGATATCGCGCGATGGGGTCTTGCTGGCAGCCGCTTTTTTATTGCTGCTTTCGTCTGTCTCAGGCGTTGACTCGTCGTCTTCTGCATCCAAAGCCTCCGGGCGCACGCGCCGAAAATCCGGGTGGCTATACTGAGCAAACCAGGCGCAGGACGCGCACTCGCCGCAGGCATGCCCTTCGACATCCGTCCTTTCACACAGCAACGACTGCGCCGCATGCTCGGCAAAAGCCACCTTGCCGATACCTTCAGCGCCATGGAACAGTATTGCGTGCGGGAGCCTTTCGCGCATCTGCTGCCAGCGCTGCCAGTCTGCGCTCTGCCATGGGTAGAGGGATGCATGCACGATCGATCGTCCCTCAGAGCGCACAGACAAGCTGTTCCAGCTGGCGACTGACATCGTCGAGCGGCCGGGTGGAATCGATCACGCGTATTCGCCGGGGGAATTCAGCCGCGCGCTGAAGGTAGACCTCGCGTACACCTGCAAAAAATGCTTGCTGCTCTTGTTCAAATTTGTCCAGCGCTCGGCTTTGATCCAGCCGCTGCCGAGCAACCTCCAGCGGCACATCGAACAGCAGCGTCAGGTCGGGATGCAAATCCGCATGCACCCACTGCTCCAGCGCCCGCAGCTTCTCGAGCGAGAGCTTGCGTCCGCCGCCTTGGTAGGCGAAGCTCGCGTCGGTGAAGCGATCAGAAATCACCCAGTCCCCGCGCTCTAGCGCTGGTGCGATCAGCAGGGCAATGTGCTCCCGGCGCGCAGCAAACATCAGCAGCGCCTCGGTCTCGAGGTGCATTTTTTCGTGCAGCAGCAGCGCTCGGAGGCGCTCTCCCAGCGGGGTACCGCCGGGTTCCCGGGTGGTGATGACGTTGTTTCCGCGTGCGCGCAAAAATGCCGCGACACCTTCGACGTGCGTGGATTTGCCGGCTCCGTCTATACCCTCGAAGGTAATGAATTTTCCTCTTGCCATGACGATTGACGCCTGTGAGCCTTGAGCAGGTGCGCTTTACCGAGATCGGCGCTGGTAGCGGTTCACAGCGCGGTTGTGATCATCGAGATTGTCCGAGAATTCACTGCTGCCGTCACCGCGCGCCACGAAATAGAGATCTTTGCCGCGCAACGGATTCAATGCCGCCTCGATCGCGGCACGGCCGGGCATGGCAATCGGCGTGGGCGGCAGACCGGGCCGCAGGTAGGTGTTGTAGGGCGTGTCGGTTTGCAGGTCCTGCTTGCGGATGTTGCCGTCAAAGCGATCACCCATGCCATAAATGACAGTGGGATCCGTCTGCAGCAGCATCCCGCGCCGCAGCCGGTTGATGAACACGGACGCAATCCGCTTGCGCTCCTCTGCCTTGCCGGTTTCCTTTTCCACGATCGACGCCATGATTAGCGCCTCGTAGGGATTGTCATAGGGCAGGTCTGCCGCGCGGGCACCCCAGGCTTGCTGCAGCTTTTTCATCAGCTGCTGATGGGCCTGCTGATAAATCTTGAGGTCGCTGCTGCCTCGCTCATACACATAGGTATCGGGATAAAAAATTCCTTCCGGGTGGGGAAAGCCCGGTGCGACTTTATCGAGCAATTGCTCCAGACTTAATTCCGCGCTGTCGTGCTTCAGCCAGGTCTGCCGTGCCAGTTCGGCGCGCATTTGCTCGAAGGTCCAGCCTTCGATCAGCGTCAATGACTCTTTGATGGTGTTACCCCTGACCAACATGTCGATCAGCCCGAGAGGCGTGGTACCCGGCATCAGCCGGTAGCCACCGGGCTTGATCACGCCGCCCTTGCCCAATCCGCGTGCGAGAAATTCCATCAAGAGCGGTGGTGCGGGCACCCCTGCTGCGTGCACTTGTTTCATTGCAGAACGCAAACCGCTGCCCGAGGCGATGCTGAACTCGACCGGAGTGCTTCCGGCCGCGATCAGCGGATCACGCGTCCAGTAGACGAGGAACGCGCTGGCGGCCATTACCAACAGCACCCCCAGTGCGAGAATCTTCTTGAACACGCCGTTCCTCCCCAGTCTTGTTACCGATTCAGCATCGACGCGATTTTTCATGCGCCTCTATAATTCGCCAATGTTGTAATGATAGCGCTCCATTGCGAGCGACTCCGAATTCATGGCTGAGCAACAAGGTTTCATTTCCCTCTTGTCGGATCCCGGCGTGATCCGGGCTGCGGGCGAGGATGCCCGTCACTTCCTTCATAACCAACTGACCAATGACATCGAGAATTTGGACGCGAGCGATGCCCGGCTCGCCGGCTACTGCTCTCCCAAGGGCCGGCTGCTGGCTACCCTGCTGACCTGGGCGGCTGATGACGCCATCCTGATGCTGCTGCCGAAAAGCCTGTTACCGAGTTGCCAGAAGCGTCTGCAGATGTTCGTTCTGCGCTCAAAAATGACGCTGGAAGATGTCAGCGACTCGCTGGCCGTGGTGGGTGTCGGTATGGTAAGCCGGGTCAGTGCCCCGCCGGTTGCCGGGCTGCTGCCGGAGGCGCCCTATCGCAGCAAGCGTCTTTCAGGCGGCCACCTGATACGCGTTGCCGATGCAGAGGGTCTGCAACGGGCGCTCTGGATCGGGCCGGCCGATCAGCGCGACGCCCTGCTCGCCGCCCTGCCCGCTGATCTGTCGCAGCAGCCGGAATCCTATTGGCGCTGGCTCGATATCCGGGCCGGCGTGCCGCAGATTCTGGATGCCACACGCGAGCAGTTCGTGCCGCAAATGGTGAACTTCGAGTTGGTGGGCGGTGTCAACTTTCGCAAGGGCTGCTACCCCGGACAAGAGATCGTCGCGCGCAGCCAATACCTTGGCAAGCTAAAGCGCCGTATGCTGCTGGCGAGCGTCGATATCGATGAGATAGCAGTCGTTGCGCCTGGGACGGAGGTGTTTTCTGATGACGACCCAGGACAGCCCGGCGGCATGATCGTAAATGCCGAACGTGGCCCCGATGGACGCATCGACTGCCTGGTCGAGATCAAGATTGATGCGGTCAGCTCGCCCGTCCACCTCGGAAGCGCAACAGGCCCATTGCTGCAGTTCGGTGAATTACCTTACTCGCTGGAAGCCAGCGTCTAGGATGGATATCTACGTCTATTACCGCGTGCCGGTAGCCCATGCCTCAAGCATGCAACAGAGAGTCAGGGCAATGCAGCACTCATTGGCTCAGAAGTTCCATATTCAGTGCAGCCTCAAGCGCCGTCCCGAGCTCAGCCATGATTGCCAGACCTGGATGGAAATCTACCCGCAGGTGCCCGCCGATTTCGCTGCGGCGCTTTCGGAGGCCGTCAGCAGCCACGCGCTGCCCGCGCTGATTGCCGGCGAGCGTCACATCGAAACCTTTGTGGATATCGAAGCATGTGCCTGATAGTGTTTGCGTGGAAGCTGCTGCCCGAATGCCCGCTGGTACTGGCTGCGAATCGCGACGAATTTTTCAATCGTCCTTCACAAGCCGCTCACTGGTGGGACGATCATCCCTTCGTGTATGCGGGACGCGATCTGCAGAGCGGCGGTACATGGCTGGGCATGAACCGATCGGGCCGTTTCGCGGCGCTGACGAATATACGCAAAGGCGCTGAGCAGCGCACGGATGCGCGCTCTCGCGGCGAGCTGGTCGCTGACTTTCTGCAATCCGATCTTAGCGCGGAAGACTATCTGGCCCACGTGCGCGAGCGCAGCGCCGACTACAACGGTTTCAACCTACTGCTCGGCGACCATCAGCGCAGCTTCTGGTTCAGCAATGAAGGCGAGACATCGATGATGCAGCTCGAGCCGGGCATTTACGGGCTGTCGAACGGTTCGCTCGACACGCCCTGGCCTAAGGTGCTTCGCGCGAAGGCGCAATTTTCCAGCCTGCTCTGTCAGGGCGCCCCCGACGCCGCGTACTTCGAGATGCTCGCCGATACCACACACGCGGCCGATGCCCGGCTTCCGGATACCGGCGTTTCACTCGAATGGGAACGGCTGCTCTCGCCCATCTGTATCGAGTCGCCGGAGTACGGCACTCGCGCATCGACGCTATTGCGGGTGAACAGCAGCGGACAGGCACATATGAACGAACGTGTGATTCGCTGACCCCGACGCCTCGTCTCTCGACCTGGTGGTTCAACCCAGCCTTCTGCGCATCAGCAGATGTGGCATGTCGGCTTCGATGAATTCCTCGCCCTCGACGATAAAGCCTTGCTGCTCATAAAACGGCACTGCATGCGTCTGCGCATGCAGCACAAGCTCTCTGTGGCCTTCCTGCCGTGCATGCTCGAGCAGGGCGGTCAGCACCTGCTTGCCTATGCCTTGCCCGCGCAATGACTGGCTTACCGCCATGCGCCCGATGTGGCCATCGGGCAGCAAGCGACCGGTTGCCACGGGTTGACCTAGCCCATCGTAGGCAACCGCATGGGTGCTGATCTCGTCAGCCTCATCCCACTCCAGCTCGATGGGTACGTTTTGCTCGATGACAAAGACCTCAATACGCACCTTCTGTGCATCCTCGCGCAGGCCGTCCCAGTCACCAGTGACGATGCGTAAGCTCATGAAAATCTCTCAGACGATGACCGGCAGCGCTTTCTCGAAGCGCAACAGTATCTCACGCCAGTCCTGCGGCACAGGCACACTCTTGCGCACGCGACTGTCCGCATGGACGTACATCATCTCGCCCGAGACTAGCAGTTCACCATCGTTGAAAATCTCCAGCACGAAACGCATCGAGCTGCGACCCAGCTCGGCACAACGCACACCGATCTCGAGCATGTCGTCGAAGCGCGCCGGGGCGTGATACTCGATACCCGCTTTCCGAGCGAACAGCTCCAGCCCAGCCTCCGCCTGTGCAATGACGTCGGGTAGTCCGGTCTCGCGCCAGTACTCGGTGAACGCAACATCGAAATAATTCAGGTAATTGCCATTGAAGACAATGGCCTGCATATCCACTTCAGACCAGCGCACACGCAGCGTGTGGAAGAAAGAAAAATCCTGCTTTGCCATCGCCTGTCTCTTCGAAGGTACAGTTATTCAACCAGAAAACGTTCAATCAGCTGATTGATCCGCTCGGGCTGCTCATGCACGACCCAGTGCGTGGCCTCGGGCAGTCGCTCAATCATTAGGTCATCGATCAGTTCGGGCAGCGAGTCGAGCAGTTGCGGCAGCAGCGCCTTGTCTTGCATGCCCCAGATCACACGCACCGGCACATGACAATGAAAATCTTCCGGGTTCAGAGACAATTTTCCCGCGCCGGGATCCTCATTGGTTGGCGGATACAGCGGCGTCGCGCGATAGTAATTGACGCCACCCGAGAGGCCACGCGCCCAGCTCGCATGATAGCGCTGCCGTGTCGCTGCATCGAACCAGTGGTCCGATGGCCTGCCCATGCCGAGCATTAGTTGCTCCATGACGCGGAAATCATCTTTCGCCAAGGCCTGCTCTGAACCAGTCGCGCGCAGCCAGTTCATGTAGGTGCTCGCCTGTTGCTGCTCTGGGTCATTCGCCAGCGCTTTTGCGAATGCATACGGGTGCGTTGCATTGATGATGATCAGTCGGTCGAGCAACTCGGGTTTGCTGATCGCGATATTCCACGCAATGGCGCCCCCCCAGTCATGCGCGACCATCACGCAGCGCTGATAGCCAAGGTAAGCGATCAGCTGTTCGATGTCCTGAGTGATCAGCTTGGGACGATAATCCGATACCTCTTTGGGCATGTCGGACAAATTGAAGCCGCGCAGATCCGGTGCGACCGCAAAATAGCGATCACCGAACGCCTGCAACTGCGCACTCCAGGCAAACCAGAATTCCGGAAAGCCATGCAGGAAAATCAGCAGCGGTTTGCCTCGCTCCCCGGCACTCGCATAGTGCAGGCGCATGCCATTCGGCAGCGATGCATACTGTCCTTCGTGAATGGCGGTACTCACTGGCCATCGCCTTTCAGACCTGCCTGCAGCTTCTCCCGCACATGCGGTACCGACTCATACGGGTCACTTGGGTTGCGCCCGGCCAGGATGTCTTCCATGCGCCGCTGCACATTGCCGAGCGAACCGGGGTGCGAGTAGATGTAGAAGGTACCGTCGCGAATCGCATCGAAAGTACGTTGTGCGACTTCGTTCGCGGTCACTTTGCCGGAGGAGACGGCTTTCTCCAGTACCGCCTGCGAGATCTGCTGGCTTACGGTCGGCTTATCTGCTGCCTGCACATCATCGGGGCGGTGCCTGTGCGACTGGCTGATACCGGTCTGGACGAAATACGGGCACAGCACCGAGGCACCTATCGGTGCCTCGACTAGCGACAGATCGTGATACAGGCTTTCGGACAGGGATACCACGGCGTGCTTGGACACGTTGTAGATGCCCATGGTCGGTGGATTCAGCAAACCGGCCATCGACGCTGTGTTGACGATATGTCCTTCGTAGCCAGGATCTTTTTTCGCGCAATCGAGCATGATCGGCGTGAAAACACGCACGCCGTGGATCACACCCCACAGGTTCACGCCTAGCACCCATTCCCAATCGGCCTGAGAGCTTTCCCACACCAGACCGCCGGCACCAACGCCCGCATTGTTGAACACCAGATGCACAGCACCGAAAGCATCCATTGCGGCCTGCGCCAGCGCCTCGATCTGCTCTGCCTTGCGCACATCACACAGTTGGGAAACCACCTCCGCGCCACTCGCGCGAAGCTCATTGGCCGTGGCATCGAGTGCTTCTTTCTGCACATCGGCCAGTACCAGCTTCATGCCTAAGCTCGCTCCCAGCAACGCAAATTCTTTGCCAAAGCCGCTGGCGGCACCGGTAATGACCGCGACGCGGCCACTGAAATTCTTCATAGTGTCCTCAGATCAGTCTGACCAGCTGCTTGCCGAAATTCTTGCCGCGCAAAAGACCGATGAAAGCCTCCGGCGCAGAGGCCAGTCCTTCCGAAATCGATTCGCGGAATTTCAGCTTGCCGTCGACCACCAACGCTCCCAGCTCACCCAATCCGGTCGGCCACAGATCCATATGCTCGGACACGATAAAGCCCTGCATCATCAGCCGCATTGACAGCACCGCATGCAGGTTATGCACCGGCATGGGCTGGCCGTCGTAGCCGGAGATCAGTCCGCACAGCGCGATGCGGCCATAGGGATTCATGCGTGCGAGCACCGCATCCATCACTGCGCCGCCAACGTTCTCAAACAGACCATCGATGCCGTTGGGTGCCGCAGCCTTCACGTCTTTGAACAGATTGCCACCTTTGTAGTCGATGCAGGCATCGAAACCCAGTTCATCCACCACATAGCCGCATTTCTCTTTACCACCGGCGATGCCAATCACCCGGCAGCCCTTGAGTTTGGCAAGCTGTCCCACCACACCGCCAACTGCACCGCTGGCGGCTGTCACCGCAATGGTCTGACCTGCTTTGGGCTCAATGATCTGGTTCAGCCCGTACCAAGCGGTCATGCCGGGCATACCGACTACGCCGAGATAAGCAGACAATGGAATCCTGCTGGTATCGACCTGCTTGAGCAGGCTGCCGTCAGACACACCGATCTCGCTCCAGCCCAGCATGCCAACCACCTTGTCTCCAACCTTGAACTTCGGATGCTTGGATTCGATTACTTCGCCCGCTGTGCCACCGATCATCACTTCATCAAGGGCCTGAGGCGCGGCGTAGCTCTTCACATCTTCCATGCGCATCCGCATGTACGGATCAAGCGATAAAAAATGATTGCGTACTAACAGTTGCCCGTCGGAGATCACTGGCATGGGCCGGTGCTCCAGGCGGAAGTGGTCTGGTGTGACCGCAGAGCCTTTCGGGCGCGATGCCAGTACGATCTGCTGATACGTGCTCATGTGTTCTCCGTTTCAGAGCTTGCTGGCGATAGCCAGGTTTTTGATGTATTTGAAGGTACCCATCGCCTTGGCTACGAGACGCTCACCGTCGCGAATTTCGCCCTCGCAAAAGCACATGGTGGTCGAGCGATGGAACGCGTGACCCGTGGCGATGATCCGGCTGCCCGGCTTCCCTCCAGGCTGCAGGAAACTTGTCTTCATCTCGACGGTGACTGCTGCGCGCGCATCGGGGTCGAGTGAGCGCCCGGCGAGCGACATCACCACATCAAGCAGGGTCATGCTGA
>Ga0315901_10000253_pt1 | contig 80705 bp, 63 predicted proteins | sample LakEriMetagenome_10_FD_203761 | JGI IMG/M metagenome (GOLD analysis project Ga0315901, IMG submission 203761) | Freshwater fungal communities from buoy surface, Lake Erie, Ohio, United States - Buoy 2 MA116 | ecosystem: Environmental > Aquatic > Freshwater > Lake | place: USA: Lake Erie, Ohio... | reverse complement strand
TGTTGCTGATGGCCAGTTGCGGGTTGGGGTTAATCAATACGGTTGCCGTACTCTGTGCCGTGCAACCATTACTGCCTGTTCCGGTTACGGTATATACCATAGGGTTGCTGATGATAACCTGTACGGCAGATCCTGTGGTGGTATTCAAGCCGGCCTCAGGGCTCCATGTGTATGTGGTTGCGCCGCCTGCGATTAAGTTCGCCGGTGCGCCCACGCAGGCTGTAGCATTATTCACTTGTATCACCGGGTTTGCAAAGATGCTCACCAACTGCGTATCGGAAGCTGAACAGCCATTATTATCTGTATAAGAATAAACGATTGTATATGGACCACCCACACCGGCCGTCTGAGGAATGAATGAACTGCCCGAAATGCCGGGGCCGCTGAACGTGCCACCTGATGGCTGACCATTGAGGGCAACCGCATTACTGCTCAGGCAATAGTCTGTATTTATTCCGCTGAATGAAACTGCCGGTATCGGATCCACAGTAAGCACACTGTAAGCAACAGCAGTACAACCTTCTGCAGAAGTACCAACGATGGTATAGGTTTGAGAGCTCAACGGTGATGCCGTAACACCTGATCCTGTGCTGGCCGTTAATCCGGTTGAAGGCGACCACGAATAGGTTGTGGCACCTGCGGCAGTGAGTGAGGCTGATCCTCCCACACATATTTTACCTGATGTAGCACTAACCAAAGGAATCGTCAATACATCGACCTGAGTCGTACTGCTTGCAGTACAACCATTGCTATCGGTTCCAACTACAGTCCAGATCGTATTGGCGCTTGCATTAACGCTTACCGTGGAACCGGATAGATTCAATGATCCATTCGTCCAGGCATAACTTGAGGCACCTGAAGCTTCTAACACCAGCGCTGAACCGTTACAAATTCCGGTATCGGGTGTTGACGTGACTACAGGCAAAGGATTTACGGTGACAATAACCGTAGCTGTTCCACTGCATCCATTCTGATCGATGCCGGTTATGGTATAGGTTGTTGTTTGAAGTGGCAATACGCTTACCGTGGAACCGGTGCTGGCACTCAATCCTGTTGCAGGTAACCAGCTATAGGATGCGGCACCACTCACACTTAAGGTGGTACCTGAACCCACACAAACACTTGGATTGCCTGTTGCTAAATCGATAGCAATACTACCTCCAACCTGCACAGCTACTGTGGCATTCGCCGTACAGCCGTTATTGTCCGTTCCGGTAACCGTATAAGTAGTAGAAGTTTGAGGAGCGGCTGATACTGACGATCCGGTACTGCTGTTTAATGTTGATGATGGCGACCAGGTGTAGCTGTTTGCTCCTGCGGCAGTCAGATTTACGGAGCTGCCCTGACATATAAACGGTGTTCCGGTATTGGCAACAATACTGGGTAAGGCATTTACAGTAATACTCTGTTGTACGCTGTCGGCACATCCATAACTATCAGTAAATTGATAGTACACAATATAATTACCTGCACTTAAAGAAGATATTGTCCATATGTTATTGGAAACGCCCTGTCCGGAGAATGTACCACCGGCCGGTGTTCCATTGAGTATGATATCGCTTGAATTCAAACAGTAAACGTCGGCTAATCCATCGATGCTGACATCAGGTAGAGGTTGCACAGTTAATGTAGCTAGGGTGGTATCGCTACAGCCATTGGCATTTGTTCCGATAACCGTAAAGTTTGTAGAGGTGCCGGCATTCACCGTTATTGAGGTGCCGTTTCCTGCAACACCTCCGGTTGTATTATACCATACGTAAGCGTCAGCACCGCTCACGCTTAAGGTTACGGAGGCCCCCTCACAAGCAACAACAGTATCTGCAAGTACTACCGGTGCATCGGTTACAAGCACCAATGTAGAATCCTGAGCCGTACAGCCATAAGCATCGGTTACCTGAACATAATATGTGGTGGTAGTTACAGGCTGAACGGTTATCTGTGAGGCTGACGGGTTGGAGAGTATGGCATTTCCACTCCAGGCAAACGTGTAATTACCCGAGGCCTGAATGCTTGTTGCCGTGCCTGCACAAATTACAGCGGGCTGAGCAATAGTGGTTTGTGGTGTAGCGATAACAATTACCGGAATGCTTGCTGTGCTGGAACAGCCGTTGGCATCGGTACCGGTAACGCTAAATGTAGTACTGGTAGTTACAGAAGCAACTACTTCTGTTCCCGTACTGTTATTTACAAATTGAGCAGGTGCCCATACATAAGATGAAGCACCGGTTACAGTTAAGGTAACATTGCTGTTAACACATATAGAATCATCCGATGCTGAAACAATCAGGTTTGGAGCATTTGAAGGATTTAAGATGATATGGTTTGATGCACTGCAACCTGAGGCATCGGATACGGTTACGCTATAGTTGCCCTGAGGCAGGTTGTTGATTGCATTCGCCGTTGCACCATTATTCCATATTACGGTGTAGGGGTTGGCGCCGCCGGAAATGCTGATTGATAAGGCACCATTGCTTAATCCACAGGTGGGTTGAGTTACCTGAAAATCGATAAGAGGTGCGGATACGGCATTTATCGTATAGTTCGCTGACGTTGAACAACCCTGATTGTCCTTAACGGTAACCTGATAGGTTCCCGCTGTAAGATTCGTGTTGGCCGTTGTTGATACGCCATTACTCCAGTTATATGTATACGGTGCTGTTCCTCCGGTGATGTTTAATTGTATGGATCCAAAGTTGGTTGTACAGGAGATATCATCTACTGCGGCATTTATATTTGGTCCACCGGCACTGGTAATTATTACCGCTTCTGAAACGGTACATCCTATGGAGTCGGTTACGGTAATCGCATAAGCGCCTGCACTCAGGTTGGCTATGTTTTGTGTTGTTACTCCATTATTCCACAGATAGGTATAGGGTGAAGTCGTTCCGTTTACGGATGCAGAAGCTGCACCGTTGGATTGATTACATGCCTCAGGAGTACTTTGCGTGGTTAGCGTGAATACCGGAATCGCACTGATGGTAAAGGTGTCAGCAAGGGAGCAGGCATTCGCATCAGAAACAGTTACTGTATATACGCCTCCGCTAAGGTTGTTCAACCCTATTGCCGATGAGCCGGTATTCCAGGCAATGGTATAGGGTATTGTACCAGAGCCGATATTCAGCTGAATAGCTCCATTGGGAGTTGCACAGGTAGCCTGCGTTAAATCGGCGGTGAGCATTGGTATATCCGTAGTTGCCACGATTATATTTTGCGCTACAGAACAACCTGCAGTATCCGTTACCGTGATGGTGTAACTATTACCCTGCAGGTTGATTAGATCTTCGGTTGTTTCACCGTTGCTCCATAATACGGTGTATGGAAATACGGATGTTACCGTGACCTCTATTGCTCCGTTATCTTGTTGACAGATAGCATCCGTTGCACTGTAGATTATTTCAGGACCAGTGGATGAACCCACAACCACATCAAGAGTAGCTGAGCAGTTACCTGCATCGGTAACCGTTACCGAGTAGGTACCACCTGCTAGGTCGTTGGCTGTGGTATCGGTTGCTCCGTTACTCCATAATATGCTGTATGGCATAGTGCCACCCTGAATTGATACCGTTGCAGTTCCATCAGTCAGTCCGCAATGTTCGTTTGTTACGAACGAAGATAAAACCGGCAAGCCGTTATTAACCAGAAGTATAGTATCGAGATAGGCGCACGAAAACGTATCCGTAATCGTTACGGTATATGCTCCTGCAGTTAGGCCGGTAAGCGATAGTGCGGTTTGATTCGTATTCCAAAGCAGTTCGAATGGCCCGTTAGTACCGTCAATCTGAACATCGATGCTGCCATTATCGATTCCGCAAGTAGGATCTACAGCGTTAAGCGTAACCTGATACGGTGGCACCGAGTCAATATTGGTGACACTGATAGCCTGGCATCCGTTGGAGTCGGTAACGATGACAAAATAATTTCCCGGAATTAAACCACTCAAATTTTGATCTGAAGACCCGGTATTCCACTCGTAAGTAAAAGGAGCCGTTCCGTTGCTGAGATTCAGGTTAATGAATCCGGTTCCGTTGATACACGATAACTCATTCGATTGAGCATCGATCGAAGGGCCCGGTATGTTTGCAATAAATATAGAATCAGTAATGATACAGTTATTGCTGTCGGTAACCGTAACATTATACATCATATTACCGGCGATACTTACTACAAAGGAATCTGTAGATACCGGGAACGTGTTCCAGGTGTAGGTATAAGGTGCAGTTCCTCCGCTAACCTGAGCCGATACTTCGGCATTAGCAAAACCGCATATAGAGGGTGTGCCTGCCAACAGAACTGTTGGGGCCGGTGTATCGGTTAGGGTAACATCTAAAGTAAGCGTACAATTATTGTCGTCGATAAATACCAGATTATAATTACCGGAGCTTAAGCCGGTAAGATCTTGTGTAGCATACGCACTGTTGTTCCAGTCGTACATAAATGGTGCCTGACCATTGGTAAGTGTAACATCAATACTACCATTTGTTAACCCGCAGGTGGTATTAACTGCTGTAAAGGTGAGCACCGGTATAGACACAGTATCTACTATAAAAGAAAGGGTTTGGCTACAGTTTAAGGCATCGGTTACAATAACCGTTACTGTATCAGCGCTTAATGGCTCGATATCTTCCGTTGTGGCTCCGTTGCTCCAGCTGAAGGTGTAAGGCGCTGTTCCGGATGATACCGTCAAATCAACAGCTCCGTTGGTTAATCCGCAGGTTGTATTTGTAACTACTCCTGCCACACTTGGTCCATCAATATTTTGCACAAAAATCGAGTCGGTAATCGGACAATTATTGGAATCAATTACGGTTACCGTGTATGTTGCATTACCGGATACGCTGCTTAAAGTATCCGTTGTAGCCGCATTATTCCACAGATAGGTATAGGGTAAGGTACCACCTGAAACCGACACAATGAGTTGTGCATTGGCTTGTCCGCAGGTAGATGGGGTCTGTGTAATCAGCACCTGATCCGGGCCGGGTGTATTGGTAACGCTATCGTTAAAATACGTTTCGCATCCATTGGCATCGGTAATCGTAAGCGCATATAAACCTGATGAAATATTTACAAGATCTTCGCTGGTATAAGCATAATTATTCCAGTTGAAGGTAAACGGTGCCTGACCGCCTGATAAGTCAATTAATATAGATCCATTACCAGCCGAACAAGTTTCAGGTTGAATAAGAGCAACTAATGTTGGCCCTGTGATTGAATCAATGCTGATAGTGTCGGAAGTATTACATCCATTGGCATCCGTGATTGTGAACACATAATCTCCGGAGGCTAAAGATAAGAGGCTCGCTGTGGTTGCATTATTGCTCCACATAAAATCAAATGGTGAGTTGCCACCGAACACAGTAACGTTTATTGAACCATTTTGCTGACCGCAGGTAGCATCCACTGATGTGTTTGTTGCAGAAGGTCCGGGAGTATTTTCAATTAAAAAATTGGATGTAGTTGAACATCCGTCAACATCGGTAACCGTTACAAAGTAGATTCCTTCAGCCAAGCTATCTATGTCTTCAGTCGTAGCCAATGTGCTCCACAAAAATGTATACGGTGCGGTGCCGCCGGCTATGGAAAGATCAATAGAGCCATTTGCTGAACTGCAAAGGGCTCCCTGTATGGCAGGCGAAATTACCGGTGAACCATTATCGGTAAGCGTAAAGGATTTACTGGTTGTACATCCATATATATCCGTAACCGTCAGGGTGTAGGATCCGGCGGCTATGTTAATTAATGACTCGTTTGTATTTCCGGTGTTCCAGATAAAGGTTAAAGGTCCAAAGCCACTCACCGATGACAGAATAATGCCATTATCGAGTCCACAACCGGGTTGATTTCCATCGAGTGTCAGCTCAGGCTCCGGAATGTTTTCAAGATTTATGCTTTCTATGGTTACGCAATTGTTGTTATCTGTTATTGTAATCGAGTAAATACCCTCCTGCACATTACTGATACTTGACGAAGTTGCTCCATTACTCCAGAGATAGGTGTACGGTATTGCACCGCCACTTATGGTAGTATTAATTCCACCATTAGCCTGAAGGCAAGTGGGTGCTATGGTGGTATAAGCCAATACCGGTCCGTCGGTATTATCGATATCAACTGAGGCTAAGGTCGTACAGCCATTGCCATCGCTTACCGTTACACTGTATGACCCACTGAATACATTATTGATATCCTGGGTAGTTGCCGCATTACTCCATATGAAGGTAAAAGGGGCTGTTCCTCCGGATGTAATCAGTGATACACCACCATTATCAGCACCACATGTGGAACTGATCGGTAACAGATTAACGGAAGGACCTGTTGTATTTTCAACGGTAGCCGTGATAAATGTCTCACAGGAATTACCATCAGTTACGGTAATATCATAACTGCCAGCCAACAGATTCGATATGATTGTTTCTGTTGATCCGTTACTCCACAAATACGTAAATGGAGATGTACCTCCGCTCACCGTAACCGATGCCGAACCATTTGCCTGCTCGCAGGTCGAGTTTATTGTTGTAACAGCTAAGGTTGGAGAGCCGATATTATTCAGAGATATGATACTGTCGAGTACACATCCATTATCGCTGATTACGGAAATGGTGTACAAGCCGGCACTTACTAAACTCAAATCTTCAGTTGTAGTCCCATTGCTCCAAAGGAAGGTAAACGGAGCTATACCTCCGGTAACGGTTACATCGATGGCTCCATTACTGTTACCACAGGTAGATAAGGTAGTGCTTACCGTAATTTCAGGTAAGGGCGTATCATTAATGGTTACAGCAATCGAATCTATACAATTATTATCATCAGTTACAAGTACCTGATAGGTGCCTGAGTAAACAGCTGTTAAATCTTCAGAAAAACTAAATCCATTATTCCAGTCAATAATCATAGGTGCCGTGCCACCGTTAATGATTAGATCAATGACACCATTGGGTGCCTGACATGTTGCATCAGTGGCAACCACATTCAATGACGGGCCGGGAATATTAATAATCGTTGTAATGGAAGCTCCTGTACAACCATTTAAATCGGTTACAGTTACTTCATAGGTGTTCGGTGCTAAATTGCCAAGCGTCTCTGTCGTTTCTGAGGTATTCCATAAATAATTAAACGGAGCAGTGCCCCCGATTATGGCGACCTGCACAATAGCATTATCCAATCCGCATGTGGCGTTCACTGTATTTATAGATACAAGGGGGCTGGCTATATTATTCACTACGATCGTACTCACCGAACTGCAGTTAAATGCATCTGTAACGGTAACGGTATATGAACCCGCAAAGAGGTCTGTTAAATCTTTCGTTGTGGATCCATTACTCCAGATAAACTGAAACGGAGCCTGACCTCCATTTACAGTTAATACAATAGATCCGTTATTGCTTTCGCAGGTTGCGTGCACGATGGTGGACGTGAGTATGGCCGGTGCAAAAATTGGTATATCGAAATCGGTAACAAGACTGCAGTTCTGTGCATCCGTAACGGTAACGGTATACGTAAGACCTCCGCTCACATTTATAATACTGTTCGTGGTATTACCATTATTCCAGTTGTATGAATATGGAGCAATACCATTACTGATAAATACACTTGCTGAACCCATAATCTGAGCACAGGTATCTCCTACGATTAAAATACTATCTATCTGAGGCGAAGGCAACACATTAACAACCACATCAGTAATATCGATGCAACCATATTCTGAAGTACCGATAACTGTATAGGTTACCGATGCTGTTGGGCTGGCTAATACGGCCGCCGTATTGGTTGCGTTCAAACCATCCGCCGGTGTCCACTCATACTCAACTGCACCACTGGCAGATAACACGACATCGGTTCCGTTACAAATATTTTGTGTAGGTGTTGCTGTTATGGAAATCAGCGGATATACGGTAATCGGATAGGTGACATCATCACTACAACCATACGAATCAGTTACGGTAAGCGTAACATCATACGTGCCCGGTACCGTGTAAAAATGTGAAGGGAAAGGGAAAAACGATGTATTACCTACTCCACTGGCCGGATTACCGAAGTTCCACAGATAGGAAACAATTGGTAAGGTAGAAGTGGACATGTTGGTAAAGCTGATCATCGATGGAGGACATACCACGACATCACTGGAAAAGAAGTCTGCAACGGGAACCGGGAAAACGGTAATCTGAACCGTTTCCGTATCTGAGCAACCATCCACCGAGTTAACGATAAGCGTAACCTCATAGTTACCGGGCGTTCCATAATAGTGAGTTGGATTTATTGCGTTTGAGGTATTCAGAACTCCACTGGCCGGGTCACCAAAATTCCAACTATATGAGTTAATGGTGGTATTGGTTGTTACATTACTAAAAAATTCAATTGTTCCGGGTCCGCAAATGCTGTCGGTCGAAACAGTAAGCTCAGAGAACAAACCACCAACCACTATTTCACCGATGGGTAAAGCATAGATACATCCAAGTCCATCGTCCAGAATGAGTTCAGGATTGTAAACGCCCGGCATATCGTATTCGTAACACACTGAGTCATCGTCGGGCATCACGGTTCCATCTCCAAAGTTCCAAATATAAAATATAGCGGTAGGAGCAACCGCAGTAAAGCAAGCATTTAATGGGGTACATCCACTGGTAACCGGATTAGCCACTGAGCCCTGAGGACCGCCAATGACAATATAATTCGGGAATACGATGGTATCCTTACAGCCATTTTCATTAGTAACAATTAACGTAACCGTGTATGATCCCGGTAAATTGTAAATATGGAATGGATTCTGTGCTATGGAAACTGAATTATCACCAAAATCCCAGAAGTAACTGGTATTGGCGTCAATATTTGTTGAAAGATTACTAAAAGTAACCAATAGCGGAGGACATGTAGAGTTTGTGGTATCTGCTATAAAATCAGCAGTTGGCTTGGTTACCGTAACGTAATTCGGTTTTACGATTGTGTCCTTACAACCAAACTGATCCTGTATGTACAAGGTGATATTATAGGAACCACTAGCATAATACGTAATGCAAGGCGCGGCCTGTGTGGATGTACTGCCATTTCCAAAATCCCAGAAATACGTTAAACCGGTTCCGCTTGATGCATTCGTAAAACAAGCTACCTCACCATAACACAATACTGTCTTCGATAAGGTAAAATCAGCGTTAGGTTTAACCGGATTGATATAGTTGTTTTTAGTTATAGTTCGGGTACAACCCTTATCATCGGTTACAGTAAGCGTAACACTATAAAATCCGGGAGAATTATAGGTATGACTCGGATTTTGTAAAGTAGATGTGTTAGCTGACCCGCTGGCAGGATCGCCAAAATTCCAGTTCCAGCTTACAATGGTTGATGTTGTATCTGTTGACTGATCGGTAAATTGAACAACTAAAGGTGTGCAACCCTGTAATGGATTTCCTATAAAGTTGACTATAGGTCCCCATACGGTTATATAAGATGGTTTAGTAAGCGTGTCCTTACAACCAAAGATATCTGTTGCTATTAGCCTGACATCATATAACCCGGGAGTGGTCAGTATAAAACAAGGATTTGTTTGCGTAGATGTTGCAATAACATTTGACGTGCCTGCACTGAATACGGTCCACTGAAAGCTAACCGCATCAACCGAGGTATTGCTCATACAGGATGTAAGTGGAACGCAACCCTGTAATGGATTACCGGTGAAATACGCCTCTACATCTCGGATAGGAATACTAATCTGTGCCTGATTATCACAACCGCTCAAATCATTGGTTACAAATAGTATAGCATTGTAGTTACCGCTACCTGGGTAGGTAACCGTTACAGTTGGGGTAACAGCCGTAGACGGGCTTCCTCCAGGTAATACCCATACATAATTATCTGCACCAACTGAAGTGGCACCACTTAAGGTAACCGTATAGGGCGTTGCACAATTTCTGGATAACTGAATTCCGGCAATAGGAGGAAATAGATTCACCATATCATAAATGGTTAAAGTATCGTTACATCCATAATTTGATGCAATCAGCGTTACATCAAACGTACCGGTATCGTTATAGGTATGCGACGGGTTAATACCATTCGACATATTGTCATAAGGTGGAACACCAATAAAGTCCCAGATATAAGTTGTATAAGGGTATGTATTATCGGTAAGATTGGTAAACGAAATTAAATCATCAGCGCAGGCAAAGGGTGAATTTACCGTAAAATCCACCTCGGGTGGAGTACCGGCACAAACAGCATTAGGTATGGTTATCGTATCCTTACAACCTTCATCAGTAGTTATTATAAGGGTTACACTATAGCAACCCTGACTATTAAAGGTATGCGATGGATTCGGATCGGTTGAATTATTATCGCCCCCCGATGACGGATCACCAAAGCTCCATTCATAGCTAACAATATCTCCGGTTGATCCTGAACTGTTGAAGGATGCAGTAAGTGGAACGCATCCTGTAGTAGGCTGTGCAGTGAAATTGGCCACCGGGCACTCTATGGTAATGATATTATTTTGCGAACTGCTTGCCGTGCAACCATTAATATCCGTTACGGTCAATAAAGCATTATAGGAGCCACAATTGGAATATGTGATTGATGATGGCAGACTGTCATTATAACTTGCCGGTGTAGCGCCCGGAAAAGCCCAGCTGTATGATAAGGTATCCCCGACCGATAAATTATTGAACGTGATGCTCGTTGGTTTCACACAAGTTGAGTCCGGCCCATTTACACTAAAAAGCGATACCGGAGGTGGATTTACCAAAACCTTCTTACATATCGTAGCCACACAAGCTCCTGAGAATGTAGCCGTCAAGCAGACATCATAGGTGCCGGGGGTGAGCAAATTAAACGAAGGTGTCTGACCTGATCCGGTCAGGTTGCCGGGATTAACCGTCCACGACCAGTTTTGAACCGGGTTATTGGCGGTGCCTAGTGGTTGGTATAAGTAAGGCGCACATCCCTCCAGCGGAGAACCGACAATGTTTATGGTATTATTTGCAATATTGATGTAAGATGCTACATCAACAGTATCTAAGCATCCATTCTGATCGGTAATAACAAGCGTAACGCCCGAGGAACCGGTATTGTTAAATTGTACAGTCGGGTTAGCTGTGGTATCGGTCGGCGGTGTTGCATTATTAAAATTCCATTCGTAAGAATAAGGTCCGGTTCCGCCGGTAGTTTGATCAGAAAATGTAACCTGAAACGGGGCGGCGCAGGAGGTTGGCGTGGTCGAAGTAAATGTTGCAACCGGAGGCTGTTGAACACAGATTAACCCCGTAACTGTTTTTGTTGCTTTACATCCAAATGAATTGGTAACGATCTGAGTTACCGTATTACAGCCGATGGCATAATAGGTATGCGATGTTGTTAAACCATCGCCAAGAAACCCATCACCAAAATCCCATTCCACACTGGCTATGGTGCCGCTGTTTGGGGTTGACAGATCCGTGTAGGTTGTGTTAAACGGGGCACAACCAATTAAGTTAGAAACGCTAAAATCTGCATCAGGCGTGCAGTATATTGTAATATCCTCTGTAGCAGTATCTGACTGTCCTAAGCCGTTGGTAACGATAAGCGTAACCGTGTACGTACCACAACCGAGATAAGTGGTAAATGGATTTTCTAGTACCGAGTTTGTACCCCCATAAACCCCAAAATTCCAGGCATAGGTGAGCGGTGCTACCCCGGTTGATGAATTTGAAAAACCTACAACCGCAGGATTACAAGCCGGCGATGGCAGGTTTGTAGTAAACGAGGCATTTACCTGAGCTTGTAAGCGCTCTGAAGCAAGTAACATTAAACTAATCAGTGCGACTCGAAGAAATGTACTCACAGACGTAATTTTTAATCTATACGGAGGCTCCATTTTATAGTTAACCTTTTTTAGGTATTTATTTTAAACATACCCTATTATCCATTTTATCGGAAATGAAGGGATGTTGGGTGATTAGCAAGTCAAGTGATGATTGAATCTGGATGAGATAAAAACATTCAACGTTTATGTATAAACAATAAATTAGATATATATCTTAATTTATTGATTTTAAATCGTTTATTAATTTTATGCAGCTTGTTGATCTGTGTTAATCAGTTCTTCAAGTAATTGCTGTTTAGCAATTTTTTTCTGCTGTCTCTTTGTAACAACAAAATGATGAGACTCTAATTTCTTGCCTTTCGCCAGTTTGAATGCGGCTAATAACTCCTCGGCCGAACGACCAATTAATAGTTTTAATGGAGATTCCTCGTTTGGATATTTAAATTCGTAATTTCTGATGTGAAATTCCAGTTCTTGTGTAGGTGACATTGGTGTTGTTTTAGGTAATGTCTTATACCTACATATAGGTAATTATGTTTCGTAAATTTATAAATATTTTTGGTATTTTAAGTCAAAAGGTTTATAGAGCGCAAATTTCGATACTTATGCAACGGCTACATTCGTTTTTTTTATCTGGAATCTAACGAGAAGGTAAATATGGTCCCTTTACCCGGAGCACTTCGTACATTAATAGTTTTTTGATGCCCCTCAATGATATGTTTAACTATACTGAGCCCAAGTCCCGTGCCACCCGCTACCCTCGATCTGCTTTTATCAACCCTATAGAAACGTTCAAATAATCTGGGTAGATGTTCTTCCTGAATACCGGGACCGTCATCCTTAACCTCTATGATTACTGATTTACCTTGCTGATCGAATTGTATGGTTGATTGGCCTCCTTCGTTGCCATATTTAATAGAATTTTCGATCAGGTTGGTAAAAACCTGTCTGATTCGCTCCTTATCAGCATAAACATAAACAGGTTCTTCGGGCGATCTGATGATTGAGGTGCGTTGTTTCGAAGAAATCTTTGACTCCAGGGAGTCGATAACTTCCTCAATTAAAGGTCGCAATTCGAATACTTCCATTTCAAATTTGAGCACGCCGGTCTCTAGTTGTGTGATAATCTCAAGATCAGCAACCAGCGAGGACATACGTTCAACATTTTTTGCGGCCTTTTCAAGGAAAATCATATTCACCTCATGATCGTTAATGGCACCATCCAATAAACTGTGTATATAACCTTGTATAGTAAATATTGGTGTTTTAAGCTCATGCGTAACATTGGCTACAAATTCTTTTCGATACCTGTCCGATAGCCGCAGTTTTTCAAGTTCATTATGCTGCGTACTACGCCATTTGCTTACATCCGATTTTAGCGCAGATAGCGTATCATCCGGATTATTACCCATTGCTGGTCGATTTTTAGAATAAATGATATTGTAGATGTGATCCAGCCGACTCTCTATCGTTTTGTTAACAATATTTCGGAAGATATACCAAATCAGAAGTGCAGATAAGGGAATTAGCAGTACCAAAAACCAGGGTGAAAAAAATAGTAAGGACGCAAGTACCGCTATAATTAACGATATAAAAATCGAACTCCACGAAATTAATCTGTAAATACGTGTGTCTTTCACGTTGTAAAGTTACCTACAGGAATGATGTAATATTTGATGATTTGATATTCCTCGTTATTTAATAAAACCGAATATATATTAAATCTGAAATTTATACCCCACGCCCTTGATTGTTTGAATGTATTGATCGCCAAAGCGTTGGCGTAGCTTGCGGATGTGTACATCAATAGTACGGTCACCCACAATGACTTCAGTACCCCATACCCTGCTGAGTATGTCTTCGCGTTGAAAAACTTTACCTGGTTTAGAAGCCAAAAGCAACAATAATTCAAATTCTTTCCTCGGAAGACTATGTACTTCATTATCCTTATATACGATATGCTGTTCTCTGTCTATAGTGAAATCCCCAATAGTCAGTTTGTAAGGCACATCCTCGGGTTGATGACGTCTAAGTAAGGCTTTAATTCTACTGGAAAGTATTTTGGGTTTGATTGGTTTGATGATGTAATCGTCTGCTCCGGCATCAAATCCTTTTATTTCAGTACGTTCATCACCAAGGGCTGTAAGAAACACAATGACGGTGTTCTTAAATTCTTTCTTGCCACGTAAATGCTCACAGGCCCCTATTCCATCCAGATTGGGCATCATGATGTCAAGAATAATAACATCCGGCAATTCGGTTTCTGCTCTATTTACAGCCTGAAGACCATCTTCAGCAGTGATGACATCATAACCGTCTTTCTTCAGGTTGTATGTTAAAAATTCAAGAATATCCGGCTCGTCATCGGCAATCAGTATTTTGAATTTTTGATGCATGTTCAAATTGTTGAACAAATGTACTCCAGAGCACCATTCAAACTGAGCCACAAATGTTACTAAATCGTTACGAATACATTATGATTCCGCTGCAACGGCACCACCCTGATAAACCTGCGCCAGGTATCTCCTCGATGGTGACTCTAAAAAAGAGCCAATCCCCAGTTTATCCCATTTTTGATCAACCTGTGCAATCGTGTGCTCATTGGAAACTAATATATTAGGCCAGTCGCGCTCAAAACCATCCAAAGCCCTGGTTTTCCTGGTTCCATCAAATGCGGCGTGAGAGATCGTTCCGGGGAGAGCTTCTGTAATAATTACATCTCTTTTTGCATCCAAATTATTAGCCGCACGCCATATGGCATCGGCTATATGATCCGTAGGCACATTTCCCTCAAGAAAAAGGATAAACTTCACCTTGCTTAATGCCGTATGTTCCAGTAATTTCTTATTGAGTTCTCTGATATGACCGGGGCGATTTTTGTGCACTGCTACAATAACTGCACTGATTCCAAAGGACAGTAAAGAGGTGTTCAGACTTGTGATTTCAGGATAATTGGTTTTGATAGCGGCTGTTTCGTTGGTGGTGAGTTGAGTAAATGTAGCATCCGGCATAACCGATACCCGTTTTTCTTCCTCGTATTTCGTTGTGGCATCAATACACATTTTACCGCCAAATGCAAATTTTGAGCAACTATGATCCAATACGTCCATGGGGCCCTGAGAGAAATATATATCCTGTTGCGGATCAACATTAGCAGTTATTATTTGTGCCACGTCTTTGTAGTTGCTTATGTTCACGTGCTCGTCGACTACGACGAGGATCTTATTAAACATCATTTGACCGGCTCCCCACATCGCGTTCATTACCTTCTGGGCCTGACCGGCATAATCCTTTTTTATTTTAACGATAGTAAGGTTATGAAAAACGCCTTCAATGGGGAGCTCCATATCAACGATTTCAGGTACCATAGTCATTTTGATCGGTGCAAGGAAAATACGTTCTGTTGCCTTTCCCAGCCAGGCATCTTCCTGAGGAGGAATACCCACTATGGTACTTGGATATATCGCATCTTTCCGGTGTGTGATACAAGTAATATGAAATTTTGGGTAATAATCTGCCAGTGAATAATAACCGGTATGATCACCAAAAGGCCCCTCCAGGATAAAATCCTCTGCCGGATCAACATAGCCTTCAATAACAAAATCGGCATCAGCGGGAACATGAATATCCTGTGTCAAACATTTAACCAATTGTACATTTTTCTTACGCAGAAAGCCTGCAAGCATATATTCATCAACATTCTCCGGTAAAGGCGCCGTGGCGGCATAGGTATAAACAGGATCACCACCTAATACAACCGCAACAGGCATTTTCTGATTTAATTTTTTGTATTCGTTAAAGTGTTTGGCCGACACTTTGTGCTTATGCCAGTGCATACCGGTTAAGCGGGGACCAAATACCTGCATTCTGTACATACCTACATTTCGAATGCCCGTTAACGGATCTCTGGTATTGATAACCGGTAAGGTAATGAAAGGACCACCATCGTGAGGCCAGCAGGTCATTACGGGTAATTTTGTGACATCGGGATCAGCCATAACAACTTGCTGACAGCCCCCCCTGGCTTTCGATATCTTGGGCATCCAGGAAGCCATTGCACCAAGTTGAGGTAGTAGTTTTAACTTATCCAGAATATTATCTTTAGGCTTCATCAACATTTTGAACAAGCCTTCAATTTCGGCGGCGATATCATCCAGGTGGTTAACGCGCAAAGCCATCCCGATACGTTTTTCCGAGCCATAGGCATTAATTAATAATGGGAATGCTGTACCCGTATTCTCAAAAAGAAGGGCCTTACCATTGTGTTTAGAAATACGATCCGTGATTTCCGTAATTTCAAGTTTGGGATCTACAAATTCTTTTATTCGTATGAGTTCATTTTCCTTTTCCAGATGAGCGATAAATTGATTCAGCGAATGGTACACGGATTCTTATTTAGTTATTCAAATACAAATTTACAGACATAAGGTTCTGACATAAACAATCCTAACCGTCTTGTTTAATATGATTTGGTGGCCAGTAATACCAAGGTACAGGCTTCTAAAACCTCTATACCACTGACGGCGGCCTTGTTCATCAAATCAGGGTTTTCAGTACCCGGATTAAATATAATCCGGCGTGGTTTTAATGAAAGCATCTTATCAGCAATGACATGTTGTATCTTGGGATTAATGTATAAAGTGATTGTATCAATAGTATCTGTAATATCCTCAAGGTGCTGTATTGGTATTTTTCCGATAAAACCTTGTCGGGATCCGGCCAAAACAAGATCATGTCCGTTTTGAAGTAATGAAATGGCGGCCTTATAACTGTAACGCTCAGGATTTGGACTGGCACCGATGATTAAGGTCTTCATAATCTATTTATACCTATTAATAGGTATTTTTATACGAGATAAATTCATTATTAATAGGTATAACAGAAGAAACAAATGAACGTACAACAAATTCATTTTCAACCCTAAAACTTTTGCCTATGGCATTTTTTCCACTTGAGCAAATTCCTAAAGAACGAATACCGGAACTGGAATGCAAGCACTCCGAGGTGCTCCAAGACCATAGCGCTTTATGTGACCGAAAAAATAGTATCGAACGGGCCATTAATCTGAGTAAAAACTTTTACGTTAAAGCGCAAATCATCTTTGAAACTGAAGATGGCCCTAAGGAGGTGATCAGTACGATATGGGCCGCAGGTGAAGAGAACATTGTGTTAAAGGGAGGCATCAGTATGCCGATCTGTTGTATACACAAGGTGTCCATACTTTAACCATCAGGCCAGCATCATTACCGGATTTTCCAGGTATGATTTTAACGATTGCAGGAATGCCGCACCCAGTGCCCCGTCGACAGCACGATGATCACATGAGAGTGTAACTTTCATTACGTGAGTTGTTTTCAACTGACCACCAACCAATACCGGAATTTCCTTACTTTTTCCAACTGCAAGTATGCAAGCATCCGGAGGATTTATGATGGCCGTAAACTCATCGATATCCATCATCCCGAGATTAGATATGGTAAATGTGTTACCCTCCCAGTCGCTGGGTTGTAATTTACGCTCACGGGCTTTTGATGCATATGATTTTGCTTCGGCTGATATTGTGCTCAATGGCTTGTGGTCAGCATTACGAATAACCGGCACTACAAGTCCATCCTCTACCGCAACAGCCATTCCGATATTTACATAATTATAATAACGAATAAAATCGCCCATCCAGGAGCAATTAACCTTAGGATTCTTTTTTAATGCCAATGCAACGGCCTTGATGATGAAGTCGTTAACCGACAACTTGATATCATTTTTTTCATTAATCTGTTTACGCGCAGACAAGAGATTGTCTGTATTGATTTCCATCTTTAAATAAAAGTGAGGTGCGGTAAACTTGCTCTCAGCCAGCCTGCGGGCTATGGTCTTCCGCATCTGCGTATTGGGTATATCCTCATAAGTTCCCGTTACCTGAGGCACAGAAAATGCCGACTGCACTTTGGTGCTGAATGATTCAACGTCGCGTTTTACAATACGGCCTTCATCTCCTGTCCCCCGCACGGCCTGTATGTCTATACCTTGTTCCTGAGCTATTTTTTTTGCAAGTGGTGAAGCCTTAATCCTGGAGTGCCCGTTAGCCGGAGCAGAAGATAGCACCTGTTGTGGCTGAGCTTGTGGCGTTTGCGCTACCGGAGCCGCAGTTTTTACAGCGGCGCTTTCAGATTTTGTATTTCCGGATCCGGCACTTTCCAGGAGGGCCTTGTAGTCCTCGCCTTCTTTTCCTAATACAGCAATAACCGTATCTACGGGAACAGCCTGACCTTTTTCTGCCCCTATGTATAAAAGTGTACCATTTTGAAAACTTTCAAACTCCATAACAGCCTTGTCTGTTTCTATTTCGGCAAGCAGATCTCCACTTTTTATTTTGTCTCCTACTTTTTTGTGCCAGGCAACAATAACACCTTCAGTCATCGTATCGCTCATTCGGGGCATTTTAATTACTTCAGCCATGCTGTTTATTATTTTGTGGGTGTAAAAATATTAATTTGAGGGAATAAGGCACATCGACTTTTCTACCGCTTTATTAACTAATATCGAACCGAAACTTTTTACGTAGTTGTTCAATTTTGGGATTGATATTTTTAAGATAATCATAACGCTGTTCCGGAGTGAATGGTTTTATAAATTGTTCCCGCTGTGCGGCTTCGGCATCAAAAATTACTTCGAAGCTTAATTTACTGAGTTTCAAAAAATCACGAATAAAGGAGGCGATGTCATCCTTATGATCGACCAATAACTTCTGGAGGGAGGAGCTGCTCACCGGAATTTGTATCCGTTTTTGATTCTGCAGTATGGGTGGGTAACTGTTTATTGCCGAGTACAGACTTTGTTTTTGCTCCTGTTTTAATTTGTTCATCAAGGCCTCTATGCATTGACTAAATGCGCCTGCATCAATCTCTATCAACTCATCATCGGTGTAGGATACAGACTCTTTCTTTGTAGCGCTTTCTGTTCCCTCCGATAAACTTCGTTTGATATCTGATAATCCTTTTCTGGTAACCGGTTTAATGCCTAGAGATGGCTGATTCGAAATAGTATTGGTTTTTAAGTGCTCCGGCTCCTGATCCACGGAGGGTTGTGAAATGGACTGAACCTGAATTTTAATCTCAGACTCCATTTGTTCCCGTATCACCGGGATAACCATTTTTACTTCTGAATCAGGTTTTTTTTTTACTTCCGAACTACGGTTACCTTCAATGTACTCCTTCAAATGACACAATTTGATGAGCATCAGTTCTACGAGCAGTCGTTTGTTTTTAGCCTGCTTGTATCGGGCGTCTGCATCGTGTATAATGTTTAGAGCATTTAGTAAAAAACTGAATGGCACATACATAGCCTGCGCGATGAAACGTTGTTTAAGGTTTTCGGACAAATCTAAAATAACAGAGGTCTCTTTACTCGATGCCAACATGAGATTGCGCATATGTTCCGCCAGTCCCTGAATAAAATTATCTCCTTCAAAACCTTTTTTAATAATCTGATCGAAGGTTACCAATATGGAGTTAATATCCTTGGCTAAAAACGAATCAGTAACCTTGAAGAAATAATCGTAATCCAATACATTTAGGTTCTCAATGGCTGACTGATAGGTGATCGCGTTATTATCAAAAATAGACAACCGGTCAAACATAGACAGGGCATCTCGCATAGCACCATCTGCTTTCTGAGCAATCAGATGCAGGGCCTCATCATCAGCCTGTATTTGTTCCTTTTGAGCAATATCCCTCAGATAGGCGGCGGCATCTTCGGTTTTAATCCGATTAAAATCAAATATCTGACAACGGGAGAGTATCGTTGGTATGATCTTATGTTTTTCGGTAGTGGCAAGAATGAAAATTGCGTAGGATGGCGGCTCCTCAAGTGTTTTAAGAAAAGCATTGAATGCCGCCTGAGAGAGCATGTGAACCTCGTCGATAATATAGATCTTCCATTTCCCCTGCTGGGGTGCAAAACGCACCTGATCGATTAAGACTCGAATATCATCCACCGAATTGTTTGATGCCGCATCCAACTCGTGGATATTGAACGAGGCGTTTTGATTGAAAGTTAGGCAGGCCGGACATTCGTTACAAGCCTCAATATCGGCAGTATGTTTCTCACAATTGAGCACCTTAGCCAAAATACGGGCACAAGTAGTCTTACCTACCCCTCTTGGCCCACAGAATAAAAAAGCCTGTGCAACCTGATTTTGCCGGATAGCATTTTTCAGCGTTTGTGTAACCTGAGGTTGTCCAATAACATCGGCAAAACGAACAGGCCTGTATTTTCGGGCAGAAACGATAAAACCTTCCATAATTCTGACAACACAAACCTACTATAATTAAGATGGATTATTCAGTTGCCCGTAGATGAATTATGTGAATTACGGAGAAGTAAAAGCATTTATTGTACCAATGAACAATTACACTTATTTGGTGTTTTTGGATATTGACAAGCATTTAAGATGAACAAAACATTAACATTCATAGGAATATACAATTGTTTGTTATCGTTTTTTATGATTTTTCTCACCGACGAGGTCTTTAACTTTTTTCACACCTCCGACTCTGAACACATACTGGTTTGGAAAGTTTTGGGTCTTTTTGTAGGTATGTTTGGTTTAGGTTACCTACTTTCGGCCACCAATCAATATGTACATTGGCCCATCATCCTTATGGGGCTTTCGTTCAACATCTCCGTTACCTTCGGATTTGTTTATTATCTCTTTACCGCACATCTAAGTTGGAGTATTAGCTGGATCGTACTTATCAATTGTACGATATGGGTTTTTCCATTATGGCGTCTGCTCAACGGAGCGTTCAATTTTAATGTAATCGATTCCGAGCTCATATATCCTCGTATTGGTGCCTTCAATAAAATGAATGAGAGTTTTACCAACAAGGGCGAGTGCCTTACCCACCTATGCGAGAACAATAAAGTGCTTCTGATATTTATGAGACACTTCGGATGTACGTTTTGCCGCAAAACGCTTGACGAAATCCGTATGAACAGAAAACAACTTGAAGAAAAGGGGTATCGTTTAGTTCTTGTTCACAGCGCTGATGATCAAACTGCCGAAACGTACTTTAACAAATACGGTCTTTCGGATATTGACTATGTAACGGATGAACAATCAGAACTTTACCGTGAATTCAATATTCAACGAGGAACTATCGGTCAATTATTTGGTATTACAAGTTTACTCGCCGCAATCAGATATTCGTTCAAATATGGTGTAGGACGCAAACAGGGAGATTTGTTTCGTCTCCCGGGTCTTGTCATTATTAAAGACGGTAAACTGGTTCACACGCAGCATAAGCACCGTGTTCATGAAAATATCGATTGGAATGCGATATTGGAATGTAAGACGTGTTAATCTACTGCTCTTTTTAAGAAATGGATTAACGGCATTAACAAAGCAAACTGTTTCACACAATTTTTAATCAAATCTTTTGACGTGATTTCAGTATCGCTCAGGTCGGTTCCCGCAATGAAGCTTTTATATCTGAGCCAAGAAATCATTTCATTATCCGATTGGTAACCACGAGGGTTGCCGTTGATTTTATCGTCGTATAAATCGCCGAATGATTTAACAAAGTTTTTTTGACGTACGATCTGTAAAAACGTACTGCCATTGTAATCAATCTCCTGCCTGATGGCTTTTAAAACCGGCGGTTCGGGACGGTACAAGCCTCCACCGATATACGATGCCCCATTAGGTTCAATATGCAAATAGAATCCAGGCTGTACTGATTTTCTGCCACCGGGAGAAATGCCTGCGGCAAGGTTTAATTTGTACGGGTTTTTATTGTTTGAAAAGCGAATGTCGCGGTTGATCCGAAACAGACAATCATTGGCCCTAACACCAAGCAACTCCGGATAGAGGCTAGCCATCTCTTCGATAATTTCCTGAAGTACCATCAATAACTGTTTCCTGATGGCGTCATACGTAGCTCGGTTTTCATCAAACCATACCTTATTGTTGTTTTTTTTAAGACCTTTTAAGAAACTTAATGTTTCGGGATGAAGTGTTGCTAACATAAATTTAGATTTTTCCTTCTGCCACACAAGTAACTCCAAAAAGTTTGTTCCATTTACCTAATCCGTTTTCTATGGTGTGAAACGTTTTCAGACCGGCATTCAGCATCGGGTGTATGGGCTTGAGACTTGTTTTAGGTTTATAGGTTTTATTACTGATCTTTCGCACCAGCCATACCAAGGGGAAAATGCTGTTGTAGATATAATAGGTGATATTAGTGTTAAAACCGGCCTCACTCAATACGTTTCTTAGGGTAGCAATTCTATATCGGCGGAAATGTTCCAGATACACATCGTGTCCACTCCAAAGACTTTGAAAGGCAGGCACTGTAATGAAGAAATAATTATTTCCACTGCACGATTTTTTAATGTCGAGCAACATGGCCTTGTCGTCGGGTAAATGCTCGAGAACATCCATCATCACATAAACTCCATTTTGAATCTGCGGTGGCAGTATTTTGGTTTTTTCAATGATTTTATTTTTGGTTTCGGCAATTTCTGCATCGCTGTACCCAATATCCACCAGCCACACTTTTTCAATTTTATCCGGGATGGCATCCATCAATTCGTACATAAAAAAGCCTGAACCGGAACCTACATCAATCAGTGTGATTTTGCTATTCTGTTGTTGTGCAACGGATTTTACGAAGCGCAACAAGGGCAACTTCTTGGATTGATAATACCAGTGTGTTTTAGGATCTACGCCTTGTTCCAGTTCTTTTAAATCCATTTCTAATTACTGCCCTTGTAGTTTCTGTTTAACTTCTTCCGATTTGTTATAATAGAATTGCGCATTTTGCTTATCTCCTTTCTGATTATATAACTGCGCCAAAATGCTGTAGGCCTGATAGTTATCCGGATTAATCTGAATGGCACGAAGCAACTGGCTGAATGCCGACTCAAAATTTCCACCATAGGCAGAAGCAATACCCTCATACACATAAGCCATATCATTTTCAGGGTTAACGGACTGCCATTGACGGGCTAATTGAATCACATCCTGATATTTCTTAAGACCAAGTTTAATTTGTATGAGATTAATATATACCTCCTCATTTTGTTTGTTTTCCTGAAGTGCATCCGTATAGAGTCGTTCTGCGAGCAGTGTACTATCTTTTTTCATAGCTAGATAACCTTCATAGTCGCTTTTATTTTTTCGCGCTATTACAACAGATAGTGGCACACCATCCGCCTTGCTGGCATAAATGGTTTTATCCGATGGCCATATGCCATATTTCAATTGAGCCGGATCAACCGTTCTTGAATTGTAAATACCATAGTCCCAGTCACGATTAGCTCTGCTTTTTTCGTGGCCCGGTGAATACCATTTGGTGTATATCACTTTTACTTTATCTGTATCGTTCTTAAAATAATGGTTTATCGGGTCGAGTGTATTTGTAGCTAATCGGATTTTGTTGGTCGGGCCGGCATTTTTAAACATATCGGATTGCTTGAACCACGTTGCCGTTTGTTTAATGCTGTTCATATAATAGTCCGTATCATACTGCAACCACGCCTTGTCTATACCGCCCGAAATCTCGTTGAAATAAACATACTGATTTGGGTGGTTAGCCAACGAGAAGCGAGCCGGAGGAATCAAACCGATAAAAAGTATTCCCACTAAAGCGTAACGAACAATTTGATTGGAGAAACGACTGATTAGATAATACCAGCTTAATGAGGCCATAACAGCCAGCAAGGGCACAAGAAAAAGCATCTGACGCATTGCATCGTACATGGCACTGTGGCTGTATACGGCGTATGCCCAGGGAAACAGTGCAGAAAAGGCGAGTAGCAGTGTACGTTCTACCGGAATTTGTTTTCTCATAAGGAACCACAAAGTGCCAAAGAGCATTGAACTCATTAATGTGATTACTGGTGTAGTTATCCATAGCCATTTAGGAACATAATACCAGGGAATATCTTTTGAAGTCATCATTTTACCTTCAAAAAATAAACCGATCGGCATACTGAAATTGGTACTTTCTTTAAGCGCAGTAAACGGATTACTCAGAGGACCTAAAAGTCCATAGGGCCAAAATAACAAGCCAAGAAAATATGCCAAAGCAGATACAATAAGCATTTTTTTAATATGACTACTCATCTGTTTAGATGATGTAACTGCCGTGCGTATTTTACCTGAAAGGATCAGTGATCCGAGATAAAATGAAATCATCATACCCATCAGTATCAGACCACCGACACGAATGTTAATGGTAAATGCAATGGCTAATGCCATTTTGATCCATATCCGGTTATCGGGTTTGGGCAGTTGTTTAATCCATTGCGTGAGGTAATAGATTGTCATAACGTAGCCCAGTGCAAAGGGTATATCTTTTGGGTTATTCATACTATGACCGAAAAATTGAGGCCAAAGTGACAAAATTAATAAGGACAGACAGGCGGCAAGCCAACTGCCACTGATTGCATAGGTCAGCAATCCGGTAAATACAATGGCTGAGGCCCCTGCAACTGCATTTAGGAGATGACGCATATCGTATTCATCTATACCACCGACATAACGGTTTAATGCCGCAGAAAGCATAGGAAAAAGGCCCCCATATAAATGTAAGTTTTCTTTATTACCAATTTTAAGGTGTAAACAAGATGTGTCTTTGCCTAAGGTCGTGTAAAAATCAAGTACATGCTCTCCATACACCTTCTGGTCCATATCATCACCTGTTATGCCATAGTCAAAACTTAGATATGCCATCATCAGGATCAGTACCATGGAGAGCATTGAAAATATTCCGCGAAAGAGCGAATCGTTTTTTCTGCTTTCAGATCGGAATGGATCAACGAATAAATGGCTAACATGCATCATCAGCGATATCCGTAAGATCTCTATAAACATCCTCATACTATCGCGTAGCACATTAATCTTACTACCTTCCATACTCTTCCAGGTGATTGGCAAATCTTCGATTATATATCCAAGCAAACGGGCGCGGTAAAGAACCTCTACATCGTGTGCCCATCCCGATGTTTTTAAATCGGCGAATATTTTTTTTGCCGCCACAGCCGGATACAGTTTGAATCCACATTGTGTATCCTTGTAGGTGAGCGGTGTCAGAAAACGAACAAAGAAATTAAAAATGCGTCCTATGTTTTTTCTGGCTTTATCTGATGTAATGCTCGATTCCTTATGCTCACGGGAGCCAATAAGAATTTTATTGGATGCTATATGTTTTGTAAATGAATTTAATTGTTGAGGCAGGGTACTCAAATCAGCATCCAAGGTGAGAATATACTCTTTAGATGCCTGAGCCACACCACTCTTCAATGCCGCACCCTTACCCTGATTCGTTTTATTTTTTACGATTCGCAAAAGCTGACCGGCATTCTTCTTTGCAAATGCGGATTCTTCGAGTATGGCAACCGTATTATCCGTGCTGCCATCATCCACTATGATAATTTCATACGGATATTTGAATTGTTGTCCAAAGGACTCGAGGCCCTGAATCAGTGCATTGATTCTATTTGACTCATTATAGCAAGGTATAATGAGAGAAAAAGTTAGTGCATCCTGCTTACCTGTAGGGTTCATTTTAGTATGAGTATTGGTTGCAAATAACGTGAAAGTTTTACGAAGGACTATTGATGTGTTTGTAAATATATAAGGCTGTAAAAAACTAAAATCTTATTTTAGTGCAATTGATTTTTAACCTGTAATGCGTATTTATCCCGACAATAAAATCTATTATTCCATCGGCAAAGTTGCCGAGATGACCGGCTTAACGATACCTACAATACGAATATGGGAAAAGGAATTTGATATTATTAAGCCCAAGAAGAACAGAAAAGGCGACCGTTTTTTTACTTCCGACGATATTGACCATCTGAAGCTGATTAAGCATCTTGTAAAGGAAAAAGGCTATAAGGTAGAAGGTGCTAAACGTATTTTGCGCAATGAATATAAAGCCGCAAAAGACAAGATGGATGTGCTGAACAATCTAAAATTGATGAGAGACTTTTTAGAGTCATTGAAAGACGCTATCGATCAAAGGGGTAAGCACAAATCAACTCAATTACCATCATCCGGCAAATCAGGTATTGTTACTGACGAGTTTGATCTGCGCTAAGTTCAATTTACAACAACCCTGTTTTGTGCCAGATTCATGGTAACCGGATTCGAGTGGCGTCGGCGATTCATCTCCACACGTTTCATAAATAAAGAGGCCGCAAGCGATGCTTACGGCCTCAGTTTGATTAAGGTTTTATGTTGGGTTCTAATCTTTAATAAATCGGGTGCTGATCACGCCCTTGTCGCTCTGAATACGAACAAGATACATTCCTTTACTTAAAGAGGACGTGTTCAGCGAAGCCAGGTTATTATTCAACTGCGAAATAGCGGTTAAGCGACGCCCACTGATGTCGAACAATTCAATGCTGTTGATACGGATGGCCGCATCGACCTGTATGTTTACCCTATCTGACGCAGGATTTGGAGCTACCGTAACGGTAAAATCACCGGAAGTAAGCGTTGAGAATCCGGTATAGTATCCGGGCAACTGCAATACCTGAACAATACGAGGCGCAAGGTATCCCTGAATCGTATCGATATAGGCCAATGCTTTGACTTTGTTATTAACGTTGGGATTACTGAAGAATGCCGACTGATAGATGGTATCTACACCGCCACTCGTTACACCATAGAAAGGTGCAATCGCCTGTAAGTCGGTATAGCTGATCCACTCCCAGGGGCCGGCCTGTCCGTTCAGTGGAGGTCCCGGGTTAGGTAATTCAAATGGAAATAAACCCTCGAGGCCATTATTGATTGAATTGGCTCTTGTTGTATAGGGATCATTATACGGGATATTGAACACATCCTGGTTTCCAAAATTTTTAGAGCGCTTGATTATAGCCTGAGAGCCGATAACATCCACAACAAACTGACCGGTTGTAGGCACAATAACGTTACCTACTCCGAAAGGAGCAAACGGATCGTTAACGCTGTGGAATGCCACTAATGGAACATCACCTTGTTCGAGCCATGTACTATCGCCAAGGGCACCGCCCATATTTATAGCCATACGAACACGGCCACTGTATCCCGGGTGGTTTGAGACACCAAAGCCAGTTGTCGCATTAAATCCATCGTAGTCGCCCCAAACCTGTTGGTTAACGTATGGTTGCCCCTGAACAAAGCCATAGGTGGCATTAGTTTCACCGGCAAGAAACTTCAACAGTTGTATCTCCTGGGTTTTATCCAGTGTAGCATAGGCCATTGCGATATAGCCTCCTGAACCCTGACCGCAGAGTATAATACGGTTGGTGTCAATTTTATACGGATTTCCGTCAATGCTATAACTCTTTTTGAAGTAACGAACGCAAGCACGGGCATCTTGTATAGCGCGGTAAACAGCAAGCAGTAAGGTGCCAGTACGGATATCTTGTGTAGTTCCCAATGGATTCCATCCAAGACGATAATCAACACTGGCCGCTACATAACCCCTGCGTGCAAACTGACGACACATCTCTGCAGTGGCTGAATCAGCGCGGTCGCCGGTTGCTGTCTGATTACGCAGTATTGGCAAAAAGCTTCCGGTATGAAAATAGAGCACAAGTGGACGAGTCGCCTCTGTGTCTCCGGTTGGTTCATACAGGTCGAATCGTAAATCAATCGGACTTGGCGTACCGGTTAGAACGGAGATGTTGTTAGAATAAACAATGTTTGGTGTTTTTGTAACGTTGGTGAATACCTCATTCAGGTAACGCTGACCAAAGAGACTGGTTGTTTGCAGAAGAAACAAGGCAAACAAAATCGGGTAAAATTTTTTCATGTAGTGAGTGTTGATTTTTATGACTTGAAATATAGCCATAAGTTTTCATAAATCAGATAACCCACTCAGAGTGCTATAATTTATGTGCTAAGTCCTTCGGAATGGAATAAATAGCTAGATCAAAATGAGGTTACCGGATAATACAAACCATACCGGTCATTTTATCATGCCAGGCTTGTTTTTTGTCGCTGATGAGTACAGCTAAGCAGGCTAATATGGAAGGGATTACTGCCAGCACTACAAATACAAGGTAGAGCCAGGTGCGCCCGAAACAAAATCTGAATGCAGGGAGATGATAGGTTTTTTCGCTAACCAACTGTATACCAAGTATGCGTTTGCCCACCGTGCCGCCGGTGCTCTCCAAGGCAGGGCTATATACAAGTACCCATAGCATCAGGGCCAAAGCCGGCACGGCCTGATCGGTGCTTCTGAGTATATGTTCTACATTATAGATGTTATCGGATTTAATGAAGGCAACAAAAAACTGCTGTATGATATAAGCCAGTGCCAGGACTAAAGCCGCATCGATAATACGGGCCATCGAACGCTGACCAAATGTAGCATATCGGATTGTTGTTTCCATTTTAGCTTCTTTAATGATGCGGTTTAAAAGTTTATCTATTGTATCGGGTTTGTTGGAAATCTTCTCATTCATAATTATGAACGTTTACTGCATGATTACGACGACAAAATTAGTTTCGTAAGTGTAACAAGAAAATGAAGATATTGTTACTGTTTACGCTTAAATTTTATTGCGGTATCCGAGTTCAACCACTTCGGGAGTCCATACCCTACCCGCTGCAATATTAAATTTTACCATAGTTCGCATCACATGAAAGCCCGACTTTCCTGCCGCGCCGGGATTAATATGCAAGAGATTCGGTATGGATTTATCCGGCATTATTTTGAGGATGTGGGAATGTCCGCAAATTAATAGTCCGATCTGATTGGATATTAGTTGCTCTCTGATGCCCGGCACATATTTGGGTGGATAGCCCCCGATATGGATCATATAAACCCTTAGCTGCTCGATTTCAAACTGATTGATTTCCATGAACTGATTTCTAATCGATCTGCCATCGATGTTACCATATACACCACGTATGGGTTTTCGAGTAGCCATAAGTTGTTCTGCCACATCAACGCCCCAATCTCCGGCGTGCCAGATCTCATCACAATCCGATAGGCTATTCAGCATGGTCTGATCTATATAACCATGCGTGTCGCTTAGCAAGCCAATCTTTGTCATGGAATCAGCTCAATAGCATTTGTGGTGTTACCGGAACCACGCCGGCATGTTCACACACCAGTCCTCCGGCAAGATTTGCTATTGCCGCCGCATCGGCGATACTATAGTTCAATGCTAACGCAAGCACCGCGAGACAAATAACCGTATCTCCCGCACCCGAAACATCCGCTATGTTTCTTTTGTGGGCGTGCAATATTCCTTTCTGTGCACCGGAATAGTACACGCCGTGTTCTGATAAGGTAATCAATATATTCTTACAGCCGATTGTCTGCCTGAGTTTAAGTGAAGCATCCTCCAGACTACTCAGTTCTGGTTTAACCTGTATGTGTAATGCCTCATTTAACTCCCGCGCATTAGGCTTGAATAAGGTAACCTTCTTGTAGAACATGAAATTATTTTTTTTAGGATCAACACCTGTAATGATGTTATTTGACTTTGCCTTATCGATTATTGCTGTGATGATGGATTCATTTAGCAGGCCTTTATCATAATCCTCGAAAATAATTGCATTGGGTTTGTGTGAATCGATGTAGTCACACACTTTTTTGATGAACTGTTTTTGTAAGCTAACCGTCAAAGCCCGCGTGACTTCATCATCAATACGAAGTACCTGTTGATTTCGTGCAAGCACCCGGGTTTTACAGGTCGTTTGCCTCTGACCATCTTCAATAAATAACGTATTCGAAATACCGTGCTTACTTAATAATTGCTTTAATAATTTACCATTCAGGTCCTTGCCTATAACCGATGCAAGATCCGTTGTAACACCTAACGAAAGCAGGTTTAATGCCACGTTGGCCGCACCGCCCGGACGTTGTTCCTTTTTATGCAAGGTGACTACAGGCACGGGTGCCTCAGGTGAGATACGATCCATACCACCCCAGAAATATTCGTCGATCATAACATCACCAACCACAAGGATGCGCAGTTCGGTGATTTTTTGTACAAACTTTTTAAGATTCATCGGTTATTTTAATTTTTCCAATGCTTCCGATAATCGCTTTAAGGCCTCGGTTAATTTCTCTTCGGAGGTAGCATAAGAAATTCGAATGCAATCAGGGTTGCCGAAAGCATTACCGGTAACGACTGATACCCCGGCCTCATAAATCAGATACATGCACAAATCATCGGCAGACTTTATGGTATAAGTCCCATAGGATTTTCCAAAGAAATAGCTGATGTCCGGGAACACATAAAAAGCACCCTCCGGATTGTTGGAACGAATACCCTTGATATTCTTTAATCCGGCCAACAGTAAATCTCTGCGCTTGAGAAAGGCTTTACGCATACGATCCGTCTCAGTGAGCGGGCTACTGATAGCAGTTAATGCGGCACGCTGTGAAACCGCACAGGTGCCGGAGGTAATCTGCCCCTGCATTTTATCGCATGAACGGGCTATTTCGATAGAGGAAGCCGTGTAACCAATACGCCAACCGGTCATTGCATATCCTTTAGAGCATCCGTTAACTACAATAACCCGATCTTTAAGCTTTTCAAACTGAGCAATGCTCTCGTGATGTCCAACAAAATTAATATACTCATAGATTTCATCGGAGATGATATAAATATCCGGATGCCTGTAAAAAACTTCGGCCAATGCCTGAAGTTCAGCACGGGAATACAACGTGCCTGTTGGATTACAGGGTGAAGAGAAAATAAAGAGTTTCGTTTTAGGTGTAATGGCGGCTTCCAATTGTGCCGGTGTCAACTTAAACTCATTTTCAATGGAAGTTGCTACTACATTAAATGTTCCCTCTGCAAGTTTTACAATCTCTCTGTAGCTAACCCAGTATGGAGCCGGAATGATGACTTCATCTCCCGGATTAACCAAAACCATTACAACATTGGCAATCGACTGCTTGGCGCCGGTGCTGACTACTATCTGTTCCGGATTATAATCCAATCCATTATCGCGTTTTAGTTTTTTAACGATGGCCTCACGCAAATCAAGATAGCCGGCTACCGGCGTGTATTTGGTATATCCTTCATCGATAGCTTTTTTGGCCGCATTCTTGATGAAGGCGGGAGTATCGAAGTCGGGCTCGCCTAAGCTAAGGTCAATTATATCCCGGCCTTCGGCTTTAAGGCTGCGACTGAGTTTAGCCATTTGCAGTGTTTCTGACTCGGTGAGTCTCGCTATTCGGTCGGCAAGCTTCATAAGATGGATGAATCGTGCCGCCAAAATACAAATAAATGGCTCAGTGTCGCTTTGTGGTAAGTATGGCTTTATAAAAAAGTAATTCCCATTATATTTGCGCACCCAAAATGGCGAGGTAGCTCAGTTGGTTAGAGCGTAGGATTCATAACCCTAAGGCCACGGGTTCAACTCCCGTCCTCGCTACAACATTTACAAACCGTTTCTATTTGTAGCATCGGATACTTGTTGTAATACAAGGCTGACAAATACAGGTTTCAACATCCGATGCTGATTGTGGAAACGGTTTTTTTTATTTCGTGCCATGTTTTACATCATCGACCATCCTGAAATCGCATTCTCACAAGCCGAGTCTGACGTTATGCATTGTGTTTTTACTGCGGCACAGCAGGAAGGTGTGCCTGTATACCTGGTAGGTGGCTATGTAAGAGATAAATTCCTCGACCGTAAATCAAAGGATGTCGACTTTATGTGTATTGGCGATGGTATTAAATTGGCTCACCGGGTTGCAGATTCCATTACTCCCAAACCCAACATTGCCCTATTCAAACATTACGGTACCGCAAAATTAAACTTTGGCGAGCTCGATATTGAATTTGTTGGCGCCCGTAAAGAGTCCTATCAGTCCCATTCGAGAAATCCTACGGTTGACACCGGAACACTTGAAGATGATTTGACGCGAAGAGACTTTACCATTAATGCTCTAGCGGTTGAACTTATCAGCGCATCTGAGGGCCGGCTAGTTGATCGTTTCAATGGCAGGGACGACCTAAAGCAACAAATCATCAAAACACCGTGCGATCCGGATATCACATTCAGCGATGATCCGCTTCGTATGATGCGCGCTGTGCGCTTTGCCTCACAATTACACTTTGAAATTCATCCGGCTACGATGAATGCTTTACGCCATAATGCGGAGCGCATAAAGATAATTACCCCTGAGCGCATCAGCGACGAACTCAATAAAATTATTCTGAGTAATAAGCCTTCACGCGGTTTTTTACTCCTCCACGAAGCCGGCATACTGAAACTAATTTTTCCGGAGTTTACCGCATTATGCGGTGTTGAAATGACTGAGGGCAAGGGGCACAAGGATAATTTCTACCATACCCTTCAGGTACTCGACAATATCTCGGAGCGCACACCCGATCTATGGATTCGATGGTCTGCCGTTTTACACGACATCGCCAAACCTAAAACCAAGCGATTTGAACCCGGTCATGGCTGGACCTTCCACGGTCACGATGCGGTAGGCGCCCATATGGTGAGCAAAATATTCCGTAGGATGCGTTTGCCGATGAATGAAAAAATGAAATTAGTTGAGAAACTGGTTTTACTGCATCTGCGTCCTATCAGTTTATCTAAAGAAAATATTACCGACTCGGCCATTCGCCGATTACTTTTTGATGCCGGGGATGATATTGACGCCCTGATGATGTTATGTGAGGCAGACATTACTTCTAAAAACAAGAGAAAAGTTCAGTTGTATATACAAAACTTTGAATTGGTTAAGGAGCGGATGAAAATTGTAGAGGAGCAGGATCATATTCGTAACTGGCAACCACCCATTACCGGAGAAATCATTATGGAAACCTTTGCATTGAAACCCTGTCGTTTAGTGGGTGACATCAAAACTGCCGTTAAAGATGCCATACTCGATGGAGTTATTCCTAACCAGTATGATGCGGCCTTCTCTTTCATGCTCGAAACGGGTGCAACATATGGACTCACCCCAAATAAATAATTAACAACTTTTATCCGGTGAAATTATTTTTACATCCAACAAAAGAAACACAAACTCATGGCGCTATATAAATTCAGGGTGATGTACGAAGAAGATGACAATATCTTCCGCGACATTGAAATTAAACCAACTCAAACATTTATGGATCTGGAACAGGCTATCATAAAGGCCTGGGGATTGCCGGCTGACGCGACTACATCGTTCTATGAATCGAATGACCGGGCACAGAAAGTAAAAGAAATACCATTCAGGAAGTCGGTAAAAAAAGGCGGCAAAGAATTGTTCCCGGCACTTGTGCTCTTTATCAATAATCCGCATCAGAAATTTTTATACCTGCACGAAGGCAAACAAGATTTGATTTTTTATATTGAACTGGTTCAGATCGGCGTAGAAAAAAGTGGAACGGAGTACCCGGCTGTTACCAAAACGAACGGGCCATCGCCGGTTAAGAAAGAAGAGGTATATAAACATATTAAAGCTCACGCCGTTGAAACCGATGAAACAGAAGGTATCGATGAAGACGATCAGGAACGTATGAAAGACATGGGTTTTGAAGGCGATGATGCCATTGTGAATGATGCTGATGATGTTGAGGAAAAACAAGAAACCGAACAGCAAGAACAGGAAGAAGAAGAGGAAAACGAACAATCGGATGATGAAATTGGTGATATGTTCTCCTCGGGGCAGGATGGTGATGAAGATGACCGTTACTGATAGGTTTAAGATCTTGTCAGCCACAACCAAGCATCTCATTGTTGTATGCGGGCCAACAGCGTCCGGAAAAACATCACTATCTATTGCTTTAGCCGGCTATTTTAAAACTGAGATCATATCTTTTGACGCCCGACAATTTTATGCCGGCATGTCGATAGGCACTGCAAAACCCGGTGAGGCCGAATTGAATTTGGTCAAGCATTATTTCATCGGACATAAACAGATCACAGAAACATACGCATCGGGCCAATTTGCCCGCGACGCCGATTTAAAGGCATCGGAGTTGTTTACCCATTACGATGTTGTGGTTGCTGTTGGCGGGTCGGGACAATATATGGATGCATGGCTGTATGGGCTAAATGAATTTCCTCCTGTACCGGACGACATCAAGACCTACGTAAACGACATTTATGCGCATGAGGGGCTTGAGGGCCTGCAACAACACCTACTGGCAAAGGACCCTGTATATTATGCTATCGTTGACCTTAAAAATCCACGTCGTTTAACACGAGCACTCGAAGTCTGTTTCAGTAGCCAAAAACCATACAGTGCCTATTTAAACCGACCTGATAAAACACACAAGTTTCAAATCACGCTCATTGGTATTGATCTTCCAAGAGCATTACTATACAAACGCATCAATCAACGGGTTGAACATATGATTGCCTCCGGACTGGAACAAGAGGTTAAATCACTTTTGGAATATCGACATACACAGGCATTGCAGACGATAGGCTACAGCGAATGGTTTGAGTACTATGATGGCCGAAGAACGATCGAAGAAACGGTGCAGGCCATACAACAACATTCAAGGAATTACGCCAAGCGTCAACTGACATGGTTCAGGCGTTATGAAAATGTGCTCTGGTCTGATTCTACCGAATTTAATACCATAAAAAAGTTACTGCCCGTATAAAAAGGCCTTGATATGTTGCTGACGATATCCGTCGTTTATTGAAATGATGTATAACCCAGTAGGGATATCCGGTGTTATTTGGGAGGATCCGTTAAATGACTTATCGAGAACAACAGACCCATTAATATGTATCAGACGAAGTGATACCATACGATCTGAACCAGACTCAATCTGTATTTGCGTTCCATTTAGTACGCTTACTGTTGTTGATGCATCAAGCGCGGGCGATATTGCAGTACTCGGGAGACAATCATTCTGGTTAAATGCTTTACCCGGTGAACCCAGAAAGCATCCTTTTTTCCAGTTACTGGCTTCACACATTCGTCCTTTAGGATCAATTAGTTCAAGGGTATATCCCCCTCCGTCTGCTTCTTCAGGCCAACCCAGTGTATCTCTGTAATAAACCGAGAAATTAATTAGTCCGGCTTCATCAAATATGCGAATGGCCTCACCGCCGTTGGAGAGTGAGAATCCACTGTACTCAATCACATTAGTTACGTTTGGATGAATAACATTAAACTTGGTAATGTTTTTTGCAAAAACAAGGTATTCATTGGCTGGAATCGTAACTACCGGAATAACAAATTGATTGGTATCCTCCGAGTCGTATAATTTCCAGCCGGTAATGTTTAGCGGATTATTCGTTTCATTGTGTAATTCAAACCAATCCTCACAATCATACAACGTGTCGGAGTTGTAGTTGATCTCACTTATAACTATGTCTGGATTGCAGGGCGACCAGGCTTTACCCGGTGAACCAAACATGCATCCATCGAACCAACTGCTATACAAATTCGGATCCAATCCCCCACCCTTATACTCCAGCGTTCGTCCACGTCCGTCGGCACATTTTGGCCAGCCGGCCGAGTCAAGATACGTTACCGAATAGGCTAGAACACCGGCCTGATTATATAATCGGATTTTATCCCAGTTGTTGCTAAGGCCAAAGGAAAATGCACCTACATAATTCGTTACCGTGGGGTGCATTATTGTAAACTTGGCAATATCATTTACTACAACGAGATATTTGTTTGCCTGCAGATTGGTGCCGGTTGGAATAATGTATTCATTAATATCGTCGCGATCAGAAAATTTCCACCCTCCCAAATTAACCGTTGTTGTGCCGGCGTTATAAATCTCAAACCAGTTACCGCTATCCATGGTGGAATCACTGTGATAATTGATTTCAGTAACAATAATATTTTGAGCCTGAATCGTATTGGTTAGAAGGATTAAAACAAAAAAAGCAAAGCACTTCATATTAACAAATTGTTATTTTTTTTTACGAATTTACATACTCTTTATGATTCGGCACCAAATGAAGGTCTGCCGCACATGATTACGCCAATACGATCAAGTTCGTTAAACGAATTTCTTCGAATCCTATCATCCAAGGCATAAAACAATTTAGCACCATAGACCAGGTCCGTATGAATACCGTAATCAATTTTTAAGCTGGAATGAAATGCTTTAAGTTCGGCGTTTACTTTGGCATAACCGCCAAAATGATACTCCGTGGTGATTTGATACTGCGCAGATCGATCACGCCCATCTTTAAGCAGGCGCTGAAGCTGTTGATGAATAACTTCTGCCGCCCAGGACTCCGCCTTGAGCACTGGTATGCCCCATACGCTGATGTGATGCGATAGCTTGGAAAGTATTCCACTGATTGTTGCGAACGTGCCACAACTGATGAATAACTGAGTCAGGTTCTCCGGTATGTACATGCTCATCTCCGATGCCCCTTTCAAGCCTTCATCATTATCTCCACCATCGGGTATGATGTAGGCATCCGGATAACGAGCATATAAGGTGTTCAAGAACTCCGAATGCATACGCTGTGCGTAATCGGTTTTGCTTAGAAATTGTAACGCCATTCCGGCACTTCGACAAAAGTTCAGGCACTCATTTGAAAGATAATGCGCATCACCGCGAATCACGCCAACAGCTTGCAGATCATAATCACGGCATACGGCGGCTAACGCATACAGATGATTAGAATAAGGTCCACCGAAAGAAATAACTGTTTTACGCCCCTCTGATAGTGCTTTTTGCAGATTGTACTTTAGTTTAAACCATTTATTGCCGCCATACTCGGGATGTAGTAAATCAAAACGAATCAACTGTATCGGATGCTGATGCATGGTAATGGTGTGCACCGGTACCTTTAAGGCATCAGGCTTATCAAATAATGATAAGCGAATACTCATAATCGTTGGTACTCGAATTTCGGGTAACCTTTCTCACCGGACTCATTATAGAAATCTATAAAGCGTAGTTTCCAATAATATCCTTTTTCGTCGCGGATGATATAATTACGATTGGGCGCTATCAGGTAAGATTGTGAATCGAAACTATACGTTTTCCAGTTGTATCCGATAATATCGCGTGCACGAACCAGTGTCACCTGTTTTGCGTTCTGATAATCAATCTCCTCGAAAGTGAGGGTGCTATCCACACCGGCATAAATGCCTGTAGGGTTTAGCAACACGCCACTCACCACATAGGGTGTGTACGGTGTTGTGCTGTAAAACACATAACGGTAGCGTGTAAATACAATATCCCAGGTTGATTTATTGGGTTCAACCGTAATTTGTTGTCCTCCGTTATCGAATGTGAAATAGGAAAAATTAAATTGATTACTTTTTTCAATAATCAGGCTGTCCTTGTATGTATTGTCGAGACGTGCATATTTTATTTTATATGCATCACCGGTCACCCACAAAAATTTTATTTTCCAGTAACGATCCGCATTGTTGAACGTATTTCCACGGTCAACAAGATAAACAGCACCCGTTGTTTGTTCGGATTCATCGGGCCGCTGAACAGATGTATATGGCTTTTGTGACGATGTGGGCAAATAATTGGTCCAATTACCGATTGCTGTTGAATCCGGATTGCCCGTTGGCGAATCCCATCGCCAGGTTAGCCCAACGGTATCCTGTACCATATCGATATTGGTTTCATTAACTACTCCCGCGTACATACCTTTACCTCCATTTATCCAGATATGAAAACCGTTTACACCATTTTCAAATGCAAGATCCCACATTGCAAAATCGTTGACCAGCATGTTACCATCATTCAAATCAAAAAATATCTGATTAGCGTAATCACTACCCTGCGCTATGGTTGCCACCTCCACATTACCGGGCTTGGAGAGTGTAAGGGTGTCCTCTTTACGAAAACACGAGCTGAACAGGATGGCTACAACTATAGCGATTATGGAATATCTGATTCGGTTCATTCTTTGTTTCTGTTTGAAAATATCTGCCATTGCACACTGGTCATCAAAAAACGACCTCGGGCAACAGCAATGCCTGTAGCACTATTATGTACCGACACGTTATTATTGACTGCATTCAAATTAGTTACGTTAAAAAGATTCTTAATCCCCAAGGTGAGACTTAACTTATTATGAAAAATATTTTTATTAACGGTTATATCGGCTAGCGTATAACCATCAACCACGGAGCGCTCGCTGATGGTATTTGTGGTTGAATAATACACCGGTGCGGCGCCAACATTTTTCATCAGGACATTTATGTTGACTCCTGTTTTTTTCAAAGACCAACGCAATGATGCTGTATACTCAGGTGTCCAGATCTGCTGTATTGATGAGTTAATTCTTGATTCCAGTTGATTCAAACCGTAATTAAACGATGCACTCAGTTGTTGTGTATTAAAGGTGATGCCCAGGTTGCCTCCCCGACTGGTTATCGCTTCGAGATTTACATATTGATATCGTAAGGAGGCTGTATCCGTAATAGCCAGTACAATCTGGTTACGTATGTGTGTATAGTAGAGCGATGGTGAAAGTGTGATTTGGATGTAATCGTAATTTTTAGTAAAATCCATTTGGATGTTGCCATATCGGCTGTCCTCAGCGTTAAGATTTTCGTTGCCATATATATTGTGATTGGCATCGACAAAGAGCAAACTGATTTCTTTAAGGCTTGGCGTGCGGTAACCACGGGAAAAAGCCATACGGAATGCAAGCTGATTATTAAGCTGATAGCGGATATTTAATGCCGGGATAACCGGTGCACGGTAACGTGAATTATAATTGAAACGAATACCGGGTTTAATCCATAATTTATCCGTTGGACGGATTTCGGATTGCGCCAACAGAGCCACTTCGTAGATAAAGGCATCGCCGTTACGAAAACGATCACCGAAGGCAAATTCATAGTTCAATTCCGTTCCTGCCTGCCAGCGAAAACGATCTGATCCGTTTTGAATAAACAGCATGCGTGTGAATAGGTGATGAACCAGTGAAGAGTCGGTATGATCACTTCCTTCAAGTCCAAGTTCTTCCAATGTCGTTAAATCCGTGCGCAAGGTTTTACGAATGCGGCTATACCGGTTGTAAGAGCTTTGCCAGTTGATGCGGGCCTTGTTACTTATGTTAAAATCCTGATGGAGGGAAGTATTGATGCGGCTGATATAAAAGTGCTGATCAAATGCATAGGCATCGTACGGTGTAGTTACCGGTATGCCACGGTTTAAGGTGTGCTGATTGAAGTAGGAAAAGCGCAACTCATTGCTGTAATGAGCCAATCGAATGCCGTAGTGCAAGGTGCCGAAATATTTGATGTATGGATTCCATTGTTGGTTACGGTTCTGATTAAATGAAGGGAAACCATCAAAGTAATTACGACCTCCCGACAAAGCGAGGTGCGATCGGCCCATATTTTTTCCTACCCAGAAGTCTGCATATAAGGATCGGGGCGTTTCGAGCATCACACTACCATTGGACGAAAATGAATTGGAACTACTTTTTTTGGTTATCAGATTAATGACACCGGCAGAGGCATCACTGCTGTATAAAACAGACATCGGGCCCTCGGTAATCTCAATACGCTCGATGTTATTTAACTGCATTTGACCGAGATCTACATTCCCGTTTTCTCGACCGGCAACAGGAACACCATCAATGAGAACTTTAATATTTTGTCCGCTTAAGCCATTAATGGTTGTATTACTTCCCAATACATTATCCTCAGATAGCCTGATGTTGGGAACAAACGAAATGATATCGCGAAGGGTATTTGAGGATGTTTGTCTGATGAGTTTCTCATCAATAACCCGAACACGCTCAACAGAGCTGTTAATACGTGTGATATCGAACTGGCCGGTGATCACAACCGAATTTATTTCATTGACAAAACGCTTCAGTTGTATCGTTTTAGATTCGTCGGGGTGTATTTCAAATCGGGTTGCATTAAATCCAATGGCACTTATGAACACTTCGGATCGCTCGGTAATAGCGAGCATTACATGGCCGGTCTGGTCAGAGGTGAGCATCTGCTTGGCCATTGGCTGGCCTATGGGAGTTACCGTTACCGAAGCGGCGCGAATTGGTTGATTCTCTTCGTCCAATAAACGGATATTTGTTTGCGCAAGTACGTCTGATGATACAATCATACATAGCATCAGGGAGAGTGCATAGACCTGCTTCCTGATGTATGAGTCCGTATTCATCCGATGCATACGATATATTTAGTCTTTAATCAGTTTTCCGGTACTCGTACCCTCTATTGTTTCGAGTGTTATTAAATACAAGCCTGTGGGTAAAGAGGACACGGAAATGTTACCGGACTTTTGGTTCAGGTTATTTACCGCAAACAACAAACGACCACTAATGTCCGAAATGTAAATACGATTAATCCTTGCAGAAGAATTAATGTTAAGCTGATCCGTTACCGGATTGGGCGAAAAAGACCAGTCGAATGCGGCAGAAACGGCTGATACACTTGCTCCAAAGCTAACCGGTTGTAATTCAAACTTCGCCATACCATCTGTAGAACGAAAATCAAGGAATCGCAGGCGATAAGCGGCGCCGTTAGCTAATTTCACATAGTAGACTAAAGAGTCTTCAATGCTGAAAGCCCCATTGGCAAATACTTTCCAAGTATAACCGATGGTAGAAATCGAATTACCCAATTGTGTTTCGTAGTCGGCATAGGCCACCGAACTGATGTCAACAGGATAAGCCTTAGCTGTTTTAACAGACTTGTTAGTCAGAACACCGGTTACGGGATAAACCAGTCCGGGAGCTACCTCATCCACGTATTTACTAAATAATAAATCCCAGCCCTCGGCAGGTTCGCTGTTTGCAATTATTCCGTTGTCGGCATTGATGTAAACAAAGTTTTTGCCGGCATATCCCTGAGCTGTTTTAGAAAATGACAATTGGAAGGTATTGCTGTTATCGAGGTTGGCAACAACGATTTGCCATAACGTATCGAACTGGAGTTTTTTTACCCAAAGTTTTTTGTAGTTGCCGGAGGGCGTTTTTAAAACATATATCGAGTCGCCTACCACATTATAGGAAGGGTTGCCAAGATATTTGCCCCAGCCGTAGTCGAATGGCTCTGTCGTGCTTCGGGTGCTGTTTAAACAACCTTCATCCCAGTTGGTATAGTCGTCGCGCAGTTGTTGCCAGTTCGCCATATTGTTTGCATTGTCTAAGGTATTAAATCCGGAAGAGTCCGTATCCGAAACCTTATAGAGCTCTATGCCATAGCCGCCGTTGATCCGAATGGTTGTACCCTGAAGTGTTTGTGTTGGAGGTATGGAGGGCTGGACTGAAACAGCTAAGTGCCAGTCAGCGGCAATTTGTTGGCCGGTCTGACCGGAACCTAATTTGTAATAAATCTGGTTGGCATATCCGGCACCCATGATAATAGAATCAATTACGGGTGATTGTGCCATGCTGAGATGAGATATCAAAAACAGGGAAATGGTGGTAATTATTCTCATGGTTTTTTTTATTGAAGAGCCGCAAATTTATCTCTGACAACAAGCGTGATGTATGATATGCCTCCATAAAACCTAAATTTTACATTCTTGTGACAATTAGCTATTTGACCGATACAATGGGCTCTTACACCAGCCGTTACGAGTTTTGATAATCCAATCCACCGCAATTAAAGTCATACAAAAAATAATTACTTATTATTACGAACTAATGCTCAGTTCGAATATATCCCGCATACTGTTGATTGCACTACTTTTCACCAATCTCACTAGTATGGCGCAAACCTATGACCGGCGATATATAAAAAACTTAAAGTTCCGGCTATTGATTACCAATATCAGCGAAGTAAGAACGATCGACACCTATTTGATACCCAACAGACCAATGGACTCGCTTGGAAAGGAGTCTCTCCTCTTAAAAAATTCACCAAGTACGCTTTCGGGTTTTATGCTACAGTCGAATAATATTTCTGTTTATCTAACCTCGTCCCTACCTCAACGGCAGGCAGATATCGACAACTTCGGCAGGCAAACATCAAGCATCATCAAAGCCGCTTTCCTGTTTAAAGGCCTGCTTTCTAACTTCACCTATATCGAACACAAAGGATTCTATGACTATAACTATTCCAAACACCCGGATTTTCCGGGAGACACCATACCATTTCGCCGACATAATGCCGCAGGGCTTCGGTGGATTGGTTTCGACATTAGCTATTACAAAGGCAACCGTAAATTCTGTGTGGGCATACCGTCCTATTTTGGTGAAAGACAATTGAAATCGCGCTTCACCTTGGGCTCACGAATTGCATACAATAATTTACGATTGAATAATAATGGTAAACCCTATTTCAGAGACAGTATCTCCGGTCAACTGCCCGAACTGAGGGCTGCATCATTCACCTACAACGGATTTAGTTTTTCGCTTACCCCATCCGTATATCTCGTTGCCGCAAAAACATTCTTTTGTTTTGTAGATGCATCGGTTGGGCTTGGCGTAGGCAAACTAAATGAAAGCAATCTTTACACAACTAAACTTCTTGTACAACCCGAAATACCCCAAGCCAAAATTGCCGGCGGCATTCATACAGATCGATTTCTGATGGGCCTCTACTATACCTATCTGAATCAATCGTTCCGTACCGAAACGCTCACCATTGGCAATATTCTGGGCAGTTATGGTTTTGTAATCGGCATCCGCATTAACCCCTATAAATACAGGTATCTGAAGTGGGATACCCTTTAACCCCTGCCATGAAATCGTTACGCGTATTGTTACTACCCTTGATGATCATTTGCTCTGGCTTCGTTACTCTTGCGCAAGTAGTCCGGTCGAAATTAACATCCAACAGCTTCTCAGAAACGAACGGAATTTATAGGATTGATATCAATGTGAATCCATTTTACCTCACGCTGACCGACACATTTTCTAAGAAACAATTACTTCATACAACAGGCATTATAGCCGTTAAGCATCGCCGCAATACAAATGTATTTTATGAAAAACCCTATACCTTTTACCAAGCGGGTAATGTAGTCTATCAAAAAACGATCGATCGCATTACTGAAATGTATACTGAAAACCAATCCCATATTTTTATACTTGGTAATGCCCGTTCAAACCAAATGGCACAACTCATATACCGGTACAACGAAGACCATACCATTACACTTAAATTTTACGAGTTATCTGCTCCACACAAATCAGACGAGGTTATTGAATGGAACATTGCTTTTCATTCTGACAAGACTGATGCCTATATGGGTATGGGCATGCGTTACAATACAACCAATCATCGCGGCACTGTGGTTACTCACTGGGCGGCTGAAGTTATGCCCGACCTGGCCCTGATTGGCGAAAACGCCACAACGCAGGGAAGAGACCTCACCTATGCACCGGTTCCGTTTTATATGAATCCGAAAGGCTATGGTTTATTCCTTGAGAGCTTTAATTATTCGGTATTTGATTTTGCAAAAACGGATACACAAACCCTCCGCATAACTGCCGAGACTGATACGCTATCGCTAAAAGTATATCCGGCCAATTCACCATTAGACATCGCAGGAGCCTTTATGCTGAGCCACGGGACCTATACCCTGCCCAAACCCTGGGTTTTCGGTGTCTGGGCGGCGGCCGGGAGCGACTGGCAATCCAAGGTGCGCGGTCAGGATGTGAACTACACCGTATTAAATACCTGCAGGAATAATGGCATAACCCTAAGTGCCATTTTTTGCGAGGACTGGTACTTTGATTTTTTCAGTTGGAACCCTATTGACGACTGGACCATTAACCGATCGTACTACCCCGATTATGAATTAATGATTGCCGATCAGCATCAGGCCGGCGTAAAACATATTGGCTATTTCCTTCCCTACATATCCAAACAAAAACTATTTAAGAGAAATCCGGTATTCACCGATGTCGACCATAAAGGACTATTCACTAAAGACAAAAAAGGTAAATCGTACGTATTCAAATTTGCCGTATGGAACGAGGCACAGTTTGACTGGACTAATCCCGATGCTGTAGCTTATTTCCATAATAAATTTTATGCTGTTGCTGAAAAATCGGGTGTTGACGGGTGGATGAATGATTTCGGTGAATACACGCCTTACCGATCGGTCTTCTACAATGGTGAAACGGGAAGATCCATGCACAACAAGTACCCACTGTTATGGGCCAAAAATGCCCGCGACTTGCTCAGCAAAAGAAATACTATGGGCGACTACTGTGTCTTCTCCCGAAGTGGTTGGGCCGGCTTGCATCAATACAACGATTTTATATTCACGGGCGACCGCAATGCCACCTATGATCTGTTATCGGGACTTGGCAGTCCGATACGCGGCGTGCTAAATGCCGGACTATCGGTACATCCCAATGTATCGGTTGATATCGGGGCATACAACTGCGAACAGACCAAACCAATGAGTAAACTGATGTTGTTTCGCTGGATAGAACTAGGCGCATTGATACCGGTGATGCGTTTGCACAGAGGTCTGCAACTGTGTGATCACTGGCGTTTTGATGAAGACACGGAGACCCTGCAACAATGGAAGAAGTATGCCGCTCTGCACAAGTCGCTGTTTCCCTACATCTACACGCTTGCGCAACAGGCCGTTGATTCCGGATGGCCTATGGTACGACACCTTGCAATGTATAACCCTTCCGATACCGTCAGCATCAATCAGGATTATGAATTTCTGCTTGGCGATCGTATCCTCTCCAGTCCGGTGATTGATGAAAACCCGGACATAGGGCGTGCTTCGATGGAGGGTGCAAGAACGACATGGCGCGTGTATTTACCCGAGGGGAATTGGTATCATTACTGGACTAATAAAAAATATAGCGGAGGTAAATATTACGATGTGCCTGCGACTCCGGGCTTTCTGCCTATGTTTATTCGTGAGGGACGAATAATACCCACCTATCAAAAAGATGCAGACACCTTTGTTCAGGGTGTGGAGGATCCGGCAATTAAAGACTTTGAATTTGTAAACGATGCCATCACGATCTACTTTTATGGCTATGGTTCAGACCGATTTACGCTATGGGACGGAACAGTAATAGATTGCACTCGCCTGCCCGGGCAGACCGGAACATACAAGGTATCAAACGATACCGGCAGAACCTATCAATGCCAGTTTATTGATTAAGCTTAATACTAAACAATCCCGACTGCCTTCAGCATACGCTCATGACCACTGATATCTTTACGTAACTCCGTATGACTAAAATAGGATTGGAACAGACTGAGGACTCGCTGTGCATAATCCTGATGCATCTCAACCATAACTATACCTTCGGCTCTGAGCGTTCTTTTTGCAAATCGAATTACAGCCTCATAGTATTTTAACGGCTCATCATCCGGCTCAAACAGCGCAAGATGTGGCTCATACTCGATCACCTGTCTATCCAGCATAGCGGCCTCCCGAAAAGGGATGTATGGCGGATTGCTGATGATCAAATCAAATTCAGGATAGTTTTTTTGCGGCGAGGTCATATCATCATGAATCCACTGCACCGTACTTGAATATCGTTTGGCATTTGTTGCGGCTACAGCCAGGGCATCCTCGGAGATATCCATTCCATAATAGTTCAGCGAAGGGTGTAAGGCAGAGAGTGCAATCGGTATACAACCACTTCCGGTGCCGATATCCATAATAGTTAACGCCTCTCCGCGATTGGCAATGCGCTCTGCCAGCTCATCATCCGCCCAGCTGACCAATTCCTCGGTTTCAGGTCGTGGTATAAGAACGGCAGGGCTAACAAGCAGGATCATCTTGTAGAAATGAGCTATGCCGGTGACATACTGTAAAGGCTCGCCCTGAATCATCCGATCTACTGCCTGATGAATGCGTTGCATCTGATCTGGAGTGAGTGCATCGGCACGTATCAGCCATCCTGACGACAAGCCCAGCAAATCTTCAAAAAGGGCGTTCACAATCACACGCAACTCATTAGGAGTGTATGCATTTATTAACTGCGCTTCCACAAATTCACGAGCCGCTGTGGTGTTCATAAAGGGACTAAAGTACGTGATATAAACTTACCTTTGCGCAAGCGTGATCAACCCGATGTATATGCAGCGATGTATAGACCTTGCCTTGCAGGGCGCAGGCCACGTTGCTCCCAATCCTATGGTTGGTGCTGTGCTCGTTTACCAAAACCGAATTATTGGCGAAGGTTATCATACAGCCTATGGAGAGGCGCATGCCGAAGTGGAAGCCCTACGCGCAGTAACTCCCGAAAACAGGCACCTCATTCCCCTTTCAACGCTATACGTTAATCTCGAACCGTGTGCGCACCGGGGAAAAACGCCTCCCTGCACCAATCTGATCCTTGAACACCGAATACAAACAGTTGTTGTAGGGCAAACTGATCCGAATCCGCTGGTTTCGGGTAAAGGCATTTCCATATTACGTGCAGCCGGCCTGGATATTCATACCGGCATCCTGGAGCAGGCATGCGAACAACTGAACAAACGCTTTAATACATACCATCGTTTAAAACGTCCCTATATCATATTAAAATGGGCACAAACAGCAGATGGCTTTGTAGCTACTGAAAACGGCAGACGTGAATCAATCAGTGACCACACGTCGCAGATCATCCTGCACCAATGGCGAGGTCAGGAGCAAAGTATTCTGATAGGCTATCGTACTGCACTGCTTGATAATCCATCTCTCAATGTTCGTTTATGTAAGGGTAATCATCCTATTCGCTTAGTGATTGACTATGAAAATACGTTGCCTCGACACCTGAATCTTTTTGATGGCACAATACCCACTTATGTATTTACGACATCATCAAATCGTCAGCATAACGACAAGCTATTGGATAAAGATCGCCTCTACCCATCGTTCATGGATGAATTGTATAAACTGTCGATTCAGTCTGTACTGGTTGAAGGAGGCGCGGCTTTGCATCAACAATTAGTTTCTGAACAGTTGTGGGATGAAGCACGGGTGTTTCAAAGTCCGGTGTATCTGGGTGCTGAACATGGCGTACAAGCTGTTTCACTTAAGGGTTCACCCGCAGAAACACATACATTAAATAAAGACAAGCTCCTTATCTACTTCAACTCATGATCTACATACTGCTTAGTATAGTCAGTTCAGCATACCTGATTATAGCTTTCAAGTTTTTTGAACGCTTTAAAATCAATCTGTTTCAGACCATAGTAATGAATTATGTCACCTGCGTAATTACCGGTTGCATTGTAGATCGCCGCATACCGGATTATTTGGAATGGTCTGGCCTACCCTGGTTTGGCAATGCCGCCTTTCTTGGCTGTTCCTTTATACTTTTTTTTAACCTGATGGGCCATATCACTACACATCAGGGTGTAACGGTTACGAGTATCGCCAATAAACTGTCGCTGGTAATTCCTGTTTGTGTTTCCTTTTGGCTCTATGATGATACCGTTACAGCACTGAAGATTTCCGGTATCGTATTATCGCTCGTTGCCGTTGTGCTCTCTTCCATCAAGGATCATGGACATCAATCTTCTTTTCAGTTGAAACTATTGTTCTGGCCTCTGGTTCTGTTTATCGGGAGTGGCATTAACGATTCCTTTGTAAAGTATGCTCAGGTTAATCTCCTTCAACAGCATGAGTTTAATGCATACAATACCGCCATCTTTTCATTTGCCGCCACCATAGGTCTGTTGATGTTGCTCTATGTTATCCTTGTAAAGAAACAAGAATTCCAACCAAAGTCGATACTTGCCGGCATTATACTCGGTGTGCCAAATTATTTTTCTATCTACTTCCTGCTCAAAACCTTACAGTTGCCCGGATGGGATAGCAGTATCATCTTTCCGATCAACAATATTGGTGTGGTGGCTTTCTCTGCGATCATGGCCTATATCCTATTTAAAGAACAGATGAGCCTGCTGAATAAGACAGGACTTGCCTTATCAGTTCTTGCTATTCTGATCATGGCTTATGCATCCTGATTCCTATCAAACCATTGAACGAATCAGCATTGCGGAATATAAAGACAAAGGAAGTCGTTTTATTGCCTATGCTTTTCCGGTTGATACCTCCGAAGCCATACAGCAACAACTCACCAGGCTAAAAGCTGAACATCCCAAAGCGGTGCATCATTGTTATGCGTTTCGTATCGGCACTGATAAAAATAACTGGAGAGCGCAGGATGATGGTGAACCATCGGGGAGCGCCGGCAAGCCCATACTTGGACAGATTGATTCGTTTGGATTAACCAACTTGTTGATCGTTGTGGTACGCTATTTTGGAGGAACTCTGCTTGGCGTACCCGGTTTAATACAGGCTTACAAAAGTGCCTCTAGACAAGCCTTGCAGTCCGCCTCAATTATTACCCGACAGCTTGAAACTGCTTGTTGCATCCGTTGCGCTTATGAAAGGCAATTTGACATTATGAAATTGCTGAAGCAACGAAAAATACCTTTTACGGTACATGCCGAAGCAGAAGAAATCCGCTTTACATTATCAGTTCCTGTAAACCGGTTCAATGAACTAAAATCCGTTATCGGAGATTTTGCTATTATTGAGTGTCAGTAATGCCTAAGGTCCTCATCATACGGTTCAGTTCTATCGGTGATATTGTATTAACCACACCGGTAATCCGTTGCCTCAAGAAGCAGTTGCCGAATTGCGAGTTGCACTACGTAACCAAGAAGTCCTTTTATGGCCTTCTGCGCTATAACCCATACCTTGATAAGATTCATGTGCTCGACGACTCACTGGATGCACTCATCAATCAGTTGCGGCAGGAACGTTTTGATTACATCATCGATCTGCACAACAACCTGCGTTCATTCTGGATCCGTTGGAACCTGGATGCCACATCCTATACATTTAAAAAACTGAATATACGCAAGTGGTTAACCGTAAATCTGAAATGGAATGTAATGCCTAAAAAACATGTAGTTGACCGCTATCTGCAAACCTGTGCACCGCTCCGTATCACGAACGATGGTCGCGGCCTCGATTACTTCATTCATCAGTCGGAACAGGTACCCCTGCAGGATTTACCCTTAAGCCACCTTCACGGCTATGTAGCCCTCGTATTGGGTGCAACGTATTACACCAAACGCATACCCTTACAAAAAGCTCAGGAAATTTGCGCCGGACTAAAATGCCCCATCATACTCATTGGTGGGCGCGAAGAAAAAGGTATGGGCGACGAACTGGCCCGTGAGTTCCCGCTTAGCGTATATAACGCCTGCGGATTGTATAGCATTAATCAAAGTGCAAGCCTGATTGAACGCGCCAAACACGTCATCACTGCCGATACCGGTATGATGCATATTGCCGCCGCCTGTCAAAAAGACATCAGCATACTTTGGGGGAACACCATACCTGCATTTGGAATGGGAGTCTATTATCCAAAAGACGCTAAGGCACGTGCGACCGATTTCGGGGTATCTCTTTCCTGCAGACCTTGTTCCAAATTAGGCCACCATGATTGTCCCAAAAAACACTTTAACTGCATGATGCAGCAGGATGTGAACCGCCTGATTCATCACATATTACCTAATCAGCGTACATACTGATTCTCTACCGAACGCATAATAATTTCAATATCACGGTTCTCCTCCGGCTTATACACTTCCTTCAGGTGGTAACCCCACATTTTACCTGCACCATTCCATAAAAAGGCAGACATAGGATTTTTATAATCACTGATCAGTTCATAAACACTCTTTCCGGTATAGCGTGAAATCAATTTAACCAGCAGTTCGCCCTGAGTTGTAGTAAGATTCTTCAGGGGCTCAGTAAATTCCTTCTCGAGTTCATTCTGTTTCTGTTTGATATATTTCCGCTGATCCTTGCGTTTATTTTTTTCAGAAAGGGCCTCGTTCAGCTCATTATATAAGGTAGAAGCTCGCACCGCATAAGGATACACCACCAGTAAATTCTTCTTAAGCTGATTGAACTTATACTGCGATACCTGATCGGCAAAGGTGCGCTTGGAGATGATGGTTACATTAGGTAGCGAAGCCACCGGATACTCAACATTATTTACCGTAATGGTCGGAAGGAGTTTACCCTCCATTTGTTGAGCCAGGGCTTTGTTAGGTGCACTGCTGATGAGCCAAAGCAACAATATAAAACGAACCGGTGACACTGATGTACACATTAAACGTGTTAAATTTCTGTATAAACGATTATTGTGCCAATAATATTATTAAGAGTTGATACGTATTTGTTCAATGAAAACAGATAAGCCAATCTTAAAGGTTGTATTTTCTTTGTCTTATCAGTCTATACCACAAACCGATATTTTAATAACTTGCGCTTAATTTAATACTACACTTATGAAAATGGATGCACTTATTCAGGCTTACACAAGTACAAGATTCACCGTGTATGAACCAAAGCTTACGATACTGATTGGACAATCGAATAAGGATCTGGATGACTTACTGATGACGTATGGTGTTAACGAATGGGCATACATAACTGCCTGGAATCCTTACTCCAAGCCAACCAATCCTGATCGTAATGATGAACGCCATAAAGATCTGCTGGCAGAATTAACTGACTATCCCCTCTTTGCCGGAGAAGGTGTTGGAACCGATCCTGAATGGGAGCCCGAAAAAAGTGTTTTGGTTCTTGGCATCAGCCGACAGCAAGCTGTATCGATAGGAAACAAATATGAACAAAATGCTATTGTATTTGGCGTCCTGAATACAAAGGCTGAGTTAGTTATGCTGGTTTGAACAATAATGACGCTAAGGCAAACTGCCAACCATTCCCTCACTTACGACGACTTGGAGCGTCTCTGCAATTCGTCGCGTACCGCCGAAGCTTTCTCATACTCTTCTTTCTCCAGATAGGTATTGAGCAGTTCCTGCAATTCGGCTGTAGATTTTTTAGTAATGTCATCAGGATTGGATGCCGCCGGTGTTATTCCGGTAAGATAAGAGGTGCTTCGCTCGCCCTCATTTTCAATACTCAGCGCCGCCTGATCTAAAATAAATTCATAGGTATAAATGGGAGCATCAAAACGCAGTGCCATGGCAATGGCGTCAGAAGTGCGCGAGTCGATTTCTACGGTGTTGCCCTTTTGTTCGCAAATAAGTTTCGAAAAGAATATGCCGTCGTTGAGGTTGTTGATGATGACTTCCTTGAGTTTAATATCAAACTCGGTACACAGGTTCTTAATTAAATCGTGGGTCATCGGGCGTTGCGACGACATCTTCTCAAAGGCAACCGCAATAGACTGTGCCTCGTAACCACCAATCACGATAGGCAGGCGACGGTTGCCGGACTCCTCCGACAATACGAGGGCATAGCCGTGCGACTGAGATAAACTATGTGAAACCGCTACAACCTTCAATTCAATTTTTCGCATAAGGAAACATATTTTTTAATGGGCAGCTGCTTTGAATTTCTTTAGTGCTTCATTGATTTTAGGTACAATCTGGAAGGCGTCGCCAACGATGCCGTAGTCGGCCGCCTTAAAAAACGGAGCCTCGGCATCGGTATTGATTACCACAATCACCTTACTGCCATTTACACCGGCTAAATGTTGTATGGCTCCACTGATACCTACGGCAATGTACAGGTTTGGACGAATAGTAAGACCGGTTTGACCAACGTGTTCTTCGTGTGGACGCCAGTGCAGATCGGCTACGGCACGGGAGCAGGCTGTTGCCGCACCAATATGCTGAGCCATCTCTTCAATCATACCCCAGTTTTCGGGGCCTTTCATACCGCGACCGGCACTAACAACGAGTTCAGCATCGGTGAGTGCTACTTTACCACTTGTTTTGTTGATGGCAATCGATTTAATCCGGAACTCGCTGTCGGCAAGTCCGGGGTTGAAGTCCAACTCAGTTACATCAGCCGCCGCAGGCTCCGGAGCAATAGAATTGGGTAATATACTGATTACTTTAATGGGTGTGCTAACTGCATACTCAGCAACCGCTTTACCGCTGAACACATTTTTATTGATAATCCACTCCTGACCTTGAATCAAGGGTAGTGCCGTAGCACCGGCTACAAAACCGGCTCGTAGTGAAGCCGCCACTATGGATGCAACCGATTTAGATACATAACCTGCCGTAAAGATTACGGCTGTGGCTTGTTCCTGCTGTACCGCCTTCAGGATTGCCGAGGCAATGGCTCCCGAGTCAAACTGACGTAAGCGGGCATCGGTGTTGTTCAGAATTTTTGTGGCGCCGTATTTAGCCAGTTGCGCTCGTTCTTCGGCAGGCACCTCATCGAGTACCAGAGCGGTAACGCTGGTGCCGGAGGCCGTTGCCACGTGGCGTGCATAGGTGATGGCCTCGAAAGCTGGCTTAGTGAATTTATTGGCATTTGCTTCTGCAAAAACAAGAATGGACATTTTGGACTAGATGACTTTTGCTTCGTTATGTAATAAATCTATGAGTTGTTCGGGGTGATCCGCTGAAATCAATTTAACACCTGTTTTTTCAGCCGGCAGTTTGTAAGATTTGATGGTGGTGAGCGCCGTAGCATTACCCGGAGCAATAACGGTAAGTGGTTTAGTACGAGCCGCCGTAATACCGCGTATGTTTGGAATACGCGCTTCGGCCATCCCTTTAGACGCACTGGCTACAAAGGGCGTGTTTACCTGTAATTTTTCTTTACCACCGCTAATCTCACGCTCAAGGGTAGCCGTATTGCCTTCTACTTCGAGCGAAACGGCCAGCGAAATGAAAGGCCAGTTGAGCAAACCGGCAAGCATGCCTGCAACAACCGATCCGTTGTAGTCAATAGTTTCTTTACCGGTAAGAATGAAGTCGAATCCTTTGTCCAAGGCATAGGCGGCAATGGCTTCAGCAACAAAAAAAGAATCCTGAGGCTCGGCATCAATGCGAACGGCATCATCGGCTCCAATAGCAAGGGCACGACGTATAATCTGTTCGTTGTCGGCACCACCAACATTGATAACCGTTACGCTTCCGCCGTGTTTTTCTTTAAGTTCGCAGGCACGAACCAGGGCATACCATTCATCATAGGGATTCATGATGAACTGTACTTTATCTGAATTAAATTTGGTGTTATTATCCGTAAAGGCAATTTTAGTGGTGGTATCCGGAACTTTGCTGATGCAAACTAAGATCTTCATAGAAGGTTAAACGGGTATGATTACGTTTGTGCACAAAAATATTCAAAAAAAGGAGAGCGATGTATGAATACTGATAAACGCCTGAATCAACTGCTTGAGATGCTCAATGAAGAACCGAGCGATTCATTTCTTCGGTTCGCCATTGCATTGGAATATGATAAACTAAACCGGCCTGATGAGGCACTCCGTTATTTTCAACTGATCGTGACTGATGATCCGGACTATGTTGGTGTATATCTGCACCTCGGTAATCTGTACCTGCAAATGAACCGCCATGATGAGGCTGTTCACACCTATCGTGCAGGTATTGAACGAACAAAAACAAAAGACCCAAAAACATGCAACGAGCTTATGCAGGCTCTTCAGGAAATTGAATAAACCAGTTGCGCCGCAAGTTAACCCTTGCGCTTGAAGCGGAATCCCCCACCCTTACGTGGTGTATTCTTGGCGGCCTCCAATAGCTCCAGGCACTCTTCAAGAGTAAGTTTCTCCGGTTCAGTGTCTTTAGGCACTTTAGCATTAAGCCTACCCGATTTGATGTAAGGGCCAAAGCGCCCAACGAGGATACTAACACCCTGTTCTTTCCACTCACGGATTACACTGTTTCGTTTTTCGTCGATAAGTTCAATGGCCTGTTCCATACTGACTTCATAAGGATCCATTCCTTTCTTAAGGGAAATAAACTTACCATCATACAGAATATATGGACCAAAACGGCCGGTGTTAACCGATACCTCTTTGTCTTCAAATTGACCAAGTTTTCGTGGCAAATCAAACAGCTTTAAGGCATCATCTATCGTTATCGTTTCCAAACTCATTCCCGGCCGGAGACCTGCCATACGGGGTTTAGTATCGTCTTCGGGTGAACCAATCTGCACAATAGGGCCAAAACGAGCCATACGGGCAATCACCTTTTTACCACTTGCAGGGTCAATACCGAGTTCACGCTCACCGGTAACACGCTCTGCGGTCTCCAGGGTTTCTTCTACGTTCTTACTGAAAGGCTTATAAAAATTGCCGATCATTTTTTCCCAGGTAATCAAACCATTGGAGATGTCGTCAAATTCTTTTTCAATTTCAGCAGTAAAATTGAAGTCGACGATGGAGTTAAAATGAGCTACAAGAAAATCATTAACCAGCATGCCAATGTCGGTGGGAAACAGTTTGTTCCGCTCCACTCCGGTATTTTCTTCAGCTGTTTTTACAATAATCTGATCCTTTTGCAGCGTTAGTGTAGTGTAGTTACGTTTATTTCCGTCGCGGCTGGCTTTTTCTACGTAACCTCTTTTTTGTATGGTACTAATGGTGGGGGCGTAAGTACTCGGACGACCTATTCCCAGTTCCTCCAGCTTTTTTACCAATGAAGCTTCATTATAGCGAGCCGGCGGGCGACTGAAACGCTCCGTGGCCGTGAGCTCGCTCAGGCGCAATACTTCGCCGGCCTTTACATCGGGCAACAGACCTACCGTGGTATCCTCAGCCTGATCGTCTTCATTGCTTTCCATATATACTTTCAGGAATCCATCAAAGAGCAATACTTCACCATTGGCAATAAGTTCTTCCTGCGGCAGATTGGAAATACCAATGCGCACTGCCGTTTTTTCCAACTGGGCATCGCTCATCTGAGAGGCGATGGTTCGTTTCCAGATCAGTGAGTACAATTTTTGCTCGTCTGCCTCGCCTTCAATTTCCTTTTCTTCTATGTAAGATGGGCGTATGGCTTCGTGAGCCTCCTGAGCATTGGCCGTTTTGGTGGAGTAGGTTCTGTTTTGCAAGTATGGATTGCCATAGTTCTGCGTGATCTCTGCGCTTATAGATTGTACGGCAGTTTCAGAAAGGTTGGTACTGTCGGTACGCATATAGGTTATCTTACCACTCTCATAAAGACGTTGTGCGATGTTCATGGTTCGTGCTACGGAGAAACCGAACTTGCGGGCCGCCTCCTGTTGTATGGTGGAGGTAGTAAATGGAGCAGGAGGAGATTTCTTTCCGGGTTTCTTCTGCACATCCTTAACGGTAAAGGTTGAGCCGATACAACCCTGAAGAAAGGCCTCGGCATCCTTTTGAGTAGGTTTATTTTGTGGCAGTTCTGCCTTGATAGTGACTTTATTTTTAAAGGCATCTACGCCCTGAAACAAGGCCGCAACTTTGTAGGATGATGCTGTCTTAAAAGTATTAATCTCCCGCTCGCGGTCTACTATGATTCGCACGGCAACAGATTGTACCCGACCTGCAGACAGGTTTTGACTGCCGCGGGATATTTTACGCCATAGTATCGGTGACAATTTAAAACCAACCAGGCGGTCGAGTATGCGACGGGCTTGCTGTGCATCAACAAGAGCCTTGTTCACGGTTCGTGGTGAGGCCACTGCATTCTTAATTGCCCCTTTGGTTATTTCATGAAATACAATCCGTTTGGTTTTTTCTGCATTCAAGCCCAGAGCCTCGCAAAGGTGCCAAGCTATGGCTTCACCCTCGCGGTCCTCATCCGTTGCCAGCCACACCTCACCGGCATCTTTCATCAGTTTCTTCAGCTCCTTAACTACATCCTCTTTTTCCTCGGTAATCTCATAGGTGGGCTTGAAATTATTGTCAACATCAATTGCTTTATCGCTTTTGGGCAGATCACGAATATGCCCGTATGATGAGCGAACAAGAAATTTATTATCCAAAAATTTCTCTATCGTTTTTGCTTTGGCCGGACTCTCTACAATTAATAAATCCTTACCATCTACTTCTGATTCTTTCTTTTTTGCCATGTCTTTTTACTATATGATTCGTTAACTTGAAGTGCGCAAATAAACTAAAATTTTTTTTCAGGCTCTGAAACGTTGTGGAAAGATGTTCTGCTTTTACACCGTCCTGAGCTTCTCGGTAAACACAATTCTGTATTGCGTTAATTCCTTTAACACCGGCTTATAGACCTCTTTCATTACAGGCAGGTGAATACCGGTTAACCGACACTCGTTACGCACCAGCATCATCGCCAGCACACCAAGGGGCAAGCCAACGGTTTTGGCCATTGCCGTGTCGAGCGAATTATCACCTACAACAACTAACGCAGAGCGGAGCGCATATTTATGTTTCTTCTTTCTGATCATAAAGTCATGTACCATAACAATCATGTCTTTATCCTTTTTTTTCATCACCCACTTCTGCTCCATTAATTGTTGCAATATCTGAGCGGCTGTAGGCTCATTCAGTTTGATCTTTTCGTTGCTAAATAATCCCATCCACTTCATTTTTTTAAGAATGGGGCTCTGATCACCGATCCTGAATAATTCTGCCACACGCGCCTCTGCCGATTTCTTGCCCGAAGGAGGCAGATAACTCTTAAGCCATTCTTTGTAGGATCGTGTTGAGGCATCCGGTATTTTAATTTGATCATCGGTAAGGCCCAACTGAAGGAGAATATTCCAGGCCGCACAATAGCCCTCGCGTCTTAAGGTTGCCCGTATTAAGGTGTCGATACCATCGAGGCCGTATAAAGATTCGTAGGCCAGTGAGTCGCGGTTGGCATAGGCTTCAAATCGCCCGTAGCCGGGCAATTTAATTTTTTCGGTTTGAGTAAACAAACGATGGTACGGCAGATACTTTACCTGTCCGTCCTGAATAAATTGTGCGGTGCCTTGCCCAGCCATAACCACATTGCGTGGGTTCCAGGTTATTTTATAGTTCCATGGATTGTCATCGGATTCGGGGGCTACAAGACCACCAGTACTGCTTTTGAAGGATTCAATTGTTGCGCCTTCGTCCTTGATGCGGTGTATGATTTCCATTGCACTCATATGATCGATGCCCGGATCGAGCCCCATTTCGCCCATGAACAGGAGTCCTTGCTTTTTCACCTCTTCGTTCATCGTACGCAATTCGGGACTCAGGTAAGAGGCCGTTAGCAGATGTTTTTTGCTATTCAGACAATGACGCGCCACTTCGGTATGCAATGCAGGAGGTAAGAGCGAAATGACCACATCATGCCTGGCAATAATCTCAGCCGCATCGGGGGCATTAATCGAAAAGCCTATGGCGTGGCCTCTTGGGTGCCCGTTCACCTTAGAAGCCGCCAGCTCGGGCTGTAGATCAGCAACCGTAATTTCGGTATTATGCTGTTCAGCCTGATCCAGTAAATACCGTATCAACACCGTAGCCGAACGACCGGCACCTATAACTAAAATGTGTTTCGACATAGGAAAAGTAGGGTTGTTAATTTTTTGTAAATGTAACCGTTACTTTGGTGCTGATAATAGATTCGTATCTTAACCAACCTAACTATGAGGGAACTAACCTATCAACAACACATTCAGGTATATGATCGTGCGGACGAATTACCTGCTGAACTGCGCTCACTGTTGCAAAAAGCCCATGAGGCCACACAAACGGCCTATGCGCCTTACTCCAACTTTAAAGTGGGCGCCGCCGTTTTACTGGAGAATGGCCGAGTCGTAATAGGCAGTAATCAGGAAAATGCAAGTTACCCGGCTGGAAGTTGTGCGGAACGTGTTGCCATAATGTCGGCTTCTGCACAATATCCTAATGTAAAAATGAAAGCCTTGGCCATTGCCGTTAAAGCCGAAACGCTCACCACTACGCCCGTTGCACCGTGTGGTATCTGCCGGCAAACCATCCTGGAGTATGAAATGGCTTACCGGCAAAATATTCAACTTATTTTACAGGGCGAAACCGGTGAGATCTACCGCATTGACTCTGCAAAAACATTGCTACCCCTTTACTTTTCTCAGGACGACCTGAAGTAATACCTAGTTATCCACGCACAGCCACACGATTTAAATATGGATTTGTTTAAGGCCTTAATTCTGATGAACTTTGCAAGCTAATTATTACCACGATGTCAACACTGAAAAAATTATCTCCGATCGATTTAGAAGAAAAGTATGGCGCACATAATTATCATCCTCTTCCAGTGGTGCTTGAACGCGGTCAGGGTGTTTACGTTTGGGATACCGACGGAAGACGATACTACGATTTTCTTTCGGCGTATTCTGCTGTAAATCAGGGGCATTGTCATCCGGAAATAATAGAAGCGCTTACGATTCAGGCTTCCAAACTTACACTGACCTCCAGAGCGTTTCACAATAACCTGCTTGGTGAGTACGAAGCCTATATCACCTCCTACTTCGGTTACGACAAGGTATTGCCGATGAACACCGGCGTTGAGGCTGTGGAAACAGCTATCAAACTCTGTCGTAAATGGGCTTATGAAATTAAACGTGTGCCCGGTAACTCGGCACGTATCATCTGTTGTGAAGGAAATTTTAACGGTCGCACTACGGGCGTCATCTCATTTTCTACAGATCCAAGTGCCCGAGAGGGGTTTGGTCCCTTTATGCCGGGTTATGTCATTATCCCCTACAATGATATTCAGGCTCTGGAACAGGCTCTTGAGACGGATAAGAATATTGCCGGCTTTATGCTTGAACCAATACAGGGCGAAGCAGGAGTTGTTGTTCCCAACGAGGGATACCTGAAACAGGCTAAAGCACTTTGCGAAAAACATCAGGTTCTCTTCATCGGTGACGAAATTCAAACCGGACTCGCACGCACCGGAAAAATGCTTGCCTGTGATTATGAAGCGGTGAGACCGGACATCCTGATTTTGGGTAAAGCCCTCAGCGGCGGCACTATTCCGGTTTCTGCTGTTTTATGTGATGATGAAATTATGCTTACGATAAAGCCCGGACAACACGGATCCACCTATGGAGGTAACCCACTGGCCTGCGCTGTTGCAATGAAGGCACTTGAGGTATTAAAAAAAGAAAACCTATCCGAAAACGCATACCTTCTTGGAAACATCCTGCGGGAAGCCCTGCGTAATATGGATCAGGACTTAATCAGTTTGGTACGCGGTAAAGGCCTGCTGAATGCTATTGTAGTTAAACCCCGCAATGGAAAAGATGCCTGGGATTTTTGTATCGAACTGATGAAAAACGGGTTACTCGCCAAACCAACACACGGTGACAAAATTCGTTTTGCACCTCCACTGGTTTTAACGGAACAACAACTGCACGAGTGCATTGCGATCATCCAAAAAACTGTTAAGGAATTTTAAACTTTCCCCAAAACCAAAATGTTAAAAAAATATGCGCTACCTAACCTACTCGCTGATTGCAATCGGTTTGTTTGCAATGGCATCCTGCACACAAAAGAAGAATGAATATGCCGACATCCAAAAGATGTTTGATACTCTTGGTCTTAAAATTCAACAAGGATATATTGACACGGCATATCTAAATAAAACCATTGCCGAGGTTAAACAATATGCTGATGAACACCCCAAAGACTCGCTTGCGGCGAAATTGTTGTTTCAGTCTGCCCAACAATTAGAGTCTCATAAAATGGCTGATCAGGCTGTTCAGATTCTGGAAAAAATTCAAAAAGATTTTTCCGAGTCGGCTTATGCGGCAAAGGCGCTGCTTACAGAGGGATTCATTTATAATAACATATTACACAATATCAATCAGGCAAAAGTGAAGTATAACGAATACCTGGAGAAATATAAAAACCTGGATACTAATCTGAGCCGCGATGTGGAACTCGAGCTACAACATCTTGGCAAAAGTGCCGAGGAACTGGTAAGAGAATTTGAGGCACGTATCGAAGAAAATAAGGAAAAGAAAAATCAATAATACTCAGATACGATCTGTTACAATTTCGGTGAGCAATTGCTTCACCTCTACCAGGGGCAGATTCGTACGTATTTTCCCATTTTTTGCATAACTAATATTCCCGGTTTCTTCCGAAACTACGAGCGTAACAGCATCGCTATGCTCCGTAATGCCAACTGCCGAACGATGTCTTAATCCGGCACGGGGCGGCAGATCAGGGCTGTCGGAAACCGGCAAAACCGACCCGGCAAAAATGATACGATTATTTACGATGATGACCGCTCCATCGTGAAGCGGTGAGTGCTTATTAAAAATACTCTCGAGTAACTTCTCCGATACAAGCGCGTGCAATGCCACTCCGGGATTCGTGAGATCGTGTAGTTTAAAATGGTTATTAAATACAAGTAAAGCACCTGTTTTAGTTTTAGATAAGTTGTCCAAGGCACTCAACATTTCCGAAACCAGCCGATCTTCTTCTTTTGTTTTTTGTCGTTTGCTGATATTGAGCTGAAAGGGCAAATGCAGTTTTTCGGATATGCTGATATCGCCTAACGAAAGTAAAAATTTTCTGATCTCCGGCTGAAAAACAACGAGCATTGCAATCACACCTGCACTCACAAAAGCACCAAGAATTTCCGACAGCACGGTAAGTTGCAGCCATTTTACTAACTTATACAGTAGGTAAATAAGAATCATACCGAAGAAGATATTCAGACCAAGTGAGCCCCGAACGCGTCGGTAAAACTGATAAACCAAAATAAGCACCAGTGTGATATCAATGATGTTAATCCACTGTAACTGATACCCAAAAATTTTAAACAGCAGCATCGAAAGCGTTCCGGAGTTTAATTGTTTGAATAGCCTCTTTTACATCGTGAACCCGTAAAACAGAAGCCCCTTGTTGCAAAGCAAGCATATTTAATGCAGTAGTTCCGTTGAGCGCATCCACAGGTGTTATGTTCAATATATTCGTAATCATTCGTTTTCTGGAGAGTCCAACTAAAATAGGCAAGCCAAGTAATCGGAAAACCGGTAGATGTTTTAATAAGCTGTAATTGTGCGCCACTGATTTACCAAATCCAAATCCCGGATCTATAATAACTTCTGTAATGCCCAACTCCTGTAGCCTTTGCTTTGCGTGTAGAAGAAAGGTGTATACCTCATCGACGACATCCGTATATTCCGGATTCAGTTGCATAGTAGATGGTTCGCCCTGCATATGCATGAGCACATAAGGTGCTTTGTACCGGGCCACAACGTTTAATAGTTGATCATCTATTTTACCAAAAGATATATCATTAATGATATCGGCACCGTGGTCAAGCGCCCGTTGAGCAACGGAGGCATAGAAGGTGTCGCACGAAATAAACACATCAGGAAATAATCTGCGAACATAGGACAACAACTCACGGATACGAAGCCATTCCGCATCGGCATCCATACGTATGGCGCCAGGTCGGGTTGATTGTCCACCTATATCAATAATCGTAGCACCCTCTGCAATCATACGCTCTACGTAAACCACATCATCTCTTTTTTGTTTTTGCTGACCATCGTAAAATGAATCCGGTGTGCAGTTCAGAATACCCATAACCACAGGCTTGCTCAAGTCGAGCAATCTCCCCCGGCAGTTTATTGTTTGTACAATTTGAAATGATGTAGTTTTATCCGTCATTATTTTTGCAATCAATACTTACTTTACATTGGCAGACAAAACTATCCAACAATATCAAGAGGCCGTTAAAAAAGCACAAAGCCTTTTTGAGAAAAAGACAAAAGATTACGGAACCTCCTGGCGCATACTACGCCTACCCTCGCTTACGGATCAGATATTTATTAAGGCGCAACGCATACGCACCATAGATCTAAAGGGTCAACAAATGATCAATGATTCTATTGAAAGTGAATTTATTGGCATACTTAATTACAGCGTCATTGCACTCATTCAGATCGAATTGAACGACTATACTGGCAAGGAAATTGATTATGATACAGCGATCCATTTCTACGAAAAAAAATGCAGTGAATCCCTGGAACTGATGCTTAAAAAAAATCACGACTATGGTGAAGCCTGGCGCGATATGCGAATAAGCAGTTTTACCGATTTGATTCTGATGCGTATCATGCGCATCCGTCAGATTGAAGACAATCGGGGCAATACTCTCGTCAGCGAAGGCATCGACTCCAATCTTTACGACATCATCAACTACTCAATTTTTGCACTCATTAAACTCTCAGAAAAATCATGACTTATTTCATCTGGTTTTGCCGTATCGTCATCGGCGTACTTTTCATCTTCTCAGGATATGTTAAAGCCGTTGATCCAATTGGCATGCAATACAAATTGGAAGAATACTTCGAAGTATTCCACATGGAATTTTTTATTCCCTACTCGCTCTATTTCTCCATACTGCTCAATGCCCTGGAAATTGTTCTCGGCGTTTTCACCTTGTTTGGTGTGCGAATGGTTCAAACGGCTTGGCTCTTGGTACTGATTATTGTTTTCTTTCTCTTTCTTACCGGATACTCAGCAGTTACCAATAAGATTACAGACTGTGGTTGTTTCGGTGATGCTATTAAATTATCTACCTGGGCCACGTTTTACAAAAATGTTATTTTCCTCGCGTTCATCATTCCCATCTTTTTATGGCGCAACAAAATAAAACCGGTATTCAACGCCCTTATCAGCAATGTAATATATTTTGGTTCAATCCTACTCTGCCTCGGCCTCGAATGGTATTGCCTGGAACACTTACCTATCATTGATTTCAGACCTTACAAAGTAGGCAATAATATACGCGAACAAATGATTATTCCACCCGGAGCTCCCCGCGACAGCATTGTTACCCAACTTGTTTATAAAGACAAAAAATCCGGTACAGAGGAAGCCTTTACTATTAGTAATTTACCCTATGCCGACAGTATATGGATGGCGAATCACGAATTTGTAAGGCAAGAGAATACTGTAATAAAGGAAGGGTTTCAACCAAAAATTAAAGACTTCAAAGTGTGGGATGATGACAACAATGATCTCACTTCACAACTCCTCGACTCAAATGCTTACCAGTTATGGATCGTGGCTTACGACATCCAAAAAACCGATATCGAAGGACTAAAATCCATTGCATCCAACTTGAGTGGATATGAAAAAGCTGGCATAACCGTAATGGGCTTGTCTTCCTCAGCACGTACAGATATCGAAGCGGCACGACACGAAACCGCTTCGGCTTATCCGTTTTACTATGCGGATGGTACCGTACTTAAAACGATTGTGCGGGCTAATCCGGGTATCGTGTTGCTCAAAGGTGCCGATGTTCTGGCGATGTGGCATCATAATGATACACCGAATCCGGATGAGGTGAAGAACTATTTGAAATAATAAAGTACGGCATAGCATCTTCGCAAAACCACAGCGCAGGTTTATGCTTACATACATCTCAAAGCAACTACTCTATGCCCTTACCGTTTTAATCGGTGTGGTGATTACCGTATTTCTGTTATTTCAGGGCTTGCCCGGCGACCCGGCACGTATGACTATGGGTCAACGAACCGATGCCGCCACAATTGAAAATGTAAATCGTGAGTTGGCTCTGGATAAACCCAAATGGCAACAGCTGTTATATTATATCAATGATATCTCCCCCCTGAGCGTTCATGAACTCACCAACTCGAATCAGAACAAGTATAATTACCACACGGTAATCACATTCGGTAAGTACGTGCTCGTAGTTAAATCTCCGTACCTGCGTTTCTCGTATCAGCTTCAGAAACCGGTATCCGATATGCTTTTGCAGGCATTGCCTTTTACGATTGTACTTGCCTTTCTGGCCATCCTGTTTGCATCAGTCTTCGGCATCGTACTGGGTACCTTTGCCGCCTTACATCAAAACACCTTGCTCGATCGTCTGCTCATTTTTATCAGCGTGTCAGGCATATCCTTCCCTTCATTCTTTTCGGCGATATTATTCCAGTGGATTTTCGCATTTGTGCTTGCCTCGATAACTCATCTTCCTATGACCGGCAACCTTTATGCTTACGACCTTGATGGACATACACATCTGAATATTGCGGCTATCATCTTGCCGGTAATAACACTCGGTATAAGGCCTCTCGCAGTATTTACGCAACTAACACGAAGTGCCATGCTCGATGTATTACAAATGGATTTCATACGTACCGCCCGAGCCAAGGGTTTAAACAAATGGAATATTGTATGGCGTCACGCCTTACGTAATGCACTGAATCCGGTAGTAACAGCCATTTCAGGATGGTTTGCCGAGATGCTTGCCGGAGCTTTTTTTATCGAATTGGTCTTTAACTGGAACGGACTCGGCAAACTCACGGTCGATGCCCTAAATAAAAATGACTTTCCTGTGGTTATGGGTTCCGTATTGATTGCATCAACCCTGTTTGTAGTGGTGAATCTGCTCACCGATATTGTTTATGGATGGATAGACCCAAGAATACGCTCCGCACGGAACTAATCAAAGAGTGAACCCGTGTTGGGTTTATTCATCGTCTTTCCGACATGCTGATAGGCCTTTGCGGTAGCCTCCCTGCCTCGAGGGGTACGCTTGATGTAGCCCTCTTGTATTAAAAAAGGTTCATATACCTCTTCCAGTGTGCCTGGTTCCTCTCCAACTGAGGTGGCTATGGTGGTGATGCCAACGGGGCCGCCATCAAATTTATCAATCAGCGTATTTAGATAACGATTATCCATTTCATCCAAACCATGCTCATCAACATGTAATGCCTTGAGTGCAATTCTGGAAATATCCAGTGTAATGTTTCCGTTATTTTTTACCTGTGCAAAATCACGCACGCGACGAAGTAATGCATTGGCAATGCGCGGGGTTCCCCTACTACGTCTGGCTATCTCATAGGAGGCATCATCGGCCACAGGTGCATTGAGAATATGTGCGGATCGCCTGATGATTTTTTTTAAAGTATCGGCGTCATAATAATCCACACGCGAAACAATTCCAAAACGTGAGCGCAGGGGAGCAGATAACAGGCCGCTTCTTGTTGTAGCCCCAATGAGTGTAAAACGATTTAGCTTGAGTTGAATGCTTCGTGCATTTGGTCCGTTATCCAAAATGATATCAATCTTGAAATCCTCCATCGCAGAGTAGAGATACTCTTCAATCACGGTACCGAGACGATGTATTTCATCAATAAACAACACATCACCTTCATCAAGTCCTGTAAGAAGACCGGCAAGGTCGCCGGGTTTTTCCAGTACTGGGCCGGAAGTCATTTTCATGTTTACGCCAAGCTCATGAGCTACAATGTGCGATAAGGTTGTTTTACCCAAGCCCGGGGGGCCGTGAAGTAAAACGTGATCCAAAGGCTCCTGCCGCTGTTTAGCCGCCAGAATAAAAATTTTTAGATTTTCAACTATCCCTGGCTGACCGGAAAATTCATCGAACAACTGAGGTCGCAATACTCTTTCTAATTCATTCTCGGGGGTATTTACGTTGCTTTTATCCTGATTTAATATGGAGTCCCTTGGTGACATGATGCTGTGAAGTTCCTATTTATGGCACACAAAACAAAAAAGCCTGAATAAATAATTATTCAGGCTTTTGTTAGGGCTTTATGGTGATGGATTAATGTTGTATGATGATTTGACGATTAATAATATCGGCCGCATTGCTTACACGAATTGTGTACAGACCGTTTGCTAGCGTTGTGGTGTTGATTTGCAGTGGTTGAGACAGGTTTGTATTCATCACCTGATATTGAACACGTCCTAGAGCATCAATCAACTGAACCGAGGCAAGCTGAATAGTGGGAGCCTGTAAGGTTAACAGATCGTTAGCCGGATTAGGGAAGATGCGGACAGTATTTTCTACTGAAGGTATTGCCGTTGCAATGCTCACCATGGCAGGAGCGCGTTCGCTCACACAGCTGTAACTGGGTAATTCAACCTTCCAATCATAGAAGTAGTAGTAATATGTAGCACCGAAGGATGAACCGGTGACACTTAGCACATCAGTAACGGTGTATGGATAAGCAACACCGGAGCTGTTTCTTTTTAAACGGGGCGACAGATTACCCCACCCGCTTATAGCCTGATTGGTAGCTCCATCTGTACCTATTGTATATCCGGTGCCGGGTTCGAGGTTCCAGTTCAGTTCTATAATCATAGAATCGGGTTCAATATTTACAACGAGGCTGTCCAGTAAATCGCCATTTGAATTTCTGAGTAAAAGTTTGCGCGTGCCGGCAAGATCAGTAAATACCTGAACCGATTTCAGCACACAGGTGGTCGAAACATCGAATGTAGTTGTAGCATTCGTGCTGTTATCTCCACTGTACTGAGATGTGCCACTAGGTATAACCATTCCGGTAGTGTACTGCTCTCCATTATAGGCTGTGGTATTTTCAGCATAGAACAAGGTGGTACTGTTTACGATGGGTGTAACAAAAGCATTACCTGATCCGATAGCTGTTCCTCCGGTTGGTACATCATACCAGTTAACATTGTCGCCCGTTGCATTCAGTGTAGCGGAACCGGGTGCGGGTAAAATAACATCATTCGTTACCGGGGTCTCACTGTTTAAAACAGTAACCGTAATGGGTGTGGAGGAGTATTGCTGGCAGATACCTTCGATAGTTAATATATAACTACCGCTCTCTGTGGCTGTAATGTTTTGTGTAGTGGCTCCATTTGACCAAATATAAGTGCTGAATCCATCGGGACCGGTAATGTTAACACTATTTCCTTCGCAGAATTTTGTTTCACCAACTGCACTAATAACCGGAGTTTGGTCAGGATTGGATGTAACCTGAACACTTTGCGTAATCTCAAAACAGTTACTGTTTGCCTCACTAACCATTACGTTGTACATACCGGTGTTGGATACAGAAATGCTTTGGCTGGTTTCACCATTTGACCATAAATAATTAAAGCCGGCAGGTGCACTAAGTTCAACTGACTGTCCCGGACAAATAATAGCCGGACCATTAGTTGTAATTGAAACCAAAGGTGAAACACAATCATTTTCTATGACCATAACATAGTGATTTGCTTGCAGGTTGTATATTGTCTGTGACGCGCCGGAGGGCCAAAACACGTTAACAGAATCAACACTTGTATTGGAACCCAATCCGAAATGAAGTTTAAAAGTATTAACCGTACCATAACTCTCACCTGAGCGAACTTCTCTTACCTGAACTCCCCAGGGACCATAGATCGCAACCTTAGCCCCTATAGCATCTTCGTTGGATGCCGTGCCTTTGAGGTGAAATCCAATAAAATTATTGTTACCGCCACTGTTCATCCAAAGAACATCATCAATGCTGGTTGGCGTTGTATATATATTGGCATAGCCGCCATAAATATCCAGATAGCCGTCGTTGTTAGCATCGCCAATGGCAAAGGATTCCATATTGTTATTGTTAAATAGTCCTGTAACCTTGGTAAACGTTTTATCGCCGTTGTTCAGAAAGAATCGGGCATCACTCCCTGTAACAAGTATATCAACAAAACCATCATTATCGAAGTCGGCAAAGATGCTTTGAATAGGCGTAATGTCATTAATATCAAATCCGGTGGTTGATGTGATATCGGTATAATGGCCGGTGCCATCATTTTCAAAAATCTGGGATTCGAAGTCGTGATTGGTTAGGAGTAAATCCTGATCACCATCATTATCAATATCTCCAAATGAAGAGGTCCAGGACTGCCATCCAACATTGATTCCATACTCAGCGGCATTTGAAGTAAAGGTTCCATCACCGTTATTTTCAAAAAGTACATTAATGCGTCTGCCATCTGTTGGACTAGTAACCCCCTGACGACATTTGGCAATATATAAATCCAGATCCCCATCGTTATCAAAATCAGTCCACACACTGCCATAGTTACCCGAGTCATCCGTGGTGGTCACATCAAAGTCAATTACTGAGGTGCCGGAGTCGGTAAAGTTTCCTGTACCATCGTTCATGTATATAGTATTCTCACCATTATCATCGCAACAGAATAAATCAATCCAACCGTCATTGTTAAAGTCTGCCGCCGTGATATTCTGAAAGAAGAAGTTGTCGTTAGGCAGTGTAACCTGTGTGCCGGTAAGACCATCAGCACTCATCATCATAATCTTACCTACTCCATTCCAGCCACCGATAACATCCTTGTATCCGTTTTTATCGACATCCGCCACACACATTGCCCATGCACTTGCGTTATTCATCTGTCCAAAGTTGATTGTCTCGAATTGATTACCTGTTTTTTGCACTTCGATAATCAGTGTTCGTCCCTGACTGAGGCGAACGATATCATCCAGGCCATCATTATTCCAATCAACAACAGTCATAGAGCAACCACTTCGGATTGATGGATTAGCAAACAAACTGTTCTGATTCGTAAAGGATACCTGTGCCGTTAATTTAACACTGAGTAATGTTGTTATGCACAACAAACCATGTAAAGATGTAAATGGAAAACGCATGTTTTAGGTTTAGAGGTTTAATGAATTTGGTTGAAAGGTAATTTTATTGGTGGTGTTTAACAACTCATATTGTTACAGACGTACAATTTTTTGTGTGTAGCGTTTTTTATTGGTTTGTATCGCAATAAAATAAACGCCCGGGGATGCCGGTAACTCAAGACGATATTTGTTTTGATAGATATTGTCCAATTGTTCTATAAGTCGACCATCAGCAGAAAAAACACTAATCTGATCTATGCGCAGATTTTGTCCAAAGAGGTTAACAACTCCGTCAGCACTGGGATTCGGAGTAATGAATAATTCAAACGGCGATATACCCCGGGTACCGACCGTGATCACATTGGCCGAGATTGTATCAATAGCAATACGAACCGGTGTGCGATCACTATTATTGAACATGGTTTTAAACTGCTCAATTTCGGGAGTGGTATCCTGAAAAAGTTCACCCAAAAAATGGAATGGAATACTTTGGTAGAATACTTCAGCTTTAGCAAATAGTTTACCGGAGTATCCGTTGATTGGTATATGGTAGTGAACCACATCCACACCGGTGCCTTCATCACCATCAATGCTTTTATTAAAGTCAACATCTGTAAACGCATTACCGATGATTTTAACGGTGTCATATACGCTGTGTGCAGATGTAAAACCCAGCGGTGGTATCCGGTTGTCTTTGAGATGTATGGCACCTCGTTCAAGGATAGTGGTCTTAGCACCATTAACATCACCCATTACCATTTCATAGATCTGAGCTTGTTGTGGCGCACGTATGACATCATAATGCGGTAGATATTCATCGTTCCCAACGAGTTCGTAGTTCGCATCCAAAGCACCACTTTCAAAGATTAATTGTTCATCTTCATCATATACTTTAAAGTTTACAACAGCACGACGAGCCGGATAGCCACTGGGGAATTTATGTCCGGCTAAATTTTTTAATGAAAGGCTGTAGTATGCCGTATCATTATCGTAACTGTCAAATGTCAGGGCCGTCTCCAGTGTATGCTGTAAAAGCAAGCGGTTGGTAGCCGCCAACGTCGAATCAAAATTCGCATCAGGGGCATTAACATTGAGTGTGTTCTTATTTTGTTTGATCAAATTAATCATAAAGGTATTTGCTCCCATAAACTGATGTAAGTTAAATGGACTGCGACCCGGCAAGGCGAGATAACCGTTGGCAATCTTTATGGGTTCCTCAATCTTAGGCATATGGCAGGTTTGACATTGTGTGCCTTCGCCGGGATACACCGAGTTCACCCATTCGTGATGAGTGGCCTGTTCTACAAATGTTTCTCCGGTATAATTGCCATCCAAATCAGCTGTATTGGTTATTAAGGTATGGCAGGGAGAACAAAATGTACCATCACTCACGTGCGGGCTATAGGCCGGATTCAGTCCAACATAAAGTTGCATAGGGCCAAGCATAGGTCCCATAAATGGGCCGTAAGCGTTGCCGAAACCGTCGGCATTCTTGGTCGTGTCGTAAGGAATCTGTCCGCTGAATGTGTTACCAAGAATGACACCGAGTCCATAACTGCCTATGGCGTGACAGCCAACACAACTCACGCCATCGCGACCAAGACTGTCGCCATCAATGTCGTAAATGGAATAATGCAACCCCTTGAATCGTGCGGCATAGTGCCCCATTGGTGCGTGACACGATGTGCACTTATCCTGCAGATCAACACTATGCGATGGATTAACTAAAATTTCGTGACTAACCTTTGCACGCCAATAGGGATCAACAGCTGAAAGCCCCATCATACTGGTTTGCCAATCATCGAACAAATTAATATCGGTGCCATTTGCCAGCACATTGGCTAATCCGGTAGAATCAAATCCATGGCAACCCTGACAACGAGTAGATGGTAAAAAATATTCGCCCGGGCCCAATGGATTGCGTTGTGCCAAAGCTCTGAATTTATTTATCTCTGCTTCTGTGTGAAATGAAACGGCCTGATCTTTTTTAACGGGCACAAGCACAAATGCAAGAATCATCACGCAAATTGCCGAAACGAGTAGTAACTGTTTTGTCATGTGAAATATATAGATGCTAATTTATAGATTTAACCAATGCAGATAGGCTCCCTTATTCAGATTAATTTATAGCATATACAAGAACAATCGGTCTTTTTCATGGTTTAATATGGTTCTAATAGCTTGCTGCTATAATCTATCAGACTTCAATCGCATCTTCCTTAACCACATCCGCTTCTACTTTCAGATTATCAATAATGAAGGTTTGTCTATCCGGTGTATTCTTACCCATGTAATATTCCAATAATTGTTGAATCGGAATGTCATGACGTAATATAACCGGTGTCAGTTTTATATCCTCACCAATGAAACGCTCAAACTCATCCGGACTAATTTCGCCTAATCCTTTGAATCGGGTGATCTCAGGTTTAGCTCCCAGTTGTCTGATAGCCGCTTGTTTTTCCGATTCAGAATAGCAATACAAAGTTTTTTGCTTGTTACGTACTCTGAATAGCGGTGTCTCGAGAATATACAAATGACCATTCTTAACCAGATCAGGAAAAAACTGCAAAAAGAACGTGAGCATCAGCAAACGAATGTGCATCCCGTCAACATCGGCATCTGTAGCTAACACAATACGATTATAACGGAGTGTATCCATGCCCTCCTCGATATTAAGGGCATGTTGCAGGAGATTGAACTCTTCATTTTCGTACACAATTTTTTTAGATAATCCGAAACAGTTGAGCGGTTTACCGCGCAAGCTGAATACGGCCTGCGACTCTACATTACGGGACTTGGTCAACGAGCCGCTTGCCGAGTCTCCTTCGGTAATAAACAGGGTGGACTCCAAACGCATATTATTTTTTTCATCATCAAAATGCACTCTGCAGTCGCGCAGTTTTTTGTTGTGTAATGCAGCTTTTTTGGCTCGCTCATTAGCCAGTTTTTTGATGCCAGCCATGTCCTTCCGCTCACGTTCACTCTGCTGTATTCGTTTAAGCAAGGCATCGGCCGTTTCCGGATTTTTATGCAGGAAATTATCCAGCTCACGAGAAAGGAATTCAACCACATAATTACGAATGGTAGGCCCCCCTTCAAACATATGAGTGGAACCTAATTTGGTTTTGGTTTGTGATTCAAATACCGGTTCCTGAACACGGATACTTATGGAGGCTACAATACTCTCTCTGATGTCGCCGGCTTCGAAATCTTTCTTATAGAAGTCACGAACTGTTTTTACAATGGCTTCACGGAATGCTGCAAGGTGTGTTCCACCCTGAGTGGTATACTGACCATTAACAAACGAATAATATTCTTCGCCGTAGTGATTGTGATGTGTTAAAGCTACTTCAATATCCTCTCCCTTAAGATGGATAATCGGATAGCGGATTTCATCAAGGTTAACTTTACGCTTCAGCAAATCAAGTAGTCCATCTTTCGAATAAAAACTTTTCCCGTTGTAGTTAACCGTTAATCCGGCATTCAGAAATACATAGTTCCAGATCTGGTTTTCTACAAACTCTTCTATAAAATGAAAATTTTTAAAGATCTGATTATCCGGAATGAAACTCATCATGGTGCCATTCTTCTCACCAGACTTCTCCTCTTTATAATCCTTGATTAATTCACCACGCTCAAACTCGGCAATTTTTGTTTTGCCTTCCCGAACGCTCTGCACCTTAAAATAATTAGAGAGCGCATTAACTGCCTTGGTTCCAACACCATTCAACCCCACCGATTTCTGAAACGCCTTTGAATCGTACTTGGCACCGGTATTTATGCGCGATACACAATCAATTACCTTACCCAAAGGAATGCCTCGGCCAAAATCCCTTACGCTAACCCTACCCTCTTCTATTTTAATATCAATCGCTTTTCCATAGCCCATCTGAAACTCATCAATGCTGTTATCGATAACTTCTTTGAGCAACACATAAATTCCATCATCGGTTGATGAACCGTCGCCTAACTTACCAATATACATCCCGGGGCGTAAACGGATATGTTCTTTCCAATCCAGCGAGCGAACAGAATCTTCATTGTATTGACTTACATTTTTTGACATAGCTATTATTTCAACGGTTAAAGTTACACTAAGCTATCATCAGTATCAGAAGCAAAAACATACGGCACAGCGTGTATTGTATCATTTCAGCAACAAGTTCACAAGCCTTCTCCCTGCATTACTCATAAACGTAGCTGCCAGCAATGCGACTATGGTAATTGTCCAGGTGAGTATTTTTTTTAACATGTTGGTTTGAGTTTTTAGTTGAACAATTATAACAGTTTTATAAAAACGAATAAACTTTTCGTCGTTTTAGGATGATTAAAAGCGGTGCTTTGTTTTTTTAATTAATCCTACTGTTGGGCTAAAGCCCGTGGGGTGTTGAGCTTCTTTTTCTGCAGGCTAAAGCAGGCAGTAATAAAACCTTAGTATTATTAAGCGTGGCGCATAGCCGCTTAAAAAATGGCTTCGCTTAAATGAATGTTATGAATCAACAGAAGTACATGTACGCAGCAAAAAATACATTTTTAGTGCAACAGCAGTTTTTTCACAGCCTGACGTTTTGCAGCTTGGCGTAGTGGCGGATTTTTAGCACAAAAGTTTAATCGAAGCACTGCACTTGAACCTACCACAAAACTGTCATACGAAGCACTGAACCCGCCATTACGCCAAACCGCTGTTAGGTGCTGGCGTTGTTGACTATCGTATGGTTTCGTCATTGTCACGCTGTTGTTTTTTTAGTCTTTTTAGGTTTCTCTTTTGTAAATAAGTCAGCCGTATATTTTTCGTATAGTTCAAATAGAAAAACCATTCTGTTTGCTTCACTTGTAAATGCTTGTGGTCTGTAAGCCAAGTCAACTGCTTTATCTAACTCGTTGTGTGCTTTTACCAGAGTTGGAGGCATTGTCAAAGGGTCGTAAAGGTCGGCAAGTGAACTGTTAGGAAATTGTAGTCTTGTGTCTAATACATTTTGTGCTGCTGTTTCAATGGCTTTAACTTGCTTATCGTTTGGATTATCTGGAAATGGAAAATTGTTGTAAACAATACTTGCAGAATATTGAAAATCACTTTTCATTCTTCCACAAGTTGCTTTCATCCAAGCCATATGCATTGCAGAAGTCATTATGCCAAACATAAACAAGTTCGCATTTGGAATTATCAAAGCACTACCGCTTGTAATTGTTGTTGGTTCTAAAATACCAATTGGAATATATTTTCTATTCTCGGATGATACTTTTGGAATAATTATATACTTTGATTTTGGTTGGCGAATTTCTCCAAAAAGCATTGCTTTTTTAGCAAGTTTATTCGTAGCTGCTCTATTACTGCTTAATCTAAATTTCTTAGTCTTTTCAATTCTGTCAAGGATAAATTTAGAGTTTTTTAAAACAGACGGCTCAATATTCTGCATCCATAAACACCAACGTTTTTTGTTATTGATAAACTCATCGCCACCTGTATATTTTTTAATTGCATTTATAATTTGAGGTTCGTTTTTTACTGCTTCTTCTTTTTCTTCATCCGTCAAAATCAAATTACCTTCGTCAATTGGCATACTTCCATAATTCATTTCGGGAACTTTACATATTGGCGATTTTCTGTTCTCAACTGTAATGTCTTTCCCTTCAACTAAAAATGGATTTATGTTTTTAACCTTTACTTCGTGAGGTTCGCCTTTAATATCGTCATATTCTAAAATGCTCTTATTATTAGTGTCGTAGTTGGCGAAGCCAACTATCACACAATGAACTGCTGCATTTCCTTTTGCTTCGTTTCGCCAACTAAATGTTCTGTGAGCAAAATGAATTTTGATTTTGTATTTATTGAACATCAAGCTCCATAACAGTCCGACTTGTTCGCCTTGACAAATTGAGTTTGTAGAAACAAACGCAACTTTGATTTTTGTATTTTGAATGTATTGTGCCGATTTTATATACCAAGCAGTTACATAATCTAAAACGCCTGTTCCTTTTGCATTTGCAAATATCATTTCCATATCTGCTTTCTGTTCGGGCTTTTGTTCTTTTTTTCCAATAAAGGGAGGATTGCCGATTATGTATGTAAGTTCATTTTTAGAAACTACACTTTCCCAATCAACATTCAAGGCATTTCCGTGAACAATTTTTGCAGATTTTTTCAGCGGTAAGCGAACAAAGTATTGTCCAAACTCACTACTCACCAGCATATTCATTTGGTGGTCAATCAGCCACATGGCTACTTCGGCAATTCGGGCAGGAAATTCTTCATATTCAATACCGCTAAATTGGTCAACGTTTATCCAAAGAATTTGGCTAACATCTAAAAATGTCTGTCCCGATTTGTTAAGTGCTTTTAATACTTCAAATTCTAAAAGTCGCAACTCTCGGTAAGTGATAACCAAAAAGTTTCCGCAACCGCAAGCAGGGTCAAGAAATTTAAGTGTGCTTAGTTTTTTATGAAATTCTCTGAGTTTTGGTGCTGAGCCTGCCGAAGCATCAAACTCTTTCCAAAGTTCGTCCAAGAAAAGAGGTTTGATAAGTTTTAAAATGTTGGTTTCGCTTGTGTAATGTGCTCCTAAGTTTCTGCGTTCTTTCGGGTTCATTACGCTTTGAAACATTGAGCCGAAAATAGCAGGCGAAATTTTGCTCCAATCAATGTAACAACAATTCAATAATGCTTGTCGCATATTGCTATCGAAACTTGCCGTTGGCAAGATTTCTTCAAACAATTTTCCGTTTACATAAGGAAAGTCGGCAAGTTGCTCGTCAAGATTTTTAAAACGGTTTTCTTTGGGTGTATTCAGCACCTGAAAGAGTTCTTGCAGTTTGGCTGCAAGGTCGCTTCCGTCTATATTGGTGCGTTGTTCAATGTATTCTTGAAATTGTTGTTTGTTGAAAATAGTTGTGTCTTCAGCAAACAATAAAAATAAAATACGAACCAAGTAAACTTCTAATGGATGTCCTGTATATCCAATTTCTTCAAGTCTGTCGTGAAGTTTACCCATTAACTCCGCTGCTTTAATGTTTGCAGGGTCTTGTTCTTTGTAAACCTTTTTTTGATAACCTAAAATGTAGCCAAAATGCTGAACATTATTTACAAGGTCGTTGAGTTTAAAATCTACGGTTTTATCTTCTTCAAGGTCGTAAAGTCTAAAATTTTCAAAGTCAGAAATGAGAATGTATTTCGGTAATTCGTGTTGTTTCAGTCCGTGTGTATAGTCTTTGGCTTGTTGATATGCTTTGTCGAGGTTTTTACCTCGACTTTTCATTTCAATTAAAATCGTTCCTTTCCAAAGCAGGTCAATGTAACCGTCTTTGTCGTCCAGTTTTTTTACTCTGTGTTCAAAGGTCGAAACACGCTTACTGCTAATGCCAAACACGTTAAAAAACTCAACTAAAAATGGTTTTGCGTCTGCTTCTTCGTTTGAAGTGTCAGCCCATTCTTTTGAGAAATTTAATGCTCTATCTTTTATTTCGTTCCAGCTTAATGCCATTCTTTTTTTCTATATTTTGTCAGTTTGTTGATGGTTGTTTTGTCGTCATTTACACTTGCTGCCAACGGCAGACTGTGAAAATACTATCCACAGTTTACTTGTATAAAAATAAGCTAGTAAAACCGTACTTCGAAGAACCATAAGCATATTAGGAACAAGAGAACTACTGGAAAAACTCAAGAACTGGAAACCGGACTATAAAGGGATAGTCTGTGCGCTGAGAAAACAGACCTCATTAGAAGCGAATAGAGCGAAGATAAAAACAGCGTGGAGCATAGCCGCTTAAAAAATGGCTTTGCTTAAATGAATGTTATGAGGCAACAGAAGTACATATGAGCAACAAAAAAACACCGTTGCGATGCATTGTTAAGTTACTTCACAGCCTGACGGTCCGCGGCTAAAAGAAGTTGGCGCTTTTGAATTATAAACCTCCTTCTGCTCCGCAATTTAAATGTAAAATAAATTTTCTTTAGAACCACAAATAAGCCAATTTCTTTTAGGTGCTGTTATCGGTAGTTAAAATTTAAAAATCGTAAATTTATTCTATGGGAAAACACTTAAAATTTATATCGTACGAATACCTCGATAGCTATTCGTCAAAGTGTAAAATTGATTGGTTAGAGGTATTCCATATATTAAGGTCAAAGTCAACATTTACAACTGATGATTTTGAATATTATCTGATAGCTTCTTCGCTTTACTCGTCTAAAATTGAGGGTAACTCTCTTGATGCAAACAGCTTTTTTAGAAATAGAGGAAATAAAACATTTCCGAAGAAAAAAGAAGTGCAGGAGATTGAAGATTTAGTAAAAGCATACAAGTTTGCCGCTGAAAACAACCTGAACAAAACTAATTTCTTGAAAACACATGAAATTTTGGCTAAAACATTATTGCCAGCTAATTTACGAGGAAAAGTCAGAAAGCAACAAGTTGGCGTTCACGATTCAAAATCACTTAAACCTGTTTATTTAGCAGTCGAGCCACAATTTGTGAATGAAGAATTAAGCAAGTTGTTTGCTGATATTTCAGAGTTATTGAAACGGGATTTGTCTTACAAAGATGTTTTTTACTATGCTTCTATGATCCATTTATGGACTGCAAAAATTCACCCATTTATGGATGGTAATGGTCGGTCTTCACGATTGCTTGAAAAATGGTTTTTAGTGTCAAAATTAGGAATGTCTGCTTGGTCAATTAATTCTGAAAAATATTATTGGGATAATCGTCCTTACTATTACCAAAACATTGCTTTGGGATATAACTACTATGCCCTATATTGGGGTAGATGTCTTCCTTTTTTGTTAATGTTACCTGAAGCACTTAAAGAGTCAATCAAATAATTACCGCTAACATCAGACTGTGAATCTACTATACACAATTTAAATATCAAAAGGAGTTTGTTGCAATGTAGTAAATGAAGTATTTTCAAGCCTTGTAATCATTTTATGAACTACATCACGCCACGCAACCGTTTTCAAACCGATGTATAAAAGTAACCGGACTATAAATAGATAGTCTGTGCGCTGAGAAAACAGACCTCATTAGAAGCGAATAGCGCAAAGATAAAATTAGCGTGGCGCATAGCCGCTTAAAAAAAGTGCTTCGCTTGAATGAATGATATGAAGCAACAGAAGTACATGTACGCAGCAAAAAATACATTTTTAGTGCAACAGCAGTTTTTTCACAGCCTGACGTTACGTGGCTTGGAGAAGAAGCGGATTGCGAAACGCAATCTTTCTTTTAAGAAAGCTGTTTGTGCGTTGAAGAATGTACACTTCAACACACAATGCCGATTTTTTTGCAAAGGAGCTGTTATGGGTTGCGGTTATTTTAAGCCGCTTTAAATTTCTTCTTTGCGTTATTATCTTTCATTTTTTTTATGAATTTACTTAATTCCTTCTCTTCCTTTTCTGTAAGTGGATGACTTTGAATAAAATCAACATCTAATTCAATTTTAACTTTTTTCGGTTTCATGCTTTGAAGTATTTATTTACTAGTTCTGTTGCAGCATTTGTTTCAATAATCATTAATTGATTTCCGTAATGGATTGCTTTAAGCGATTTCTCATAATGATTTACAAGTTGGGTTTTAGCATGAAAAGCTACAAAGCCTTCTTGCCCCCTCTGAAATGAAAGTCTACAGGCAAATGCCACAAGATTTCCTGGAACACCTTCATATAATTTGTTTTCGCCTCTATTGAATAAAGCTGATTCAATCAAATTCAGGAAAATATGATCAGGTTTGATTGAAATACTTATAAGCCCTTGTGCAATATGTTCATTATGCAAAATAGAAAGCTTATAGACTTCTTTTTCTGTAGATTCAAACTCTTTCTTCCAATTGAACAGCCAACCGTTCTTCTTTGTAATCAACTTTAAGTCTGATTTCGATAACAGCAAAACTTCTGTCATTAGACTGTCGCCTGATATTCTGTTTGTTATGGAGTTGGTTAGTTTGTCTATAACAAAATCGTTGTATTGCTTTGCTTTTGTTTTCACATATGCAATTTACGAATTTTGTCGTTTCAGAAAATTGAGAACAACCGTTACCCATAACGTCAGACCGTGAAAATACTATCCACACATCACATGTCCAAAATAAACCCCTCAAATACACACATTAATAATTACTTACATGGTTTGAAAAACAATCATGAACTACATCATACCCCTAAACCGCTATCAAACATCATTCGGCAGCTTAGATGAAAGCATCAGCAGCGACAATGCCGCACGTGTGCTCGATGCCTTTGTAGAGAAACTGGATTTAAAACAACTTACACCGACCTCAGAGGACTGGAAAAAGTGAACGGAGAACACAGCCTGATAGCCTTAGTATATAACCTACGAAGAACGATAACGATATTAGGAACAAAAGACATACTGGAAAAACTCAAAAACTGGAAACCGGACTATAAAGGAATAGTCTGTGCCTATACAAAACAGACCTCATTAGAAGCGAATAGCGCGATGATAAAATTAGCGTGGCGCATAGCCGCTTAAAAAATGGCTTCGCTTAAATGAATGTTATGAGGCAACAGAAGCATTTGAGCGCAGCAAAAAAATACATTTTTAGTTCAATAGCAGTTATTTCACAGCCTGACGGTTTCGGGCTTGGCGAAGGTGGCGATTTTCAGCACCAAGGTTGATGCGAAGAACCAAACTTTGATTACCCACAAATGTATCTGCGGAGAAGTGAACCGCCACTTTTGCCAAGCCCGTGTTATACACAGTGCAATTTCGACTCATTGCTTAATAAATGGTGCGTTAAAGATTCTGCCATTTTTTGAAGTGAAGTTAATTATGTAGTAACCATTCGAAAAGCTTGATACGTCAACTACGTATTCTCCGTTTCCAGATGCAGAAAAGGATATATTGTATTTTCTACCCTTTGCATCAACAATATTTAGCGCATCTAATATCTCTGAAGAATTTACATGTTTAATGATTATTTTGTCTGAAGTTGGATTCGGATAAACTTGAATTGATTGTGAAGTCAATTCGTTGATTCCTACCGTTGAAATAAAATGTGCTTTGAAAGATATGCTATCTGTTTGAAGCGTGTCCAAAAAGACGGCATTTAAGGTGTCTGCAATCAATCCATTTGCCTCCCAATGAGAAAATTGATAACCCGGCATTGCTTCTGCTTCTATTTTTATAGGAACTCCATCGAAGTAAATACCGATCCAAGGATATGAATTGGGAGTAATTGTGCTGATGTTGATTTTCCCGGCATTTGCAGGAAATACATCAAGGTTGACGTCAACTTGTTGTGGTAAATTAAACTCGCTTTGAATGTGATTTCTAACTTGTTCTGAGCGGCAGGACAGTTCACTTTGATATAATAAATGATATTGATTAAAATCGTTCATCTGGCCTGCTACATTGAGCGAATCGCCCCATCTGTAATATTCGTTTGCCATTTCGACAACGGTTTGGTTGTACATTGAAATATCTATTGAAAGTAATCTGGATGGTAAATAAAGGGTATTCATTTGATCGGCAAATCGATTAATAAAGTAGTTTCGGAATCGATCGTTTTGAATGCCTCTTAACCAAATATTCAAATGAGGATTACTGGAGTCCGCCTGAAAAAGCTGAGACAGATAATTATGATTACAATTGTAAAGCCAAGGTTGGTCATTGGGTTGTAAGCCATAATCCAAGTCATTTAGGATATAACGCCAACGGTAGTTTGTTGCATCCGATCGGTATAGTTTTAAATTGTTGTAATTAAATGCCCAATCCACATTGTCAATCCACATTTCGGCAATAATGTAGTCGTTGTAGTATTCCATGTCGAAATATTGATCAGCTAGGTTCCAATAATTGGTATCGATTGGATTAAGTTGCACCAAACTATCATATGAATTGTAGAATGATTGAACGGAGCCTTCAATTGCACGAAGGTTAAATCCATATTGCGAAGAGGAAGATAGTATTTCGATGGCATCAGGGTCTGCATTTTCGGAAAGCTCGAACATCTCAGAGTTCGTTTTTTCTCTAACTTCATATAGACCCCAGTATTTCCCGTTGATATATACTGAAGCAGGTCTCCATGCTGAATAATAGTTATTGCTTCCATCCGCCATCATTTTACAACTTGCAGCATCTTTATAGGGCAAGGTCAAATAATTGTTACTTCCATTTCTGAGGTAAAAGTCACCATACTGAAAGCGGTTTGGACGGTCCGGTATTACATTGTGCATAATGGGACCATCGCCCAACACGCCATGATCAAAATTGATACGAAATGCTCTTTGTGCACGTGAACGTGCTGACCACCCTCCATCCATCATAATTCCCGTTTTTCCGGAATGGATCAGATTATGGTTTGCTGTTGAGTCAAAATATTCAACGTATGCAGGTTTTAATAAATCCAGCGTGGGATTGTCAAACATTCCGTTAGGGCCGTACAAATTAGATGTGTCTGTAATTACCGAAATAATTGGGGTAATATGATTCAGGTTAAACAAATAACTGGCTGTTGATGTAGTGCTTGGTAGATAACCATTGATAAATGCCCTTGCTCGTAAAACTGTTGTTTGTGATATTGGAATAGACGTCCCATTCCATAAACTGGAAGTTGTGTCAGGATCGCTTCCGTCAAGCGTATAAAAGACATTCGCACTGGGCGAATTAGGGTCCGTGATACTAACAGTGAAGCCTGAAGTGTACACCCCTCCAACCATTGAAAACAAAGGAGCAATGGCATAATTTGTAAAAGGAGTTGAAAAATTGTTTGTTGCGCCTGGTGTTGGAGTCCCAAATTTTTGAATGTTTGGAGCCGAATCAGGAAAAGATCCAATACTCACACCAACTCCTTGCCCACAATTTACGTTCAAAGAACTAACTAAAACGTTCGATGGATTATATAGTTTTATTGTCTCACCATTGGAACTTATTTTGAAATTTGTGTGGTTTTTAACTCCAGTTGGGGGAATAAAGTTCGTTTGTA
>Ga0315901_10000250_pt1 | contig 81496 bp, 135 predicted proteins | sample LakEriMetagenome_10_FD_203761 | JGI IMG/M metagenome (GOLD analysis project Ga0315901, IMG submission 203761) | Freshwater fungal communities from buoy surface, Lake Erie, Ohio, United States - Buoy 2 MA116 | ecosystem: Environmental > Aquatic > Freshwater > Lake | place: USA: Lake Erie, Ohio... | reverse complement strand
CAGATTGAAGCCGGACTATAGGTATCTGAGAAGCGTTAGTGAAAAGTGGAATAGGTAACGGAGGTTGAAGGTGATATACGTAGCACTGGACTCCCTGAAGGTTCGAATCCTTCCATCCCCGTCATTTATTTAGGAGGTTAGTATGAGCATAGCAAGTGAGCATCTTGAAGAAGAAATTGATAAACTATTAGTTAAACTTAATGAATGGAAGGAGCTTGCGAGAATGCAAGCAGAGACAATTACAAGGATTGAAATAGATAACAAAAAACTACGTGAAGCTTTAGAGAAGATAGCTTACCATGTTGGTAAATTTCCAACATACGAAAGTTATTGTGAATTAAAGGATAAAGCTAGAGAAGCACTAAAAGTAGGTGGAGAATGAAAAAAATCATTGAAATAAAACGTGGAGATATAGTTCCAGAAAATGCAAAGTGGCTGACTTCGAGAACATTGATAGTAAAAGAATGGGAGGAGCAAACAGGTCATGAACTGCAAAGCAATGCATATGAAGTGTTTAGGGAGTATGCCGAATACGATGTTTTTGAGGTGACTATCGAAGCACTAAAAGAAATAGGTGAAAAATGACTGTTATTACTTTTACTATAAATTGGTACAGTTTATTGTTTGGATTTTTCATTGGACTATCTGCTATGGCTATAATGATGTTTGGCATAGTTATAAAAATAGATAAAGAATGTAAATGCGGAGCGTGGCAGTCAGAAGAACTAAAAAAAGTAGGTGAAGAATGAACGATAAAGACAAAGAAACGTTTGAGAAGTGGATTGATAATGATGTTTTATCTCATGATGAGAATAATAAATTTAAAAATATGTCAGAGCAAGAAAGAGTAATTTTTATAACTGAAAGAACGTGGCAAGCCGCTTGTGAATATAAAGATAAAGCTATTTTAAACGGTTCAAAGATGAAACAAATGAATGATAGAATTGAAGATTTGATAACTGAAAACAAAAAGCTACGTGAAGCTTTGGAACTCACCATTAAGACAGCAGAGTATGTTTATCAACCAGATAAACCTTTAGAGAAAGGACTGCCTCCGTTCCATTATCACACGCTAACTTATGAAGGTGATTTGGAATTGATAGAGAAAACTATAGCAGCTAGAAAGTTACTTGATTCGACCAAGGAATAACTATGAATAAACTTAAAGCCTACGTAGGATTAGACAACCGCTTTGTAATATGTGAAAAGTTTCCCGATGATGAGGATCACGCAGGACTACACGATATGTTGCAAGACTGGATAGACTATGATACTGTATTCACGGATGAGCCTTTGAAGCAGGGATTCTATATACTTGAGTTTGAGATTGACTGTAAGCATTACACCGATCCAACAGAGCAGGATGCCTGTCTTGAGTTAAAGAGTTTTCAGAATGTAGATGAGGGTTTTGAAAAGGAAACAGAACTGTTTCTTTCTACAAGTGGAAACAGCGAACACTCTTTAGATGGATTACGTTACCTAATTGCACCGTTTAAAGACGAGGAATAACTATGCCTTCACACTATTGGGGCGACGAAGATTTTGATTGGGACTCGCTTTACAAAGCAGAGACTGAGCTTCGACGTATAATGAAACGATATGGTAGGATTGGAGTACACTCAAAAGAGAAGTATGGCACTCTACGTTTCTCCGTTTATTTCTGCGATGGAACTCTCCATTCATTTACTCACCCCGGCTACGTATATTCTCAGTATCCTAAATGGCTTTGGTGCTTTGACTTAGACTACCGACCATTACGATTCCTAACTCCGCTTATTAACCTCTGGCAGAAGCTTGTGTTTCAGTATGCCTTCACCGTTGTGTGTGCTAAGTATCCGCATATACGTGACGAGATAATTAACGATGCTCCGAAAGAACTATTGCCTTGCGAACTTGCCATAGCCTGTGCTAAAATGTGGAGTAATAGTTGTAAGCATTGTGATAAAATGTCTACGACTGATAATTACAAGTGTCCTCATTGTGGAGAATTGAAATGACTAAAGTAAAGATAAATGTATATATAAACGAGAACGATCCAGTAAACGATACTACTGTAGGTATTGCTTTAGGTAAAGCGATTATGAGAAGCGAGTTAACCTACGAAGAAGATATTACGCCAGAAGAGCTGAATAAGGAAACTCAAAGAAGATTACTGCTTTTAGACTTCTTAGAAGAACTAGGCGTTGATAATTGGGACGGTTATTCTGAAGCTATGAGATTAAGTAAAGAGTATTATGAATTGTTAGGAATAGAATAGGAGCCGTTTAGCCTTCGACTGGTGCGTGGGCTTATTCTAGATAAACGGTAGGTGCTTCTCTAGTCGGAGAAGGTAAATGGTGAACAATCTCTCAGCCTTTAAATCCTTTTTAATAGGAGTTAAGAATGTGGAATCAATTAGACAAAGCTCTTGAACTACTTTTTAAAGTACTTATAATTTCCGTACCGTTGGCTGTATGGAAAGTAATTGATATCTGTATTTGGATATACAACCATGTGGATGTGAGTTTAAAATGACTGAAATACTCTACTGTCCAAAGAACAACGAGCTACTTCTATTCACTGGATGCTACGAACTTGACGTACAGACAAAGACCATGATATTATACTTACAGACTAGGCGTAAGCGAATGGTGACTGTAGCGGCTAGTGAACTTGTACATATAGGATGGTTATGACCTACCTTGAAGCTCGCAACTCCGGTTATCCATTCAACAGACGCAAGTACAAAGACGGATGGTATATACGAGACTTGAGAAGAAATGTAGACTATGCTATGCGAGACTTGTCTCAGAGATTCTGGAGCGAGAATGATCTTGCGGCAGATGATTGGCATACGGTTAGAGGTACAGGATTAGATCTTGAAACACAGGAGAAAAAACATGAGTAACATAAACGGATATTGTCCTTTCTGTAGTGCAAACTTAGACGGAGACTTAGTAATCAACTATCCCCTTAGTCAAGGCAAGTCCATGGAAGAAGCTCTTGAATATGCTAAGCACTACGCTGGATGGGACGAGTATAAAGAGAAGAATAAATGGGGTAGAGCCATCTCTCTATATTGTAGAGATAGGGACCGCACTGTAGCATATCGTTGTCCTGAATGTAATAAGACTTGGGATAGATAATTTTTCTGTTATAATAGTAGAAGATATCAAGGAGGCAACCGTGAATATCTTTGTAACTTCATCGTGTCCAATTAAATCAGCTCACTATCTAGATGACAAGCGTAAAGTAAAGATGGCTCTTGAGTCAACTCAAATGCTTTGCACCGCACTCAATGTCAATGGAGTCAAGACTCCTTACAAGACCGGACATCTCAATCATCCTTGTACTATTTGGGCTAGAGCTAGTCAACAGAACTGGCTATGGCTTTGGCAACATGCTATGGAACTATGTCACGAATACCGTAGAATTTATGGTAAAGAACATGCATGTGTAAAAGTTCTCAATGAAATTAAAAATCAATACAAAGTGCTACCAGATGTAGGACAAACTCCTTTTGCTAACTGTGCAAGATCAAAAGAACGTGGTATTGATTTCACTACTGAACAAGATGTAAGCATCGCTTACAAGTTATATCTAAACGAAAGATGGGATAATGATAAACGTGAACCAACATGGAGCTAAAATGAAAAGCCTTCTTGAAGTAGAAGAACTATCTGTATCCGAAATTACCCTAAAACAGTTACAAGAATTGCACGATAACCTAGCAGAAGAACTCTGTATGGATCAAGACGCACAAACAAACAACGAATTGTTTAAGCGATACGTTAAAGCTTATGATAAACTACAAGAGCTACTAGTAGAGTACCATGAGAGGAATAATGGATAAACGATACGTACTTATTGATACCGATGAGAAGTTTCAAGAAGCAGTAGACCATCTCAATAGTGTAGAGTATGTGGCTTATGATACCGAGACTACTGGACTAAATGTTCGCAAAGAAGAAGTGATTGGGTTCTCTTTTACAGGATCAGTAAAACTAGGCTACTATCTTCCGCTGTATCAATGGAACAATAAAACTCAAGAGCTTGAAGATCATCCAACCTTCAATACTATTAAGCAACGTCAGCTATTGGATATTTTAAAAACCAAGAAACTGATAATGCACAATGCTTCCTTTGATGTTAGGATTACTGCGAACTTTTTTAAAGTAAACCTACTGACTAGTCTCCATGCAGATACTCAATTGATGGAGCATACTCTCAATGAGGAAGGACCGTTTGCTTTGAAAGAAGTTTGTACTATCAAAGCAAAAGAACTAGGACTAGACTCGCAAGACTTTGCCAATCAGGAACAGCTTGAACTAAAAGAATCTGTGATAGCTAATGGAGGTAAGTGGATCAACGCTCAGAAAGATATATATAAAGGCGACCTTGCTATTATATCCAAGTATGCTTGTGCTGACGTTGACTTAACTCTTCGTCTATTTCTCCACAACGAACAGAGATTGATTCAAGAAGGACTACATGATTTCTTCTATAATCAGGAAGTAATGCCGCTGCAGAAGTATGTTACTATACGCATGGAGCATAGAGGGGTTCATATTGATCTAGCTCGACTCACAGAACTTTATAATAACATTACAGAAGATATTGTAAAGTATGAACAGGAAGTGGTAGAATCTTTATACACTCATCCGGCTTGGTCAGCATACATTGAATCTAAACTAAATGAGATCCCTGTATCTAATAAAGGTTCCTTTGCCCAAGAGCTTTGTCGTAGAGCTAATCTAGATCTTCCTATTTCAGATTCTGGAAAGTTCTCTATAAATAAAAAAACAGTGCAAGCTTTGCCGGAAACTAAATGGAAAGGTTTTCTCCTTAGTAATGATACAGTATGGTTATCTTCTTTTGACATTCATGATATTAGAGTTGCTCTTTATAAAAAAGAAAACGAAACAGAATATCTTATCAACATTCAATCCAAGACACAGCTTGCCGATTTAGTATTCAACTTTATGGGAGTAGAGCCACTAACGAAGACAGCTAAAGGATCTCCTCAGTTCAATGAGGATTTCGTTGAAAGCATTTCTAAGGATCATCCTTGGGCTGAGAAGTTACGAGTGTACAATAAGCTTAATAAGATTAGAAGCAGTTACTATGAGAGATTTCTTGAGAACCATGAAGACGGAGTTTACTATCCCACGTTCAAACAACATGGTACTACTTCTGGAAGATACTCAAGTGACTTCCAACAGTTGCCTCGACCTAAAGATGAAGATAGTGTAGAGCATGAACTAGTAAAGAAATACAACGATTCGATTCGAGAACTTGTTATCCCACCTCCGGGCTATGTGTTTATTGATGACGACTATGAGTCTCTAGAACCTCGTTGTTTTGCTGATGATGCTGGAGATGAAGCTCTTATTGACATCTTCACAAAGAACCTAGATATGTATTCAGTGGTTGCTATCATGGCAGAAAATATCAAAGATGCATCTGCTGATAAGAAAGCTGATAACTTTCTTAAAAAGAAATATCCACAGAAAAGACAGAACGCCAAGGCTTATGCTCTTGGTATTCGGTATGGGATGAAAGAGTTTAAGTTAGCAAAGAGTTTGGACATCGACGAAGATAAAGCGGCAGAGATTATCAAAAACTATTTCAAAGCTTTCCCCGGATTGAAAGCTAAGATGGATAAGTATCTTCGAGAAGTCAAAACCACTGGTAAGGTTACTAGTAAGTTTGGAAGAGTGCGACACTTGCCTAGAGCTAAAGAAATTTACGAAAAATTTGGGGATGGTATTTTAGACTTTAGAAATCTAAAAAAGATTTCGATTAAGACTAATGTTCCAATGGATGAACTAAAGATGATTCGTAAAGAATACAATAATCTATTGAACAATGCTTTGAACTTTCCCATCCAATCTGCCGCCACTTCTATTGTAAATAGAGCTGCAATAGCCATGACAAAGAAGTTTATGGATAATAAAATAGATGCTTGGGTTAGTTTACAGATTCACGATCAGCTAGTTACAACTTGTAGAAAAGAGCTTTGTGAGAATGGAAAAGTTATTGTACAATATGCTATGGAGGAAACTAATAAATTAGCCATGCCTCTTATAGCTAAACCAGAAATAGCAAGAAATTTAAGGGAAGGTCATTAATGCTAGAAGCAATTTTACTATTAGCATCATCTGCGTGTATCATATTTTTAGTTAACAGTAATTTAAAATTACAGAAAAAAATTAGTAAATATGAATTTGACATCTTTATGCAAAATGTGGATAAAGAACTTACATCATATACAAGAGAGGACTACACTGTGGTTGAAAGGATTTTACAATGAAACGGAGCGAATTTATATCAATGCTATCTGAAGTGGTTTCAAGAAGAAACACTGGACATTATTCTTATAATGAAAAAGCTCACGCAGAAGATGTTTTACGTTTTCTAGAAAGTCTTGGAATCATTGCACCTACTTATGAGAAAACAGTTATTAGGAGAGATATAGAAGCCATACCTTATGAAGATACTATTATTATAAAAGGATGGGAAGATGAGTGAAAAAGAAGCAGAAGAAGTTTTAAGAAAGTTTCTAGAATATAAAATGATGTGGCATAGTCAAGATAACTATGCTAATAAATATGACGTACATCATGCCATGAACGTATTAGGTCCAAAAAAAGTAGATGAAATTACTAAAGAATTTCATAAAATTTGGAATGAAGAATGAAACAAATTATTATACTAATAGTTATGATAATTCTTTTAAATTATATTAAGGCGTAATATGTTTGCAAAACGAAGTCAAATGATTAAAAATATAGAAGAAAAAATAAAAAGTTGTGGACCTAACACATCTCAAACAGCAGAAAAAATTCTTGAATTAGTAGAGATGTTTATGGAGCCAAAGTTAAGACCTCTTACTAAAAAAGAAGTTGATGACCATGTCTTAGTAAAGCAGGTTCATGCGTCAAGAAAAGATGAAGTCAGAGAATACGTAAGTAACCTCGATTATGAAAAAAAACGTGAATGGATTCCGGAGGAATAATGAACTTTAAAACTTTTATTACTTTGTTTTTACTTGGCATTTCATGTTCTTGTTCTATTACTTATGAAAAAAATTTCGGAGAAGATGAAGAAGAAAAGCATCAAAGATATCCTGAAACAGGATCATTTAGACCATGAAAAATGAATACTATCTTGGATCAGATATATTACTTATCTGTGAAGCATTTGCAGAAAAAGTAGTGCATACTAACAAAGATGAATACTCAAGACGTAAACAATCAGATTTAGCTAAAATAAAAAGAGATATAGTTATAGGTAAACTCGCTGAATGGGGAGTCTATATGATATATCTTCAACGAGGTAAATCAGTACGCAATTGCCCTGACATGAGCATATATGAAAAAGAAGAAAAATCTTTTGATGCCGATCTTCGTTGGGGGTTATACAATCTACATATAAAATCTCAGACATCAGAATCAGCATTTCGTTATGGAGATAGTTGGATATTCCAATCTAAAGATCCTTTATTTGAATTTAGTGGAGACTATGATATAGTAATAGGGTGTAGGGTTGGAGTAGATGATTTTGAAAGAGGTGCATTTGTAGAGATACTTTTAGAAAAACCTTTTAGAAATCTAATATTCGGAGACACTAAACTAAGTAAGTTTTCTGGAAATAAAAAAGCTGTTTACTTAAAGGATAATAATGGATAATAAAGGACGTTCTTTGGGTGTAATAAGTTTAGATGACGAATGGTTCGATAGTACTGTAGATATGGTAAGAGAGGAATTACAGATTCCTTTTTTAGATTTAGAACAAAAAGAATCATTGGAACGAGTTGTTATGATGAGTATTGCTTTTTACTTTATGTTTGCAAGAGAGTCTACAAATAAAACTACCAAATTAACTCAGTAGGTGTTATGAAAGAACTAAGTACAGGACAAATTACTTTTATTGTATCTCATTATAAAAAAGGAAAGGGTAGGAAAGCTATAACTCGCTTATTCAACCGTAAGTATGGTACAAATATCACAGAATACTCTATGCGTAGGAAACTTGAAAAGCTAACAAAAGACGTAGAAAGAGATGTCCCAAAGGTTTTGTATGTAGATATTGAGACAAAACCTTTAAAGGCATGGGTATGGGGTACGTTTGACCAGAATATTCCACTAGAAATGTTGATTGAGGATTGGTCTGTACTTTCATGGTCGGCAAAATGGGCTGGAGCACCCGAATCGGAAGTCATTTACATGGACAATCGCAAAAAAAAGGGAAGTGCTTTGACAAATGACAAGGAATTGTTGAAGCCACTATGGAAACTTATGGACGAAGCTGATATAATCATCGGTCAAAACTCTGATAGGTTTGATTTACCAAAGCTAAACGCTAGATTTATCGAACATAGCATGGGATGTCCAAGCCATTTTGAATCCATTGATACTTATAAGATGGCTAAGAAGTTCGGATTCACTTCACACAAACTAGCATACATGACAGCTAAGTTAAATAAGAAATATAAGAAGCAAGATCACTCAGATTTTAGGGGATTTAAGTTGTGGGACGAATGTATTAAAGGTAATATAAAAGCATGGAAATCTATGGAAACATATAACAAATACGATGTATTATCTTTAGAAGAACTGTTCCTACAACTAGCAGATTTTATTAAAAACGAAAAGGTAGCCTCGGCTTTACGTGTTTATAAAAAATGATTATAGTAAAAAAACTAGAGTGGATGAGAGACTATGTTGATGCTGTTTCTCATTTGCTCCCAAAAATTAAACAACTCAAAAAGATTTCCTCAAAGACAGGAAACAAAGAACGCTTCCAACACTGTCACGGATTAATAACTTACTTTGATAAAAAATCATTTCGCATTACTTTATATGTAACATACCATGAAACTCTTAGTGATAAAATCATAGACTATAGTACTATAGATCTTCTACAGTATTTAGCACATGAGCTTGCTCATTTGGAACATTGGGATCACACTCCGGGACATAAACAATTAGAATGTATCTTAATGGGAATTTTTATGACAAGACTTGCTCAGGATGGCTATGTTTCAGAAGAAGAAGAGGAAAAAAACGGTTCATTTTATGAAAGGGAGGACGAAGAATGATTATTGCTTTCTCTGGTACTAAATTTGCTGGAAAAGATACTGCTGCAGAAATACTAATAAAAAGACATGGCTTTAAGAGAATTGGGTTGGCAGACAAATTAAAAGATATTTGTTCTGATGTTTTTCAAATTCCAAGAGCTGACATGGATGATCCTAGTAAAAAAGAATATCCTTTCAAAAAAGAAGTAACAATAAGTATAGAAAACATTGATGAGTTATTACGGAGGGTTCAAAGAGATGGATTTGAATTTGACTATGAAGAAATATACAGAGGAGTTTGTAAGAATTTTCATGGTAAAAATCTTACAAGTATTCGTGACATTCTTCAAACTATCGGCACTGATTTATTTCGCACTTATATTAAAGATGACATTTGGTTAGAGTATATTAAAAAAGAACTTTCGCCAGAAGATAACATTGTAATTACTGATGCTAGATTTCAGAATGAGAGAGATTTTCTAAAGAAAATGGGAGCTATATTAATTCTCGTTAATAGACCGGGATATGAATCAAAAAGTTCTCATATAAGCGAAAACCAGTTAGGATCTCCTTCTGATTATGATGTAGTAGCAATGAATGATTCTAGTATAGGTCATCTGCAATCTAGCATATCTATGTGGTATGAAATGAGAAAACATGAGCTTTTACGTTATTCTAGAAAATAACTACACTAAAAATGTAGATAATTTAGAAGTGGGGGATCTTGTACTGTGCGAAGATGGATACTACTATCCCGTCAAAAGTGTACTAGTAACTTCAGGATATCCTTTATTTTGTAGGTTATCTAATGGATTGACCTATTATATTCCAGAAAGAATGTTCATAAAAACAATCAAAGGGTTTAAAAAACCAGAGCTTTGGGACATTATACCAATTGACAAAACCTTAACTCCTCAAATAGTAAGCGTTACGAATATTGAAAAAATTATGTTTTTTCGTGATATACTTATAGATGGTAATATGATAACTCCAGAGGGCGTGATTTTTAAATACTCAAGCTAAAGGCAAAAGATGGGTAGAAAACGTGATAAAGAAGAAGATAACCATGAGCAAAATGAAGAAATTATCAAACAACTTAAGGCAGCAAATAGAAGGCTTAAAAGCGATAACCAAAGATTAAAATCAGAAATCGCTACTTTGCAGGAAGCTTTTAAGAAAACCAGTATCTACATTAAAAATAATACAGATCAGGTTTCGGTTGAAAAAATTATAGAGGGAGTTAAAAAAGGATCTAATCTTGAACAGATTAAAAAAAGTTCTAAATGTGAAAAATGTGGTTCTACTAATGTAAAAGATTTAGCAGTGCCTACAGTTGGTAGAATACTTCTTTGTGGAGATTGCAAACATCGTAAGGTATTAAAAAATGAGAAAGAAGAAAAAATCTGAACCCATACTATCCTCTACTGATAAAAGATTTAGAACTGTTCTAATTTCGGTATTACGTAGATTTTCTAGATTTTGGGAACCTTCTAATAGCGTATTAAAAAAGGCACGTATTGCTAGAGGCATGTATCAATGTTCTCTTTGTTCCAAAGTTGTAGGATCAAAAGAAATGAAAGTTGATCACATAGAACCTGTGGTTCCTGTTACAGGATTTACTACGTGGGATGATCTTATATCTAGGCTTTTTTGTGAAGAGTCGGGACTTCAAGCTATATGCAAACCTTGCCATGACGAAAAAACTAAAAAAGAAAATGAACAAAGAAGGCGTTGTATGAAAGAAAAAGCTGTGTTAAAATATTACAAGGATAAGATGGATAAAGATGAATAATTTGTTCGGAAAAATAATTGATACCTTTATAATACTGGTTTTAACAGTATCCTCCATTGTTTGTTTTATTTTACAATTTAACATAAAAACTAATGAACCACTTTTGATGGATGATGAGTTTTTGCCATTTTTTGAAAATTTTAAAAAAGATGCCGATAAATATAAAGTAGTTCCTGATTTTAAAAATATGAGTACTACTTTCACTAATGAACTTCCAGAAGGAGTTTTAGCCTACTGTCTTCCTAAATTCAACACTATAAAAGTTTCCAGAGCAAAGTGGAATAGACTAGATCCACTATCTAGAAAACTACTCCTATACCATGAATGGGGGCATTGTGCTTTGAGAAGAGAGCATGTGGAATATACTTATAATTATTCCATCATAACATGCCCAGACAGTATCATGTATCCATATATAGACCCAACAGTAAGATGTTACGATTTATCCCCACAATGGTATGACAAAGAACTGTTTACCAATTTAAATAACAGGGAAACAATTCCCTAAGGAGATCTATGAAGTTTTTAATTCTGTTACTACTAATGATTAATACTGCTTTTTCTAAAGAAATACTCCTAACAGAAGATAATACTGCTTCTCTATCCGGACCAGTTACAGCAAATTCCATAGGAGAATTAATGTTTGAACTATCAGAAGTTTCTCAAAAAGGAGATCCAAAAGATCCTATCTATCTAGTACTAAATACTCCGGGAGGTAGTGTAATGGCTGGATTAAAATTGATAGAGTATATGAATACCTTGAGACGACCTGTGATTGTAGTGGCTAACCTAGCTGCTAGTATGGGGTTTCACATTCTACAACATAGTGAACGAAGACTAGTAACTCCTTTTGCTACAATAATGTCTCATAGAGCTAGTGGTGGATTTGAGGGAGATATTCCTCAACAAGTATCTAATAGGCTAAAGCACGTTATTGATTTAGTTAATAAAATGGATGCTCATGTAGTGTCTAGAACCAAAGGTAAGTACGATAAAAAATCTTACATGGAGTTGATTCGAGATGAGTATTATTCAGTAGGATCTGATGCAGTAGAGGATGGGTTTGCTGATGAAGTGGTTACTTTGAAATGTGATAATGCTTTGAATGCTTACGTACCTAAAATTGTAAATATGTTCATGTTTAGAATTAAAGTTAAAGTTTCTAAATGTCCATTAGCTAGTTTACCAATTCCAGATACTGATCAAGACAGTAGTAAAGTTTACGAATACTTTACAAACATCAGAGGAATGGAGCTATAGTATGGAATATGTTTTAGGAATATTTATAGCTATGGGGGGAGTAATCTTTGCTCTCCTCAAAATAAATAATAATCTAAGATCTAAAAATAAAATTAAAGATATAGAAATTGCTGATGCTAAGCTTGAATCAGAGCAAAATCAGATTAAAAAAGAAAAGCAAAAACTTCAAAAAGAACTAGCATCACTTAATACAAAAAAAGAAATTGTATCAGACGAAGATGTGGAAGAGTTTTGGAAAAACAGAAAGAGGGATAAATGAAAAGATCCTTTATAATTTTATTAAGTATAGTTATTAGTTTTATGTTATTATATCCTCAGGCACATGCTCAGGATGTAAAAGTAGTTAAAAAGGGAGAGGTTGTGCCATTTGATGGAGTTCTATTCACAAAAGAACTTGAAAAAACTATTAGAATGGATATACAATTAGCTGAAAAAAAGGTAGAAACTTTGAGTGAACTTAATGATCTTAATGAAAAAGAGATTGATATTTTAACTAAGCGTCTAAACCTATATCAAGAAAAAACTATAGAAATGGCAGATAGGGAAGTAAGTAATGAGAATAGTACATTTTGGAAGCATACTATTTACTTTTTGTCTGGAGCTATAATAACAGGATTGATCTCCTATGGCGTTAACAGATGACGAGCTTTTAGAGTTAGCTAAAAAAGATATAGAAGAAACAGAAGATCTTCACGATGTTTGGTATTACCAACAGTCTCATTGTATATTCGATGGCAATTATGCCATACTAACAAACCATCTTTATTTCCACTATAAAAACTGGTCAATTAATCCCATAAGTCTTGATATTTTTATAGACTTCATAAAATTAAATACTAAAAATAAAAATTTCCTACTAATAGATAAAAATAAATGTAGTATAATAGTAGAGAAACTAATAGGAGATTATGTCAAAAACCAAAGGCAAATCCAAAAAGAAAAGAGATTTAGAAAAATATCCAGCTCTAAATCCTAGACTTAATGCCAAAACTAGATTTGAAGTTTTGGATATGGATTATTTAAAAAAACTAAGTGACGAAGAATTAAAATATATGAACCAGTTTATGGGTGAGTATGTTAGTGGAGCTTTTAAAAAAGATGAAACAGGAGATTATAGTGAGCAAAATCTTCATAAAACAGCAGAAGAAAGAAGGGAGTGCTATACTAGAAACAATACTAGAAACAGATGTGGATTGACAATATCTAACGCTACAGGGCAAACATTACGAGCTGATAATATACAAGACTTTATGGATAGTATTACGGACGTAGATGAATTAACACAATCAATAAACAAATTAAGCGATATGGTACTAGATGATTACGATGGGGAGTATTCACTTCTTGAAGAAGATGTATTACGTGAAATGATAGAGGATTATAATAAGTGTATAGACCCCAAAACTGAGGCAGATAAAAAACTTGCTGAATCTAACTATGGAAAATCTTTAATTTCAAAATTTAACAATTCCCAATTTAACAAGGAAAAGTAAAGTTGCGGCTAATGTTGGTATTACATATTTAAAAACAAGATTAACTAAATTTACATGATCTCGTATAGGATTCAGTTTTAATTCTAGTTCTGTCAAAAGATTATCTTCTTTTTCTTCAAATTTTTGCTGCATTAATTCTATTCTTTTTTCAGCTAAATCTGTTCTCTTTTCATGCAAAATTAAAGATTGAGTGTTTTCAGCTAGAATAATATTAGTTTGATGCAATTTTTCAGTAATGGCATCTAATTTATCTTCTATTTTTGAAAGTCTATCTTTCTCGCTCATAACTACTCTTTTTGTTCAGATTTAGGTTGGTTTCCTGATAATTCTTCCATATATTTTCTAAAGGGAGCATACGACATTAGCGTATTTAAAATAGCCATCCTTCTCATTTCATCTTTTTGCTCAATGGCTTGAGAAAGATAATTACTCATATACTTCATAACTGGACTATTTCCTACGACTGGATCATTATCCATGGTATCTTTAATTGTTCTTAGTACTGAAGTATCTGGGCTTACTAAAGTAGTAGTAGGTAGATATGGAATTGGACCTTTTACCCCTTTCTTTGCAGCCGCACCAATTTGTGCTATGACGTTTGGAATTTCAACTGGAAGATCCGTAAGTTTTCTTGATATACCTTTCTCTCTTAAGTTAGGCTCGATTGTACCACCTTGCATATAACGAAATACTTCAATATCCCCTAGGATAGGTTTTAAATCTTTTTCTAATTGAGCTTTTACTTCTGGCAAAGCTTGTTCGAGATTCTGCATAGCCTGTACGTATTTTTCTCTAGCAATCTTACCAGCTACAGTATCTTTTGGTTGATTGAGCAAAGTTCTATATAGGGTTTCAATGTCTTTTAAAGTATCCTCAGGTCTTCTGCCTTGGTGTATATTCCCCAATATTTCAGAAGCTGTCATAATTTTATTACTTTTGCTGTTTAATATTGACATAGGAGAAGAAGATTGAATTATTGTATCTAGATTTTGTTTCGCTTCTTTTTCTGCTTTTATCAAAGCTAACTGTAATTTTTCAGGATTTTGTACATCTATGTTTTTACTTTTTAGATTCTGAACACCTTTATTCACAGAGGCTACTAGTTTATTTACATCCTTCTCGCTCACTCCTTCTCCTAAAAAAACTGCCATTTTCTTTTTTAGCATATTTTGTAGTTCATCTTGAGGAGTTTCTGCTACAAACTTTCTATAAATATTTAGCATCTTAGGATCATTAGCCACTACTCTTAGAGCTTGAGCATCATCAATGCTAGTATCTATCATGTTAGCTAGTAAATCTTTTGTTTGCTTAAGACTGTCTTGTATATCTACTGGAAGATTAGGATCGCTAAATCTAAGCTCATCTAATCTTTTCGCTACTTTATTAACTTCGGCTAGAGATACAATATTTTCTCCGGCTTCATTTTTTGTTTTATTTAAAATTCCGGAAACTACATTGATAATATCTTTTGCTTTATCTACTGGATATCCTTCTTGCATTAATGATTTTTTTAAACCATTTAGCGGATCTTTTAAATTAATTTCTCCGTCCGTATTGTCGATAATAAAATCTTTAACTCTTCTAAGGTCATCCAATGTGTTAACCATAGAAGTTCTAGTATTCTTGGCTATTTCATAAGGAACATCTAAAAGACGAGCTGTGTCTTTTTGAGCAACAAAACCTCTACCTTCCTTTCCAGCTTTAATTGCTTTTAGAACTATATCTCCAAATTGGCTAGTTTCTCCTCTTGCTATTGTTTCAGCTAAAGAAGATTTCGCAGCATCATACAAAGTACCAGCAGTTTTTCCAGCACCAGACAGCGTTCCTCCAAGTAAAGCACCAGATTTAGCACCTCTAGCTAAATCCTCTGGAGTTATATCAGTTTTAACTCTACCTGCTTCATAGGCAGCTCCTTGTACAGCTCCAGCAGCAGCTCCTCTAGTAGCAGCTCCGGCTATTTTTGCTCCTCCTTTAGCTACTTTTGCTAAAGTAGGAACAGTTTTTCCTACTGCTTGGGCTCCTTTAATAATTTGTGCGGCTTTTGGTATTTTTGATGCTAATCTAGCAATAGATCCAGCAGTACCAACTCCTGCAGTTAGTGGAGCTAAAGCAGCACCTTGAGCTACCCCTCCAACAAGTCCTCCTGTAAGTGTCCAACCGGGATACTTTTTTTGCATTTCTTCGTATTCAGCTTGTATTTCTGGAAGCAATTCTTCTACACTTCTCCCAGTAAGTCTGCTTCTAATCTGAGCTTCTGCTTCATCAGCTCCTTCAAAAGCAGCTTCTTGAATAGCTCCTCTTGTAGCAGCTTCTAGAGGTCCAGCTACACTCTCGTCAAAGAATTGTTCTGTTGCATTTATTCCGCTTTCCAGTAAGTCTGCTCCTTTTTCTAGGAGATTTTTTTCAGGCATTTCAGCAACAAACTTTCTTTTAGGTGCACTTTTTGCAACTGGAGCTACTGTTTCTTGTAATAGATCTTCATCTCCAACTGCTTGAGTTAAATCCATTTCTTCAGGAGAAACTTCTGAGGGAGTTACCTCTAAAATATCTTCATCGTTAATTATTCTTGCCATTATTTTTCAACTCCGGTTACTCCATCTTTTTGAATAATATACTGAGATCCGTCTTTTAAAGTTACTGTGTCTCCCGGATTCTTTTTAGTTTTTAAAGTTATTGTATTAGGTTGATTAAATTCGTCTAAAACATCCGAATAAACTCCCAAGTCATAATTAAATTTTTCGGCAGTTTTTCTTATAGGAGAAGCATAACTTTTTGTTATATCTGATTTTTTGATTTCTTGAACTTTTCGCATAACTCTTTGCATTGCTTGGAGTTCTGCTGGGGTTAAATCACTACCTTTCGATTTAGATTCAATTTTTCCAAGAATATCTCTAATATTCATTCCTCCAGCTAAAACTTTCATATCTTCATTTCTAACAACTGATTGATCTCCTTGAGCAGTTTTAGCATATCTCATAAATGCTGCTGCAGCCATAGTTTTATAATCGTCCGCTCCAGATTGTAAAGCCGCTTCTAAAAGAGCATCAGCTTCTTTAGATCCCTTATAAAGAGTATATGCATCGCTTTTTTTCAACTTCTCAACTGCAGAATCTACTACTTTGTGAGTTTGAACTTCTCTGTCAAATTGTTTTTTGTCTTGATTAATACCAGACATTTCTCTTTTCAAATCTCTAGTTAACTGATTTTCTTCTTGTTTTAACTTTCTATTAAGTTCATTCTCTGTTTTTCGTTGATCAAGCTCTTGCTGTTTAAGTTCTCTATCTAGTTTTTCTTTCTGAGTTTTTTGAATAATTTCTTGCTTTTTAGCTTCAGACTGTATTCTAGCTTCTGCAACTTTTGCTTTAGCAGATAATTTTGTATATAACGCTTGAGCTAATGTTGGATATAATTTCTGTACTTGGGCAAAAGTTAAATTTTTAAAATTAGGAAGGTTTTTTACATCTAGATTCAAATCTATTAAAGATTGTCTTGTCATCTCAGACAAAGCACTATTTGGATCATTCTTTGCTTGTTCTTGTTCAAGCTCATTTCTAAGTTGAAGATCTTTTATAGGTCTATCTATTCTTTCTTCTAATCCCTTATAAACACTCAAATCAGCTTTAACAGGTCTTCCTAGTCCCAATCCTCCAAAAGCTGAAGCAACTTTTTTTACAGACTTACTTAAACTTAAACGATCTTTCTCTTGATTTCGTTTTTTTATTAAATCAGCCATATCAGACTGAGGACTTCTTTGAATTTGTTCTTGTATATCATCAACTTCAGGTTGAGCATCTTCTGTAATTTGAGGTTCAGGAATATTGGCTTGAACTGCTTGCTCTCTAACTGCTTGCTCTCTAACTGCTTGTTCTTTAGCTGCTTGTTCTTCTGCTTGTTTGAACATAGATTCGTAATCTGGAAGCTCTTGTTGAAGAATAGCTTCCTCTTCTTCATCTACTGGAATGTTTAATGGTGGACTTTTTATATCTTGCATATTAACGGGAATATTCTCATCATCTACCAATGGTATTTCTCCATCTAGTTTTGGATCGTACATTTCCGAATCACTTGTGTCAATTTCTGACAAATTCGGAACCTCTGGAGTAGTAGCATACTGTAAATCTGGGTACAGCTTCGCAGCATGGTCCATTAACTCCGGAGGTAACATTGGTTTTTTTACGTTAATAGCCATAAATCATCCTACATTCTATCAATTAAAATTCCATTATCTTTTATAATTCTACTTTCTAACTCAGAAATTACAGATTCTGAAACTTCACTAGAAGGAGAATCAGAAGATGGTGCTGATGGAGCTGGCGTAGGAGCAACTGGTGATGTATCTTCTGTTTTAATTTCTACTGAGTTTTCTTCATTATTTGACATAAATTACTCCTTTTATATTATATTGCACTAGCAGAGGTTCCTGCAAGTCTACGTTTCTTTTCTTCATCAGTTTCTTGTTTAGCAGGTGCTTCCATTTGAGGTTTAGGTGGTTGTTGCGGCTGCTGTTGTTGAACTGGAGGTTGTTGCTGTTGAGGCTGTTTCGGCTGCTGTGATTGTTGAGGTTGCTGTTGAGGTTGTTGCGGTGGTTGTTGCCCCATTTGTGGCATAGCAGGATTACTAGCCTGTTGTTGCATTTGATCTCTTGTTGGAGTTGGCGGTTGATTTAACATACCTCTTAATTGATTAAATGGTTGTTGCATCATTTGTTGTTGACCTCCTGCCATAACCTGATCTAATGTCGTTTGTAAGCTACCTAGAGAATTTCCGGCTGCTCCCATTTGTTGTGAAGGATTGATCCCTCCTGCAGACATAGACGGATCACGATCTTTTGATCCACTAGGAACAAGTCGCCAATCTGCAGCACCTCTTCTACCATGCATTGGACCCGTAACCCATTTCATTCCCGGAGGTGCTGGGCGAGGAGGATTTCTTCTATCATTTTGTAATCTTTCTTGCAAAGATCCCGGAGGCGGTCTATTAATAGGGTTTTTTCCTCTAGGAGGTTTTGCTCCTCCTATCATCCTTTCTCCCAAACTCGCCATTCCACCAGAACCCGGACCTAAAGTTTGAAGTCTAGGCTTGTCAGTAGTAGATCTACCGTAAGGATTTAAGCCTTTGGCAGATTCCATTTCAGCTCGTCTTTCTTCTGGGGAAAGAGCCGCACGTCTTTCTTGTTGTGCTATTTGTTCTGGAGTCCTAGGGCTTAGTTTTTCCATTTCAACTTCTCTATCAAATAACTGTGCTGGAGGTTTTCCTCCTTCAACTGGTCTGTTATTGCTTGGAGGTCGCTGTACAGGTCTTTTTCCTCTTCTTGGACCGCTTAAACGAAACGCTTCTGATGCTCGTCTAGCATTTTCAGGTGTGGTTCTACTACGGGATCTTGAAGAAGATCCTGAAAATCCGCTTAATGAATTAGCTAAATTACCAAACATGACTACTCTCCTATATTATTTTTTTGTATTTGCGTTATTAAAACTTTGAGCCGTTGTTGGTTTATTCAAATCTTTTTTTTGTCTTAAAGTTTGTCCAGTTTTTATTAAATTGGGATTGTCACCTATTAAATCTTTGTTGGCTTCATAAGCTTCTTTCCAATTAGAATATCCTAAATCTTTATATCTAGTACCTAAAGTATCGCCTTTTTGAATAGTATACGATCCTCTATTTATAGCTTGATTTACCTGACCTTGCGTTGGCATATTAGGATTTGGTAACGCTGGTCTAGGAGCTGGTTTAGGTTGAACCGCAGGTTTAGGTTGATTCATTTTATCTACTTGACCTTGGATGTCAGCAGGTAAGGTGTATGTTTGTGGTTTTGCAGGAGGTTGGTTTGCAGGGGGTTGGTTTGCAGGGGGTTGGTTTGCAGGGGGTTGTTCAGCAGCAGGTTTTCTTCCTGCTTGTTGAGCTTGTAGTTTTTCCTGAGCCCGTCTTTTATCTCTTTCTAGTGGTGATTCATATATATTTAAGCCTGTTCGAGCTAAATCTGCACCAGATGATATTAAATTTTGTTTTGCAACAGCTTCATTCATAGCCATATTTGCAAGATCTCCACGAACTCCTCCAACTTGTTTTAGAGTTTCTAATCTAGTACCAGATTGAGCTTTTGCTAAATCTGCTTCTTCTTGAGTTTGTTGTCTAGATAAATTAGTTCCTCTTTGTATATCTTGTTCTAGTCTTTGACTAGCAGAGGCTTCTCTTGCTAAGTTAGTTTCAGATTGAGTTCCCATTACAGATTGTCCACCAGCCAATGCAGAAGCCAAAGCAGAACCTGCTCCAGTAGCTCCTTGTCCCATTCTAGCCATTTGCTCTAAAGCAGCAGCTCTAGCTCCTGCAGCAGCTCTACCAGCTCGAATATCTCCTTCTTGCTGCATTTTCTTTTCTTCAGCAGTTATTCCTCCGCCAGCAATTCTGTCTGCTATAAACTTTCTTTCCTGTTTATATCTTTCAGGATCATAAGTCATTTCTGCAAACTTTTTATCAGATGCTTGTAATTCTTCTAATTGTTCTTTTGAGTATCCTTTAGCTTTGCCAAATCCTTCTTGTCCAGCCTCATAAGCTAATGCTGCTTCTGCTGCACCTATTCCAGTATCTACTAATCCCCTATTTCTACCCACAAAGTTACCGATACCAGTAGTAATGTCATTAAAACCATCTCCTATACTATCAAAAAATCCACCTTGATCTGCTTGTCCGGCTGGACCTCTACCTGCTTGAAAACCATCTCCAAATCCAAAAAGATCTTTTAACATTGCAGTATTTTCTGATCCTTTTCCTCCTGCTCCTAAATCTGGAAGTTTAATGCCGGGAATGTTTGGAAGTTTCATACCTGACATTCCTAAACTTGGCAATAATCCGCTAGTGCTAAATCCAGCACCTAAATTTTGTATTGACTTTAACCAATCAGATCCTCCACCTCCAGCTCCCGACGATCCTCCTCCCATTCCCATATCTGGAAGTAGTCCCTGAGTAGCTCTTTGAAGACGATCCATTGAAAACTTACCGCCAGCAAGTTCATCAATCGCTTTAAATCTGGTTGGGTCCATATATCCACTAGCTCCTATTAACCCCATTGCAAGATCTCTATTATTGCCTGTTACGGCTCCGCCTAAGGCTCTAGAAAAATCTTCTCCAAATCCTAAAGCTCCTCCTAGACTTTGACCTATTCCCTTTTTATCTCCTGTAGCTAAGGAACCTATCAAATTTGAAGTATTTCCTCCAAATCCTAGTCCTCCGGCTAAACCTGATATTAAGCCTTTTTTATCTCCTGTTAATGCAGAACTTGCCATTCTCATAGCATTAGGGTTTGCTAAGGCACTCATAAAAGGATTACTGCTACCTGCAAAACTGCTCATAGCCCCAGATGATCCCAAACTACCCAATCCAGCTAACGCAGCTCCTTTTAAATCTCCCCTAGCTAATGCAGAGCCTCCTTGTAAAGCTTGCATCATTGTAGGACTAAAACCAGCTAAAGAACCTACTGCCCCAGCAGCTTGACCTAAATCAAATTTACCACTAGAAGCCATATTTCCTAAAGAGCTAACTGCTCCATAGGCTCCTCCAGTTAAAGCATTCCCTGCTAATTGTGTCAATAGAGGAGCGTATTGTTCCATTCCTTTTTTAGATTCTCTTGTTATATTAGAACCAGCTTTTACGATATCTTTACTACCAACAGTTCTTCCCACTTGGGATACAGTATCCCCAACACCTTTTGAAACACCAGTTCCAACATCTTTTACGGCTTTAGTAACTGTTTTTCCAACGTCTCCGATGGCTTTTCCAACAGATCCTAAAAACCCACCTTTCTTTTTTTTCCCACCCATATCTATATTTCCTTAAAATAAAATTCCATTTCTTCGGATTCGTTAAATAAGACCATCCCGTAACTTGATAATGCTAACCTAGATAATTCTTTATTATTAGCATCTTTGTGGATTGATCCAGTTATTCTAGTTATTCCATTTTCTTTTGCAATAGAACAAACCTTATCTGCTAAACTTCTAGCAGCAAATCCTTTATTTCTCATTTCTGGAATAACATATAAATCTTCAATATAACACTCATTATCTTCTTTATTTAAGTGGAATGTTATAAATCCTAAATTAGTGTAATGAATTCTAGGTCCAAATCCTTTTTCTTCTGAGTAATGCTTAAACATTTTTTCTAAAATATTGTCCATACAATTACTCTATTTCCTTATAATAAAAAATCATAGCACCCTCTTCAGTATAAGGAATAAAACCTAAGGCTAACATAAACTTATGAGATGACTCCCAATTAAGAGCTTCTCTATCAGTACATCCGTATGTTACTTTTGGTTTAGTTTTTTCGATTAGTTCATCCCATAGTTTTTTTGTAGCTCCAGATTTTCTATGCTCTTTCTCTACAAAAACATCTATGATCATAATTTCGGTTTCGTTTAATTGTCGATATGTTACGAAACTAAAATCGTTATATATGATTTTAGCTCCCTCTCTTTCTTCTATGTATTTTTCCCAGAGTTTCATACTATCTCCAACATATCTCTATTAAATATTTGTTATTATTAACTAATAGCTAATAAAATTAATCTATAGTTTACGCCCGGTTTTAACCCTGCGATATGACGTATGTACGAAGTAGAACCAATGGTTTCAGTAGTTAGAAATGGTGCTGCTATAGGAAATAATCCAGAGCTGTCTAGTCCTATGTTATCTCCATTTTCAGTAATTAAGGTGTCACCGTCCTCCGCAGCTAGAAATTCTCCTAATCCTGACTGACCAGCATCTAATAGAACTATATTAATACAAATATAACCTTTTAAATTTTTTAAATTAGTGAGAAGTCTTTGATTTATCTGAGGTACTCCTGATTCATCTACTTTAGTGTCTAAGATCTTAAATTCAAAAGGTAAGTTATCGTCTACAGTAAAATTTTTATTAAATCCAATTACAAGTTTATCAATAAAAGGATTCAATATTCCACCTAGAGTATCAGCTAATTGCTTCTGCTCCTCTGGGAAATCATTGGTTTTTATCCTAACTGATTGTAATTTCATTACTTATAATCTCTATCTGGTATCATATATCTTCTTAAAGATAATGTCAATCCATATAGTTGAAAAGATTCTAATGCAACTTTATGTATTAATTTACATCCTAAAAATCTACATCTCTGCTTTCTTAAAGGAACGTAAGTACGAACTTGGGATTGATCTCCTTGACCTCCCCAAATAGTTCCGTCTCCCCATGACATTCCTCCAAAAGTTCCAGCAGATGTATTTTTTATAGTGATTTCTTCAAAGTTATCACTGATATCACTATTATACCCTACATCCACGGTAGAAAAAGATCTTCTTTCAAACATAAAAGTGGCTGTTGAAAATTGTTTATAAGACGCTGGATCTCCATCGTGTTGAGGAGCGTACTCTATTTCTGTAACGATTCCTTTATAAATTAACAATTTACCCTGAACAAAAGCAGGTGGTACGTGTAAAGTTATTTCAAAATTTATGTTATTTAAATTAGTTATGTAAGATTCATACTTCTTAACACCTTCAGAACGATTATAATTTCTTAAAAAACTATTAGGGGATTCATTTAATCTATCAATCATTTTGTTATACTGAACTTGAATATTTTGAAAATCGGAAGACGTAGTATATTCGTAATCAGTATTTCCATGACTGTCCGGACCAGACCAATCAGAAGAAGGGTCTGCCTGTCTTAATCTATCTCGTAATCCTATTAGAGTTGAATTTAAATTATCTCCAATAGAAATCTTAAGAGCATCGTAAAATCCTCTAACTTTCAACTTTCCATCCAAATCTAAATGTTTTAAAGTAGAGTTAATTTCTGTAATTGTTAGATACTGCTCTTGCAATACAACATCTCCAACTTTTAAAGATTGGAAAATTGGTAAAATTATGATATTTCCATTTAATTTATTTTGAGATAGTTCTGTTATTAATTCTCGATCAGCGAAATCAAATCTATCAAAGTTTTTTCTTTCAGCTTCTACATAATTATCAGAAGATCCAAAATATAACCTATCTTGATGTTGATTTAAAGCTCCGCATGTTTTAGAAATTTTCCACTCAGTCCATGCTTGAGTCATTGTATTATATCTGTAACATACTGTTGCTATGGTGTCTGATTTTTTAGCCACTGTCCAAAATAATAATGCTTTATCTGACTCATAAGCTACGCAAAAAGAAACTGTAGAAATTGCTGGAGAAGTAGCTAAAAATGGCAGTAATTTATCTTGAATTGGTTGAGATACTGATTCTATAGAAGATTCGTTTAACTTCATTACTCCTTGGTTTCCAAAGTAATAACACTGATTTCCTAAAGTCACTGCAGTATCTGGAGATTTTATGATAGAAGTATTATCAAAAACTCCAACATCCCATGTAGGATTTGCTCCCGGATCTCCAGCTAATCTAAATACTCCATCATTTTTTAAAATAAATAGAGATTCCCTTAGTGCAATTATTCTTTCTATTTGTTGATCTCTACTGCCGATATCAATGTAGTTAAGCAATGGAACAGCTTCTAATTCTTGGTATTTTGAATAGTATAATCTGTTTCCAAATTTTTCAGTGGTGCTGGTTAATTTTGTTGTTATAGTCGATCCGGTTCCAAGTTCAGGACTGAAATTTAAAACAATAGAAGCATCTGTAGTTCCTATGTAAAAATCATCATCTTCTAAGGTTTTCTTTTCCAATAAAATTTTACCCGGAGCTTCTCCATACACGGATAGGTAGTAAGCAGATACTGTTTCATTTGCATCAGCGTTTACAATTCTTACAAAAGATTTTGCAGTTTCTTCTATAGTTCCTATTTTTATTTTTTTGGAAACAGCATCTTCTATTGTATCAAAAGTATAAGTAATTCCGTTAACAACAAGAGTGCTTGTTCCTGCTGTAATTCCGTCCATGTCGAGTAAAGTAAATATAGCTCTGTGCCTAGTTCTAGTATTACCATAGAACATGTGCCCTTTAAACAAAGCAATGTCTTTAGCCGCAGGAGGTGGCTCATTTGCTTTAAGAGCACCTTCTCCGCTATATTGATTCGTATATAATGGAATTCCTGCTAATCTCAAATCTTCTGACAAAGAATCTACCACTATAACTTCTTTAGTTAAAAGTTGAGCTGCAGTAACAGATGATTCATATACTTGATATACTTCATCAGATGGAGTTCCAAAAGTAGACATTTCAGATCTATAAATTCTGTACTTGTATTCTGTAGTATCTACTGTGTATGGAATTTGAAACTTTAATTGTACATTCCTATCTCCATCAGAATTATTAGAAATTACCATTGGAGTAGATGGAGCACCTAATATTAAATTTTGATTTCTGTCTGTATATAACCATAAAATTCTATAAGCAACGGTATTTCCTTTTTTAAAAAACCCAGAAGTACCAACTAATTCTAAAGTTCCGGCAATAGCTTTTGGACCTCCTGCATCTTGAATAACATTTGCAATTGAAAAATCAGAAGCCGAGGTTGCGGATATTTTTTTAACTCCATTTAAAGTAGTAATGTATAAATTGCTTTTAGCTTCTGCATGTTTTAATCTATATCCAGAAGATGCTTCATAATAATTTCCTGCAAAATTTGCAAAAGTTCCAAATCCATTATCATAAGATAAAGTAGAATTAACGTGACGTATAATTCTTCCTTTATATTCTAGTAATTGTTTTATTGGAGAGCTTGTAGCAGGAGTGCTGTAAATAGCTATTCCTCTTCTAGGAGAAATAACGCCTTGTCTATCTATAACAGTATTATTTGCTTTTAGAAGTGCTCCGGGAGATATTTCTGTTAAGCTTTGATAGAATGTTTGTAAACCTACGGCTTTTAGATTAATGGATTGTGCCACGGCTACCTCCTTCTATTTCTAGCAACTCCAGTCATCAATGCTCTATTAACTACTTTTCTTGGAGCACCCTCTACTCTATTATCGAGCATAGAGGACATCTTAGCTTCCATTTCGTTAATTTTATTAGTGGCATTATTTAATCCCTCAGTGTCTCCCATTGCTTCCAAAATTCTTTGAGCTACTCTTTGAGCTAATACGGAGTGCAATTCTGTTGGAACATTAGGGATACAACTTTGTCCTGCTAAAGCAAAATAGTCACCTATTTCTAAATCAACAGGTATATCAGAAGGATTAACATTAACTACTTTTGCACTAGAATTCAATGAAGTTATTGTTATGTTAATTTTTAGTACATTGTGAGGAGATTTTGATTTTATAAAATCATACTTTACAGATTCATTGTTAGTGCCGGGGATTGCAATTGCATAACCTGTAGGTATTGAATGTAGCGTGATATCTCCAGTTATTCTGTTTATATTAGAAATAATAGCTACCGCAGAGTCTTTAACTAAAGTATTGGGACGAAGATAATAATAAAAAGCAAGTCCTCCATAAGCTGCAGGACCAACAGTAGGGTGAAGTACTATATCACTTCCCATCAGATAGAATCTTCTAAATCCCGTAAAATCATTAGAGCCAGTTCCACTATATAGACCTGTATAGCGATCATCAATTGCAATCTGAGTCATTTCATACTCATTTTGAATAGGACCAGTTATAGTGTCTATGAAACAAATTTCTCTAAGTTTATTAGCTAAAGCTCTTTCAGGTATTGGATAATGAGATTTATTTGGAATAATAGGAGTCATTTCTCTGTAAATAAAATACTCCTCTTTTGTTTGCAAAACAGAGGGTACAAGACCAATCATCATCTCTTCATTCATTAAGTCAATGAAGTCTTGATCTGTAAATGTATTTTGGTTATCAGGAACCAATGCTCTACGCTTAATTGATTTAAGCATTTCGCTAGTGGTTAACCCTACTTTTATGCCACTCATTATTTTTTCTTACTTTTTAATTCTTTAATTTGAGCTTCTAATTTAGCGATCTCATCCTCAACGTCAGACATTTCACTAGAATCTTCCATTTCATCTTCAGATTCTTCGTCTTCCATCTCATCTTCACATTCTTCGCCCATTTTACCTTCTAGAACTTCTTCTGCTTTTTCAAGACCTTTTTTAAGTCCTTCTTTAGAATCAGATGCTACAGTTACTTTTTTCAAGCCATCTGCCAAATCTTCTCCCAAAATATCAGATAATTCTTTTGCCATAGCAGCCTTAGCTTCCATGTGACGGTTCATTTTAGGACCGCCTTGTTCTTCGGCTTTTTTAGCCAATAGTTTCAAAAATTCTTCCATCATATATTCCCCTTTGTAATGGAATCACACTTATTTTTATTTTTTTGTTTCGACAGCTACCAAATCAACAACAGCAAGAACATCGTTCTGTCCTGCTGCTATTAATTCTGTTAGTTCCGTTATTTTTTTATTAACCATAATTAATATTCTGTTTCTAAATAAACTGAAGAAATATCAATACCTACAGCCGCTGCAGTACTACCAGTATTTCTCCATAATTGCCATGTCAACAATTGGTTCACTGCTGGTATGTTTGTATTAATTGATCCAGAAGAAGCTACTCCCAGTCGTATATTTCTAACTTCGTAAAAAACTGTTGTGGAGTTAGGAGCTGCATACAAAATAAGATGATACATATCAGTTGCTACGGTTGGTGATTTTGTGAAATCTGTCCCTAGATCAATTTTTGTTGCTACCCCAGCCCCGTCATTAAACATTATTTGAAAGTTAGCATCAGTAGAATCATGACCCATGCCGATAATATTTGTAAGTATACTAGGCTCACCAGCGGAGGGAAGAGTTAATGTTGAAGAAGTCAAACCTACAAAAGTACGAGCAGTGGGAACTAAAGCCGCATCACTAATTCCAAACCTTGTTTGAAAAAAGAATCCGCCAGCATTTGAAATATTGCTAAGACCTACCTGTAAAACTGCTGATCTTAGACCAGAGGATGAGCTTATTGCAGCAGCAGAAACAAATCCTATTCTTTTTTGCCAAGTAAACGAGTTTGTTGTTGCTATAGTTCTTGCTGTAGCTGTTCCAGTAGCAGTTGGAGCTATTTGTCCAATAACAGTAGAAGTGTTAGCGTTAGCGTTTGGAAGCCATAAAGATATGTTAGATTGACCGATGTGTGGTTGGAAAGGATATGCTCTTCCATCTTTGTTAATTTGTCCCATCATCTGTCTACCGCCAAAAGACTCAGAGTAAAGTGTTGCACCGGAAGCAGGAGCAGACGGTTGGGAAATTTCATCAAAAGTTAAACTAGATTCATTCCCTGTATGAGTAGAACGAGTTCTAAGATCGGCAGCACTAACATTATCCACGTCAGATAACCCAACTGCAGTCTTATCTAATGTTTGAAAAGTTTTATCGCCTCTGTAATATTGAGAAGCTGTACCTGCAGTGATTGTAGGTTCTTTTTCATTTAGTTGAGTTTGAATAGATGAAGTGGCATCAAGATAACCCAAAGTAGTTGTTGTAACGCTTGAGTTAGTAATTTTTCCACTTGAATCAGATGTTACGACGCTAGAAGGAGTTAAATCAATAGATACAACAGAAGATGCCGCCCCCGTAATTGTATCTTGTTTTTCATTAATTTGTTGCTGAATTGTTGTTGCAGTATTAATTCCCTCAAGCGTAGCAAACTCTGCATTAGATACAACTCCGCCATCAATTTTAGCAGCATCAATAGTTACTGATTGAACTGCAGTTGTAAAGTCTGAAATTGTAGAAGCAAGCTGTGTACCAGTATGAGTTGAACGATCTCTAAGACTAGCTGCGGATATATTATCTACATCCCCTAAACCAACTTGAGCTTTTGTAACGCTGTGGGGATTATTAGTTAAATTTGCATGTGCATCTACTTTAGCCTGAACTTCAGTAGAAGTTTCATATTGAGGATGCGGATCTAAAGCTTCAACGTGATTTGTCATTGTTGAAGATACAGAAGTGTAAATATTTTCTAATGCACTCTGTACGTTTGTTGCAGAAGCCACAGATGAAGTTAGAGATATGTCTTCAGAAGTGAGAACTATGTCTCCTTGGAATCCATTTACGGAAACAACTAAGCTTCCACCCGGAGATCTCTGCCATTCAAGAGATTCAGATAGAATAACATCATCTCCAGCATAGAATACAATATCTCCAGCTCCAAAATTTACCGTACCTGCTGCAGAAACACGATAAATATGTCCAGCATCTGTAGTAGGATTTGATGGTCCATTTTGTAAGGTTGGAGTGTTAGTAGACGCATCCCAAGTTCCTTTATATTCAAGAACATTTCCGGGTAACATACTATTAGGAATTTTTCCAGAAATATCTAAAGTAGCCAGACCTCCTGCGACTCCATAATCATTTTCTATATCTGTAACTCTGTTTCCAATAGATATTCTAGCCGCTTCTTCAGAAGCTAAAGCATCATGAACTGCATCAACGCTTGGAGCATGAGTTGTGTCGTTATTTACAATAGATTGAGAAATTACTGCAGATTGAGCCGCAGACTCAAAATCGCTAATGGTAGAAGCTAATTGAGTTCCAGTATGATTAGAACGTAATGTAGCATCTACATTTGGAACTGAAGATAATCCTACTTGAGCTTTAGTAACACTGTGAGGATTTGAAGTGTCGCTAATATGCGATTGAATATTTGAATTTTTTGGCTCAAAATTAAGATCTGACTCTCCTTTAGTGTATACGTCTGCAGAGTTGGCTTTTAAGTTTAAAGCATCTTGAGTTGCTATACTAATGGGTTTATTGGCATCGCTAGTATTATCTACTTCAGATAAACCTACTTGTGATTTTGTAACTTGGTGTGGATTTGCTAAATCTGTTATGTGAGATTGTAAATCAGCATCGTCTGCTTTTAGATCTAGAGCAGTTTGAGTTGCATTTGAAATAGGTTTATTTACATCAGATGTATTATCTACATTAGATAAACCGACATCTGATCTGGTAAGATTTAACGAATTTTTTAATCCACTGACTTTTATTTTTTTAGTTTCAGGAACTGCTAAATCAACTATAGGAAGAACATCATTTTCTGTAGCTGTTGTTAATTCAATAAGTTCTGTAATTTTTTTATTTGCCATATTTCTCTCTTTATTCGGGTTCTAGAATGTTGTTATCTTCCGTAATAAGTGCATGTCCATTTTCAGTTAGAATTAGAGTTGGAGTAAAAAATTCAATTCCTCCTAGTGTAACTCCATCTCCTCCGAAAAACTTTTTTAAATCAGTGTCAAAAACTATTTCCGCTTCTTCTAATAATAAGTTTTCTCGCAATGCTGTTGCTATACGGGGTACTTTTAAAATTGCCACTAAGCCACCTCAAAAACTACAAGTCTGTCACCCCAATCTAATAAAGATCCAGTGTTTTCTCTTAATCCCGCATCAATATCAAGGTCGTTTACTTGAGATTGATTAAAATCTATTATAGCAGATCCATAAGCTTGTGGTGTTACTTTTACAAATTGAAATTCTCCAGTTAAAGGATTAAAAACCAATTTTATATTTGCACAACACATACTAAACCTTTTCTACTGAAACTATAGTGTTATTGGAATCGTAACCTATAACTACAGTAGCTAAGTGCTCTCTGTCTAATCCCTCGTTCTCTACTAATATAAAAACATCAGAGGTTCCGGAGGAAGCAGACGTTGTAACCCCTATAGTCTTATTACGAACATACAAGGAGTCTCCATTTATATTTGTTATAAATTTATTAGTGGCATCTAAAACTACTTTTGTCGCCTGTGCTATAGAATTCCCACTAGAACCTGTTGAAATTGCTACCATTAGTCCAACTTTCCCAGCTACTAAAGGATCAACTCCTGCACCATTTACATTATACCACACATAATATTTATCTACGTCATTTGCTGAATTTATTAAAAAATACTTACTATTTAAATTATTAGAGTCTTTTCCGCTAGTATTTTTAGTGTATATTCCTGAATTAAAATCGTAGGAATTAGTTTTTATTCCTACTGTAGAGCTTGAAATTATAACATAAGTCATTGAATATACTGCTAAAAAATTAGAATCCATAGATATAGCTAGGGCTATTTTTTGAGCCATCAAAGACGTACTGTGACTTGATAGTAAGTTTATTGCGATATCTCTGTAAACCCCCGGTACAGAAGGTGGAGTATTATTAAAATCAACATTAAACCATACTAAAACAGCTCCAATTTCATCGTATACTACAAAACCTTTTCCAGCCAAAGAAGCTGGGGTTTTATTATTTAAATTTATAGTTGTTTTATGAGCTGTACCAACTGAATCGGCATTAAATATAAACCGTGTTTTTTCATAGCATCCTTTAGAGTAGTAGTCAACTTGACTTATTAATTTGCAACCATTTGGTCCATCAATGTAGGACATTTCGAATTTACCAAAGTTAGCAGGAAGAAAGCTGTTAACATTAATAACATTAAAAGCCTGCTCTGCTTCATCGTGAGCAGAGGTAATTGCATTTGTATAGTCTAGTGAAGTTTTGCTTTTATCGGACACTACTTCCTCATTTTGCTAGATAGCGATCTCCCAAAATACAAAGAAGCACAAATAATCAATAATTCCAAGCTATTGTCAACATCCACACCTTCTACTATTTTAGCAAATTTATTTATTAAAGAAAATAAACTTACTATAAATGAAATTAATAGTAAAGTAAGAGAAACGCTAGGAAGTTTGCGAATTGGATCTCTGACGAATATCAGAGGAATTCCTTCTTTTTGTAGTTTAGAAATCAATATTTTAATTTTATCCATCTTATTTTTCGCCTATTTTTTTACTTCTACCCCAAAGATCTCGACATGCCCAATATTGAGCACTTAATTTACTTTTCTTTTCATCACAAGAATGTCTTGCTCGAAATGATTTTTTAGCTTCCTTAGAGTAGTTGTGCTTATATCCATCAGCTCCGTAGTGTACAATTTTTTCTTGACCATTTTCACAAGCTTTCACCATCTTTTTTTTACCGGGACGAGTGGAAGATCTTGGAGAATTGCAGGATAATGTATCTCTTAATTTTTTAAATTTCACGTTAGCCTACTTCTTAATTTTTTAAATCTAAGTTTTCCGTATTGTCTGCCTTCTCTAGTAGCTTTGTTTTTATCAGCCACGGCTCTTTTTTTTTGAGAAGGACTCAGTTCTTTCCAAGTTTTAGGAGTGTCTGCTGTAATTTTTTTAGAAGGTCTACATTTTGGAACGGTTTTTAACTTACCAGAACCGCACTCGTTTCCTTTTTGATCAGTCCATTTTTCAGCAAACCATCTTTTAAGCCCTTTCATCTGTATTTGCCGCCACGCTTTTTGTATTCTTTTACTATCCAAGCAGAAGCGTAAGCAGAAGGAAATACTCGAAACTTTTTTTTAGCCTCGACTTTCACTCTTGCATATAACTTAGAATCAGAAGGAGTATTCATATTTATTTAATAATTCCTCTTTTTCTTCTAGCCTCTTCTTCCTTCTTTCTAAGTTCCTCGGAAGTTCTCTGTGCTCCTCTCATAGCAGGATCTTGTGGTCCACTAGAAGAAAGAGTGCTTCTTAATCTAGAAAAAAAACCGGGTTGATTTTTTTCTAATTCTTTCCGCTTTTTTTCTTCTTCCATTTTTCTTTTTAATTCTAGTCCTCTTTGTATAACATCTGCCATAATCACTCCTTACAATTACATCCTAATTTTTCTTTAAGTTTAGCATATCTTTTTTTACCTTTATTAGATTTCGTGTATTCAGCCGCTACTTTTGGTTCAATCCCTACTTTTTTAGCAAATTCTGGATTTGTCTCGGCTGCTTTCATAAATCTAAACTGTGCTTTACTTTTTGCTGGCATTGGTTATCCTTACGGAGTTATTGTTTGTTTAACTACCCAAATCCCACTTTCTCTTCTTTCTGTAACTAAATTAGATCCACTAGGACGAATTCTGTAAGTTCCATCTGTATTAGGATCTCCAAAATAAAATTCAGATGTTCTAGTGATTTTATTATTATCCATATTAAGTTCTGGAGCTTGTATAGTTACTGATCCTCTTGTTCCAGTTCCTGCTGCGTTTCCAGTTTGGATAAAAATATTACCACTATTAGCCGCAGTTCCTGTTCCTTTTATAAATGCGTCTCTTGTTTTGACAAAAACACTCCCAGAACTTATTTGTAAGTTACTTGCCGGATCATTATAGTTTGAATTTGATTGTGATTCTAAAAAAACATCTCCTGCTGTAAAAGTTCCATCCACTGTACCTTCAACTGCCGATCCTTGAAATCCAATTCCCCCAGAACTAGCACCTTTAGAAGTACCAGCTTTTACCATTGCAAAATTCCCAAGATTATTGGTTACGTTTACAACTATTTCAGGATATCCAGATCCTAAAGTAGACAGAAAGATCTGTTCGGTGCTGGAACTATTTCTGATATTAATACCTCTAATACAATTTAATCCGAAATCATTAACAGTTAGCATTCCAAAATTACTTGTAGTGCTTATGTACGTATTATTTGCTCTTAGTCTAATATCTCCTCTAGTTCCACTTGTTACTGTTCCTGTCTCAATATCAATTGAACCAGAATTTCCAGAACCCGGTACGTTACCCGTTTGTAGTCTGGTGCTACCAGTAGAGCCAGAAGAACTTGCATTTAAAATTCTACCAGATCCAAAGATTGTACCTCCAGTATTCCCTCCAGTTGTGGAATCATTACGTCCTGATAAAACAATAACTTGTCCAGTGGTGGCGGCTGTTGAAGTAGATATGGCAATACCAGATGCAACAAATATCCCACCTGTCCCGTTTAGTGCCGTACCTGAAATGATATCAATATATCCAGAGGAGCCACCATTTGCGTTTCCACTATACACCCTAGTTGGACCACTATTTCCAGAAGTATTTGGTGTTCCAGTTGTAATAACTATTTGTCCAGTATTTGCTTGAGATGTAAACCCTGTTTGAATAGCTACAGCTTTAGAAGCAACTGTTGGAGTTGATACTTTATCTGCAGATGCTACATATAAATCTTCTGAATTTGTAACTGGAGGTTGGACAAATATAAATCCAGCTCCGTATGGATGTCCTATTTGTAAACCATCAATAAGGGTTGTTCCATTTAATGTTGCGGCATTTCCTGAACTTGGAGTTATTTCCAGAGTTCCTGTCATGGTATCGCCAGATTTACTGACTTTATTAGACAATGCAGTAGAAGTAGCTGTCGAAATAGGTTTATCTGCATCGCTCGTATTATCTACATTAGAAAGTCCTAAATCTGTTTTACTTAATACAACAGTCCCTGTTTGATCATTTACAGAAGTAACTCCAGCAGCTAGATTTAATACAACAGTCCCTGTTTGACCATTTACGGAAGTAACTCCCACTCCAGCAGCTACAGTAGCATCTACATAAGTTTTAACAGCTTTTTGAGTAGGATATAGAGTATCTGATGTACCTAAACCAGTGTCAGTACTTTTGTTAGAAATATTCTCAGCAGTAAATCCTAAAGAATTTTGCTTAGCGTCTAAAGCTGATTGAAGATCTGTTTGGAGTGCTAGAGTTCCGCCAATATCTCCCCAAGATGTGGATAGTATTACGTCTCCAACTTGACCATTTACAGATGAAACAGCTCCTCCAGCCCCTCCTTGAATATCAACAGTTACATTTCCATTAACATCAGAACTAGCAGTTACACTACTTCCTGTGAAGTTAATAGAAGCTACTGCTGCCGTTATTTGAGTTCCTTCATCTTTTATAATTAAAGAAGATCCACCTCCTCCAATTACTAAGTCTCCAGATCCTAAGACAGAATTCCCATTAATAGTTTTAATGTTTGTTCCAGATACAAGAGTATCCTGTTTTCCAGAAAGTGCAGTAGAAGTGGCTGTAGATATTGGTTTATTTAAATCAGAAGTGTTATCTACATTAGAAAGACCAACATCTGATTTTGTTAAAGTTTTATTTTTCCAAAGTGATGTGGAATTTTCATAAGCAATAACTTGAGCATCCGCAATGCCATTTATTGACACATTGTGTAGTTCTTGTAATTCGTATCCATTTTGTATACTTACTTGAATTACCCCCACATTTTGATGCTTTCTAATTAAGTATCCAATAAACACTGCATGATTTGGAGCGGAAGGTTTTACATTTGTAATTCCCCCAGCGACTGTAGGACTAAGCCATAAAGGATCTCCTTCTGCCCATCCAACAATATCTGTATTTAAATTTTCTAATCTTCCTTGTTCTACAATAATACCATCGGTCATGTTTGCAATATCTGTTTGCACAAGACCGTATGTTTTACTAGAAGTCATTTCTGAATTTGCTTGAGCTAATGCAATTCTTGGTCTGTCTCCTTGTACTCCGCTCAAGTATATAGCAGTCATTTTTGGAACAACAGATCCAGTAGCATTAAATGCAGTTGTGATCAATCTCTCTGCAGATGTTGAAGCAGGGGCTCCTGCCGCATCAATTGTTAAAGTATTAGCTAAATCATTATAAGTTAATGTAATGTTTGAACCAGCTACTAAAAGAGAATTAACTCTATCATCAACGGCTTCGCTAAAATCAGTTACATCAGTTGCAACATGTGTGTGAACAGTGTTAGCTTTTCCAGATAAAGCAGTGGCTGTAGCAGTGGATATAGGTTTATCAGCATCGCTAGTATTGTCTACATTAGAAAGACCAATATCTGTTTTATCAAGTACAACGTCTCCAACTTTTGTGTTTACCGAAGTAACTGGAGCCGTTCCTCCTCCTGTAGAATTAATGGTTATAGTATTTGCATCAGATGACAAACTAACATTTGATCCAGCTACTAGGGATTTAAATTGTAAAGTTTGTTGGTCTTTACTATCATAAATACCTTGTCCAGAACCTAAGTTTAATGCACTTTCTACTTTATTTGACAAAGATGGAACTGTAGGAGAATCTGCTGTACCTCCTAAATCTCCAGCTAGTTTAACTAATCCTTTTACAGTAGTACTAGCATCTGGAGCACCTGCAGAAACTGTAGCATCGACGTATGTTTTCACAGCTTTTTGTGTTGGATAAAGAACGTCTGACACACCTAACAAAACATCTGTACTTTTATTAACAACATCTTCTGGAGTAAATCCTAAAGAGTCCTGTTTTCCAGAAAGAGCAGAGGATGTTGCAGTGCTTATAGGCTTATCAGCATCACTAGTATTGTCTACATTTGACAATCCAATGTCTGATTTATCTAGTACCACATCTCCGACTTTTGTGTTTACCGAAGTAACGGCAGATGTGGGAACTTCTGCTAGAGTGATGTATCCGGCAGGATTTGAAGCATCATATTTCAAATCAAGTTGTGATTTATTTACTGCATCTTTAGGATCATTTCCATTTTCAACAAATTTTATAGAGTTAAGACTTAATCCCCCAGATATTGTTTGAGGTATCTCGTTTATTTTAAAATCAACAGAAGTTGTACTTGAATCAAAAGTTATAATTCCAGCAATAGAGTCGTATGTGTATATTGTTCCTAAATAATCTAACCCTCCAGTTAAAACTAGAGCTTGCATTTGTTTTGATACTACTCCCGTAAAAAGATCACTTGAAACACCTCCTCCTACATTTTCGCTTCCATTAACAGAAAGAAAAATAGGGACGAATGTTCCGGGAACTAAAGGGTCTGGATAAAAATCTTGAAGTACAATTGAAAGAGGAGCGTTTTGCCCCATATTCAATGTACCTGACATTGTATCTCCAGATTTATTAACCTTATTTATTAAAGCTGGTACGGTTGGAGAATCTGCTGTACCTGACAAGTCTCCTATTAATTTAACTATTCCTTTAGTAGACGCAGTAGCATCATTTACTGAAGGGACTTCTGCTAGAGTAATATACCCAGCAGGGTTACTAGCGTCATATTTAGAGGCTAATCCCGGAACTGTAGGAGAATCTGCTGTTCCTCCTAAATCTCCCGTAAGTTTTAGTATGCCCTTTGTAGATGAGCTTGCATCTGGAATAGATCCAGCTCCAGTTGATTGCAAATTAATTGTTTTTGTAGCGTTGTCTCCAGTAATTGTAATGGAGTTATCGCTAGAAATAAGAGATAAAGTTTCAATGTCAGTCAGTTGATCGCCAGCAGGAACATCTATCTGAATAGCAGACCCACTGGCTTCATTAAAAGACGAAGCAATTACCTTTATGGCTACATCAAGTGCATCTAATACAGTGCATTCTAATTTAACTTCTTCGTAAGAAGAAATGTTAATTTTTTCATTAGCAAGTCCAGTTATTTCTTTTAAAAGAACAAAGTCATCTTGTCCTATTAATCTGGCACTAACTTGTAATATATTTGATGGACCAGCATCTTCTACGACTACTCGAAGAATATTTTCTCCATCAATATTAATGACGCTTACAACTCCTGTTTGAGCTACGAGTTGATTAACTTTGGCTTTTGTATCCACGATACTCTCCTTATACTATTATACTATATCGGTTATGCAGTTTATAAGATAAAATTGATTGCTACTATTTACAAATTCATATATATTAGCTCTATTAGCATTGACAGTAGTTACCATCATTCCAGCTTTTTGTCTTACACTTGCTGGAAAAGTAATACTTAATGCTCCTCCAGTGGTATTGTTTGCTACTACTGTAAACCTTTTTCCCGGAATTCCATTAGAAAAAGTAATGCTAGTAGATGAAGTTAACGGTACATGGAAAACTGTTCCAGTTCTAGCTAGTAGGTCTATATCAGATATTCCTGCTGGAACAATGCCATTTAGAGTTGTTGGAATTACAGAGTTACCACCATCTGCATAAATATTTTTAGCATCAATATATAAAGAACCTCTATTTACAAAAGAACCTGCAGATCCCGTGGTGAGATAAATATTTCCGCTAATTCCAGTTCCTGCTGCTGCTCCAGTATTTATAGTTACATTTCCAGAATTTGCAGATGTTCCAGTTCCTTTAATCCAAGCAGGTCCACTTTTTACAAAAAGATTTCCAGAATTTACTTGAAGATTTGCTGCAGTAGAAGATCCAACATCTAAAGACATGGTTTCTAAGTACACTTCTCCAGCAGTATAAGTGCCATCAATCGTGGCTTTTACTCTAGATCCAGTAAAGGACATTCCTCCACCAGATGCATCAAGAATGTGAAATTGTCCACATGCAGCATAAGCATTAGCTGGATTATTTACTCCAATCCAAAGACTTGGATATTGCTCACTTTGCATATCTGCCATCATAAAATTTTGAGTAGCAGAGTAAGGTGTTTCAGGTCTAACTTTTAAATTATTTCGAGTATCTACTCCATACTGATTTGCAATAATTCTTGGTTGATTATTAACGGTGTCGTAAATGTAAACTTCTCTTCCTTGTATGTTTACATTACCTCTAAATCCAGTACCAAAAACTGAACCAGTTGCAATATTTACATTACCAGAATTACCACTAGAACCTGCAGCTACTTGACCAGAATTTATATATACTGGACCAGAACTACCTTGAGTAGAACCCGTTACAACATCTCCTGATTTAAGAGCAGCTTGTCCTGATCCTGCAAGAGTATCGGATGTTCCCGTTGCAAGATATAATTCTCCTGTGCGACTAGGGCTTACTGTATTTCTAATACGACCTGAATTTATTTGAATAGCACCAGTTGCTGATACGTTTGTTTGATTATCATAGCCTTGAATTACATTGTCAATTGGTCCAGTGTTAATAAATAAAAGTCCAGAGGTTCCTTCTTTAGATTTTCCACTATATATATTTACTCCTCCGCTAGGTCCGAGTACTGGAGGTAAAGCTGATCCTCTATTCTGACCGCTAAAAATATTAACATTTCCAGTTATTCCATCAGTAAAGGTGTATCCTGAATATAAATTAATATCCCCAGTATTTCCAGTTCCAAAATTTTGACCGGAAAATGCTTGGAATCCACCAGTGTTTCCAGTATTACCTGCTAATATAGCTCCAGTAGCAATTATGGTTCCTAATAATGAATTATTTCTAGTTCCTATGGTCCAATAATTTAAATTAGTGCCAGACGTTATGGTTGCCGCACTTACTAAATCTCTATTGACAGAAGTAGCAGTTAAGTTATCTAATCCAGTATTAGCTCCTCCACCACCTCCGCCTCCACCGGGAAGGTTTAATATCGTATTTAAATTGTAATCAATTGTTTTATTTGTAAGTGTTTGTGATTGAGAGCTTGTGATTATCTCTCTAATTGAAGAATCTATGAATGTTTTTAATTTTTTATCAATGCTATTATGAAATAAAGCACCTTCTAAAAATAGATCATTGTCCACATCATCGGTTACTCCACGTAAAAGAATGCCTTTTACAAATTCTTTTAAAATAAACATTCATCCCACCAATTATGTTTGAGCTATCCCAATACCTCTAAATTTAATAATACCAGAGTATGTGGCTTGATTCCCACTAAGAGCTGTTGCAGTATATTGAATTTGCCCACTGGGAGTTATGCTAAAAGTAACTTTTGAATTACCAAATCCCTCTTGTTGCAATCTCCATCCTACAGTAGTTCCTTGATATAATCCTGTAAGTTGGAATTCTTCATATCTTTGTTCAGTGTCCGTAGTTCTTGTAATGTTTCCACTAACTATAAAAGATCTAACATTTACAGAATCAAAAAACATACCTTGAATACTTTCTTGAGAAAGCTGTTCTGCATTTATTAATGCAGCAGTTTCAAGTAAATCGTAAGGACCTCTGATTGAAGCAAGAACTTTGGTGACTTCTGCTGCCCAATTGGTTGCAGATTCCCCCCAAGGCTGTTGTTCTCCTTGTTCTGGATATTCAAAAGGAACATTGTTCACTATTAAAGTTACAGCCATACACCACTCCTAGATATATTTGTTATTTAAGTGTAGAAAAAAAAAGGAGAAGCCGTAGCTTCTCCTTTTTTTGTTACATTGCATAACTCATTGAATTTAAGCTGTGATTCCAGTGAAAACAAGCTGATGACCGATCTTTGTACAGAACAAAGCTTGGTTGGTATAACAACGGATACCGATACCAGCATTATTTTCAAGATGATGGAAGAAATCCTCATTATTGAATGGGTTCTTGAAAGTAAGATCTGTAGAACCTACACGTAGCATTTGCTCATGGTTAATAGCGTAAGCAAAACCTTCTTTTACGAAGATAGATGAAACAATAGTCATCTTACCATTCTGAGAGAAGAATTCAAGAGCTTCCGAACCATTTTGAGCAGTAGCTGACTTGTAGCTAACATCAAAACGTCTAGAACCTGCTTGCTCAGTCATTAGATCAGCCCAAGCTGCTGGGTTAACATAAACAGTCACATCGGACTGAAGACCCTTGGCTACTGGCTTTGCAAGACCTTTAGCAAGTTTATTGAAACTAAGAGTACCGCCTACAGCGTGAGTGTTACCTCTCCAAAGAGAATATTGAGAAGCAGAAATACCAAATAGAGATCCAGTATTTGTGATGATCTTATGAAGACCAGCCATCTCTTTACCTTTAGAACCATACTCAAAAATTACATCTGTAGCAACTACGCCAGCAGGAAGTGCGTCAACTGTAACCGTTTTAAGGTCAAAATCAACTGCAGTTACTTTACAGTCACCACGAAGGTTTCCTACTGAATCGAAGATCTCAAGACGCATATTTTCTGCACCGCCCCAAATTCCCGGAGCCCATTGACCAACAGCAATTGAGATTACGTTACCAGCTACTGAACCAACTTCAGCAAGACCAACTTGACCGTAAAGAAGACGAATTTCAAGCTTTTTAGAAATAGAATCCATCATAGCTTGGAAGATATACTTTGTAGCTTCTTCAAATGCTCTTTCACCAGCAGAATCAGCAGCATACATAGTATCTAGTGCCATCGCAGAACGAAGCACCATTTGATAACCACGGATAGACGCTTGCTTAATTACACCTGAAATAGGTGGATTAAGAGCAAAAGCACCTTCATCTGGCTCAGCAAAGCTTACGCCATGCTCCATACCAAGAATAACTGATTGGTTATAATCAGCACCCGGACGCTTTTCTTTGCGAACGAATTTGATAGCATTAAGAAGCTTAGTGCCATCTGGGATAAGATTTTCTAGTTTACCATCGTAAACTTTTTTGTACAACCCGTTTAGATTGTCTAATGTGTTAACTGGACCGCTCATACTTTTCCTTTTTTATAAAATCAATTTTTTGTTTTTTATTTTTAAGCAATAAGTTTGTTTTACTTCGATATTTTTGGGGCTATTGCTTGCCAAAAAGTCTGGTAAATCTTATTTACTCAACTATATTTGTTAACCTCTTAGAGAATTAAAGAAATCTTTTGCTCTAATTTTTTTAGGTTCGTCATCTTTTTTAGAAGAAACGCCTACATCTTCAGTTTTTAAAGCTGGTTTTGGAGTACCATTTTTAGGCTTAACTGATTGAATTTGCTTATTTCTTATATTTCTAATTCTTTCTTTAGATACTAGATTTTCTACTTCGTCATCAGATAAAACACCTAGCATTTCAGAAATATCTCGTTTGTATTGTTGTTTTACAAAAGGAATGAGATCTTGCATAGTTAGATCAATTCCATTTGCATAAGCAATATAAGCTAAGTCTGCTAATTTTTTAGAAATATACGTAGATTTAGGCAGTTGTCCAACTTCAATTGCTTGCACAATTTCATTTTCTAATTGCATTGCTGCTTCTTGTTGCAATCTAGCCTGTTCTTCGTGTCGTCTTTGTTCTTCTAGAGCTTCTTTTTCAGCCAGTAATTCTTCATATCTTCTTTTAGTTTCTTCAAGTGCAAGTTGCTCGGGAGTTTTTTGACTATCTTCTAAGTCTTCTCTTAGAATAGCTTCTGCAATTTGTCTTTTTTGTTCTTTACTTAAATTAAATTCTGGATTCATTATGACAGACATTGGATTTGAAGTAAATTGTTCCAAAAATTCGTCAACATCGGCTTGAATTTCTTGTAGTTGTTTTGCAGTAATTGATCTTTCTTGGAAAGCTTGCTGTGCAGCTTTTTCCATTTGGAGTGCTTTTGTAATTCTATCACGATCTCTTAGATTTACCCGTTCCTTAATCTCTTTGCCATTAACTTTGAGATTAAATTCTTCCCACTCTTCTTGACTCATTTGATCTGGTTTTTCCGAAGCTTCTAAACCTTCAAAAGATTCTTCTGCTTCTGCAGATTCTAGAGATTCTGTGGATTCTGTTGAATTTTCGTCTGACATACATTTCCTTTTTACGCCCCAATGGGGTAGTGTAAAGTTAACACATCACATTATTGTGGTAGTGTCTATGTACTTATTTGTTATTTATTTATAACCTAATTGTTGTTTTTTTCTTTTTAAATAATCAGCATAATTTAAATCTTCTTCTTCTGGTTCAGATGCTAATTCTCTAAATGCAGGACCAATTGGTTCTGGAATTTCTTCTTTTGGCTCAACATCTAATAATTCCACTGGATGAATTCTTCTATTTAAAGTATCCTGTTCTTGTTTTTTTATTAAATCTAATATTTCAGGATCTCCATCTGCTTTTTCTTTAAAAAATTGTTCTTTTCGCTTCTCGGCTTCAATTTGTTTTAATTGTTCAGATTCTCCGGTATTTAAATCACTAGAAGATAAAGCCTGTTCAGCTATAGCTAAAGGAACTGCTGCTCTTTTGCCAAGCTTAGAAACTTTTCCAACACCTTCCGCTGCAGATCTTAGTAATCTTGATTTTAATTGCTGTCTTGCTATATATTTAGCTGCTGGAGATGATGGTGGATGTATATTTATTTCGTCTGCCATATTCACAGGAATACTATAAGGTCCAGATTTTGTGCGTTTCATCATTGCTTGAAATTTTTTTGTACCCGGTTTTAATTTTCCAGCTTTACCTTGACCTCTATATTCCTTTACTGCCTCTAATCTAGCTTGTTCCTTTATTTTAGCTTCTTTTATAGCTTGTCTTTCAGCTTTTCTATCTAAAGCTCTTTGTCGTTTAGAAGCTCTATTATGTTCTTCTATAAATTTTTCACTATCAACTAAATCATTTGGATCTATTTTAGTTGTTTCTTGTTTAGAAGGGGTGGAAATAATTTGGTTTTCTTTTTCCATTTCTTCTATTTCTTTTAAATAATCTGCAAAAGTTTTTTCTTTTTTCGACATATTACTCATAGCCTAACCTCTTCTTACGTTTATCTATTTCTTTTTGAACTTCGAGTTCTTGTATATCTTCTAATTGATCTAGCATGATATCTGCTGGAGAAGGACCTCCCGGAATTGCAGAATATTTATCTTCTCTCATCGTTTGTTTTATTTCTTCTGGATCTTTTAATTTAGATCGTCTATAAACTTCTGCCGCAGCATCTGATACTCCAGTTGGATCTACCAAAGCGGTCCCTTCTAGTGCGGCTCCTAAAGTATCACCGGATTTTAAAGATGTATACAACCCAGCCCCTGCCGCCATAGGTCCTAAAATTGATCTCAATCTACCCCATAACGAAGGTTTTACATTTAATTTTTCAGATTGCTTTAATATTTCTTTTATAGTTTTTTCATCTTGCGGTAATTCTCTAACTTCTCGTATTAATTCCTTAGGTTCATATATATCATCATAATGATGTCCTTTAACATAGGATTCTTCGGTAGTTGATTTAAAATCAGGTCTGATTAAATACTCAGATCCATGTTCTAATTCATGTCCAGCATCCGTTATAGCTTTTAATTTTTCAGATTCTGTATATGGTTTTTTAATTACCATAAAATCAGGAGCCCGTCGTGATCCTTTTTGATCTGGAAGAGAAGAATAAAATCCAGCATTATTTTTTAATGCTTCTTTTACTTCTATTCCTCTTTTTGTATAAGCTTCTTTTGGTTCTAATATATATCTTTTTCCCGGTGTTGGATTTTTTTCATATATAGAATTTAAAATATCTTCTATGGGACTATCTAGGGATACGCTTGACATTTTTTCATAACGTATAGCTCCTAAAGCTTGATCAATTAGATTAGCCGGATCATATCCCATCTCTCTTGCTTTTCTGATTAATTCTTCTGATTCCATCAAGGGGTTACTTGTGATGATATTTATCATCTTATTTATTCCAGCCGTATCTGCTTTTTTTAATCTTTTCTTCGTCATATTACTCTTGAGGCTCTGCTGGAATTGTGCTTGTTGGTAAATTTTCAAAAGGAGCTGGAGGAGTTGCTGGACTTGGAGTTCCCGGCATTTCTTGGTTCATAGTTTGTTCTGAACCTTCCATTACTTGCCCTATGGATGATTGATCTTCTGCGTTTTGTGGAGGATTGTTAGCTAAATCTTGACCAGTAGGAGCTTGTTGTGGAGCTGGAGGAAGTTGCTGTTGATTTGTCATAGTAAGAACAGCAGGATCTGCACTTCGAGCAAGTTCTATGTGTTCTTGAATATGTTGTAAAATTACAGCAGATTTTTCTTCGTCCATTCTTACATCAATATCATTTAAAATAATTCTATGCCTAAGAATATGTTCTTTATGATCATCAATAATTAATGCAGGAACTTCTAATCCTTGTAATAGTTTTTCGTTTTCCTGCTGAATTAAATTACTCTGATCTACCGGACTTTCTAACATCCCATCTAGTCTACCAGTATTAATTACTTGAGCATATTGCTGAATAGAAAACTCTTCTGGTTTCATTTGCATTAATTGTTCTGCCATCTGAACACGACCAGCGGTTGTTTTTGCAAGAGGATTTCCTACATCAACAAGAATTCTATTAATATCTGGAATATCCGTACTTTTAAAAGATACTAAGTACTGTTTGTTGTTTACCCCAACAATAGATGCTACTCTTGGAGCCAATGCATAATCTTGAAGAATTTCTAGAATTGCAACCCCTAAATCTTCAATTAATTGTACATATTGATTTTGAAGACCAGATTGAAACTGAATTGCCATTGATTGAATTAGAGCTAAAGAGTTTCCTGATCGTAAATTTTGAGCAGGATCTGGAGTACCTCTTGTAACAGAATTTATTCCAGATAACTGTTCCATTTTACTTTCTAATGTACTAAGAAAGCTAAATGTTTCTTGGGAAGTTCCTAAAAGATTCAATACCTCTGGTTTTTCTGTACCTTGAATTACATTCAGTCCACCGCCAAGATTTGTAATGTCGATGTTTGATCCTGATTTTACAAATAAGTTTTGAGTAGCAAATGCAATATTGTTGGACATTATTGCTGAATAAAGATGATTGATACCTTCTTGTAAAGGTAGTAAGTCAAATAAATTAGAATAACCAAAAGCTGTTCCAAGTATTTCATTTGGACTCATTTTAAATACTGGTATTCTCCTATATGGTAACATCGAATCATGAATTATGATATCGTGATCTAAAAAAATTAACTCTCTGCCTTTTGGCATAGCATCTGTTTTTTTATGATACATTGTCCATACTTCAACTTCATCAGAATCGTTCTTTTTAAATATTTGCAAAGAATATCTATCTCTAGAATTTTTAGTATCTAAAGCTAGAATTTTATCTTGAAGTTCTGGATATTTTGCAGCTAAATCAAATTTATTTTTATAGGTACGTACTAAGATCCAATCATGGTTGTTATCTTCTCTATTTACATCAAATACTACATCAAATGGAGAAATATTGGTAAATCTCAAGTCTCCTTCAAATATCTTTTCTCCAGTTTCCTCATCCTCTTCAATTATTTTACCAGAAGTAGCATCCCATTCTACTTTTACATATCCAGATCCTAAAACCACACTCAATTCAACGGCTTTATTGATATATCTTTCTAATCTTTTTTCTCTCATGTAGTAATCTAAAAGACCATTAGCAAGAGTAACTTGAGCACTTGATTTGTAATCCGCATTAGCAGCCCTAGCTTCCATCGAAGGTCTACTAGAAGTTGTCATAACATACATGTGCTGAGCTAAGTTTCTAATATGGTTAACTGGAAGTTGGGCAAGTTCTCCTTGCTCTCCTCCAAAAGTAATGGCATGTCCTGATGTCATATCTGTAAAATATGCACCATGATATGCTGCCCAGCATGTTTTTAATTTTTCTAAATATCCATTTACAGTGAGAGTATTTTTCCAATCTGTAGCTTTTTCTAGCAAAACAGATGCGGTTTCCTTACCTTCTCTAGCTGCAAAATATGTTTGTTTAGTCATTAAAACCTCTAATATTATTTGTTTAATTCTTTTTAAAGCTGAACATTTTAATTAAGTGTTCCTCAAATCTTGTTTTTTCGGTATCATGCAATCTAAAACTGCCATCTCCGTATGTCATTCCATATCCTTTAGGGTATGGATTACGTGTATACGATATGTTACGCACTAAATATGCTAAGGCATCAATCAAATCGTAATGTCCTCCATCTAAGGATCTCTCGTACTCTGTCTTAGTTTTATTCCAAGTTGCGTTTTTTAAATGAAAAATCAATTGTTTACACTTTGGATTAATTATAATTCTTTCTTCTGCTATTAAAATTCGTATTTGGTTAATCCATGCATGTTTGTTATCCTTAGCAGTTGGAATAAAAGTTATACCATAGTCAATTCCAAGGTCATTCAATAAAATCAAGTTGTTATTATCAGACACCCTTAAGAATGGTCTTTTAAGACCCCACAACTCCTCTTCCGTTTTTTTTACAGAGGCGGCTAAGTTAGCAGTAGTAAAAGATTTTCCTCTGAAAGTAGCCTCATCTTCTATTACTATTTTCCCCGTAAGGAAATCATAATAAGCATATAATACACCAGTTAAGTCCTTAACTCCAATATCCATAGAAACATAAGAATCGTAATAGGGAGGTCTTTGGTAGTTTTTTACTATTCGTGCTAATGACTCATCGTTAGCTTCTGGAATTACTGCATGATCTTCATCAGTGATCATTATATTTAAATATTCTCTTTTGAAGTCTACTGAATCATACCCTCCAACTTCTTCAGCAAATCCATCAATATCTTCTTTTGTGTATCTTGGACATTGATAAATATCTCTTTTAATTAAGGTTTCTTTATATTCAGATTGTTTTACAATATCCCAAAACTCATGACCCTGTGATCTTGGAAGAGTTGAGATAAGTATCATCGGTCCTCTAGTAGTGTTTAGTTTAGGATAAAGAACCGATCTAAGACCGTATTTTAAATTAGTCATAAAGCCGCACTCATCCACTATGATCATGTGAGCTTTTGGACCCCTTGCTGACTCTATTTCTTCAGCATTAAATCCGTAAAGTTCTAACTTACTTTTTGTTGTAGGAAATACGTAAGATGATGAATCTCTATCGAATTTAGGTCTTATGTCTTGAGGAGCTGATTTAAATATTTCGTCAAAAGTAGCCTTAACAATTTTTTTACCTTGTTTTAATCTAGGTGCTACATAGCATATTGTTATATTTTTACGTGTTAACAGTTCTTCCACAGCCATGCCTAAAGCACCGTAGCTTTTACCAGACTGTCGAGAAAACACCGCAACGTGGGTTTTTCTTTTTATAGTTCGTACTTGATCTCTTAATACTTTTTGATTTGCATCCAAAAGAAAATCGGTGATCTTACCTTTTCTCCAGAGGATTTCTCTTGCTTGTTGAGGAGTTATATCTAGTGGAAGATTATTGTTCGCTTGTGTCATCTACAACCTGCATGGCGAGTTGCAGCAATTGCTCATTATCCAGCGTAACTTTTGAAGATTTTTTAGACTTAGATTCCTCTAATGTCTTTCCTCGGATAAGCATTAAAGATTTAACATAAATTTCAAATGCTTTTACTTGGTTAAATTCTAGAGGCGAGACTTTTGCTGCTTGATATAATCTGCTAATCTCTAACTTACAAAGTTCTTCTTCATTAGAACCAACCGCTATTGTGCTGCTAGAAAATTTAGCTAACTCTTCTAAGTGACGCAGTTTATCTTTAGTAGCGTCTAACTCTTTTTGAAGTTTTAAATTAGTTTGAGTGAGCTTTTCTCCATATTTTTTAAGTTCTTCATTTTGAGTTAATAGATCCCTTACTTCCTCTGCTGGTATTATCTTCATTTACTACCTCTTAGCAGTTAGATTCATGGCGGCTTTCAATCCATCCGAAGATACCTTAACTCTGTTAAGTTCATCTATGATATGTTGAACTTTAACATCCTGAGCCTCTATTCTTACAAGTGCTTGAGCTTCTAACTTCTTGGAATCAATATATTGCTTTGCAAGTATAAATCCAAGAACTCCTACTAAACATATAGCGTCAGCATAACCTGCTGAAAATGCTATAATTCTAAGCACAAAAAGAGATACTAAAATGAGCATAAAATCTATTTTTCTCATTAAACTTTCCTATGTTAAAAAAAGAGACTTTGTGTTAATCGCTTGTAAAATATTTTATTCCAGAAGGAACAATCGAACTTACATTGTCTCAGTTATATTTGTTATTATGCATAACCAAAAAATAATTTGGAGATCTTTTAAAATCGAGGTATATAATATTACTATACCGTACACGCAATTTTCGCAGTGAGTTTTAAACGAACTGCGATACGAATACTAGTATAACTCAATAGTATACTAATTAGGCTATAATTTTATGTAATTATTTTGACTTGGCAGATTACTAAGTATTTAAAAACATTGGTGACGCATTGCATTTTCTATGTAACTAATAACAAATGTATGCATGGAGGTTACTTTATGATAACATTTAAAAAATCAGAAAAAAAGAAGTTTGGTAAATATTTTTCATCAAAAGAATTTGTTTGCTCTTGCGGTAAATGCAAGGATCAGTTTATTTCTCCTAAATTAATAGAGAAATTAGATCAAGTAAGAGAACAATTTGGAAAGCCTATAAAAGTAACGTCTGGGTACAGATGTCCACAGCATAATATTGCTATAGGTGGAAAAAATAATAGTTCCCATGTATCTGGATTAGCGGCAGACATTCAGCCAGCAGTTCTTAACCTAGATGATTTGGATCTTTTGTATGAGATATGCTATCATATATTTGATAATATAGGTGATGGTAGAGTTAAAAACTTTGTTCACGTAGATGTTAGGGAAGCTAAAAAAACTGGAAAAAGGCATTGGCTCTATTGATGGATAAAAAAATAGGAAAAATAAACAGACTTTCTAAAAAAGTATCCAAAAAAGTTGGTTTGAATTATTATGACGTAGATGCTATACTAAAGGTAGCAACTTATGAAATAATTGAGACTCTTAAAAATTCTCAAAAATTTTATTGGGAAGGATTGGGAGTTTTTTATTTGTCGATAAATGACAAAGGATTATCCGTAAGAATAAAGTTAAGCGAAGAACCTTATAACAGACTAAACGAAAAATCAGAGGAGAAGTCTGATGAAATTATTTTTGAATAATTCCCAAAGATCGTATCTTTTGGAAGTTTTTAAAGCATCTGAAAATAACGCTATAAATGGAAAAGACGCTGAATTAGCTGCTGCTTTTAGTGAGCTTTATGAAAAAATAAAGCCAACAAATGTAGCTTATTATAATTTAAATAGAAATGAAGCTGATATTATTGTAGAGTTTTGCGACATAGTATCCCATTCCTTAACTAAGGCTATAAATTTCTTAAATAAAGACACTGAAAGACCTAGAGATGAAGTTGAAGATCTTTTAGATAAAGCAGAAAAAGCGAAAAAAGAAATAGAAGACGTATCTCAAGATTTAAGAAATAAAATCAAAGCTAATCCAGTAAAGGAAGAATAATGAATTTTGAAAAATTGCTTGGAATGGTAGATGAGCAAGTTGGAGAAGAGATAGAAAAAGACTGTAAGGAACAGATATGGTTTAAATTTGAAACACCCTCTGGAGTTTTTTATAGTCCATTTACTAAAAGTAAAAGTACTTTGACATATTTTAGCGGTCCTGAAGTTATGTCTAGTGAATTAAAAAATGCAGATCACTACGATGTTTTAACTGAAAATCTCGCAGAAGTTTACAAACCAAATCAACCTAGTAGCCAAGCTCAAGAAATTCCAAATGGCATATATTCTCACGAATATGGAAACTCTGGATCTCCAGAACGTCTAGTACCTTTTGACATACGGGAAGATAACTATATAGAACTCATGGAAAGTCTCAAAGAATTAGATTCTTCTATTGAAGACTTTGTAAATAATAGATCTTTATATGAAGATTCTTGTACTTCTTATAAATTGGGAGTTTTGCTGTTCGGTCCTCCGGGAACAGGTAAAACTAGCTACATGAGAAAACTTATAAGAAAAAAAGAAGCAATAGTTATATTTATGGATGGAGTTCCAACTAGAAAGTTTCTAGAAAAATTAGAACAATCTACAAAAAATAGACTTAAGATTATAGTGTTTGAAGAGGCAGTATCTCTTTTAGAATCCTCAGAAGATATTAGAGAAATGCTAGATTTTCTGGACGGAGCTAGATCAGTATCAAATGCAATCTATTTTCTTTCAACCAACTATCCAGATTCTATTCCAGAAAATGTAATCAGAAATGGAAGAATAGATGTTTTTGTTAAAGTAGATTACCCTAATATATCAGCTAGAAAAAAATTAATTAATCTTTATCTAAAAAGAGAAGCCTCTGCTGAAGAACTAAAGTCTACAGAAAATATGCCAATTGTAGATATTCGAGAAATTTGTTTTATTCATAAAAAAACAGATAAATCCTTCGAAGATTGTGTTAAAATAGTAGAAGAAAAAAACAAAATGATAAAAAAACATTTTGGTCGTGCTAAAGAAATTAGACTAGCCTAAATATCGGAGGAAATTGATGAACAAATCAAATCGTTTGTTAAGCGAAATCGTTGCCTACAGAACTTATGCGAAACATTTGAACGCTTTCAATCGAAGAGAAAGTTTAGAGGAAACTCTAAATAGAAACTTAACTATGTATTTGGAAAAATATCCAAAACTTAGTAGAGATATTATTAAAGCATTTAAGCAAGTTCATGATTTTAATGTAATGCCATCTATGCGTTCTCTGCAATTTGGCGGAGAAGCTATTTTTAGAAACAATGTACGATTATTTAACTGTTCTTTTGCTAACATAACTTATCCAAGAATTTTTGCAGAAGCATTGTTTCTTCTTTTATCTGGAACTGGATTTGGTTATTCTGTCCAAAAACATCATATTGAACAATTGCCTCTTCTCAGAAAGCCTAAAGAAGAGGGAATTTATGTAGTGCATGATTCTATTGAAGGATGGGCGGAAGCTCTCAATCAGCTTATGTCTGCTTATTTTTATGGAGCAATACGTCCTATTTTTGATTTTAGTAAAGTAAGACAGAAAGGATCTTATTTAGTTACTACAGGTGCAAAAGCACCGGGACCAGAACCTCTGAAAAAAATGTTGGAAAAAGTAGAGGAACTTCTTGTAAAGTCTTTAGGTAGAAGATTAAATTCTCTAGAAGTTCATGATATCGTGTGCATGATAGCAGATTGTGTACTATCTGGAGGTATTCGTAGAGCTGCTCTAATTTCTCTATTTGATAGAACTGATACTGCAATGTTAACGTGTAAACACGGATCTTGGTGGGAAAAGCATCCTCACAGAGCAAGAGCAAACAACTCCGCAGTTCTTCCTCGACACGAAACAACTTTTGAGGAGTTTAAAAATGTATACGATATGTGTATTGCTTCTAATGCTGGAGAACCCGGATTTTTTTGGACAAATGATTTGGAATGGGGAACTAATCCGTGTGCTGAGATTGGTCTTCAATCAAACCAGTTTTGCAACCTCACAACAACTAATCTTACTGGAATAAAAAATGAAAAGGACTTTAACAATCGTGTATATGCAGCCGCATTGCTTGGAACTCTCCAAGCTGGCTTCACTGATTTTCCTTATCTTTCTCAGAAATGGAAAGATGTCACGGATAAAGAGGCACTTATTGGCTGCTCTTTCACCGGGATTGCCGACTCATCGAATCTCACTGGAGAACAACTTCAAGCTGCAGCTAGAACAGTACTCGAAGTCAACGAAAAATACGCAAAAAAAATTGGAATCAATGTCGCTTCCAGAACTACTGCTATCAAGCCTGAAGGCACGGCTTCCTGCGTTCTTGGGTCTAGTTCGGGAATCCACGCTCGTCACAATGACTATTACTTACGTAGAGTAAGAATGAATAAAGACGATGAACTTGCTAGGTATCTCAGTAGAGTAGTGCCAGAATTAGTAGAAGATGATATATTCTCTCCATCCGGAGTTGTAGTTACTATTCCACAAGAGTCTCCAGAAGGAGCTATTACTAGACATCAAGAAAGTGCAGACGCTTTGTTTGAACGAGTAAAGCACTACTACAATAATTGGGTAGTGCCGGGACACAGATCTGGAGCTAATACTCACAATATTAGTTGTACTATTAATTATAAACCAGAAGAAGTCCCATTTCTTTTTAATAAGCTATGGGAAGACAGATTTCAATATGCAGCAGTAAGTCTACTTCCTTTTTCTGATGCCATTTATCAACAAGCTCCATTTGAAGATTGTACAAAAGAAACTTTTCAAAAATATAATGAAATGGTAAAAGAAATTGATTTGATGAAAGTTTTAGAATTGGAAGACAATACTAATAGGGCTGAGCAACTAGCTTGTTCTGGCGGTGTTTGTGAATTAACTTTTTAAACTAAAAAGAGGATTTATGATTACTAAAAAATCTGCAATAAAAATGACAAGATACGCAGAACAAGTAGTTCATAAGTCCTCTTCTGCTATAAACGAGCAAATTCAACTGCATGCTATGATTGGAATGTCAGAAATGGAAATTTTTGTAGATAAAAAAACTGCCAAAAAAATCATAAACTCTCTGGAAAAAAAAGGCTATTATACTAGAATTACAGAGTTTTCAGCATTGGAAAATGATTGCAGACTTTATGTATCTTGGATGTCCAGTATCTGATCTTTTTTCTTTTTCTCCCTACTGAGTTTCATTCTTTCTCTATTATAAATCCTGTAACAATCTGGACAAACTTTACCATTCCAAAGTTGACCTGATTCATCTACAAATCTTGTAACACTTCCTCTAGATTCTGGAATTTTAGGTTTATCTTCATTGCAAATTTTACATTTCATATTTGTAACTCCTATGTACATTTGTTATACTAGGATTGGAGGACTTATGAATTCGATAATACGATTTCCACAAAGATTAAAATATTCTAAAATCAATCCCTTAGAAGATTTTTATAGTAAGTGTTTAATTTCTATAAATAAAGATCCTAATTTATCTGGGGTTCAAGTTTGGGCTTTTAGCGTCAATAAAAAAGATTACAAAAAACTTACAAATTTAGTAAAAAAACATGTCAAAAAACAATATCCATTCCTTTCTTATAAAGAAGTTAAATTTAATGTTGGGTTTATAATGCTAGACATAGGACCAAGAGTGGCTGAAATTCCTGAGGGATTTGTGGAAATTAATAAGGAGGAACTGTATGAAACTAGAAACAATGAAAGTAAGAAGTAAGGCATCTAGAAAATTTGGAATTAATATTATTTTTTCAAAAGGAAATATTTATTTAGAATTAGGATTGGGAAAACTAACTTATATTATAGGCTTAATGAAATGAAATGTCCATTCTGTACCGATCCATGTGGAAATGATCATTGTCCTTATTACGAAAAAAAAGAAGAGGATAAAGAATTAATAGGTCTTAAAGAGGAAAACAAAAGACTTAAAGAAACCATAAAGCTATTACAAGAGTGGATTATAAAAAGAACAATAAATACACCATGAAATATTTGATTTTGTTTTTATTCATATCTTGCAAACCTAGAATAGTAGATAAGTATGACTATATAATAGTTCACAGTGGAGGTAAACAGATTTTGTGTGATTATAGAGATGATGATGGGGCATTCTCAAGATGCAAAGATTCTGAAGGAATTTCCTATCCTCATATATTCATACACGGAAATGGAGTTATTTTAATAAAGGATGAAAAATGATTTATTTAACTATAGCACTTTTATCAAGTCTTTATGGGGTTGATTCTGATTTAGCTATTAAATTAGCAAAAATAGAAAGTAATTTTAATCCAAAAGCTATGTCAAAAACAAAAGATGGAGGTCTGTTTCAATTGAATACAAGATATCACAAATTTCATAATCCTAATTGGATTTTTGATATTGAAATAAACAGTCATAGAGCAATGAAAACATTGGCAAATCTTAAGACTAAATGTAATTTAAAATTTAAAAATCATTTTGTGTTGTGTTATAATATGGGAACTAGAGGGGCTTCAAAATTAAAAAATCCCAACAATCAAACATATATTAAAAAATTAACCTCAGTTTGGAAAAATTAGGAGAAATATGAAACTAGTAAAATATCCAGCAAGAACTATTATTATGAAAATGTTTTGCGATTGCGGAAAAGGTGAATTTGTAGTGCATGCGTCTACAAAAGAAGGATTTATTCACCGATGTACAAATAAAGAATGCGGAGCCGAAGTTGTGCTGGCTCAACAATTCCCAACTACTGCTGCCGAAATTGTAAACATCGTGGTGGAAGATTTAAATGAAAAAAAGGAAGAGTCTAATACACTAGAGATTGCAGAAGGTAAAGAAGAATGAGAGTAGAGTTAATATCCATAACAAAGCCAGTGAAAGAAGCTCTAACCGAGTTTTCATCTGAAGAACTTATGGCGTATGTAGCAAGGGTTTCCAATCCTAATAATCAAATGAATACAGCTACATCAAGTAAACTACTTGGATATTGCATAAAAAACGCACACTGGTCGGTATTTGAGCATGTAAACATGACAGTTCAAATTACTACCAGTAGAGCAATTACTGCTCAGATTTTAAGACATAGAAGTTTTGTGTTCCAAGAATTTTCACAGAGGTATGCAGAAGCTACAAATTTCGAAATATATGAAGCCAGAAGACAAGATGTTAAAAATAGACAAAATTCTGTAGACGATATGCTGGCAGATGATAAGGAATTTTTTAAAAATGCTCAGAATTATATAAATGAAGAAGCTATGTTGCTATATAATGAAGCGTTAGCTAGGGGTATAGCTAAAGAACAGGCTAGATTTCTTTTGCCGTTGTCTACTGAAACTACTTTATACATGACAGGAAATGTTAGAAATTGGATTCATTACATTCAACTCAGAAGTGAAAATGGAACACAAAAAGAACATGCAGATATTGCACTAGAAATAAAAAATATATTTAAAGAACAATTTCCAGCAATATCGACAGCATTGGAGTGGGTAAATGAATAATTCCAATCTTCCGCCAATTAGAGTTTTTATTTGGAATAGATTTTTATTCAATGATAATTCTAATTATTCTGGGAAAATCGGAGCACATTTAGTTTCTGTTAGAGCTAGGCAAAATCAAGCATTGCAGTTTACGGTGCTATTAGATAATGGTGCTTTGTTTACAGGTCTTCCAGCCCATTCTATATCATTCAGGGAGGATGAATTTGATTCTATATTAAATTTGCAAGATGCTCAAATGTGGGACTGTATCAGTGACGATATTGAAGTATTTACTATGGAAACTTTAAGATATGCAGAATGTGAGGTGTTCGGTAATCAAATTGCCGCATCTGGAAAATATCTGTTTACAATAGATTTTGTAGGAGAAGGGTATAGTAGACATCCTACTCACTGGAAACAGCTCCACGCAGTTCAAACTATGGCAGGACATTTTTTACTTTATCCACAATATAGAATTAGATTTACTGATAAGGCACTTTGCTCTGGAGAAGATCTTCCGAAATATCAAGCCAACGAAAAACATTGGATAGTAGGGAGTTAAAATGCTTACTTTGATTTATGGAGGGATAACTCATCACTATCTTGCTTCAAATTTACCCTATTGTAATAGAATAAATAATGTTGGAACAATTCATAATGAGTACGTTATAATGATGATAGGGAATAAAAACAAAATTGGAGTTCTTAAGGGAAAAGATTCTGCTTGCGGAGATATTGTAGGACCTATATCTTCTTTCCAAATATCTGAAAATGTTGATTTTATGCTAGGGGGATACAATACTAATTTTGATAAGTTTAGAAAAATTGGCATAGAACCTCCATCGTATAATGGTATAACTCCAGTTATTGGATTTGACTTTAAAATACCAGTGTACAAAAAAGATAATTTTAAGGTTTCATTAGATAATTTAGTCTCAATAGGAATAATAACCCATGCAATAAGTGTGAGTTTTTGATGAAAAGAAGTAAAGCTTTAGAAATTATAGAACAACAATATGGAAAGTTTATTGACGATTGGCTTAAACTTGACATTACCGATGAAGAATCGTGTAAAAATTTTATACGGTTAGAAGAAAGAATTTTAACTGCTCTAGAAAAAGAAGGAATGTTACCACCTTTTACTTATCTAAAAAAAATAGGTACTCTAGATACTGCTTGGGAGCCAGAAGATGAAGAAGATAGTAATAAAGATAAAAGCTCCAAAAATTAGGAAACCAGTGGCGAAAAAGCCTAATACTGTTATGAAATCTAAAAAAGACTACACAAGAAAAATAAAACATAAAAAAAGTTGTTCACCAGAAGAATAATGTTATTATATACGTAAGAAAAGGAGCAAATATGGCTAACACTTTTAAAACTCGGTATTCAAATGTAAATGGAAAAGCAACTAAATTTAACAAAAAACTAACAACAGGAACTCTTGATTTTATTGTACGTAAAGCTGGAGTAATTCCTGCGAAAAGTATTGCTGCAATTATTCATCGACCTCTTAAAACGGTCCAAAGCGTAGCCTCCCGATTTGGAGTTTCTTTAAGAGTTGGATAAAAAAATGGTGTCACATACCTCATGAATCTTGATACTGCTAGACAGTATAGGGATTTTGTCAAGAAAGTTGTGAGGTTGGCGAGCTATCGCCTATCAAGGAATTTATGCAACAAAAATTAGAATTAACAGCTATTGGATATGTTTTTACACTAGCAAATATATACCTTACAGTGAGTGGTAAACCTTTGGCTGGAATTGCTTTTGGATTAATTTCTTGTTATTTTTTTATAAAAGCTTTAATGATTAGAAAAAAAGATGATGAAGAAGATCGTTAATTTTTTAAAAACAGATTTAATGAGAATGTCCCCTTACGAAAGATGGAGACTGTGTTTCCAAGTTGTTCAAGTTATGATAACTCTTGGAGTACCTTTTATTGCGGTATGGTTAAGCAAAAATTGGAATTGAGTTTTTGGAATGGAGTTTTGGCTGGGGCAATAGTAACTTTTTTCGTATGCTCCGGAATTGTTGGGGAATTTTTCGTAAGTAAAGAGGTTTTCAAATTAAAAAGAATATATATTGATGGAAAAATATATAGATTATGTGAGGATAGATGAATTACTTTTTAATATTAATCGTACTTTCTGGATCTGGGGTATCAACCCAATCTATCCCTTTTGAATCAAGTGCTGGATGTCTTAAAGCATTATCATCAGTTTTAGAAATGGAAAAAGGAACTCACCTAACAATAAAATCAAGGTGTGTAAAAAATGATTAGTTTAATTATTGTGTGTGTTTACAACCTTTCTCTATTAGCTGGAACCGCATACTTAGTTCATAATGGGTGGAGTATATTTACATTTATCCCAGCATTTTTTCTTTTATTAGGAATAAAGTACAGGGAATGAATTTTATAAGTCAAACTTTAAGCAACTTAACTTCTGGAGGAAAACTATATGTTTTCTTTCAGATTATCTATTTGGCAGGTGCTCTATTTTTTACTTATGTGCAGATTCAAATCTTAAAAGAACTAAAAAAGCCAAATAATTGCTGTTGTGAAAAAAATGAAAGACCCAGAAATTAATCCTTATGCTATAATAGCTATGATGGTTCGAGTTGCTCTCTTGCCGTTCTTGTTACTACTTATATTGAGAGGTTGTCAATGAAAAGAGATGAAATGATTGGGGCAATTGCCATGAGATTAAAAATTCTACATTTACAAGAATTTAATCAGTTTACAGACGGAGAAATGCCATTGCCATATCTATTGGATAGATTAGCATCAACCGCTCTAGAAACTGTAGAATTAGAAGGAATGTTACCTCCTCCAGATTACTCAGAAACTTATTATAGTAGTGATGAGCCGGGAGGATATCATCCAAATAGATGGGAGGACGAAGATGAACAGGCGTAATTTTTTATTTCTAGCTTTTACAAGTGTCCTTGCTTGTACAATCATTAAAGCGGCTGCTTCTGTAAAAGTTTACGTTACGGAAGGTAAACTGGGGTATAAAATTCCGGGAAATGTTGGAAGACAGTGCAAAAACTGCAAACATTTTGAGACGAAAGCCGAAGATGGAATTTGTAAACTTCAGGCTATGAAAAGCGTGATGAAATCACCAGAAGTACATGTCATTCCAGAAGCAACTTGTAACATGTGGGTACAAAAATAATGGTAAATCGTTGGACTTCTGGATGTATGTATCGGCACTTGACATCTAAAGACTTAGACATCTTTGTAGTTAAAGTTAGATACCAAGATGAAAAAAGAGTTAAATTGTTAATTCGCTGGGTTTATAAAACAAATGGAAACTTTGCAGATCTGCCCGGATTAAGAGATGGTAAAGATAATATAGTAGTCTCAGCAGATCAGTATAAATATTGGAGTAGAATATGATTTTAGATTTTGAAAAATTTATTAAAGAAAAAGTAGGAGAAGCCATCGAGGGCAGCTTTATGGACGCAAGTATTTTTGGAACAGGCTATATTAAAGTAACTTTCGTAAATAATGATTTAAATGTGGAACATATTCCATTTGATAAAGTAGAAGAGGAGCTTGAGGCTTTCAAAGAATTTAAAAAAGAAGTTGGTAAGATGTGAATGTCGAAAGAGTAGTTTCTATATTTTTTGTTGCATTATACAATATAGGACTACTCTGGATTATTGGGCTAGTTCTTAAAGCTCTATTAGAGCATAAAGATTAACTTGGAGTATTTGAGTACGAATTGACGAGTCTTATAGTTCCGCTGAAATTAAAAATTCCCGGATATAAGTTTGAAATGCCTTCTGAAACTGTATCCATAACTAATACATAAGGGGTTACTGAATTGTTTAGATATACTTTGAACTCGTTAGTATTTTCTTGCACCATTCTTATGGTTATATCAGACCCAGATGGAAGAATATTATCTAAATAAAAAAATTGGGATTTACTACCAACTCCAGAACTTCTTCTTAAAGTTATTCCACTTGGTCGTAATGAAATATCTACGCTATTTGAAGAAGCATCTACAAAAGTATCAAATAACCCTATTGTAACATCACCAAATTCTGATCCATCAGGAAGAATTCCTCCCCAATTTAAAACTTTTATCATATAAGTAACATCATAAGTAGCGACATTGTCTACACTTAAAGATCCTCCAATGGGAATTAAAGCTGATCCATGTTGATATTGATTCATACTAAAAGAATATGCGGCTCCTGTTGCTGGAACTTTATCAAATCCAGTGACAGGATCATATCCAAAACTATCAAATATCGTAAAATCAAAATCAGAAGCTACTAAAAATTGTCTAGGAATTTGTAAAACTCCACCATCTTCATCAATTATGGAAACTTTTACTACTTGAAAAACATTTCTAGCTTTTAAGGATAATAAAATAGAAGCGGTTGGAGTGAGATTTGTTCCTGTTACGTCAAATTCTAAAGTTTTAGTTTGATTTCCCGGATTAGAGGTGTATAGAACGTCTACTTTTTTCCATCTAGTAGAATTAGAAAAATAACCATTACCAGATACTAAAGGATGTGCCTCCAATTCCACTTTATTAAGCGTAAAAATTGCAGGATTTCCTTTCGTAATAGTTGGTTTAGTTATTATTGCCACAATTATTCCTTGTAGTAAGCTGATGTAATGTTTCCAAAGTATGGTCTACCAAGAGGATAAAGCATACTCGAACTAGAATAACTGTGAACACTTACTCCATTTAAGTAAACTGTTACAGTTGAACCAATTCTTGAAAATTTAATTGTATTAGTTCCAGCAGCATTAAATGAATACTGACCGGGAAGCCAAGTGTCACCGTTGGTATTAATTTCAAAATATGTGCCGCTTCTATTGATCATGGCAACACTTCCAGTGAAAACGCCAAGTGTAGTGTTATCTGCCATGCCGACACCGATTTCTAAACAATCAGCACCCTCAAATAAATAGTTCACTTCAAAATCACTAGAATAACCTGTTGATGATTTCATCATATAAAACCAGTTTTGAGATGATGGATTAGTTAATACAGCCCCAACAGAGTTTGTAGTAGGTCCATTGGTTAAGTTCCAATTAATATACTCTATTAAGGATATATCAAAATCTGCAGAGTTTAAAGATTCTCTTGGAATCTGCAGAATCCCATTGTCATAATCTACTATCAATAAACTTTCTACTTGGAATTCATCCCTTGCTTTTAAAGAAAATAGGATTGAACCAGTGGGAGTTGGGTTAACTCCACTAACATCAAACTTTACATCTTTAGACTGATTTCCCGGACTAGAAATATAAATAATCTCCACTCTTCTCCATCTGGTAGAATCGGAGAAATAAGGATTTGATGTCACTAAAGGATGAGCTTCTAACTCTACTTTATTTAGAGTTATTAAAGCCGGAGTTCCTTTTTCAATAGTTGGTTTAGTTATTATTGCCACTTATAAATCCTTATGGAGTTGGTTTTAAAGATGCATTGAGTGTGATAATTCCTTCTATGTCATCATTAGTGTATTGAAGTTGTCCAGAAGGTGTAGCACTTAGAGAAACTCCCGTAGGTCCCAATTCGGTACTAGGCAATCCATCTACGCTAAGATATGTAATGGCATTAGAATAGTTCGAATCCCCCATTTCTACTCCTATTACTCCAGAATAAAATCTACCTTCGGAAATATAAGCAGTGGGTATTAAAGCTAATTGTTCATTTGATCCTGCATTCATTAAGGTATCTAGATAAATGTAATTAAATGCAGCATCAGGAATTCCTGTTAAAGCTGTAGTTCCATCTTGATTTAAAAATCTTAGATTACCATTATAATAACTAGATTGATATCCTAAGTTAATTATGATGTAATTTTTAAATAAAACTATTGTAGTTGCTGCTGCCGGAATTTTTCCTCCATTAGAAGCATTTGCACAGAATGCTGTGTCCAGTGTTCCATCGGAATTTAATCTGATAAGATGATTTCTACCAGATCCCTTATATCCACTAAAAACTCCTCCGATTAATATTTTACCATTAGATTGAACTTTAACATTTCTAGTTTCGCTATTAAATGTGTACGAATCTACTGCATTAGTACAAAAAGCCTCATCTGTTGTTCCGTCAGAATTTAATCTAAGAAAATAACCTCTTCCGCCAATGTTATTATAATTATAGAATTGTCCTGCAACTAAAATTTTTCCGTCATTTTGAATTTCTACACAATATATTTGTCCAGAAAATTTATTACCATCAGAAGCGTTTATACAAAAAGATTCGTCCAATGTACCATCAAAATTCAATCTTACCAATCTGTTTCTATTAGAAAAATTATTATAACTAGTAAAATTTCCTGCAATTAAAATTTTTCCATCCGATTGAATCGCTATAGAATTTATCCTATCTATAAACTTATTTCCATCAGATGCATTGGAACAAAAAAAATCATCAAGAGTTCCGTCAATATTTAGCCTTACCAATCTGTTTCTATTAGGAACTCCTCCATAATCTGTATAATCTCCAGCAACTAATATTTGACCATTAGGTTGAATTTTAATATCTCGAATTGTTGAAAATTTACTTTTTATAGTTTCACAAAAATCTATATCCAAAGTAGAATCGGAGTTAAATCTGACCAATCCATTATATCCAGAAATTGTATCATAACCAGTGAAAGTTCCTCCAATTAAAAATTTTCCATCCGACTGTATTGCTGTAGTCAGTACCGTGCTATTTATTTTAGCAGATTTACTAGAAACACTATCTGATAAAGTAGCATCTCTTGTTCCATTTGAATTTAAAACAGTTACAAAATTTCTATATTTAAAATTAGAGTAATTGGTAAAATTCCCCATTACCATAACTTTCCCACTACTTAACTCCAAAGCACATCTAGTTTCCGAATTAAATTTTAGACCGTCAGTGGAATTTATTGTATAAGGAGCGTCTAAAGTTCCATCGGAGTTCAACGCTACAAAGTAAGTTCTAGTAGAGGCTCCTCCATAATTACTAAAACCACCACATAACAAAATCTTACCATTTGATAACAATACAATTCTTCTTATGAAATCATAAGGACTCAGTTTATTAAATGTATTATCATAAAAAGTACTATCCATAGTACCATCTGAGTTTATTCTTCTAAATCCAGCCGTGTTGTACGAACCATATACTTGTCCACCATAAAGTATTTTACCGTCAGGTTGCACTACTATAGAAAACACTGCAGGGTTAAGATTTTTATTATCCGAAGCATTTACGCAAAAATCATTATCTACTGTTCCGTCAGAATTTAATCGAATCATCCCACTTCTACCAGAAGTTCCAGCGTAGCTTGTAAAACCTCCTCCTACTAAAATTTTATTATCAGTCTGTAATGCTATTGTAATTACATTACCAGTAAACTTACCTCCGTTAGAAGCGTTAGCTATAAAGTCTGCGTCCGAAGTACCATCTGAATTTAAGCGGACCAAATATCCAGTAAAATCGCCACCCACAAGTATTTTACCATCTGACTGCTGAGCTACTGAAATTACGGTGCTACTAAATTTATTATTATCAGAAGCATTTACACAAAATGCGTTATCTACTGTACCGTCTGAATTTAATCGAACTAATCTACTTCTACCAGAAATTCCACCATAAGTTTGAAAACTTCCGCCTACTAATATTTTTCCATCAGATTGGATTTCTATAGCATGAATTTCAGAATTAAATTTATCATTAGAAGAAGCATTATTGCAAAATTCTACATCTAAACTACCATCTGAATTTAATCTAATTAGCCTATTAAAATTAGCAAATCCTTTTGAATTAGTGAAGGTTCCGCCAAGTAATATCTTTCCATCAGATTGTTTTTTAGCAAAGTTTATTACAGCATTAAAATCTGTAAAATCAGAAATAATTCTCAAATCGCTATCTACTACGGGCATTTTTTTAGTAATAGAGTAATTGATATCAAAGCCGTATGAATTAGGGTTAAGTCGTGCGTTTTCAATATTTTGAGGGGAGCTTACATTTGCAGAATATGCTTTTATAAAAGTAGCTGGGAGAGCTGGGTAATTGCCTGTACCTAGTGCTAAATCGAATTCTCCTGTAACTAAACTAGACCTTGGAATTTGTAGGCTTCCTCCATCAAAGTCCGTAATTACCAATTTCTCAACAATAAAATCATCTCTAGAATCTGCTGTAACTAAAAATGTAGCAGTTGGAGAAGATAAGGTTGCATTGAAATCCAAAAGCTCAGATTGACTACCAATCGTTGAAATGTATACAAGCCTAACACGATTCCAATTTGTAAGGTTTGAAAAATAAGGATCTGCAAGTACTAGAGGATGTGCAGCAAGTTCTGTTTTATCTAATGTAAAAACTGCCGGGACACCTTTAGAAACAACTGGTTTTATGATTATTGACATTCTTCTTCCTTAGAAAAGGTTCTTATTATATTTGTTATATTATTTCAGTAAATATTGATATATAAGTCATTACTATTTCGTACTCTTTATCAATAGCAGCATCGTTCCGACCCGATTTTTTTTCGGCTGCTGTGACGCAGCGTAAGCTGCGGTATGCACTAAGTTGACAACGAGGTTGACAACCGTTTCTCAGTATATTTGTTTACATTGTAGATATATACTGTGCATAGATTATTATTCACCTATTCGACTTTTCCTAATAACTCATGCTATAATGTTCATAAGGAGTACTTATGAAAACACCACTTAATATTGGCGATACTTACGAAGCTACTAGGCTGCTAAATCCAAAGAGATTCCCCAAGCAGGAAGATCCTCCTCGTTTTAAATTACTAGATATTTTTACAAAAGATAATACAGTATTGATAGAATTGGAAGATGGTACAAAGCAAGTAGAATCTGCTTGGTTTATAGAGTTCTATTGTAAGAAAGTATAACAAAGTTAATACGGTTTATTCTGCGGAGACAACATGGAGACAACATTTATTCTCATCGGAACACATCTTTTGTTTGCCGCATCCGTGTGCATAGTTTATACTATCTTTGAGGAGTCTATATGAACGATAAAGACAAAGAACCTTTTAAGTCTTGGTTTGAACAAGACAGAAAAGAATTTGAAGCAAGAGAGCCAGCAACATATACAGACTCAGATGAGTGGTGTATGAGAAAAGGCTGGATAGCTGCTTGTAAATACAAAGATAAAGAATACTCTAACTTAATGGATGCTATGAGTAAGACAAGCCAGTACAATTTCAAACTCCAAGCTGAAAACAAAAAGCTACGTGAAGCTTTGCAATCAATCGGGTATTTTCATCTCAGACCAGAACAAGTAATCAGAACGGCTAGAGAAGCACTAAAAAAAGTGAACAAAGAATGATTTACATGCATAAGAAAAGCGGAGAACTTATCCTAATTAACTGGAGCAACGATATGGCTATACACATACAAAAAGAAGATAATCATGGAGTAATCTTCTATTCAGCATGGGTAGCTTTGGAAGATGAATATGAGTTCATTGGCGAACTGTAAAGGTGGTGCATAGATGAAATACTTATCAATAATTTTTTTGGCTATAGCCTGTTCCCCTTATCACAAACCTCAAGTAGAGTATAGCGTACCTCCGGAGCTTTCAGATTGTAAGATATTTACTATTTCTGATGGCTGGAAAGAATTGTATGTAGTCAAGTGTCCCAACGCTGATACGACCACTTCTTGGACCAGATCCTGTGGTAAGAATTGTACCACTACAGAACATGTGACGGTGACTGAATGAGCCAGAAACCACAAAATAAAGTTAAACAAACTTCAGGTGGTATTGGAGTAGAACAGTATAATAAAGCTTTGGTTAGAGCTGCAATAGAAGCTACAAAGCTAACCTTTATAAAATCACCCTCTGACCGTCCTCTCGAAATAAATATTGTTGACTCTGTATATGCCGTTCCCGGAAAGGTTATGCTTGTCCCAAATGGCACAGAAGTCGATGATCCATCAACTCCATACAAAGATCGCATAAAGCAATTAGAGTACGAACTGGCTAAAGCTAAGAGAGCAAAGAAACATATTCTTAGTAATGTACGTACAGGTGCATAGATATATAAACACCAATTCTGGCGTATGTATACTGCCCAAATCAAATTCAAAGTCAAACCCACCTACCCCCCTTGGGGTGGGGAGGGGGGGGGATACTTGACCAAAGCATTTCGCTCAGGATTAATACCTGACTGATTAACTCGGTCGGATATAATACCTGACTAAACTAATAAGCTCGGATACTAATACCCGACAAAACCATTTTGCTCAACTAATATAATACCTGACTAAATCACTTCACTCAGTTATAGGGTATACCCGACCAATCTAATCGGATAGGCAAAGTTTACCTATCTTGTGCTTTTTTTTAAACCATGAGACAATGATTGTATCAGAAGGAATAAACCTTCTAAAAAGAAAAGGAAAAAAGAGATAACATTAAGACGATAGGCAAAAAGTACCTAGCTTGAGTTATCAGAAAAAAAGAGATACAATAGATAAGAGACAAGGAAACGAGTCTCGATAATCAAACGAACGATTGACGCATAGCGGTAACACTATGATAAGATCGGGGTAGCAGTAAGGTCTGACCTGTAACGTGACCTGAGTGAGTACCATATCGGTACGGCTATGCAAAGTAGGAGTAATGCCCTACGATAGGTTTTGCGGTGGTGCATTTAGACTCGTCGAGTCAATCTATCAGTGAAGTCCAGCTTAAGCAACTGACTCGCTTTGACAAGCATAGGTACAGCGTTTGTCCCTTGTGGTGAGGGACTAAGTGAACAAAGTCACGAACTAACGCTTCGCAGTATGTCGATAAGTACAGTAATCGAGTGTAGCAATGCGTCAACTATCAGGTTATAGATGATGCATCTCGTCTGGAAAGTATTACTGGAGATAAAGGGTATACTGTTTAGTGATTGAATGAGTACTGTATTGAGATTGTAGGGTACAAAAAGTATAGTTTTCCCTATCCTTTAGTAATGCAGTTTTATAGTTCGGTATTGCATAGGTAATCTTTACCTACGCTTTACTTGGTGTAAAGCTACATGGTACGATAGTCTCAGTACAGTATTCTTTTTCTTACTGTATTAAAGAACGATTATTTTTACGATATATCTATACTGGTTAAATTTTTAGGGTAATCGAGTCATGTTTTTTAAAACATTATTCAATTATCCCACAAATTCAACTAGTTACATTTTTGGGTACAATGCCCAAAATGCATAGGAGGCATTATGATTACAGTTTTTGTCAAGTTTAATAAACACTATGGGGTAGAGCGTATCTATCCTGATTGCCCGATTACGGAAATCTTTGCCGATATTGCCAAAACGAAAACTTTGAGCGAGAATGATTTAGTGAACATTGAGAAGCTCGGTTATAAAATCGAAGTCCGTCCCACTGTTTACTATAAGTCCCCATGCGGTAGAGTTACTATTAACTTAGGAGAATAGTATGTTTAAAGTAGGTGCAGTATATCCCGATGGCAGTAAAGAAATAACTTACATCTCTAGTAGGTCTTTAGGTTGGATTCTTGCCATCATCAAGTCAAACAATAGAGAAGGCATCAGAACGCTTGTTCTAATAAAGGAGTAATATGAAATGTAAAGTGTATTGCTATGCAACATGGTCAGAATACTCAAGACTATTGTTCAAGTATAGAGGCATTAGAATCAGAGTACATAACTCAGGAGATATTAAATGAGAGTCTATGTGTATAGGAACATTCACCGAGGCGGTTACTCGGTTAAACATAGGGGCAAAGTGATTGCTCATGTTGAGTCAATCAGTCTTACTAATGTAAGATTTCTAGTAGGTCAGGCAGGTAATGCCAAAGTCCGACGAGAGAAGTCTAAGAATGTCCATGCAGGATGCTCAGGTATCTGGGTAGGTGATGTAAGTTTACTAGGTCAGTCAACTAAAGTGACATACAATCCTTACAAGTGGACTAGCTTTGTCAGGAAAGATGATGAGTCTAGTATTAAGTCGGCAAAGATTGCCGTAATTGACGCATCTGGTATTGTTGCGATAGAATAATTATAGGAGTGAAGATATGCACCGAAAAGAATTTATATGTAGTACAGGTAGATATACTGCGGAGTACAAGTCAACCTATCGCTTAAGTTATAGGTATGAAATGCCTGACCGAGTGATTTACTTTACTCAAGAGGCGGTAGAAAATGCCCACCTTGATAACTACCTAGGTCATGTAGTAGAATCATCTGGAGATTGGAAATGTGCAGGTTCTATCTCACATGATAAAAAACAATTACTTAGGGCAACAATTGCCTGTGGTACGCTTGAAAAATGTAATACTGAAATGGTATTTGAATATGAAGTAGACTATGAATAGGAGGCAACATGGAATTATTGACGCAGAATGGTAAACTTAAGAAGACAAGTAAAGAAACTGGACTCCGAGTATTTAACTTTGGTATCCCTGCTCAATCGACTTGCTTGTGGGCAGATAAATGTAAGAAGTATTGCTATGCATCTAAGGGTGCGTATATCTGGTCAAACGTCAAGCCCGCTTTTGAGCGTAGACTTGAGGCAACTAAACAAGATAACTTTCCTCAGGTAATGATTGCCGAGATTGTCAAACGCAAAGCTGATGTTATCCGTATACATGATAGCGGAGATTTTTACTCAAGAGAATACCTTCACAAGTGGTTCAAGGTAATGGAGTCTTTACCTCAAGTAAAGTTCTATGCCTACTCAAAAAGTCTACCATTACTTGATGGTGTAAAGTTACCTGCCAATTTCACTCTGATTAAATCTGAGGGCGGTAAACGTGATGATCTTATCAATCCTGACTCGGATCGTCATGCTCGTATCTTTAAAACCGAGGCGGAATTAATTGCCTCAGGCTATGCAAACGCATCAAACAATGATCTAATAGCAATAGGCAACAATCCTAAGATTGGATTACTTGCCCACTAACAATAGGAGACAACATGAAAACTGAAGTAAAACAATTGAGAGAACTAGTCGGAAATAAAATCTTTTCGGTGGAGTTCGTGAAGAAAGATGGAAGCCTGAGAAAAATGGTATGCCGATTGGGTGTGAAGAAACATCTTAAAGGTGGAGAACTAGGGTATGATGCGGAGGCATTGAATTACCTGACTGTTTTCGATCTACAATCTGAGGAGTATCGTACTATTAACGTCAACACTTTGAAGTCTATTACTTTTGAAGGTGTGACCTACGAAATAGAATAATTTGCCTACTTCACAATGACTTAAACTTGATCTATAATTTAATTAACCGAAGCATGATGCTTCAAACAAAGGACTAAACATGACAACAGAAATTGCAACACTTGATCAGAAATTCCACACTCTAACAGACAAGTATAAACTTGCTAAGACTAGTGAGATGGTTAAGACTATCGAAGGACTCGGATATAAGATGGAAAAGTTTGTGGCTCTCAAGGTTCGTAAGAAAGAACGCCAAGGTTTTCAAAAGCATAGAGTTATCTTCACTTCACCGAACCTCAAGGCAACTGCTGATGGTATCCCTCAATTACTTCTTACCAACTCGCATGATGGTACTAGTTCAGTCATCCTTCAGCTAGGCTTCTTCCGATTCATTTGCTCAAATGGTCTGGTGGTTGGTAACAATATCATTGAACCAGTACGAGTACGTCACTCAGGTAATGACTTCGATCAACGTCTGATCGTAGCGATCAACCATATCGTTGCTCAGGCTAGTAAACTTACCGAGTCTATTGACAAAATGAAATCAACTGTACTTACTCAAGCGGAAATTATTGCCTTCCAACGTGAGGCTTTACAAAATCGACTTGGTAATGATAGTATCATTCACTCCTTCTCAATGCCAGTATACCGAGAGGAAGATAAGTCCACTGATTTGTTCACTGTGATGAATGTAGTACAAGAGAACTTAATTCGAGGCGGTGCAAGAGTATTGGTTGAGCAAGATGGTAAGCGTAAAGATAAAGCGGTTCGTAAAGTAAACAGCTTGATTGCTCAAACAGAAATTAATACAATGCTTTGGGACTTGGCTCAACAGAAAGTAGCTTAGTAAAAATAGTGTGGGGTTGTAGTTCAATTGGTCAGAGCGTCCGGCTCATAACCGGAGGGTTGCAGGTTCAAGTCCTGCCAGCCCCACCATTAACAAAAGGAATTGTATGAAGTTTAGATTAATGAATGGCGGTCTTAGTGTTGATAGCGATAAGCAAGCTATCGAGAATCTAATAAACAGAATAAACACAATCACTCAAGCAATTGAATTATTCAATCAGTCTGATTGGAAACTTGAGGAGGTTGCTATGTGGTTACAGTATGAGAAGGACTTGGCATTGGTTGAATCTAAACTATTGCAAGGGGAGAATCAACAATGACAGAGGAAGAATTGATAGAACTTGAGAAAAGAATTATCTTTATCATATCTTATTACGGATTAAGTTATGAGGAGGCTGATAAAATTAAACAAGTTTTAGATAAGAAATTAATTCAAATTAAGGATAGGAAAGTATGACCCCAGAACTTTGACGCATTATGTCAAGGAAATTATTTCCTAGTGGACAGACGATAATAATTAGATTACAATAGAGGAGTTTATGACACTAGACAGAGCATTAAAAAAAATGAAAAAAGGATTTAAGATTCAAGCAGGATGGTACTTGAGACATGATTATCTTTACATTGAAAATAATAAGATACTATGCGATGGTGGTTTTGAATATAAACTTTCTTTGAGAGAACTAAAAACTAAAACATGGAGGATTTATGATTATAAATAATAACGCAGTTAAGATTGATTCAAACGTAGAGCCGAGTAAAGCTCTCAACTTTGGTATCTCTGATGTTCGCCTAGTGGTTGACATCTTGAGTAAGCTATATGCTTACCCTATTCGTACTCTGGTACAAGAGTATATCTGTAATGGTCGTGATGCTATGCGAGAGGCAGGTACTTGGGGCAAGTTACCTATCGAGATTACAGTACCTAATTCACTTGACCCCGTATTCAAAGTGCGTGACTATGGTGTTGGTATTTCGCCTGATCGAATGGCAAACATCTTTGTCAACTATGGTAGTTCTACTAAGCGTAACACTAACACTCAGACAGGAGGCTTTGGTATCGGTGCTAAGTCTGCCTTCTCTTACACTGATAGCTTTACAGTGACTTCATTCTACAATGGTGTACGTTACTTGTATGTTGCTCATCTTGGGGATGAGGGAGGTGTTAATCTTATCTCTCAGAATAATACAACTCAGCCGAATGGTGTTGAGATTAGTATTGGTGTTAAGCCTAAAGATATTGCAGAGTTCAGAGAGGCAGTTCAGAGATGTGTTAAATTCTGGGCAGAGCCTATTAAATTTTTCGGAAGTAAAGATATCTTCCAACTTAAACCGACTTTGACGCTCGGCAATATGACAGTGTATGACGAGGCTTACCCTGCCCGTACAATCTTTTTGATTGATGGTATTGAGTACGAACTTATGACAGAACAACATCACTATTATTATGAACGTGAGAAAGATCATTTACATAATAATGCTAGTACAGTAACTATCAATGTACCTAATGGTCATTTCAAGATTGCTTCATCAAGAGAACGTCTTGAGAATAACGATGACAATAAAGCCAAGCAAACTAAACTGCTGGAAGATTGCCGTAGGGAGATTGAAACTGTAATCGCTAACAAGATTAATCATCTTGGTCTTCCTCTTAAACTTAGAATTGAAAACAAACAATCCTTTTCAGGATTGAAACAAGTGGCTCGTATTGAAATTGAACTTGGCAAAGGATTTAAACTTAATAAAGATTATGTATATTGCCCTACTGATAAGCCAACTCGATATGCTAGACGAGGACGTAGAGGTTCTACTCACTTTGAAATAAATCGTACTAATAGTCTCGATACTTCTGTAATGGTATACAGCAGTACCGACAATGGTAATAACTTGGCTCGTAAACTTAACTTCTATCTTGAATCAAATAAAGATAAAGTATTAATTCATGAGCATGATGTTTCAGACATTCCATTCCAAGATATTCTTTTTACTAATCGAATGGATGCAGACGCTTTGCCAATGCCTCCTAAGAAGTCTGCTCAACGTACACAAAAGAGTACAAGAGATGCTATCTGTTGGTCGATTAGTTCTGATGGTACTCGTTCTCAATGGACTGTTGAGAAACTAAACAAGTCACAAGATCCTATAGTGTATTTTGCAGAAGATACTTTGACAGATGAAATTAAAAAGATTGCAGAGTTCATTCAAGTAATTACAGTTCCTAAGTGTAACAAAGACTTAGTGCTTAAGAAAGGCATGACGCTTGAACAGGGTAAAAAATACCTGCTATCCAAGAATAAGAATGATGTGTTAGGATTTCGTAACTTACCTCATAACTGGAATAGGGTAAATGTTCTTAAGAAATTTAAAAACACAAACATCAATAATAACTTAAGGAATTATCTGGTGTCTAATTTCCCAGACTTGAGCAAAGAGTTTAATACTATGAATAATGAATACGAACAATTACAAAAGAAATACCCTTTGATTAAAGTGCTTTGTGGATTGGCTCACTATCAACGTGACCATATAGATATTTTAATTGAAGAAATTAACAAGCAATCGAAGGAGAAATAATGGATAATATACTTATCGAATTAGGCTCTGTCATCGAGGAACTTAGAGTGAAGCAATCGAATAGTGGTTGCCAACAAGAAGAAGAAAATTACGAAAAACTAATAACTGTTTTAAATAAAGTGTACGATGAACTTGTATACACTAGGAGTTTATAATGAACTATATTATTTTACCACAAAGTCTGATACTTAACCACGAAGGTACAACAACTACAATTAACAAAGCTGATGGACGCTATGATAAAGTTCTTCAGAAAATTAAGGAAGGTAAACTTGACGAGATTATTCCTCTGTTGTCTGTTGCTGATTCTCTTAGTAAGCGAGGTTTCCAAATTGTTGACGGAGTAGTTCACGTTGATGGTGATGCTCTGCCCGAATCATTGTCGACTAGAGTGCTTGACTTCTTTAATAACAATCTTCCGTTTGAACCTCTGTTAAAGTTCTGGGCTAAGTTAAAGACTAACCCTAGCTTCAACAGTAGACAGATGCTCTACAAATTCCTTGAGCATAATGGTCATCCTATTACAACCGAAGGTAACTTTATTGCTTATCGTGCAGTTCGTAATGACTTCCTTGATAAACACACTGGAAAGATTGATAACTCAGTAGGTAATGTTGTGGCTATTGATCGTAATAAGGTTGATGATAACCCGAACAACACTTGCTCTCATGGTCTTCATGTAGCTACACTATCTTACGCTCAGAGCTTTGCATCAGGTGATGACAAGCTATTAGATGTTGAAGTTGATCCTTCTGATGTTGTTGCCGTTCCTACAGATTACAATGGTACTAAAATGCGAGTGTGTAAGTTCAAGGTTGTTGCTGAGTCTCAGGGACTCATTGATAAACCTCTAGTAACTTCTTCTTATCACATTCCGTATGACCCTGATTGCGATGACGGAGAGTATGATGACGAAGATGATACCAGTGGAGTATGTCCTTCTTGTGGGCAAGAAGATCAATGGGATAGATTTTGTTCTAACTGTGGGGAAGAATTATGATTACAGTTTACTTGACGTTCAAAAAAAGAATATCTGAGTATTCTTTTCAAACATTAACAGAAGCTCTTGTGTTTGCTAGAACTAAAGACATAGGTACTAGCTTTCAAATAAGAGAAGGTAAAACACTTCTAGCCAAAGGCAAGATAGAAGATTTAAAGGATTGGTACAAATGAAAACAAGTAATGATATAATGTATGATATACCCCTGACTGATCCTAAGTTGGAGAAGGGTAAGTTTGTTGCAACTATTAGATATCAGATACCTAGCAGGATTGTGCTACATGGTAGAAGAAAAACAAGCCCGAAGTTTGATACAATGTACGGACTTATTTATTGGTTGAATAAACAACCCTACCACATGGAGTATGCTATCTTTAGAATCGACAAGGATATTATGATAAGACATGGATTTAAAAAATTAGGAGAGGATATAGTATGACAAAGAAATTTATAATCACATATTATAAGAATAGAAAATTATATTCGCATGACGCTTCGAGGTATGTTAATCTAAGTGAGTGTAAGGAACTCATGGACGCAGGATATATTGTGCAATTTGTAGCTCACAAGACAGGAGAAGATGTAACGGAACAATGCCTTAAAGAAATGCTATGTAAGTTTTCAATTAAAACAGAGACATTAATTAAACTAATCAGGAGAGCAGAATGAATCCACAAAAGAAACTACTTCAACTTGACTTGGCAAAAGATATTTTACTGGCAGAGATTACTGGAATTAGAGCCTCTGGACAAGTCGCAGGTACGGAGATTCTAGATTATGCAACTATGTATGAAAACATCTACAGAGAAGTAGAAGCTGTTACTGATTTTATGGAAGAAGAAGCTACTAAAAATATGGCGGATTGGCAAGTACAACAAAGTGGATTGGCTAACCCAGAGGTAGCTAATGAAGAAAAATAAAGCAGAGAAACTTGTAAGACAGCAACTTACGCAGGCTGGATTTTCTTTGGATAAACAAAGAGATGAGAGACATAATGGGATTGATATCGTTGCTATGAAAGATGGCAAAGTATTGCTCATAGAAGTTAAGAAAGCCAAACGTCATAACAGAGCTTGGCAGGTTGATCCTGTATCTGAGAAACAAAAAACAACGTGCAATACTATAGCTATTGTATTACCAGATGATACAGTATTATATGAGCCAATGTCTCAGCATATAAAGCTATGTGCGAAGAATGGGATGAGGTATCTTACCGAGATGGTCAATCTGTGTATGGTACTTTAATGGGCTGAACTTTGGGCTTTAACAAAAGGGGCAAAATGTTTTCATTTATTATTGCTATGTTCCAAATCTCTTTAATTTTGGGCATATTATTTTTAGGGTTTGTTATTGCAGTAAATTGCTTTAGCTTAGTTATTGTTTTAATAGGTAAAACTATTGGCATTACTTTGATATTAATAGTCAGAACAATCGAGGGGTTATATGGTTTCGGTAAAATTTTATGCGGAAGATAAGAATACTAAACACAGAACTTCATCAACTGTGGTTTTTTTTAATGAACTAGACGAGGCGGTGCTTAGCTTAATTGAATTGAATCGTAACAAAATTTTAAATGCTATGCCAGATTGTCGAGTAATTACAGTTATTGCAGATGAGGGAGATCAAAATGATCAGCTTTTTGTATAACGTATTAGATTGGGATTTAAAAAAATCTTTGATAGTAGGTGGATTATTTGATATAATTTTTGTAGTATTATTAGTATGGAGCGTATCATGAAAAAAGTTACAAGAACAGTTTACATGACTAAAGATGCTATCAATTTAATTGATAAAGACATCAACGCCACTGATAAGTATTCTATCTTTTCTAATAAAGAAGAAGGTACTATCGAGGTTGATATTACTTTGAGTGTTCAAGAAGAATTTAGAGTGACAGAAGATGTCCTATTAGATATCGTTGCAGGGCTTACTCCTTCTCTATCTGAAAAAGAACACGAAGAAAAACTTAACAAAATTCTAGTGCATCTTAGGTCAATAGGGGCTGAGATTTGATTTATGTTTGATAGCTATGATAACACTGAAAAAACTTATGAGATTATTTATTCAGATAAAACCACTGTTGAGTTAACTACTCAAGAGCTTTACGAATTTTTTATTTTCACCGATACTAATATCGGAGGTGACTTTTCAGATTTAAAAAAAAGACTTGACTCTGGATATGCTGTAATGGGAGATCACATGGAATGGGATTGGGGTCTTGGCTGTAATAACTACAAAGGTAGAATTACAATAACGAGGATAACTCCTCCTAAAATTCCAAAAGCTACACTACAACCCTTTCAAAGTGGAGCGTGTGATCACAAGGGAAAGTATATTAACCAAGCAGGAGGGGTGCGTTTTTGGGTGTGTCCTAAATGTAAAAAAGATCTAGGAGATGCATGATTAGATTATCCCATTCTGCTAAAGAAAAATATGAACAATGTCCTTATAAATACTATTTACATTATGTAATGAAGTATCGTTCTTCATTACAAAGTTCTGCTTTATGTTTTGGTAACGCTTTAGATATAGCACTCAATACTATGCTTGAAGGCGGTAGTAACTATCACGAAGTATTTGATTACGAATGGAATAAATACGAGGAAATTTGTGATAGCATTGAGTTTTACAAATCCGATTTAGACAAATCCTTGCTAACTGAATCGGAGCTACAGCTATCAGAACATAAGCAGAACTTCCTTTCTTTATCCAGAAAAGGCAGAAAACTTCTAGATGCGTACAAGGAAAACATTATGCCTCGTATAAAAGAAGTGATATCAATTCAAGGTGAAGTAACTATTTGTGGGTATGACGATCAAAACAACCAAACAGAAGACAGCATTTATGGGAAGTTGGATTTGATTGCTCTTATTGAAGATGACGATGGAAAGATAAGACACGCTCTACTTGATAACAAAACCACTAGCGAACCTTATCCTAAAGATGCCGTACAAAAGAAAGATCAGCTTGCTTTGTATGCGGCAGGATTTTCTGATATAGAATGGTTTGGTTATCTAACTCTAAACAAAAAGAATTTCAAGACTCAAATTATACTTGATAAGATTGGAGAGGATAAGAAACAAGAAGTACTTGGAAAATTTGTAGATACTCTTAATAAAATAAAAGATAATCAATTTGAGAAGAACACAAAATCATGTTATGCTTTCGGTAGAAGATGTGAGTTTTGGACACATTGCCACAAAGGTTTTTTTAGCAAGGACATTTACCAAGAAACAAAGGAGAAGTAATGTCTATTTATATTATGACGGTTGGAGACTTAGCAAAGAAAAGAGGAGAGCCAGTTGGAGAATTTGTAAAGAAGGTTCAGTCACTTGGCTTTGATGCAGGATCTCATGCCAAGAGACTCACTCAAGAAGATTTAAATTCTCTTATTCCACTACTAGAAGGAACATCTGGAGTTGAAATTAAAACGCAAGAAAGTAAAGAGTTAACTCCAACAATGCAAAATCCTAATGTGCTACTTATTAACTTGCCAAATGGAAAGAAAAGTGTAGCACTAGTAGATGCCACTATTAACGATCTTGGAAAGATTGATGTGAGAATTATTAGTCATAGTACAGAAGATTCTTTAGGAGAGGCATTGCTAGAATTTAGAAAACAAATGGGTATCCACATGGGGGTAAATTAACATGAGCAAAAATCTTTACCAAAAGATGGCTTCAATTATGAAAGAAGTCGAAACAGTTTTCAAAGGTGCTAACATCAGTATGGGCAATGGCAGATCATACTCGGCAGTTAACCATGATGATGTTGCTAGGCTTCTACACAAGCCACTAGCCGATCAAGGAATCATTACAAAAGTATCTGTGGAGAAAGTAGAAATATCCTCAAGAGAGAAGGTTAATAAATATGGAGATGCTTCTCTAGAATATCGAGCTGATGTGTGGGTTGAAGTAACTTTCATTAATGCAGATAACCCAGAGGAGCGTGAAGTGTGTAAGAGCTTCGCCTATGCTTTCGACTCCGGAGACAAAGCAGTTGGTAAAGCTGAAAGTATGGCAGTGAAGTATGTATTCCTCAAGAACTTTGTACTCGAATCCACTGATAACGAAGAATCTAGGGATCATGAGAACACTTTCAAAGCTCCTCCAAAAAAGAGTATTGTAGAAGAAGTGCAAGCAAAAGCCGCTAAACCTGCTTCAGTTCCTCCTTCTGCTCCTGTAAAGAAAACCGTAACTTTTGGCAAACCTAAACCAGTAGTTGCTCCAGTAGATAGTGGAGTGGACGCTAATGACATTGACCTATAAGGAGATTATATGAGCGATAAGAAAAACAAACCATCAGTACTTCGTCGAGACTTCGGAGAGTTCCTTGAAGCTCCAAAGAAAGATCCAAAAGAAAAGACTCGTTACTACATTAAAGTAACAGCTAAGAAAGAAGTTTTGGATTTGATTAAAGAAAATACTATACTAGAACTCGAAGCACCTGACGAGAAGTATAAACGTATGATTGCATCTGGAAAGTTAACTGATGAACAAGTTGAGAGTGCTACAAAAAGTATTGAGAAAATTCCAAAGTTTTTTGTTAAGCGAGTAATTGCTAAGATTAAATAATAATAAGGCAGGGAAACCTGCCTTTTCTGTGTGGAGGTTTCGTGAACATGAACTACATTCGTGTCTGTAAAGGTGTACAAGATAAAGGAGTTCTAATTCCTGTTACTAGTGATGTGTATAGAGGAGTTGATCTTAATAAAGATTACTATATTTCTGCGTTCTTATACAATGACGAACAATATAATACCTTTAAGAAAACTGGAACTGTTGCTGGAATTACTGATACAGTTACTAATAAATTGTATTGGGATTTTGATAGTGCCGATAATCTAAACAGAGCCAAGGAAGATGCTCACATTCTATGTGCTAGATTGGTTAAAGTATTCAAATTAGAACCATCTAATGTTGCGTTATTTTTTTCTGGTAAGAAAGGTTTTCAAGTAGAAGTTAACTTCGAAAAAGATTTATTTACTCCAACTCAAGTCAAGAATATTTGTTTGTCTATCGGAGAAGGTTTACAAACTTTGGATAGGCAGATTTATAATGCTAATCGAATACTAAGACTTCCTCTTAGTAAACATCAGGATACAGGGTTATATAAAACTCCTCTTGATTTTCAAGGATTAGGTGAGGCTACAGTGGAAGATATCAAAGAAGCTGCCAAGGAATCTTGGGAAGATGTAACGCAACTTACTACAATCTTTAAACCTGCAAGTAGTAACGCTGAAATAATTAAGCTTAAGAATGCGACTCCTAAAGTAGAAGTGCGAGATACAATTAAGGTAGCGTATGACATTAGCGAAGTTGATTGGAGTGTTAAGCCTAAGTTTCTAACTCCTGAGAAATATCTTCTATCTCTAGGTTTCTATGAGATGGGGGAACGAAGCCATGCGTTAATGATCTTAGGTTCCACATTTAAGTCTCTCGGTTTTAATGAGACTCAAACATATCACTTCCTTAAGTCTGCGGCAGAATTACAAGCGGAGAGATTGGGCGAGGATAAGTTTCCAAAGGCAGAGATCTATAAGAATATTATCTCTCAGATTTATTCTCCTACATGGAAGGGAGGAGTGTACTCAGTAGCTAATGATGATCTACTACAGAGATTGTCCACTCTCATCCCAGCTACAGCTAGAGTAGAGGATGAAGCAGATGTTCATGACATCAGAGAGACAGCTAATCTGTTTGTTAATTACGCAAAGGAAATTGATAAGAACACTCTCCAGTTCGGGATACCTTGTCTCGATAAGAACTTGCACATTCAAGTAGGGCGACTCTATGGTATCATTGGACCTCCCGGCTCAGGTAAGACTTCGCTAGGAGTAACGATTCATAACAATACTTCGAAGCTTAATATTGCCTCCATGTTCTTTAGTTATGATATGTCTAAGTACGATGTGTTTCAGAAGTTAATCCAACGTCACACTAAGATGGATAGAGATAAGCTGTATGAAGTATACAAGACTGGAAGTAAGGACGATCACAAGAAGATAGCAGATACTATTGAAGCTGAGTACAAGAATGTTCGCTTCGTATTCAAGACAGGTCAGAGCATCGAAGAGATGAAGCAGACTATCATCAATACGGAAAAGAAACTTGGCATTGAGTTCAGACTTATTGTTGTGGACTATCTTGAACTTGTTCAATCTAAGTACTCTGATCCTACTCAGAGTAGTGCGGAAGTTATCCAAGGATTGCGAGAGATTGCTATCAACATGAATAAAGCGGTTGTTGTATTCCTTCAGCCTAATAAGATGTCTAGTACTATTGATGAGCCTCTACTATCTTACAATGCGGCTAAAGGTTCTTCTGCTATTGCTCAAGCTTGTACTGCTATCCTTACGATTCATCGTCCGGGGTACAGCTCACGTACTCCTGAGACTGATAAGTTCTTCTCTATCGATTGTGTCAAGAATAGGTCTGGAAGATTATTCTCAGCCGACTTGCATTGGGACGGATTAACTGGTAATATAAGAGAGCTTGAGGATATCGAAAGAATGGAACTCAAGGAAGTAAGAGATGCGAAGAAAGCCGCCAAGGATGGCGGTGGAGATATAGACTTGTTTTGATATAATATGTGTATTGCTCAGTGACCAGCCGCTATGTTGTTACTCTAAGCACACGGATGCAGAGAGATTTAGTAGACGCTGCTCACTCGGCTAAGGCGACCGATAGCCTGAGAGTCTGATCAACTCAAGTCGGTGACAGGAAGGAGAGACTTCTTACGGACGGTAACTCAGTTGGTAGAGTAGGTACAAGTTAAACACACTTGCCGCAAGGTCACTGGTTCGAATCCAGTCTGTCCGACCTGATGGTGTACAGAGGTTAACCATATAGCGGGGCGGGAGTTTGTTAGTTTGTAACCGCAGCGAATAACCTTAAACTTACAGAGTGTCACATACTTTAGCGATCTTGAAATTGCTAGACGACGTAGGGATTCGTGCTTAAAAGTTGTGAGTGTGGCGGGCTGTGCTATTTTTGTGGGGATGCTATAATAACGAAGCGTGGTCAGATTGAAGCCGGACTATAGGTATCTGAGAAGCGTTAGTGAAAAGTGGAATAGGTAACGGAGGTTGAAGGTGATATACGTAGCACTGGACTCCCTGAAGGTTCGAATCCTTCCATCCCTGCCATTTTATTTAGGAGAGTTATGAGTAAATACAAAATAGCAGACATAGCAATAGAAATTAAAGAAGATGGCACTCCTATGTATTGGGTTTACAATGCCGGATATCATCCCAGTCAGGGCGGTATGGAGTTTACTTACGGTAACTTCGGTACTCCAGATTTAGAAGCAGCTTTGGATATATTGAAACGAAACCTTGTGCGAGATATTGATTATGTATTAGAAGAGATCAAACGAAGGAAATCGGAATGATTTACATTATAATACTAGCTCACTGGATTGCTGACTTCATTTGCCAGACTAACTGGATGGCACAGAATAAAAGTAAAAGCTATAAAGCACTCTCCTTACATATTCTGTCCTACACTACAGCACTAGCTTTAGTTATGTTCTTGCTCACTCAGAATCCCAACTCGTTCTTATACGCACTCATCAACGGAGCTATACACTTTGTAGTGGACGCTGTCACTTCTCGGATAACTTCTAAGTTGTATGCGAAAGGGGATGTACATAACTTCTTTGTTGTGATAGGATTAGATCAGGCTATTCACATGGCGACATTGGTTGCTACTATGGAGGTATTATGACTTGTAAAGAATGTGACCCATCCGTAGGTTTCTGGTGCAAAGAGTGTTCTATGGAAATGCGTATAAATGAATTAGAACGACAACTAAGACAAGCAACTGGATGCTTAGCTCTATACTTAGAGGCTGCGGACATGATTGCTATACAGTCTTGTAATAAAGGAACGATTAAGTTTTTAAATAGCTTGGAGGAAGAATGAAATATAGCGACAGATTTGATGACGATTTTAATAGAATTAAATCTTACGTTGGAGAAGCCCTTGGCAAAGCTTACGAACAAAATCAAGACTTAGAACGTAGAGTTGAGGTTTTGCTATTCAGACTACAAGAAATAGCAGATAGCGACCTTATTGCTTCTAATCTAAAGAGCATGGCAAAACATGCTATTAAAGAATTTAGGAACGTAAAATGAATTACTTTATTATTGGAGTTGTCAGCCTCTTGGTTTGTGTAGGATTCTTTCTTGCAGGGGTTTCATTTGCTGTAAGACTTATTAACAAGGCAGTGAGTAGAGATGAATGACACTCATTCTTTTATTGAATTTATTTTATTTATACTAGTTTTAATTGGTATTGGAATATTCATAGGAAAAAAGTTAAAATGAATGACCTACCACATTGGCTAACTATACATGACGAGCTTGTATTCTACTGTCCTATACTTGACAGTATATGGATTTATACGGTACAATTCTGGAAGGATAACCGAAGGCTATTTGATATTAACGGTCTTGTTTATTTAGGATGGTTATGAAATTTATAACAATAACTCCTATATGGTATGACTCATCTATTAGTAATTACAAAGAATCTTCTAAAATTACAATATCGGTTGATAGTATTGAACAGATAGCCCATCCCAATCCCAAGCTTAAAATACAGTACTATGTCGTGTGGTTAAAAGGAAAAGGTCATGAAGATTCTATAAAAACATTTGACCCGGTTATAGATAGATTAAAAGACATGCATGGAGTTTATTATTATGAATATTAAAAGTATCAAAGACGCAGCAAGACAAGCGTTTAGAGATCAGCAACTACAAGACACCGAAGGTGGAGTGCCAGATATTGTATCGTTTTGTGCTGGGTTCTTAGCTGGTGCTAGACACGTAGACAAAACGCATTTAGAAAACTTCAAAGAAATGCTAGTGTCTATAGGATATACTCCAGAGCTAGTAGTTGAAGGGAATAAAACAATGATTACGCTCAGCTCTAATGGGAATAAAGTACATGGCTATATGGGATTTGTAGCACATTTTGAGTTTAAGGAAGATGGAAGTTTAGATAACGTGGGGATTTATGAATAAACTCAAAGCCTACGTAGGACTAGACAACCGCTTTGTAATGTGTGAAAAGTTTCCCGATGATGAAGATCACGCAGGACTGCACGATATGTTGCAAGACTGGATAGACTATGATACTGTACTCACGGATGAGCCTTTGAAGCAGGGATTCTACATGCTTGAGTTTGAGATTGACTGTAAGCATTACACCGATCCAACAGAGCAGGATGCCTGTCTTGAGTTAAAGAG